>Ga0193731_1000392_pt1 | contig 14753 bp, 20 predicted proteins | sample U1a2metaG_FD_144920 | JGI IMG/M metagenome (GOLD analysis project Ga0193731, IMG submission 144920) | Soil microbial communities from a riparian zone of the East river system, Colorado, United States - U1a2 | ecosystem: Environmental > Terrestrial > Soil > Riparian zone | place: USA: East River...
CTCACTGTTGAGACCTCAATAATATGACACTTGAAGTTGCCTTTAGTGAAGCAGAACTCTTATTCATACACAGAAATCCACAGAGCCAGATGGCAGCACTGAGAAACTAAAATGACAGAATAGCGGTCAAATTGTGCCGCTTTTGCTTGGGTGACCTGGGTGCCATTGAGTACTCCAATTTTCATTAAAGGCTTGTACAGATCGGTGGAAACATTGTGGAGAAACAATAGATTGAAGTTGGAAGTTGGAACGAGCACAAAATGACACGTCAATGCAGCTGTGCCAAGTGTTTTGCAAATGGCAATAAATACCATCAATTATTGTCTATCCAACTCCCACTATACATCAGGAAATCGAGCAGACTATGAAAAAATCTTATAAACCTTTAAACTATATCTATTATACCTAATATGTACAATTCTGATACATGGTGGGATAAAGTTAGATAAAGGTCGGTTAGGTTGGCCGACTTGTGCAACTGCCTCAATAATGGACTAAATGTTGTCGACAAACGCAACTACGCTAAGCTCTTCTAACTTCCATCAACAATAACTGACATGGTAAAATTGACAAGGTGATGCCAGAAAGGTGATGCACGATAGGAGCTGGCCCAGGAGCGTAAGACTGACCACAAGGCATCTGTGGTGGCTGACCTTACAAAGGTCGGTGGCCACGCGGCCCACGCCCACGTCTAGCAGCCAGACACAGAAAGACCAGGCTCTACCGGAAAGACTTTCCTTATCAAGCAGTGTCAGACGGCATCAGCGGTGGCTGACCTTGTCGCATTTTATCAGCCTGACATATTATGACCCACGGCTGTCCTTACAACATATCCGATGTCGGATCTGCAGCACAGGCCAGCCATTGCAGAGACCACACCATCCATTCTCAGAAATACATGCAGTGGCCCAGGTGCGTAAAACTGATCGCAAGGCATCCATGGTGGCTGACCTTACAAAGGTTGGTGGTCATGCGCACGTCAACCAGATGTCGCAGCCAGACACAGAAAGACCAGATCTGTAGGACTCTATCGGAAAGGCTTTCCATATCAAGCACTGTCAGACGTGTGATCTTTGGTAGAAGGAGATCGGCGGTGGCTGACATTACAGAAGTTGTCGCATTTATCAGCCAGACATCTTATGACCCACGGCTGTCCTTACGACACATCTGATGTCGGATCTGCAGCACAGGCCAGCCATTGCAGAGATCACATCATCCATTCTCAAAAATACAGGGAGTGGTCCAGGTGCGTAAAACTGATCGCAAGGCATCCGTGGTGGCTAACCTGACAAAGGTCGGTAGCCTTGCCCACCTCAACCAGACACGGCGGCTAGACATAATATGACCTACGATTGTGACAGACTATCCACTAGTCACGTCAGGTGATCCTTACCAGTTTGCAGTTTATTGACATTCCGATACGAATTTGTTGCAACCATTGTCTTTCATTATATACACACAAACTATTAAAGATAATAGATCGAATTTTCACGGGGTCTGCAGCTTTGCTCTTTTCTCTTTTATCCTGGCCAACGCGCTGTTTTTGCATACAGGACGCCGAGATGAAGAATAATTAGGAAAGATCTGGCTATAGAATCTCGGCTTGAGTTGCTTGCGATGGAAGGTGATCAAGCTTAAAACGTACCGATTCCACCAGGCCTTAAGATCGTTGACCTCTTCCTGTTCTTCAACATCGTCAAAGAGGTCCAGGATTGAATTGTAGAATCTCTCAGAGTCCGTCACCGTGTCGGTTCTGGAAAAAACAGGCGACGAAGACAAGGCAAATCGAACCTATACCACATTTAATAAAGATTGGGGAGTGCATGAAACAGGATATACTTACCTGAGTGGCCACATACGCGATTGAGGGCATCGTGACCTGAGTCATTCCATGAATGCGGGCGTTGCCCGATCGTGTGGCCTTGGGCTCCTTTTCGACTGAGCTCGGTGATGTAAAAATATGTTTGTATGCCTGAGAATGCGATTTCATCAAAATATATTAATTATTCTGACGAACCAAGACGTACCGATATGAGGATTGCGCTGCGGAACAGCCCGTTCCACGGATCTTCAGGATCATAGGTACAATCGCGAAAGAGAAACACTGGCCACTGATCTCCGGTCACCGCCATCTCGCCGCTGCGTAGTTTCTCCTTAACCCTGCAAGATGTGAGAGAGCATATAGACGACAACGGTGAGCTCTTACTCTGAATTGGACCAATCTAAGCCAGCGGGGCACAACAGAGCACCGGTACGCTCGTGATGGAATCCTCGGTCGACTTTCACATTGCGAGACAAAGGAGGATTCAGCGGTTGACCCCGGGGGGTGATCCAGTCCAATGATGCACACTTCAAGCTCTTTGTATCGTCGGCTCTTGCGCTGGATGCACCTTTCTGGATCTATGGGAGAGATGTGTCTGTAGAATCACTGGTAGTAAAGAAATACGCACAAGTTCAGCAACGTGGCCTATATTCTCATCGGAGCCCTCCAGCAAGCGTTCCTCGAGCCCCGGTACCATCTGCAGAAGAAGTTGGAACACCTTGTGCTCCCTTCGTTCCCTGACGTATAATACCGATTAGTTGGACGGAACATAGATATCATCAACGCCAGTACTCACTCTTGAGTGAAGGTTTCGTCTGGTTGCTCCGCAAGCTCTCCCATACGGAGAATGCCATTGTTGAGAAGTGCACTAACAGTGCATAGGGCGTGGACAGTGCGACCGAAATGACGACCGTGGTGTATCAACGGGTCAGTTCGAGATCTATATTGGAGTTGAGTACTGTATGGCTGAGATGAGTTAACAAGCCTTGGAAACAAACGGCTTTTTGCGTGGACCAAGATGCAAAGCACCCTGGCGTTTCTGACCAGGGGTATTCTCGTCGGAAGACATGCTGGGATGGTTCGGGAAAAGAGCTGGGCGACTTCATGAGGAAAGCAGTCGTTTGATTTATAGGCTTGCGTTGAGCGACCAAGGGATTGGCTCCAATCGATCTCGAAACACCCTAGTTGGGACGGGTGCACGACATTACTCAAAAGGGGTGATGAAAGTTTCTTGGCTCGATTTAGGTACGCCGAGAGGCTGAGAGCCCTGGCCGCGTAGGTGTGACCGAAATGGGGCACTACGTCCAACAGACGCTAAGAGGGCAGGAGGAGATCCGATGATTAGAAAGTGCCTGAAAAGGCCGATTATATTTTCATCCAAACAAAACCAATTGAGTCCGAACTCTTGGGGCACTGTATGGCATGATAATGATTTGCAACGACGATACAAATAAGGCTCTTTGAGCCTGCAGGTTGGTCCATTTCCACTGCAGAGACAGGGAACTACATGAAATGCCATCAGTAGACAGGTCAAGAGCCACTAGAAAATGGTGCTTACTCGCGTGGAGGGTGCCCTCCTTCTGAACGCTATATCTACGAAAGATTGTACATCTCATATATCGCAAGAAATTCTTCGTCACCACTGTGTCTGTCTGCAAAATCGTCCTCCCAGTCATCCATCGCAGTGTCATCATAGTCTTCTGATGAATCCTCGGGGTCAGATTCTGCAATGTGCATAGTTGCCGGGTTCGGGTTCGAGGAAACACATTCAAATTCCTCATTATCCTGGACAGCCTGATGGCTTCCCTCAGCAACGCATCTATCGACGCTAGAGGAAAATATGCCGTGAGCATACGTATGCCCCACAGCGAGCCCTATGTAATATCGCATCATCATGTCCCTGTCCACAAAACTTCAAAGCAATCAGTGTGATCCTCACAACGTATATGATACCAAACGCTCACCGGTTCACATAGTATGCTCCCCAGTCTAGGGAGTCCTGGGCGCAACATGACAAGCCTTTGCCATCGGCGTGAAGTTTGCCACTCGCAAAGGCGGGAATAATGTGGCAGCTCCTGAGTATATCAGAAGGGTCAACGAAGCCGAATGCGTCATCTTCGGCCATATGTGCAAATTGAAGGCGGTCCAGTTTTCGGGTGCCCCATCCTGTGGAACGGGAGTCCACAGTGCGGTACCACCGAACCCACAAGAACTCCAATCGATGTGGCTGATAGTCGATCATGCCAGGTCCAGTATATACCACGTTGGCGTGATAAACACCAATGACTCTTGCATATCGGAAAGGATGATCAGAGGCAGAATCGCTGTCGCTGACGCCGGTTGGGTCGGCCAAAAGCATGATATTGCAATGCTGAGTGGACGCGTTTACAACATCTTGAGAGCGCCGAACATCATACGTGGTGTAGTTGATGCGTATTACGTGGTGTGGGTAAATTCGATCTCTTTGGAAGACGACAGAGCTTGGATTGATGTGGTTCGAAGTATCAGACTGGTCCGTCGAGGTTACGCCGGGAAGGTGCAGCTTTGACAAAATGCGGGGGATTAGATGCCGTTTTAGCTTGGGAAAAAAGTTCTGATAAACAGTGGCGTTAGCACTACGAGGAATCATTTGTAGGGGTCTTTGTACACGTATAGCAGGATCACCGTCATTTTTTCGAAGAAATGTGCCAATGTGCTCATATTGATTTTGGGAAATGCCGATATGGTGGTGTTCGCGTGGTGTGCTACCAACCCTTTCGCTGTGCAATCGCTGTTCATGAGAGAGTCTTGTTCGGATACGGCGAATGCGGGCTTCCCGCCGCTCGATTCGGGCCAGTTGTTTGACGAACAATTTCTTGTCTGTACGCTTATACCGAGCTTTTGACGTGCGGTGTTCAAGCTCACCCTAGATGCAACCGCAGGGTCAGCATGGGTTATCCTGATATAACATCACAGTCGCTTACTGGCTCCGTCGAAAATGAATCCGTTGTACCAAATCTACGGATTGTATTAGCAACATCCCCTAGGGAGTGATACTTGTAAGTCTGAAGGTTAAATTTCCTGGGACGCGGCCCATTTGGCTGCTCTGTGGGATTTGCTGATGCATTCTCGGGTGCATTCTTGCCGTCTGCTTTCTTTTCCCGGCGGCGCTTACGAGCCTCCATCTCGCGCTGAAGCTCCCGAGTGTCGAAGGCGGAGCAAGTCTTTCTACTAAATTCACGGAATTCGGCCCCCAATTCGGCCGTCACATCATCCAGGATCTCGAGTGTTTGATCTGTATGCATGCGAAGCTTTGCCAAACCGTGCCAGTGTGCGCAGACAAAGAGTAGTCGTAGAATGGTGCCGTTGTGTGGCTCGGGAAGGAGACCTTCAAAAACAGGTATGATGGACTGAAATTCTCCTGTCAGGAAAAGCCTGATATATCTGGTCCCAGACAATACTAACTTGCAAAATGTTCTCGAAATCTCGAGCAGCCAACCTTTTCAACCCTGAAACGTTGTTGGAAAATCGCCTGATGGTATCCGCACCGAAACTTGGTACTTGTCGAAAGCTGCCATATAATATTCAAAGCAACAATAATAAATCGTCCCATGCAGGTCAATCGGCTGCTATATGAAGTAGTGTGGTCTACGTACCGGCGATCCAACTCATGAACCGAAGTTTTATCTGCAGCCTGCAAAATCCGCAGAAGGTGAATAAACAGAGCTCTCCAAACCCCTAATTCAAATTCGTGCATGAGATCCAAAACCAACATAACAAACAAGTTAAAACCAAGGGGGGCCAGCTTCTCCGAAAACGCGTTCTACACGAAGTCGTTAGCCTCTAATTCGGTGGTATATATTCATTGGGCACTGACCGATGTCGGGACAAGTGACTGCGGCTGCAAGAGCGATTCCACACTTTCCGTATCGACGGCGTAGTTCTTCTTATAGATGATATCTCGTGCAATATCGATCTTCCGTCTCCTGTCTTCGTCGTCAATCCGAGCCAGTGTTTTCCTTTGTGTCATATCCTGGGGCATTCCCATGTTTTGGACACGCGAGAGGGGGATTAGACACCGAGGACAAGGACAGTGTCCTTTATCGCGGATACTGGCAAGAAGAATTCTGCCGCACTGTCAGCATACAGTTGATAGCGAGAATGAACATGACACCATACTTTTCTGGATAGTCGGCGGAGTAAGTAAGAATACGGGGATAGAACCGCCGCTTGATTCCATCGCAGCATTCAATCACGATCCCATGCTTGTAGGCTTCCAGAAATTCATCGTCGATGAGTATGCTCCATTGTGCATGCATCGCTTCGCGGCGGCAGTGTGTCATAAATGCTTTACTAGGCGCCTTCCCCCCTGTATTCTGAGTAACAAAATCTTTGAATGCGTCCGGCAGCTGCAGCAACCGTCAGAGATCAAGAACAGTCTAGACAGAGAAATAACACACAGTCTGAAAATAGGCGACATGGTTGCATAATTGACTTGTTGGTTTACACCTATTGTACTTTGAATCATTGCCGAAGTACATGTAGTTTGGCCACAGTTTCGCGTTGCCGAAGGATGTCAAGTGGGTACTATCAGACCAGAACATTAACGAGGCAACAACTCGAGGGAGGTCACACCCTGGTTCTCTGGGTGAATCTTGCAGATCGCGGTGAGCTTCCAAAAACGAGGGGGATGTATAAAGTTCGCCATGCACTCGCGTCTCAGCGCTCTCTTCGGTGGGCTTCCAAAAAAGTTCGAACGGTTCGTAGTGAAAATTCTGATCGTCATGTGGATTGGTAACCTTTTCGCGGATCACAGAGACAAATGACCGGTGGTAAAGATCGCCCACAAGAAATTCTTTAGGGCCAGGGTTCTTCATACGATGGTGGAAAGGCACGGAGATGTAGATCGGAGATTTCTTCCACTCTGCGTCCTCCTCCATCCACTCTGCATCTCCGTCATCATCTGTGACATGATTCTCGTTCTCTGTCCTGGATATCATATCTCCATCGCCGCTCTCGTCAAAACCATTCTTGGCCAATACAGCATCGATGCGGCCCCACTTCGTGTGCTGGACGTCTTCCGGCCGAAAATCCGTGCTCCCAATGATGCTCAGGAGCTCACTGAAGCTCTCGCGTGATTTCTGCACTCCGTGATTCCAGTACCATTCCCCCAGAAGAAACGAATTCTCATTTGGAAAGGGATAGAAATTTGTGTCGTTTCCCCGAGGCTGTGATATATCGTTTGTGCCAGTCAAATAGTCAGAAAGGTTGGTCAAGTTGAGACTCTCCTCTGGATCATGAGGTGGGGGTTTGTTGGAGCAGTACTGTCGGAAAAGGCCAAATACATTTCGGGGTGTTCGGAACATGCGACCAACGCGTGAAGCAAGCGAACGGATCGAGGAAGTAGGTGATGGAGAGCGCGTTATCGAAGCATTGGGAGGTGATGGCCCAGAATCAGGTGGTGGATCTGCAGGGATTTCAGGGACAGGAGGCAGGGCTGCCAATGGTAATGGTAAGATGTCCCTAAACCGTTTGGGTAGTTGCCGATTCTGTCTACGAGGTCTGCGTTCTGCAAGGGTCAAGCCTTCATCAGCATCCATTTGTGGGAGCTGAGGGTCCTAGATGGCATATTGTTGAGAACGTATGGATGCTCTGATGCCAGCAACTTACCTCTGCTGCTTCGCAGACAAACGGTTGTGGTTGCGACGCGGCACTGTCCTCTCTAGATGATGGAATCGTCTGATCCTATATCTAGAGCTTCAGCACACAAAAAGGAGTCTCGAAAGGTATTTGCTGCAGACGTACCAAGTCTGTAGTGCTTATACCTCCTTCTGTCAGAGGCTCCTGCCCTCCCTGCCCTGACTCTTCCAATCGCCTTTTCTTCCTACTGCTGAATGCATCCCTCGCCTTTGCCAATGCTCCGGATAAACGTTTCTTACCGCTCTTGCAAGTGCGCAAGTGATAATTGTATGCATTGTGGTGTGAAAACGTTCTTCCACAAATACAAGCCTGAAAAAATCCAGAGTCCACTGGATCCATGCCAAGCCTCCCCTGCGTAGTACATCGAGGACGTTACCACAGACTCATGAGTTAAAAATATAGAAAGCACACAAGTTCCGGAGTGAGTGGGATTACTGCGGATCCGGCCAATGCGAGAAACAATCACAGGGAGCATAACCCAATTTTGGGTTGAACAAAAGCCTAATGTTATTGTGACTTTAGTTAAAATGATGACAAGGTTTTGTCATTAGCAAAACCCGAACAAAAGGCCAACAATAGCCTGAATTTGTCGCAAAAGTCTAACAAAACTGTAAATTATCCAACAAAATTATATATTTTGATAACATTTTGCGACACACAGAATGTTATCATTATTTCAACTAATGTCACAATGATATTAGGCTTTTGTTTAACCCAAAAGGGGGTTATGCTTCCTGTGAATGATGCCATGAGTCGTAGAGCCATATTAGAATACGGGCGCTAGATTCGCGAAGACCAGAAAGAGGACGAACAGAGTCCAAGTCAGGTCCAAGTTACATGAGAGAGGCAAAGCGGAATCGGTGGGCCAAAGGACCTGGCTTACTCTCCACATTAGTTAAGTGGTTCAAATAATACCACTTTTATGCAATCCTCAATTAACTTAGCATGAAATAACTGCTTCGAGGACAAGGCGGAAACATGAAGAGATGAGCCCATACGTGAGCTCATCGTCAAGAGCTCATGCGCGTGACTACGCGCAATGCCAGAAGTGGCAATTATTGATAGCAGTTGCGTTCTCTGTGGATTTCTCGTGGGCGGACCATATAAGCTTTCTTACTACTTAGTGGTAACGGACGTACAAGCGCCTTACTACAAGCACGAAATCGGATTGTCGGACACAGTATGGTTGTCATACACTAGTCACTTGAAAGTGATGGCTCTCGCAGCTGACAAAAAGGCATCGCTACGAGTGATACGCTTCAGTATTTTGTGGAGATTGACCCAATGAAAGCGATCTGCCCGATGGAACCGCATTCAGGGTCCTCTAGCTACAATACTATAAAGGCACGTCAAGTTGCCTGCAACTCCTGCAGGTCTTCATTCGATACAACTCCTTCGCAGATTTGCACCTGTTTTAGAAAATATCCTCATGTCTCTAGGTCGTTATCTCCGGCGCATTTCCAGACACCAGCAATTGAAAGACACCATCCTGCATTATGATTCAGCGTCACGTGACCTGCGCACCTGGTTCTGGTTTGTCCTCGCTAGTAGTAATTTGACTTTATTATTTATGCTAATGCACGAAACACTTACAGGCCTATCAATGACGCAGGAGATCGGATTACACCCAGCGATCTAGCAGACTTCCGGCTCACTCATGAATTTAGAGCTCCCTGTTGCCTCTGTGCTCGCCGGACTATCGGTGGAGGTTATACCGAATCGGCTATGTACATCGCCGAAAATGGGCCACACTTTGGTCAATATATGGCGGGCTGTGCTTCCGGCAATTGTGGTTACCTGGGTCAGTCCATTTAAAAAAAATTGCTGCGGAAGACTTGATTGTCGTCCTTCTGTATGTGTAGTCTACATGGAGGAAATGTATGTAAAAGCCAGTCTATTTGTACGCGAGTACCCTATTCGATGTATGGTTGTTTCCAAAGTTACCTCGCTGTGATGCTCATTTTTTATTTATTTTGACAGCAGCTAGGGCTCTTGCTCCTCAGCCGATCTTGTACCTGCCTCACAACAACGTGGGCGACAGTGGTATTTCGAGGGCCAGCCGACAGGCAAGCGGTAAGTGTTAGCTTCCCAATGATTGCACTTGGAGTCTTACTAAGCCCACAGGTCTTCGACGTATGTATGCTTCGATACCAGTTTATGATCGACCAATCGAGGGCCCGCAGACCGCCGCGGATAAGTTCCTCAAGCTCGACTCTTGGGGGCGGGCTGGCCTACTCGAAGCTGAGTTTGAGAAGCTCTTTGCGAAATGTGTCTGTGGACTGGTTATGACACGCAGGGTCTTCAAGGACCACGACTGTGCAGTTTCTGTTACTCAGCCTGTGACCGATGTAACGTTTGATGATACCAACAACTCCGATACAGATGTAATCGACTTGACATCCGAAGTGTAGTCACCATTGTTACTGTAGATCATCAATACCTTTTTACTCAATTCAGATTCTTCTGCGCCTTGTCATCACGAACCATGAGTAATTGAGTTGGAAAGACTTTCGTGTATATTATCGTACAGCGCTCGCATTTACCAAGCCCGCTGGGAAATATGAGACAATTTCAGGCAAAATTGAGGCTCGGAAGCAGGTCACGAGTTCATATAATACATACTGTCGTAATCAAATAGTATCAGCCCCAATGCCCATGGCAGCACATCACCCGGGGGGGTGCGGCCTTGCTAATGCCTGTACGTCCCGACGAAGCAGCTGGGTCTCATTAAATATCTCCTCCAGACGCTGTTCCGTCCTCCTCTCAAAGCTGCGGCGACGAACGATATCACTCTTCAGCATCCTAAGGATTTCGTCGGCTGTCGTTTTCGGCTGACGATAATATCCATGCTCAACCTCAGATTGCAAAGATATCTGAGCCGGTATGTTTTCTCTGTCATACCCTCCATTTGTTCCTATAGAGCAATCTCGTTTGCGCTTTTTCGACGTCGTGTCTAGCGTGAATTGATTCTGTGCAAGCAATTAAAAATAAAATACAATGATATATAAATCAGGCTCACCTCGATGGAAGCCAATGGTATTATGGCTAACTCCCGAAGACTGGGACTGTGGCGGTCAACGAGTGCTGTCGCAGTAGGAGGTTTGGGCCAGCCCCAGCGCTCATAGTATTCAGCTTGTCCCCCAAGGAAGCACACCTGCGAGTCGTAGTCTGGGTCATCTTCCGGAAGGGGGTAAGGATCATAAGGGGGGCTGGAAGCCTTGAAGTTAGAGGAGTCAGAGTCGCACATTGTACTTATTAACTGGGTGCTGAGGAGAGGACCTCACGGCGGTAACGAGAGGGCATTTATAAAGTCTGTGAGTTGTCAGCTCCCCACGTCGCTTCCAGACTTGGAGAAGCGGGGACGTGGCTCCTCGACTTGGACAGGTTTGGTAATTTCGTACATGGAACATTGAGTCGAAAGTCTCAAGTGATATAGTTCACCGAGCACGCACTGGAACAATTCTGTTGATACAATAATAAATTAAATCGTTGAAATACATGGCTACATGTCAACTATCCATCCTTTGCCCAGTCCGTCGAACTTTGACTACAGCTTTGAATCGGCACTGCGCCTTCATAAGAAGTAAGTATTCAATGTTCCATCTGCCGGCCTTGATGGAGATGGCTTACATTGTTCATAGGCATGCCGCTTTGCCGCTTCTACGAGTGAAACTATGACCTGCATACATTAGCGTTAGCAAATGTGGAGTCTGTTAGAGAGGTTTCTCTACCGGAATATCCAATATCACACTGTGGTAACGGCATTTCGATGTCGAAACAACGCGGGGAGTCTTCATCTGCTGAAACCTGCTGCTGTGCGGCAGATATCTCATCCATAGCAAGTCTAATAAGCAAGTCTATTTGTTGCTTGGAGGAAAGCATCTTTTCCTCTGCCTCTGCTGCCACGATTTGGAAGTTTCGAGCCGCAAAGACCATCTGACGCTGCTTCTGCCGGTATGACACAGCCTCGGCCTGGAGAGCATTGTGCTCCTCACAAGCCCATGCTATCGCCATCCTGTCCTGCTCTGACAAGGATTGCAAAGCTTGTGGTAAATGCAGAGCCTATATATTATTTATTTAGTGTGGTGTGACATAGTGTAGCACACAACTCACGGCATAGGAACGGTCTACATTGTAATCAAGATCCCGAAAAGCATTTGGACTTGTGGTGTTAGTGGCGAAAGACATACTATCAGGCTGTTGCAAATGATGGTCAGATGTGGTTGCGTTGCGGTAACGTCTTTCCATATGATCTGAAAGACGGGGACTTGGAGTACGAGAGTAATTTGTAACGGATGCGGCCCATTTTTTGATGTCGCTCATTGTATCGGGATGCGAAAAACAAACCAGCTCAGCGGTGAATAAACCATCAGGTTGTTTATGCATGTTATGCAAACATCATACGTCCATATATAGGTCGGGCGAGTAGCCAGGGGCTGTTGCGTAACTTCTCTATATAGGAACGGCGTGTTATTGAACAAGGAACGCGGATGAACGCGCCGCGCATGTCAGACAGCGTGCAGGGACTGTTGCGTAACTTCTCTTTATAGGTTCGACGTGTTACCGAACGAGGAATGCAAATGAACGCGTGCACATCAGAAGTGTCAGTCACATGACTGATTCAATTGACCTCGACAAGACAGAAAACGGACACAAACGAGACACAAAGCACAAATTCGGTAACATCCCGTTAAGACGTACATATATTACATTTACGTTGATGCCCTGCTTTTTTTATTATGTCTTAGACGTTGTCGTGCTTGCCAATAGTGTGGTGGCCGGCAGGATATAAACCTGCATAACTGTAGATCAAGGTTTGTGGATCACCTGTGCATCCCCCTTGCTAAGATGTATCGTCAGACTGACTATGCTGATTCTACGTTCTTCGGTTCAGAGAATGCCAACCCATTGCCAGCCTTTCCTGAGGCTGCTCCCAATGATATAGCTGGTCATAATCAGGTTCCACTCGAAGGCAATGGGATCGAGAACTATAGATTTGAAACCCCGTTCCAATATAGCACAGATGGCTGGGACTTCGCCACAAACCAGCCTGGACCCAACTTCACCAATGCCCCTGGTGGCAGTTCTGATACTGGCCTTGGCAACTTTGGAATATCCCCCGATGATGGCCTCGCGATGCGGGAGGGCCCCAACCCAGCAGTAAGTCTTCAATTTGATCATCTGTGGTTCATGTTTTACCATGATTTTCAGCCGGGATACGCTCCCCGACAGGCGCCAATGCCTGGCGCCGCTGACAATGGCAGACAGGTTTACCTGGGTCAACAGGCCAACCGTCAGTCATCTGTGATGGCAAGTGAGACTGATGTAGGGTCCATCTCAGGCTTCTCCCAGCCGGACAGTGAGTACCTACATACATTTTGCCGACACAGCCGCCTCAGGATTTGATCTACAGGAATGCAGTATTCGGCACAGCAACATCAAGGTCCATTGTCGGTATATTCGAACAGCAGCTTCTCGCAATCGGGAGAGGGTCGAAATCCATCAGGGAGATCAAATATGGCGCGCGAGACCCGTAGATACGCTCCGTTTCCCTCATCAAGTGCCGGCAGCAGGGTCTCCTCTATCCAATCTGCTCCGCCAGCTCTTCCTCGCCAGTTCGGCTCATCTGATTCTGTGTCGCGTGGACGTCACGGTGGGCGTCCTAAATTCTTCTTCGTTGAACCCAAACCCGTCAGCGGGACAACTGCGTCCGGGTTAATGTTATCCGACAACGCCTCAGCTGCTAACGAGGGTGCCCCAGTCGCTAGCGCCAACATCTCAATCTCTGGAGGTAGCGTCGATGACCCAGGAGACAAGGCGTATTGGAAGGTGCGTTTCCCAGAATGGCACGCCGCCCTCGAACGATTCGACAAAATTGTCCATGTAAACGTGTGGAAGGAGCCGTTTGACACACCGACGATGGCAAAAAGCGGTGATTGGATCTCCGAAGGCGTTCAATGGCACATCAAGGAGGGCGGCGGAGCGCTTGAAGCACTAGGTAAGAAAACAAGGCTAGTATTTATTACCTATTGATTAATATAATTATTTGTAGCCCGCGATTATTCCGCCGACTTCTTCTCCATGGCGCAGAAGGAGCAGTCGCACTCGAAAACCCTGGACTTGCGTAAGGGCCTGTCGGTTATGCAGCTTCCAAGTCCGAAAGAAAATCCTTCGAGGGACAGGGAATATTTTGGCTTCCACAAGGGAGGGCTCGCCGATCTCTCCTATGCACAGCTGGCGCAGAACAAGTTGCTTGCACGGAAGTTCGACAACCTTGCGGAGTCGTCCGTCTTTCATACATATCTCAACGTGAGTTTTTTAATCGTCGGTGGCTTATCATTATCTCATTTAGATATTCAGGGCCAGGTCGACATACCCTTCGGAGACCCGTGCTTCGTCGAATTTATCTGCGATCTCCTCGGCGGAAAGAAAGGAGTGAACCCTGCAGAACCACGATTCTGCCTCCACTTCTTCAAAAATAACGTCCCTATTTATGTGGTTGAATATGCTATTCTCGTGGTACGTTGAACGTTTGAGGTACGCTATTCCTGGGCTAATTTCACACGAAGCTCTTCCACCTTTCCAGGCTTTTCAGGAAGAAGGGTTATTACGACACAACAGCCGGGGAATTTTCTCGTGCTGAGCTTCAAGACACCTTAATTGCCATTCGGGTGGGGGTAGCGAAATTCGCGTCAAACCCAAAATTCGCGGAGTTTCTCACTCTCATCTACGAAACCTTGGCTTAGTAATGTAGTACGGGCGAGAACGTTGTTGGTTTTATATTTGTTTTGTTAGGGGAATCCAATATGCTCGATCATTATTCTGCTCATTTGGTAGACCTCGCCAGAAAGTATCCATGGAATGATTGTCTACTAATTTTGAGAAGTGAGAGTTGAGCTCGGATCTGAATGGCGGGCGTGCCATCCCTAAGCTCCTGCTCTTATAAACTCCGCCCGGTCATACCAGCGTCGCGCCGATTTCCTGATGGCCACGTGACTGTTCTCATCACCGTTGAAATCTCTGGAGTCATGGCCCACCTCCACCTCGCCCTGGAAGCACCAGCAATGCGTGGTAAGTACAGTTTTTTTTTTGCTGCCCATGTGCGTTCTACTGGGACCCCACTTTGAGTGCGCGCTGGGCACATTCTGCCTTTTGCCCTTATCCCGCAGCCTACTAACTTCATAACATATACCGGATCGGTATATGGATCGGTATGAATGTGTATACCAAATCGGGCCATGGGTGGCTTGAA
>Ga0193731_1000395_pt1 | contig 14640 bp, 11 predicted proteins | sample U1a2metaG_FD_144920 | JGI IMG/M metagenome (GOLD analysis project Ga0193731, IMG submission 144920) | Soil microbial communities from a riparian zone of the East river system, Colorado, United States - U1a2 | ecosystem: Environmental > Terrestrial > Soil > Riparian zone | place: USA: East River...
GAATTTGTATATCCGGATTCTCTGCAAACAGCTTGATGGTTTTGTTGGCATCGGCTTCCCGCTTTTGCTGGATCAGTTCAACGGCCCTCTCGTACGTAATCGTGTAGGGGTCTTCTCCTTTGGGAATAGAAACAAATTTTTTATCGTGTACAACATAAGGGCCAAAGCGGCCGATGTTGACGACCACCGGTTTTTCTTCAAATTGCCCAAGGTCACGGGGAAGCTTAAACAATTCCATGGCGTCTGCCATCGTGAGACTTTCCAAAAACTGACCGTTGCGCAGACTGGCGAACTTGGGCCTTAATTCTTTGCCGTCTTCCGGATTTTCTCCGATCTGCACGTAGGCTCCATAACGACCGAGCTTCGCATAAACGGTCAAGCCGGTTTTAGGATCCACGCCCAGCTCCCGGCTTTTATTCGATACCGATGACCGTTCCACCTTTTCCGTGATGGTCACGATTTTATGAAATGGCTTGTAAAAATCATCGATCATTTTTTGCCATTTCAATTTGCCGCTGGCGATCTCATCAAACTCCCGCTCAATCTCCGCCGTGAACGAATAGTTGGTGATGTCCGGAAAATGTTCCACCAGAAAGTCATTGACGATCATCGCTGTATTGGTGGGGAACAGCTTATTCTTTTCAGCACCCGTGATCTCCTTATCGACCTTCCGCTCGATCTCGTTCTGTTTCAGTATAAAAGTCTTGTATTCGCGCTCCTCTCCTTCTCTGGATTCTTTCACCACATACCCTCTTTTCTGAACCGTGGAGATCGTAGGTGCGTATGTGGAAGGTCTGCCGATTCCCAGTTCTTCCAATTTCTTTACCAGACTTGCTTCCGTGTAGCGGGCGGGATGTCTCGAAAAGGTTTGCGTGGCGGCCAACTCATCCAATATCAGATCCTGGCCGACCGTCAGCGGTGGCAAAACTTTGCTGCCCTCCTCATTGGTCTCTGCATCATCGTCGTCGCGGGACTCCATGTATACTTTCAGGAAGCCTTCAAACTTGATGACCTCCCCTGACGCCGTAAGAGTCCGGGGATTGGTTGAAATGGTGATTGTCGCCGTCGTTCGCTCCAATTCTGCATCTGCCATCTGGGATGCGATGGCTCTTTTCCAGATCAATTCATAAAGCCGCTGCTGGTTGCGGTCGGCACCCGCTTCCATGACAGAAAAGTCGGTCGGCCGGATTGCCTCATGGGCTTCCTGCGCCCCGGAAGACTTGGTTTTATATTTTCTGATTTGAATAAATTCTTTGCCAAAGGCGCTTTCAATCTGGCGGGTCGCTCCCTGAACGGCTTCATCGGCAAGGTTCACCGAATCGGTACGCATATAAGAAATCTTACCGGCCTCGTACAACTTCTGGGCGACGACCATGGTTTGTAATACAGAAAAACCCAGTTTGCGGCTTGCCTCCTGCTGCAGGGTGGAAGTGGTAAAGGGAGCAGCCGGTGATTTTTTGGCCGGCTTCTTCTGTAGGTCTCCGATGGTGAACTTCGCCCCTTTGCACGACTCCAGGAATTCTAACGCCTCTTTTTCGTCATTGAATTTCTCCGGGAGTTCCGCGATCAATTGCTTGCCTTTTCCAAGGTCAAATATGGCGGAGACTTTAAAAGAGGACTTCGCTTCAAATTTTTCAATTTCACGCTCCCGCTCCACGACCAGGCGAACGGCCACGGATTGCACTCGTCCGGCGGAGAGTCCTGTCTTAATTTTTTTCCATAAAATGGGTGACAGTTCGAATCCAACCAACCGGTCAAGGACCCTCCTTGCCTGTTGGGCATTGACTAAATCAATGTCAATACCCCTCGGGCTTTTGATCGCGTTCTGAATCGCATTTTTGGTAATCTCTGTAAAAACAATTCTCCGCGTTTTGGCATCGTTGAGGTCCAGTACTTCTTTCAAGTGCCAGGAGATGGCTTCTCCTTCGCGGTCCTCATCACTCGCCAGATAGACCGTCTCCGCCTCGCTGGACAGTTTCTTTAACTTGGCGATGATTTCCTTTTTCTCCGGACTGACTTCGTAGGTAGGTTGATAATTATTTTCAATATCAATGGCGCCATTGCCTTTCGGCAAATCGCGTATGTGCCCCATGCTGGAAGCTACCGTAAAATCTTTACCAAGATAGCCCTCAATCGTTTTCGCTTTTGCAGGAGACTCAACAATAACCAAGTTCTTTGCCATGCGCTATTCTTTCAAAGGCCCCAAATATCTGTAATTTTTTAAAATGTCAAGCCCGGTAGAAATTATTGACGGTATAATAACATGAAAAACGCCCAATCGATCTCGCTGCCGCCAATCCATAGAGCCGCGCTCTTGGTATGATCACAACGTGCTGATTAACAGACTCATCAACCTCATGCCGTACCGTATTGCAATCTAAAGCGATTGACGACAATCAGGACAACCGGAAATAATTTTAAAAAAAACTAAAAAATTGATATACGGGGTGCAACCCGTTGCTTTGGTGAGGGTATTATTCTAATTTCAACTTTTGAGCAAGGAGGAAGACGAACGTCCTCAATTCGCTACTTCCACTTTTTGTTTTTCGTTTTGGTAAGGATAGTCAAATAACCCATGCTCTTTAATTGCCTCCTCCACTTTATGCGGTACAAATTTTTCCCAGCCGGCTTCCCCTTTTCTGATCATCGCCAATACATTATCTGAAATGATGTGCAGGTTGGCGACATTGGCATCCTCAATATCCTCCAGCTTATTGTTATCCATCAGGTAACGGAAAAGGTTCTTGAGGTTGGCCGGTAAATGGCGCTCGAAATCTTTCAATGTGAAAAGCTCATGAGAATCTTTCGTCCAGGCCGGGTAAACATATAGCCTGACATTGCTTCCAAAAAGCGAGGCAAAGCTCTCCAGGATCCCCCCGCGGATATTTTCATACGTCTTTTCTTCAAATACCTTCTGGAGCGCATAGATCCCCATGATGATCGCCGTTTTCTTTCCCTTGGTCATCTTTGACAAATAGTCCACCAGGCGGTAATATTCAAAGTAATTCGAAACCAGTACCGTTTGGCCTAACGAACAAATAATATCGGCCCGGTAAAGAAAATCTTTCTCATCAATTTTTCCATCCGGACTCAAATCGTTCAACGTCAGTTCGGTCAGCACGACAATTTTGGAACGATCCACATCGGGTTCGTTTTTGAAATGCCGGCGGGAGGTCAGCAACATGTCCACGTTCACGTGTGTTACGGGCCGGAAGCGGCCGCGCAGCACCAGCACGTTCTTTTTATAGAGTGCCTCGGAAGGCTGCATCACGGTGCCATCGGGGCCGAACATAGCAGCCTTGGTCAATCCGTTCTTTACCAATTTCAATGCCATCAGCCTGTTGTCCACCAATTTGAAGTCAGGACCTGATAAGCGAAACATATCTACTTCCATCCTCCTGGTTGTCAATCCATCAAGCAGGGAAAGCATGACCTCCTCTGGCTCACTGAGGAACATACATCCATACAGCATATTCACGCCGACGATCCCAAGAGCAAACTGCTGTTGCAAGGGGTCCGTGTCATACATCTTCACGTGAATCACGCAATCATTCGGTTCGGAATTCGGGCGCAATTGAAAGCGCAAACCGATCCAGCCATGACCTTGATTCGTCCGTTCAAAATTCAACACTTCCACCGTATCGGCGAAAGCAAAAAAGCGGGTATCTGAAATGCGGTGCGCCAGCCGTTCGGGGAGCAAGGTATATTCCTTGTCCAGCATCCTGACCAGGCGATCTTCACATACGTAACGTTCACAGACTCCGTAGATGGCGTCGCTGAACTTCATATCATAAGCGGATATCGTTTTCGCGATCGTACCCGACGCCCCTCCCACTTTAAAAAAATTAGCAGCCACTTCCTGGCCGGCTCCGATTTCCGCAAAGGAGCCGTAGATGGCTTTGCTCAGGTTAATCTGCAAGGCCTTCTCCTGCGTCGTTAGTTTCTTCCGTTCCTCCATAATTGCTCAAAACATCCCCTGGGCCTGAATTTCATACATTTTTCGCTAAGTCCCTACCTTTTTGGGCAAGATTTCCCGCCTGAATAGTCAAACGGGACATTGCAAAGATGAATTGCCCTCCAGCACAACAGTATTTGAAAATTTTTGGTTTGAATACCGTCGTGTCACCTGCCAGGTGGGATGCCTGCCAGCGTTATCGAATGAAATCGCGATTGGGGCGAGGAGCTGCCCTACTTTTTGGCTGTATATTTTTCTTTGGCAACTTCCACCAACTCCATCCAGTCATCAGCACGGGGATGCGTGCCCTTTTCAAAAACTTCGGATAGCAGCCAGCGAACTACTTCTTTTTTCATTCCAAATTTCTTCACGACCCCTTCGCAAAAAGCAATCTCACTCTTCTCCGCGACCCCGTCGGCATATACCATCAGCATCAGGTCGTACAAGACATTCATCTTGTCGTAATGATTGTCGGGTACATTGACCTCCACCTTTTCCTTACTGTCCATCAGGGACCTCACCTGCCTGTCCTTCAGGCCATACTTCAAACCGATCTTAAAAAGCATTTTTTGCTCTTTCGCATGAACCTCGCCATCCGCTTTGGCCAGGGCCAGCAGACTTCTGATGTGGTTTTTCTTGTAGGAAAGAAGCTGGTGTTCAAAAAATCCGATCATGGCATCAAATTTAAGGAATTAAATCTTCACGGCACCTTCCTCCTCTTTTAAAACTCTTCGCAAAATCTTGCCCACATTACTCTTCGGCAGCTCCGTGCGAAAGACAAAATATTTGGGGACTTTGTAGTTGGTGAGGTTTTCATGACAGAACGCCTTTAACTCTTCTTCCGTTAACGTCGGGTCCTTTTTGACGATAAAGACTTTAATGACTTCACCGGATTTAGCATCCGGCACGCCGATGGCGGCTACTTCCAGTACCTTCGGGTGACTGGCAATGACATTTTCAATCTCATTCGGATAAACATTAAAGCCGGAGACTTTAATCATGTCTTTTTTCCGGTCTACTATTTTAAAGAACCCATCCTGGTCCATGATCCCGATATCGCCGGTGCGGAACCATCCGCCATCGAAGAAGACGCCTGCATTGTCTTGTTGCCAATACCCGCGCATCACCTGGGGGCCGCGGGCGCAGATTTCACCCGCTTCTCCCTGCGCCAACTGATTTCCATTGTCATCAAAGATCGCTACCTCCGTACTGGGCATCGGGATGCCGATAGTCCCGGGCCGTTGAGTTCCGTCCAGCGGATTACAACACAAAACCGGAGAAGTTTCGCTGAGCCCATACCCTTCTACCAGGATCGAACCCGTTACTTCCTTCCAGCGCTTGGCCACAGCATCCTGAACTGCCATAGCGCCGGCAACGGCACCCTTGAGCGCGGAAAAATCAATTTTACTGAACTCCGGGTTATGGAGAAGACCATTAAAGAGCGTATTCACACCGGTAATGATCGTGAACTTGTGTTTTTTCAGTTCTTTACAGAATGCAGGAATGTCGCGCGGGTTGGTAATCAAGACGTTTTTTACACCCGTGTAATACATCAGCGTGCCATTGACCGTAAGGGCAAAAATATGGTACATGGGAATAGCTGTAATGACAATGTCTTTGTGGTCCTTCGTCATGTAGGGCTTGAACCAATGGGTGATCATCTGGTTGTGGGCAATGATGTTGCGGTGGGAAAGTTGTGCTCCTTTCGCAATGCCCGTTGTGCCGCCGGTGTATTGCAGCACGGCTAAATCCTCAGGATCAATCGATGGTCTGGACAGGGTCAGCCGGGCGCCCTTCTTTAAGGCCGACTTGAAACTGACTGCGTTTGGAATGTGGAAGGAAGGCACCAATCTTTTGATGTACTTTACTACAACATCAACCAGAAGCCCTTTTACTGTTCCCAGCATGTCTCCCATCTGTGTGACAATAATGTGTTTTACCGGAAGGTGCGGAAGAATGGTCTGGAGATGACTCGCAAAGTTAGATAAGATCAGTACAGCCGAGACACCGGAATCTTTAAATTGATGTTCCATCTCCCGGGGAGTGTACAGTGGATTTGTATTGACAACGATCAGGCCCGCCTTTAATGCGCCGATGAAAGCGACAGGAAATTGGAGCAGGTTTGGCATTTGGATGGCAATGCGGTCTCCCTTTTTCAGACCCAACTCAACCTGGAGGTAGGCGGCAAAGTAGGTAGAGAGCCGGTCGACATCGGAAAAAGTTATTTTCACACCGAAGTTTTCAAACGCTATCCGATCACTATACTTCTTGCTTGCTGTCTCAAACAGTTCAACCAGAGATTTATATTCAAGCGGACCGATTTCATTAGGTATACCGGCAGGATAATGACGAAACCAGGGAAAGTCTTTCATAAGAGGGTAATTCAAAATCCTAATTAGAAAAAAAAAGGTGGTTTAGCAATCGTTTGATAACATATCGGGATGATTTTATTGATGGCTGATTCGTGTTCAATTGTGTTATGGTTTACGTTGTGCTCGCCGCGGTTCGCCGTGGCCCACGGTCGCGGACAAGGCCACAGCGGGCACGGCAAACCACGGCGGGCACGGCGAAAATTGAACTTTGATTGATCTGATTTTAATGACGGCTATGATTTAGGGAATAGCAAGATCAGAAAAAAAAAGACTTAGAACCTTCGTGGCAATTGCGCTACAAACTAAGAAGTCAAAAAAAAACCCGCCTTGAAAATCTCCAAGACGGGTGTACTTACTAGTGTGCGCTGTAGAGGGAGGGTTCGAACCTCCACGGAGAAGTTAGCTACAGGACAAAAAGAAAACTCTTTTAGTGGTCAACCCATTATCCTGCGTTTGTCCTTTGCTCTCCACCCCCGAGACAGGAGGGCTTGTCTGCCAGTTTCAACACCCTACATTGTATAACCTCAACAAAGGAACGTGTTTGTTAAAAATACCGCAATAAGACCGATTAATATATATTGAATTTTTAACAAATATCAAAACTATTGCTAAATTACTAAAAAACAGGCATTTTATGGCAAAGAATTATGAAATTGACAATACCGACCTCAGGATTCTGGAAATCCTGATGGAAGACGCCAAAAAACCATTCACGGAAGTGGCGAAGAAGGTCTTTGTTTCACAAGGAACCGTTCATGTGAGAATGAGCAAGATGGAAGCCGCCGGCATTGTGGAGAGAAACACGTTGAAAATCAACTATGCCAAGCTGGGTTATGACATCACGGCGTTCATTGGTATATATCTGGAGAAGAGTGCCTTATATGATAAGGTCTTAACCCGCCTTAAGGAGATTCCTGAAATCACGAATATCCATTACACCACGGGGAATTATTCGATGTTCCTCAAGATACACTGCAGAGACACCAATCACCTCAAGGAGGTACTTCACGACAAGATGCAGCAAGTTGAAGGGATAGACAGGACCGAAACCATGATCTCGTTGGAAGAAAGCCTGGATCGCAGCCTGAGGCTTGCCAATTAAATAAAATATGATGTTTTCCGTGTTTTCTGAACCTTAAGAATCGATTTTTGTTGCTATTTTTGATGGTTATTTAAAATTAGTCTAAATAGGCTGGTCAATGAGTAAGGACAATCAGGTATTGGAGAAATTCACCTCGCAGGAGTACGAGCATGGCTGGACGGTGGATCTCGAAACCGACCGGGCGCCCAAAGGCCTGAGTGAAGATATTGTCCGATTTATTTCAGGACGAAAGAATGAACCGGAATGGCTTCTGGAATGGAGACTGCAGGCATACCGCCTCTGGACGAAAATGACAGAACCGGTTTGGGCCAATGTCCACCATCCCCCTATCGACTACCAGGAAATTATTTATTATTCTGCACCTAAGCAAAAAGCTTCCCTTGGTAACCTGAACGAAGTTGATCCCGAGTTGATCAAGACGTTTGAGAAACTGGGGATCTCCCTTACCGAACAAAAGAGACTGACGGGCGTGGCCGTTGATGCCGTCATCGACAGCATCTCAGTGGCGACCACCTTTAAAGACAAACTCGCCGAACTTGGAATTATTTTCTGCTCGTTCAGCGAAGCAGTCCGGGAGCACCCTGATCTGGTGAAAAAATATCTGGGCTCGGTCGTCCCAGTCCAAGATAACTATTTTGCAACACTGAACTCGGCAGTATTTTCCGACGGCTCATTCTGCTACATACCCAAGGGCGTTCGTTGTCCCATGGAGTTGTCGACTTACTTTCGAATTAATGCTGCCAACACCGGGCAGTTCGAACGAACCCTGATCGTCGCAGAGGAAGGCTCCTATGTTAGCTACCTCGAAGGCTGCACGGCCCCCATGCGGGATGAAAATCAATTGCATGCTGCCGTGGTAGAGTTGTACGCCATGAAGGATGCCGAGATCAAATATTCAACCGTTCAGAATTGGTATCCAGGCAACAAAGAAGGAAAGGGAGGAATTTACAATTTCGTGACCAAGCGGGGGTTGTGTGCGGGCGATCATTCCAAGATCTCATGGACACAAGTAGAAACCGGATCGGCCATTACGTGGAAATATCCTTCCTGTGTTTTGAAGGGGGATTATTCAGTGGGAGAATTTTATTCGGTGGCCGTGACCAATAATTATCAGCAAGCCGATACGGGTACCAAGATGACTCACATCGGAAAGAACACGCGTTCGCGGATTGTCTCCAAAGGTATATCGGCGGGAAAATCGCAGAACAGCTATCGCGGTCAGGTTCAAATTCTGAAACGCGCTACCCACGCAAGAAACTTCTCCCAATGCGATTCGCTCTTAATGGGCGACCAATGCGGTGCCCATACGTTCCCCTACATTGATGTAGAGAACAGCACTGCCAAAGTTGAGCATGAAGCAACGACCTCCAAAATTGGTGAAGATCAAATATTCTACTGCTTACAACGGGGTATTGATGCGGAAGCTGCGGTGGCACTTATTGTTAATGGTTACGCAAAAGAGGTACTAAGCCAACTTCCGATGGAGTTTGCGGTGGAAGCGCAAAAATTACTCGCGTTGACTTTAGAAGGAAGTGTTGGGTAGCAATAGAGTTGGAGGATCGTTTTTTATGATAATCACTCTGGCTAGTGGACAAGTTTTAGTTTTTAAATTCTAAATTAATTGACGTGCTAACAATAAGAGACCTGGGAGCGAAAGTTGAAGAAAAACAAATCCTGAACGGAATAGACCTGAAGATCAATGCCGGAGAGATCCATGCCATCATGGGTCCGAACGGTTCGGGTAAAAGTACGTTGGCTTCGGTGCTGGCCGGGCGTGAAGATTATGAAGTCACCGGCGGAACAGTCGATTTTGAGGGCAAGGATCTGTTGACGCTAAAGCCGGAAGAAAGAGCGCGCGAAGGAATCTTCATGGCATTTCAATACCCGGTGGAAATTCCCGGGGTCAGCACGATCAACTTCATGAAGACTGCCATCAATCAGATTCGCAATCACCGCGGTCAACAGCCGTTGGATGCCGTTTCCTTCCTCAGCCTGATGAAAGAAAAAATGAAACTGGTGGGGATTGATCAGTCGTTGCTCAACCGCTCGCTGAATGAAGGATTTTCCGGGGGCGAAAAAAAACGGAATGAGATTTTTCAAATGGCCATGTTGGATCCCAAACTGGCGATCCTGGATGAAACGGATTCCGGGCTGGATATTGATGCCCTTCGCATTGTAGCGAATGGCGTTAACAAACTCCGGTCGAAGAACAATGCCATCATCGTCGTTACGCACTATCAGCGATTACTGGATTATATCGTCCCTGATTTCGTTCATGTTTTGTACAATGGCAAGATCGTGAAATCGGGTAAAAAAGAGCTGGCGCTCGAATTGGAAGCCAAAGGATACGACTGGATCAAGAATGAAGTGGCAGTACTTTAAGCATGACCATGAGCTCAACTTCAACGACCCACGACCTGAACCGCGAAATCGCCGATGCGTTTCGCCGCACGGAATTTCCTTCCTCACGTGAATTAAGAGAAGAGGCTATTCACCATTTTGAAAAGCTGGGTCTTCCCGGAAACAAAAATGAAGAGTATCGCTTTACCCCGATCACGCGGGCACTCGAACCTATGCTGTCTGCCGGTTTTGGTGAAACTCCCTCCCCGATCACCGACATCACACCTTATCTCATCCCCGGATACGAATGCAATTGTATTGTTTTTGTCAACGGACAATACAATGAAAAACTGTCCAGGATCATCAGTCCGGAAAATCAACTAACGGTTCGGTCGTTGCACCGCGCATCGGAAGAAAAATCAGTATTGGTACGGGACTATCTTGGCAAACTGGTTGACTTCAAAACCGATGCTTTCGCCGCATTCAACACCGCCTTCTGGAAGGATGGCGTTTTTATCCATGTGCCCGCGAATACCATCCTTGATAAACCTATTTTGGTTCTTCATGTTCATGACGCAAACCACCAGCCTGTTATCAGTCCTACCCGACTCTTGATGATCATAGGAGAGCGGAGTGAAGCCAGCATTGTGGAAAAATTCGACACCATCGGCATGCATCCTGTTTTCAGTTCGTGGGTGGATGAAATTGTTGTAGGCGAAAAGGCGACACTGAATTATTGCAAAATTCAAAATGACGCAGGGTCCCTTTACCAGGTAGCGTCCACCCTGATCCACCAACACGACGGAAGCAAGGTGAACACATTCACCCTGACCCTCCGCGGCAAGATCATTCGGAACAATTTCACTATTGCTGTTGACGGAGAACGATGTGAATCGCATTTCTATGGGCTTTATTTGCTGGATAAAGACACGCTCGCCGATAATCATACAACAGTAGATCACCGTCAGCCCAATTCATTCACCAATGAATTGTACAAAGGCATCATGAACGGCAACTCCCGGGGTGTTTTCAATGGCAAGATTTATGTACGACCCCACGCTCAAAAGACCAACGCTTTTCAATCCAATCGCAATATACTTTTAAGTGATACGGCCGTTGTCCACACCAAACCTCAACTTGAGATCTGGGCCGATGACGTGAAGTGTTCGCACGGATGCACGTCCGGGCAATTAGATGAGGAGGCATTGTTCTATCTTCAATCGAGGGGAATAGACAAAGCCAACGCACAAGCTTTGCTGTTATATGCTTTCGCCGGAGAAATTCTGGAACCGATGAAGGAGGAGGCCCTGAAAAAGTATCTGCATTCAATTATTTCCGAACGACTTCATAAAAGTCTTTAGTGATGAAGGAGAGCCCGGGCATTATAGTAACTAAACCAACGCTGGATGTTCAAAAGATCAGAGAACAATTTCCTGTGCTGTACCAACAGGTGCATGGAAAGAATCTGATCTACTTCGATAATGCAGCGACTACGCAAAAGCCCAAGCGGGTCATTGACTCCCTCGTTGCGTATTACGAAGGATACAATGCCAATATTCACCGCGGCATTCACACCCTTGCTGAGAAAGCAACAAAAGCATTTGAGGAAACCCGGCTAGCCGCCCAGTTGTTCATTCACGCCCGGCATCCCGAAGAGGTCATTTTCACGACAGGAGTGACGGGCAGCATCAATCTGGTAGCGTCTTCTTATGGAAGGACTTTTTTGAAGGCCGGTGATGAAGTGATCATTTCGGGAATGGAGCACCATTCCAATATTGTACCGTGGCAAATGATCTGCGACGAAAAGAAAGCGAACCTCAAGGTCATACCCGTTACCGCGACGGGCGAGTTGGACCAGGATGAATTCAAAAAGCTTCTCACCTCGCGCACCAAACTGGTAGCCGTGAATCATGCTTCCAATAGTCTGGGTACGATCAACCCCATCCGGGAAATGATCAGGCTTGCTCATGCCGCCGGGGCCGTGGTATTGATTGATGGAGCACAGGCAGCCGCTCACCTGGAAATTGATGTTCAGGATTTGGATTGCGATTTTTATTGCATTTCGGCTCACAAGATGTATGGTCCCACCGGGGTCGGTATTTTGTACGGGAAAAAAGAACTTCTTGAAAAAATGCCGCCCTACATGGGGGGAGGTGAGATGATCAGGAATGTCACGTTTGAAAAAACGACGTACAATGATCTGCCCTATAAATTTGAAGCGGGAACGCCGAACATTGCGGATGTGATCGCCTTCCGGGAAGCGATCGCGTTTATTCAGGAGATCGGTAAAGAAACCATCGGTGCCTATGAGCACGAACTTTCCCGGTATGCAACGCAACGGCTTTCCGTCCTGCCTTACCTGAAATTGATCGGCACGTCGCCCCATAAAGTAAGCCTCCAGTCATTTATCATTGAGGGCATTCATCCGTTTGATATCGGACAAATGCTGGATGCGCGGGGTATTGCAGTTCGCACGGGCCACCATTGCACACAGCCGTTGATGGAAGGGTTCGGTATCGAAGGAACCGTGAGGGCCTCGTTTGCTGTTTATAATACAATAGAAGAAATTGACCAGTTGGTGGAGGGTGTTGATCGAATTATCAAATTCATGAAATAAGCTTGTCATGTCAATTGATAAAATTCAGGACGAAATCACGAACGAATTCTCATTGCTGGATGGAGACATGGAAATGACTGTGTTCTACATTATGGAACTGGGTCAAAAACTGCCGGAGATGAAGGAAGAGGATAAGACGGAGGATAACATCGTGAAGGGGTGTCAGTCCAAAGTATGGCTCACGGCCAGATTGGAAAATGAAGCGATCCACTTTACCGCCGACAGCAATACGGCCATCACAAAAGGATTAGTCAGTCTTTTAGTACGGATTTTCTCCGGACAGCAGCCCGAAGCGATTTTGGCGGCTGACTTAAACTTTATGAAGAGAATTGGCATGGAACGATTCATTGGCACACAGCGTTCCAATGGTTTCGCGGCCATGATCAAGCAAATGAAATTATACGCATTGGCATTCAAGACACAACTGCAGGTGAAGTCATGAGCGAAGTAACTGAAAATAAGGAGCCGGTCACAGCGGCAGAAACGGGGTCGCCGGACCTGCGGGAGAAAGTAGTTCAGGCGCTAAAGACAGTGTATGATCCTGAAATCCCTGTCGATATTTATGAATTAGGTTTGATCTATGAGATCAGCGTCTATCCGGTGAACAACGTTTTTATTCTCATGACGCTGACTTCCCCCTCCTGCCCCTCGGCTGAAGCGATCCCGAACGAAGCGGAACAGAGAATCAAGGCGATTGCCGGTGTGAACGATGTCAAAATTGAACTTACCTTTGACCCGCCGTACTCCCAGGAAATGATGAGTGAAGCGGCCAAATTGGAACTGGGATTTATGTAAATTTGTTATCCATTCACAAACACGTATAAAACTATGTATCCCGAACTATTAGTAGCCCCGATGAGAGCCGATTTGACGATCGCGGGCTTTAAAGAACTGAAATCTTCACAAGATGTTGACACTGAATTGAAGGATCAGAAGGGAACTACCCTGCTGGTAATCAATTCGGTTTGCGGTTGTGCCGCAGGGGCGGCGCGCCCGGGTATCAAGTGGGCGCTTGAGCACTCTGCCCATAAGCCGGATAAATTGACCACCGTTTTTGCCGGAGTCGACAAAGAAGCCGTGTCAAAGGCGCGGGAGTACACCCTACCCTATCCGCCTTCCTCTCCTGCGATCGCATTATTTAAGGACGGTGAATTGGTTCACTTCGTTGAACGCCATCACATCGAGGGAAGGAATGCCCAAATGATTGGACAACACCTTGTAGAGGTGTTTGACGAATTCTGTTAGGGTATTATTAATAAATAGTTACAAAACACATAGGCATATAGATACATAGGCACATAGCAGTAATGAAGAAAGCGCTATGTGCCTATGTGTTTATGCATTTAAATCCTGGTCTTAGACGGTCCGCTCGAGCAGCAACTGCTCCTCTTCTAGGTCCAACTCGTATTCAATTTTTCGTAACACGTCGTCCGTGATCTCCCCTCCTTTTCGCATCCGGCGGAGAACCTGGCGCTCGGATGTAATCAGTTCCTGGCGCAGCTTTTGCAATTCATTGATCTGCTGTTCGCTTATTTTCTGGTTCGTTTGATCTTTGCGGATTCGCTGAATGCGAATTTCATACCGGGTCTTTACTTCATTTAATGCAATCTCGCTTAGGGAAAGCGAGTAGTTCTCTTCAATGAGTTCAATCATGGCCGAAGCAACTTTCAACCGGGCTTCGTGTTCCTCGTGAAGCTCCTCGTCGCTTGGTTTTATGCCGAGCCAGTGAATGAGCTTGGGTAAAGTGAGTCCCTGAACGACCAGGGTGGCAAAGATCACGCAGAAGGTCAGGAAGATGATGATGTCACGATTGGGAAAGGGCATGTTTTGCTCGCCCACGGTAAGCGGCAGGGCCAACGCTGCAGCCAACGACACCACGCCGCGCATTCCTGACCAGGCCACCACGCCTACCAGGCCTATGTTGGGCTTGGCTTCCCGTTTCCGGATCCGTTTGCTAAACCACCGTGGCAAATAGGTGCCCGGATAAACCCATATGATGCGCACCAGGATCGTCGTTACACTGATCAGCGCACCATACCCCAGCAACCGGATGATCGGAAGGCTATGCATATCCTCTACAATCAGGTGTAGCTGAAGTCCGATGAGGATAAAAATGATTCCGTTCAAAAGAAAGATGACCGTTTCCCACACGAAATTCGCCTGCAACCGTGACTGATGATTGAAGATCTCGGAAGAACGCTGGCTCAGATACAATCCCGCCACGACCACCGACAAGACACCGGAGGCGTGGCAT
>Ga0193731_1000396_pt1 | contig 14633 bp, 7 predicted proteins | sample U1a2metaG_FD_144920 | JGI IMG/M metagenome (GOLD analysis project Ga0193731, IMG submission 144920) | Soil microbial communities from a riparian zone of the East river system, Colorado, United States - U1a2 | ecosystem: Environmental > Terrestrial > Soil > Riparian zone | place: USA: East River...
TCCAGGACTCAAAATCCCAGGCCACCGAGAATTTTTCACCGCAAAGGCGCGGAGGCGCAAAGTAGGCGCAGAGATCAAAAGAATATTTGATCAATTTTGCAGCCGTAATGAAACACGGAGCAATTTACTTTCTCTGCTCTTACGGCAAACGCAGCTTTGTAGTTTCTCTCCATTGGAAGACGACGGATGTGCCAAATATGAGAATCGCGCAGCGTTTGATAGGGCGCGTACAAAAAGGATGACAAATCATACTCCTTTATAGGGTTGAGAAACCCTGTTGCCAGGGCTTTAATTAAAGCTTCCTTCATGGTCCAAAATGTGTACACCATCGACCGTTGCCCCGCCCTGGACAAAGGCCCGAGTATTTTTTCTTCCTCCGGCGGTGAGAAATAATCAGACGTGAAGGTTAAAATGTCGTCTATGGGTTTAATTCTTTCTACGTCAACACCAATAAATGGCGAATTGGAAATCGCCAGTAGCGCATAGTCGTCCCGGTAGGACAAATTAAAGTAAACGGGCGGATGCAAATGCCTGCATTTCAAAACAGGCTTACCATTGTGTCCGTGGGCAAAATGAATTTCTTCCGGCGGCAAATGAGTGTACCGCTGAAGGACGCTTTTTAGAAAGGTGTGGACTTTGTTAAACCGGGCCCGGTCTTCATAGCGCCTGAAGCGGGCGCTTCTACCCTGCTCCTCTTTTGAAAGACAATCATAGGAAGGCACAACCTCCGGCAAATGAGACTTCCAAAGGTGAACGTCACACTCCTTATAGAGGACTTGACGGTTCAAGTTCATATTGTCTTTTTATCGTTCGACTACTAAGTTTTTCGTTGAGCGCGTGACTCAATTTACCCGCCGCCGTTGCTTTGCTTGATGCCGGAATCCCCATCCAATGAGTGTCTCCCGGAAGTACCTCTCCCTTCATAAGAAGGGTAAGGGCATCCAACGTAGATCCATTCTCCATGACGGAGTCATACAGTACAACGGAAGTCGCTCCTACCCTGCAATCATCGCCAATGCGCAATCGGGAGGCTTTCAAGATCCTGTCTTCGAAGAGGTGTGTTTGAATGACGGCATTTTCGTTTATCATGACGCGATCTCCCATCTCCACCAGATCCCATTCAAGAAATCCGGTAGTTTCAATGTAACAAGCCTTGCCAATCTTCGCCCCCATAAGTCTGAGATACCAGGGAAGAAAGGGTGTACCTTGAAGCGTCTCCAGCAAAAGCGGGGCGGCAAAAAATTCGTACAACGCATTTACAAATTCAAGCCTCCAGACAAAATTACTCCACAGCGGGTGGACGAACGGTTTGTACCGCCCCATCACCAGCCACTTCACTAAGGCAACGATCAGTATCATCAGCCCACTGCCTACTCCAAATACCATTGGCAACGTAAGCATTGTAGTTAACACCCCGGTTTTTTCCAACAAAGCCATTCCTGCATTGATGACAAAGGATGCGACAATAATGGAAGCGGCCGGAGGCAACGTAATACGGAGTAACTCAACACATCCACGTATCATCCGTAATTTAGTTGAAGGTCGATACGTTTTCTCATCTGAGAACCCTGCCTTGGATTCCCGCCTGGGAAACAAAACGGCCGGTGAACCAAACCAGGTAGCATTGCTGCGTTTACTTTCTTCCTTCGGCGCGACGGAAAGTACGCCGATCAATGAGTTGTCGCCAACGGTGACACCAGACGAAACGACTGCGCTATTTCCAATAAACGTCCGGGCGCCTAACCGGACCGGAGCCGGAGTCATCCATCCTCTTTCGATGTGCGGAGAACCAAGCGAAGCTTCATCGGCAATGGTGCATCCGTCCTGAAGATAAATAAGATCGGGCGTTGTTGAACACGCTGTTGAAAGCTCCACCGATTTCCCGATTTTCATTCCCAGCGCCCTGTACCATGAGGCCACATAAAGCGTAGCATGCAATTGGCCGATTTGATCAAGACTTATCCGAAGGAGTTGCCCTACAATCCAATTTCGTATGTAAAACCCTCCATGAACGGGATACATACCAGGCTTGACTTTTCCTACCAAAATCCATTTTAACAACACGACCAGTGCGGTAAGGATGACTACAAAAGACGCTCCCACCAGGGGCAATACAGAAAGGTAAAGCAAAGGTTCCGTCACCGGGTTAAGTCTAATCAAAAGGGAGATGCCGGGAATGAAGGCGATAAAAGCAATCAACGGAATGAGGCAGATGAGCATCATATAGAGCGCAACAATCGCAACTCGTTCATGCATCTTTCTGGCAGGAGGCTGAACTATTTTCCTGAGATTTATTTCTGACGTACGCCTGGCAGGCGACCCTTCCCACGTCTCCCCTGCCGGTAATCGCATACCGGATGGAAGAAGGGACAAATCATCCAGCCTTGACTCGTCCTCCATAACCGTATGCTCACAGACTACAGACCTTGTTCCGATGAAACAATTCGATCCGATAGAGATCGGCCCGATAACCAGGTATCCATTTTGAACGGAGTAGCCTGAAACCATTGCACTTTCGTCAACGGTGGTTCCCCGACCAATGGTGATCACATCGAAGGCTGCAAACAGATTCGTCTCAAGATGAACATCCCTGCCGATCTTCATCCCGACCATCCGGTATACAACCGGAAGCAATGGAGTGCCCATCAAATAGTGAAAGTCCAATAATTGAAATAATTTTCTGATGAACCACCACCGCAGATAGAAGTTGCCCCACAAAAGGTAGCGGCCTGGTTTAATGCGTCCCAGAATAATCCACTTTGCCGTAATAGCAGTTGCAATGAGTGTTGGGTACGAAGCGATGGAACTGAGTAGCGCCCAGCCTGCCGATTCCGCTAACGGATGCCCACCGTAGTATAAATAAAAAAATACAAAGTACAACGTCAGGTCCCTGATCAGGTTGAACCCAAAAACAAAATACAAGCTAACGAACTGAAGCACTCCGCAACACAAATGCCTGAACCCGGAGGCATCATAACGATTGTTGCTGGCCGTGCCGTGGTGCCTGGCTTCTGACGTTGCCTGTCGTACCATCAATTGCTTCGCAAGTTTCTCGATGGTAGGGTTTTTATAAACGTCAAGTACAGAAAGATCCTGGAATCCGCTATGCTTGCGCAATTCCGATACGGTCTTCGCAGCAAGCAACGAGTGCCCTCCCAGGTCGAGGAAGAAATCATCTTTGATGGAAACCCCCAGCGGCGAAAAATATTTCATCCATACTTCCTGCAAGCGCCTTTCGAAATCATTCCGCGGTTCAACAATAGTCCGGTTTTCCCCGGGCAAATGGACCTCAATGTCCTGAAGTTTTTTGCGATCGATCTTACCGCTGGGCAGCAAGGGTAAATCATTCACCACCACAAAGGCAGAGGGAACCATGTAAGAAGCAAGTTTTGTTTTTAGTATATTTTTACAGAAAGTCTCATCGAACCGATGCAACCTGTTCTTCAACACTAAACAGGCTACGAGCTGCTCCCCTTTTATCTGATCTTGCCTCACGGTAACCACTGCATTTTTAATATTGGGCAGGTGCAGTAGTTGCCCTTCTATTTCTGACAACTCAATCCTGTATCCTCTCAGTTTTACTTGTGTATCGATCCGTCCAAGGAATTCTATCTCGCCCCGCTCGTTTACCCGTGCCAGATCGCCGCTGCGATAAATCCGGTTAGGAAAATTACCGCGAAGAGCAAAAGGAGGTTCAATGAATTTTTGTGCTGTGAGTTCTGAATTGTTCAGATAGCCGGAGGCAAGGCCTTGACCTGCAATGCATAACTCGCCCGGCACACCTACGGCAACAGGTTTCACTGCTTCATCGGTGACAAACACAGCGTAATTAATGATCGGTTTCCCAATGGTGATCTTTGTGTCCTCGTTGAAATCGGCACACGTTGCAATTACCGTTGATTCCGTTGGCCCATAGGTGTTCACCATCCGCAGGCCCCTTTTACTCCAACGGGTCAAAAGTTCGTTGGAACAAAATTCACCTCCCAGGATCAGCAACCTCAACGATTGCAGGGGCGGCTCCATCATGGAGAGCAACGTGGGAACGGTAGAAAAGACCGTGATCCGGTTGAGTTTTATAAATTCACCGGCATCCACTCCCGAACACATTACCTCTTTACTAATAGGAAACAATGCGGCCCCTGATGAAAAGGCCAGCCATATCTCTTCGATAGAAGCATCGAAAGCCAGCGAAAACCCCTGTGCAACGTTGTCTTCGCACCTTACCTTAAATATCGATTGCTCGGCTTTGACCAGATTGCTCGCGGCAGCATGGGAGATCACAACGCCCTTCGGCCTGCCTGTTGAGCCTGATGTATAGATGACATAAGCGGGGGATTGCGGGCTTCGATTCGGTTCACGGCGTAGTTCGATATTATCGGGGGATGATTCCGCAGGAGTAAAATCCCGGTCGATATTCAATACGACTCCTGCGAAACCCGAATAAACAGGTTCAAATGATGAATGCGAGATGAGGTATTGGGATGAAGCATCGTCCAAAATGTAGTTGACCCTGTCCCCCGGAGAATCAACATCCAATGGAACATAGGCAGCACCGCATTTTAATACACCCAAAAGAGCTGCGTAAGCGTCCGGAGTACGGTTCAACAGGATGCCCACAAGGTCTCCGGGCCCCGCTCCATTTTGAAGCAGCGCATTTGCAAACTGATTCGATCGCCTGTCCAGCATGGAATAGGTAAGGGAATCCTTTCCGCTAACTATGGCCGTGCTATTGGAGAATCGCTTTACGGTTTGCTTAAATAATTCGTCAAGAAATTCCGGTTTTGAAATTTGTTCGTCGACAGGTCCATAGGCTCCCGATGTAATTTCAGTAAGCTCTTCGCAAGACAAATAATCAATGTTTTTTATTTCATCAAAAGGAGCATGGAGTGCATTCTTAATCAGAGTTTTATAGTGTCGCGCCGCATTCTCAAAGACCACGTGAAAAAACGAAGACGGTTCGCTTGAAAAAATAACTTCAGGTAAATCACCATTGATCGCCGGATTTATGCTGACCCGATATGCGCTGTCGTCCTCTTCCCTATTGGCGATCCAATCGATTTCGACTGCTATATTTTTGCCGGGAACACACTTTTCGAAGGTAGATTCCAACTCACCCTCAACTCGCTTTAAGAGAGAATAAAAAGTATCGTCTTCTGATACGGTGTAGTTCAACTCCTTCCCGTGCGAATACCCCGGCTGACAAATTTTGATTTTCAGAAATAGTTGATCAACTAAACGAGAGGAGTATTTATGCAACAGCACGATCAATGCGGCAATCGAATAGCTAATCCTTCCTTCCGCTCTTCCTTCCGGTAGTTGATCGGTCCCGGCTAAAGGGGCGCGGCCCACTTTTATTTTTCTATCATTTGTCGTCTTAAGCATAACCATCTTATTTTAGTTGACCGTTTTTATGCGTTAGTATTCGTGTGATTTCAAGCGTCAGGTATGAAAAGGATTTGAGGTTTTCACCTTGTATCACATTCACGGGGCTGGCATAATGCCAGGCGCCGGTAATCTCAAACTTTCTTAATTTCCGATAGATGATGGGAAGGACAAGTTCATAATTGGCAATTTTAAAAGCCATTGGATTGCTTACCTCAGCGTCGGGCAGATCGTCCAGAAAAAGAAGGTAGTTTGCCGTAGAGAACATAAATGTAAAAGCAGGCTCAAGGCTCAGGCGGTCGGCACCCAGTATGGCGTAAAAGTCAATCGATTTGGACAAGTTCAGGTCTAACCGATGCGCCTGTTCTGTACCGGCAACGAAATAATACGATGCGCTTAACGAACCCAGGGTATTGAACCAGCCCCCCTCCAGCGTAAAATAGTTATTTAACATCTTACGCTCATCGCGGTCACTGGAGTGGAAGAAGGACCGCCAATATCCGCTTGACAAATAAAAGTTATCAGAGAAGGACTTTTCGTAATACAGGCCGGCATTGGTAAGGGCATATCGATTGTCCATTTCGCTCCAGTAGTTCCCCTCATATTCCAGGTTTAGGCCCGACCGATGATGATACGTTACCCCCGGTGCAATGCCAAATTGATTGACACCAAAATTCCGCCCGACAAAAACCACTTTGCTCAGGTAGCCGGTCTTAAAACAAAACTGGCTGATTTTCTCCAGCGCCTCCTCCGTTGAGTCTATTCTAACTCTCGTTGGTTTCACGTTGACCTTGCGAGGGCCGTTCATGGATGGAACGGGAATTTGTTCAAAGGAGGGTTTGCCCACCAGGAAAATAAAAACGATGATCACTGACTTTTTCATTCAGGTAAAAAACTTTACCCCCATTAACAACCGCAAAGTTATTTCTTACGCTGTAATTTTTGCGTCTGCTAAACGGTGTTAATATCCACTCAACGAATAATATGAATTGAAAAAATCTGCGCCATATTTAGCGGGAATTTGATGCTGATGATTTGATGATCTTCATCTTATAATTTGATGATTTGCATCATTAAAGGAGTAATGTGAGTCTGCTCAATTAAATTACCACAACTATTTTTCCGCCGGCCTTGTTGCTCTCCATACACCTATGCGCTTCCGAAATTTCATGAAGCATAAATGTTTGAACTTGTATCGCGTTAACAGACTGTCTTTTATTTTGTTGTCAGGAATGCGGCTTAATCACCTTTATATTAAACACCGGAACCCCCAATGTCATGAGCAGCCTTACCGAAAGAATCAAATACGATTCCATTGCCCTTGCGGCGGCTATGTCGCCCAGGTCTATGATGTTGTCACTTTTCCAACCAAACCCGGTCAGCAGCGTCTTTATCTTCGTCTTTGCATCTTCATCATTTCCGGAAACAAATAAGGAATGGTCTCCCTCATTTAGCTGTTTGGGGTTCACCGCAAGCACCATTCCCATTGTATTAAGTGTCTTTACAACCTTTGCTTTAGGGAAATGATTTTGAATAGCTTCGCCAAGTGAATTGGTGTTGGCGTATTCTGCAATTAATGTTGGCGGTTTTGTGGAAAAATCCAGTGGATCGGCAACGTCAATAATTACCTTTCCCGCAAAGTCTGTATTTGCAAGCTTTAAGGCATCCAATGCAAACCTGCCATTGGTGGCATTAAAAATAATTTCCCCGAAACCAGATGCTTCCGCAAATGTCCCGTAGGAAGCATTTTCAGGTGAATTGCTTTTTACAAAGTCCAGGCCCTTTTCGTTTTTAGATTCTCTGCCGTCCATCATTACCTGATGTCCGTTTTCAATTAACCTTGAACCTATCAAGTTCCCAACTTGCCCGGTTCCCAATATTCCTATTTTCATTGTCTTTTTGTTTAATGACAATGCAAAGATGGGCTGAAATAGAATCAACAGCCTATGAACAATCTTAGGAAATGGTCTTAATGTAGCGTAAGAATAAACGCTATTTGGATGTGATGTCCTTTCTTATTTTACTTAGAAATTCGGGCGTAACGCCGAGATAAGAGGCAATTTGTGTGCCCGGAAGGCGGTTGGATAAGGATGGGTACTGTTCCAGAAAGGTAAGGTATCGTTCTTCCGCCGTGGAACTGATATTCTGGAGCACGCGGTTTTGAAGCTCAATGAACTTGTTTTCGATCATCACCCTGAAGTTCCTGTTGAAGGTTATGTTCCTTGTCCGATTCGTCAATCCCATACATTTTAAAGCACCCCTCAGCAATGAACGAATAATGGCTGCAGATGTCGTTTTCCTGAAGGATGAATTGTCTGCGCTTGATTTTTCTCTCCTTGACCCGCTGAGACAATTCATCTTTCTCCTTCCCATCCAATGCCACATAGTCGTCAAAATAAGATCACAGTTTGTCCAAGGTCGACACGGATTTTGTTTTAATTGAAAGTCTAATGTACTATTTCTACAGTCGATAACTCATCCTGCCATATTTACCCCCATGAAAATTAAATCGGGCATCGTTCACCACTGCGTTGTGCAAGGTCGGGGTTTTAGAAGCCAGCTCTCTTTAAAATCCAAGTTTCTGGTTTACGAGAGGCACGTGCTATTTCAATTTCCAACAATTCAATATAGCGATGGTTGGCTGCAGATTTAATGTGACCCAGCCAGGCAGAGGTTTATTAAATTCCTCAGAGATTTCGAGCGTGGTAGTAACGGTACCGAACAGCTTTTGCAATAAATCAAATTCGCTGATTTTATCCAAGAGAATAAAGCAACTCGTGTCGGCAATTACAATGCTCTATTTTTGCAGCATCGTGCTTCATCTCAGTCACGGGGTAGTTGATCAGGGAAACCCCGAAGTCACCCAGTATTTCCGCAAAAGCTACTTTTGTGAGGCCAGCCAAATCTGCTGCTTGCCCAAGGGATAGTTTACCGGCTTCATAAAGTTTGGAAGCCAGAAATTTGACTGTTTGTCGCTGGTCAAGTTCCGCATTATCCGGGAGAGTGATCGTTATGGTTTGCATGAAGCAAATTTAAGCATTTCTAATAGTATTGCTCTTCTAAGTTACGACAAGGTTTTCAAACAGCTAAGAGCTTGTCCAGATAACTCTTGGAATCATTCAATAAAAAATCATTCAGATCAATGTCCCGAAATCGAAAGGCTTAATTGGATGAGTACGAGTAAGTCGGATGAGTCCTGATCCGGCTGGAAAAGGTATTAAAATTTGGCAACAGTCTGTAATTTTGCGAAATTCTCGCGAATCCTGGCCCTTTCTGAAGTGCTCACACGGGTTCTGTCAGCAATCTTCATTTGCGTAACAAATGTAGCAGCATCTTTACCTGTTAGAATTGGAGTTTCCTTAATTGGCTTTGCCATAACACTACTTTACACGACTCCAAAGTTACAAAAGGTCATCAGGAAAACCATACTTTGTGCCTGCATTCAGAGCAGTACTGTTCGTTATAGCACCAATTTGGCCAAAACTATTGACTAAAGTCTTAGAATCTCCAATCATCCAGGATAGCTAGCTGATCTTCGTCGCTTGCATCTGTGCCTTGATCGAAAGTTCAGCAGCCAGAAAACAATGCTCTTGCGACATCGCGGTTTGCGTGCGGTTGAGAATATCCTGGACGAACCGTTCCGCAAAAGGCAAAGGCTCCTTGCTGCAATCAAAATACCGGGTCTCTTTTTGATCTACCAGAAAAAGATGATCGCCTCCTTGACGTCCTGCGATATCTACGGTCTTGCGCAACTCGATGTAGCCTTCCGTGCCGAGGATGGTTAACCTTCCATCGCCCCAGGACTTGAGCCCATCCGGCGTGAAATAATCTACCCTCAGGTATCCTGTTCCTCCATTTCCCCGAAGCGTCGCATCGCCAAAATCTTCCAGTCCCGGATAGCGGGCGTTATTCACATTTCCTGTCTGAGCGCAAACTACTTCCGCCTTTGTTGAACCGGTGAAGAAAAGGAACTGCTCAACCTGGTGTGAACCGATGTCGCAGAGGATACCGCCGTAGGATTTCTTATCAAAGAACCACGCTGTCCGCGATTTTAACATTAAGCGGTGCGGCCCGATACCGACCGTTTGGATCACTTTCCCAATAGCGCCCTCCTTTATCAGATCCCCGGCTTTTATGGAAGCTCTGTTTTCCAACGGTTCGCTGTATAATATAGAGTAAATTCGTTTGGTTTCACTTTGGACTTTCTTTACTTCGGTAAGTTGTTCGATTGTAACCATACCGGGCTTATCGGTAATAAAATCCTTGCCATGCCGCATTGCCTGAATGCCAAGCGGTGCGCGGTCAACAGGAATAGATGCGCTGACCACCAGATGAATCGAATTGTCTTCCAGTATCTCTTTTTCAGAACGCGCCAGTTTTGCCTGTGGGAAACGTTTCGAAAACTCAACGATCAGATCGGCTTCTTTTGCATAGAAGGAAACGAATTCACCACCACCCCGGATAATCGTCTCCACGTGGCCATAGATGTGGCCATGGTTAAGTCCTATAGCGGAGAATCGGATCAGCAGTGGGCCAGACCTTTTCTGCCTCCCCCACTCTTTTGTTATCACAGGTCTCCGATCCAAATTGAATGGTGCTCCCGAAGTCGCTCCCGGTAATGCCACAGTGGCCAGCCCTGCCGCTGTAGCAATGGACTGCTTGATAAAACTGCGCCTGTTAGCTTGCATGATAAATGAAATAGTATTTATTAACTATTGACTAATGACAAGGATCACCAGCCACAAATCGAGTTTATTGGTCATCGGTCATTGGTTATTAGTGGTTTGTTGTCTTCCGTGAAAGCTCCCACTAACGACTACTAATTTAGTCTCTCGCCTCACTCCTTCAGGGAAAATGCAACATACGTATCACTTGATGCTGTCCCCAATTTGCCGCCTCCACCCGCAGCAACAACGATGTATTGTTTGCCGCCAACCTGATAGATGCTTGGTGTGGCCGTTCCGCTTGCGGGGAGTTTATACTCCCACATAAGTTGCCCGGTTTCTTTATCAAACGCCCGGAAGTTCTCGTCTCTCGTGGCGGCAATAAAAACCAATCCCCCTGCCGTGACTGCTGGTCCCCCGAGATTTTGCGTGCCGGTGGGGGGTAACCCTTTTTCTTTTAACTCCGGATATTCACCCAATGGTACCTGCCATTTAATCTCACCACTGTTCAGATCAATGGCATTCAGCGTTCCCCACGGTGGTTTCACACCGGGATATCCGGCTTGATCAGTCAATACGTTCCACCCATCATGAACAAAGCGGTATTTTTTTTCGGCCGTACTTTTGACATGGAGCACTTTTTTATTTTTGAGATCGGTTTTGTCGAACAAAAACGCCAGTAAAGCCTCCAGGTCATCTTTGGATAGATTGGGGAAAGCCGGCATTTGTCCCTTACCGGTTTTCAAAAGAGAGGCTACCTGCTTCTCCGACTTGGTTTTGGAAAGGTTCCGGAGGGCAGGATAAACACTCGTTCCGGCGCGGTCTCCTCCATGACAAGACGTACAATTGTTCATGGTAAAGATCCTTCGCCCGGCAGAAGCCAGAAACTCCTCTTCCCCGGCAATATCGATCCGCTTCATCGTCATGATCATGGGAATTTCATTGGCATTGACATACATAATGCCATGGTTCGGGTCAACCGCTGCGCCGCCCCATTCTGCACCACCCCGGGTGCCCGGAAATTCAATGGCCGCATCAGTCCCATGAGGGGTATAGATCGGCCCCATTCTTACTCCTTTAAGTTTATCCAGTATGAACTGATGGGACTTAGGTGAAATATCGGTTATTTCGGCTTCCGTGAATTGCTGTCGCACAAAAGGCAAAGGCTTCATCGGGAAAGGCTGCGTTGACCAGACTTCTTCCCCTAACAGGTTGGTGGCAGGAACCGGTCTCTCTTCAATCGGAAACAACGGTTCGCCCGTTTCACGGTCAAATAAAAATACCATTCCCATTTTTGTAACCTGGGCAACGGCGTCCACTTTTTTGCCATCGTGTGTAACCGTAACCAGATTAGGCGGCGCTGGCAAATCATAGTCCCATAAATCATGATGCACTAACTGGTAATGCCAGATCAGTTTTCCTGTAGCCGCATCGATGGCTAACAGACAATTTCCAAAGAGGTTCTTTCCTTTTCGGTTTCCACCATAAAAATCAAAGGAAGGAGAGCCTGTGGGAATAAAAACAATCCCGCGTTTTTCATCCACGCTCATCCCCGTCCAGTTGTTGGTTCCCCCCACTTCCTTGTAAGCATTTTCCGTCCATGTATCATAACCAAACTCTCCGGGTTGGGGAATCGTATGAAAGGTCCAGGCAATCTTACCTGTCTTTACATCATAGGCCCTGATAAAACCCGGCGGGGCATCCCATGAATCACTCAAAGCAGTGCCTTGAATCAACAGGTCTTTATAGATAATGCCCGGCGAGGAGGCTGCGACACTGAGTTTGGCAGGGTCGCGTCCTAATCCTTCTCTTAAATCAACTTTACCCTGAGCACCAAAGTCAGAAGAAAGGCTTCCATCCCGGGCATTGAGCGCATAGAGAAAATGGCTGGCGGAAAAATAAATCCGTTTATCTGATCCTGATTCCCAATAGGTCACACCGCGATTGACCCCGGAGGATTGTGTTCCGTTAAACGGATCAAATTTCCAAATTTCCTTTCCGGTCCCGGGATTCAGTGCAATCAACTTGAGCTTGGGGGAGGTGACATACATCATGCCGTTTGTCACAATGGGATTGCATTGAATGGTCGAATGATTTCCCCGCTCCGCATCTCCGGTATGATAAGTCCAGGCAACTTCAAGGTGTTTAACATTTTCCTTATTGATCTGGTCCAACCCGGAATAGGCCGTGTTGGCCGCGTCACCACGGTAAACAGCCCACGTGTTGTAAGGACCTTCTTTAGGCTTGCACGAAAGGATAATTAACAGACATCCCGAAATGAAAAGGATGCGCTGAATGGAGTTGGTGTCTTTCATTGACGTGGGGTTGTGAAATAAAAATAAATTATCCCGACTGTTCCTTTTTACTTTAGGCAATAAACGTATCCGTCACTGCCAACCTCGAGAATGGAAACGTGACCCTCTTTGTCCAGAGTAACCACGCTGGGCGGCCCGATAACCGCCGGGAATTCCACCTTCCAGCGAAGTTCCCCGGCCGAGCCTTCATGAGGAGCGCCGAGGCAATAAAGCGTCTTGTCTATCACAACCAACGCCTCGTCGCGTCCATCGCCATCAAGATCGGCGCTGGCAGTCCCCTTCACCGCATCATTGTGTATCTTGAACGATTCAAAATCCCCACCCGGATTCGGCATCTGCCACTTCACTTTGCCGGAGGCCAGATCATAACACCGCACCCCATCTTCGTAACCGACTCCGACAGCATCGGCGCGGCCATCTCCGTCAAAATCACCAAACGACGGCAAGTAGGCCGGGCTCTTGTCCAATGCATCAAACCAAACCAGCGTGCCGTCCAGCCGGATCACCCCCGTCATCAACTGTCCGCTGAAATACAGCGCGGGCTTGCCTTCATTCAGGAAGTCTCCGGCCACAGCATGGCCAAAGTAAACCTGTTTGGCATAAACTTGTTTCCACTTCGCATCCATGGCAAGGATATCCTTCCCTGTGCTTCCTTTAAGTGTGTAGAGAATGCTGGGCCAAAGCGAAGCCAGGTCATCGAGCCCATCGCCGTCGTAATCTGCTACTGCGAAAGAATTGCCGCCCACGGCGCGCTTGCTGATCTGTTTATCCCGGTGCCATACTACGTGACCATCCTGACTCGACAGGAGAAATGTTTCCTCACTGTGCATTTTGGAACGCATGGTGGTCACCAGTAAATCCTGCCGGCGACGATCCGTGAAGTGTCCCTCTTGCCAGAGAAGAACACCGCCTGTATTGTTCGGGGCCGGTGCTCCTGCAATCCGCGGGAACTCGGTTTGCCACACAATGCGCCCGTCCAGGTCTTTCACCGATATCCGTGCTAAACCGGATGGACCGGCATCCGCTACAACAAGCTGACGACGTCCGTCCCCTGCTAAATCGACAATTTCCGCACCAAATGATCTTGGCCACGAGGCGCCTTGAGCACGCCCTGATATGTGTTTTAAATTGACTTTCCCGCCGGCGGTCTTCGGTGGCTGGAATGTGACCTGCTCTTCAACTGCTCCCTGAACCACGATGGTGGGTTCTTTCGCCGCATCCGGCCAGGCCACGAGCGCCGGGCTTGCTTCAAATCCCACACGCTTTGTAGTTTGTCTTACCACTTTGCCTTTTGTAATGGTCAGCGCAGACGGTTTGCCGAATTGATGACGTGAGCGAACCAGCAGTCGTCCCGCAGAATCAAAACCCAACGCCTCTAAATTTTCTCCTGTGATTGTTGTAACCGGCTTGAATGTCGATCCTTCCCAATGTGCCAAAGACAAGGTGGGTTGGTTCGACGATGTGGATTCACGAAGCACAACGTAGGCGCCTTTGCTGCTGACCTGACTGAGGACAGTCTGCTGTCCCATCGTGGCCATGCTCTTTACATGGGAAGGCATAGGAGGATTCCAGGTCTGCCATCCTGCGCCCTCCTTCTCCCAGATAATTTTAGGAACGCTTCCTTTCAGAGAGCGAACGCGTACTTTTGCCAACAGGCCAACGCCATGGGTAGACGTAGTCAGAAGTTCTTTCACTCCGTCTCCATCCAGGTCCAGCGCTGCAGCAAAATACTCATCAGGGAAATCAACTTTTGTACGGCCTGTCAGTGCGTCCATAAAAGTCAAATGCCATTGGCCGTCCGCCAGGTCGTTGTAAAGTGTCGTAAATACTTCTGCCTGACCATCACCGTCTATATCCAGCGCCGGGTCGGGCGCCACGCGCATGATCCTTTGCGGATCAGCAATGTCGGGTTCAATCTCATGTTTCCAAAGCAAGGTCAGTTTGCCATTGCGGAAGCCAAGCACATCGACGTGTTTGGAAAAGTCGGCTTCTACCAGAAACTCCGACTTGCCATCGTGGTCGAAGTCATAAACACCGTGAAAGCCGTAGCTCCGGTTGTCGTTGAACGTACAGCTGTCTTTGGCTTGCCCGGTACGGGCATCGAGCAGTACCATTTTGTAAAACGGCAGGATGGCTATTTCCGGAGTACCGTCGCCGTCAAAGTCTCCCGCCAGCGGCAGTGCATTGAAAAGATAGGACATCGGTGTAGTCTCCCAGATCTGTTTCCACTGGCCATTCTGCTTTCCGAAGCAACGGCCCACACAATATGCCC
>Ga0193731_1000400_pt1 | contig 14616 bp, 9 predicted proteins | sample U1a2metaG_FD_144920 | JGI IMG/M metagenome (GOLD analysis project Ga0193731, IMG submission 144920) | Soil microbial communities from a riparian zone of the East river system, Colorado, United States - U1a2 | ecosystem: Environmental > Terrestrial > Soil > Riparian zone | place: USA: East River...
CTTCCGCCCAGAAACTCTTCGCCGCAGGCGTGCCCCTCTTCGTTATGCCCCTCGACGCCACGCAATTGAAACTCGACGAGGTTAAGCGCGCCTTCCTCTTCAGCCAGGGCACCCCGCTAACCGACGCCCTCACTCTGCTCTACCACCAGTGGGGCCAGGAAACACCGACCCTCTTCGATCCCATGACCATCGCCTTTCTCGTGAATCCCAGCCTCTGCCCGGTCCAACCCATGCACATTCGCATCGACGACAAAGGTTTTACTCGCCCCGAACCGGGCCCTCCCAACGCGCCCATTGCCCCCAACGCCCAGGTTTGCCTCGATTCCAACCCCGACTCCTTTTTCCGCTTCTACCTCAACCGCGTCGCCGCGCCGTAGTTCCAGCGCGGGGCGCGCCCCATCGCGCTTCCCTTTCGTTTTCCCATAATTCAACTGGAGCAAAGTGCATTTCGTGGTCCGCTAGGCAAAATGATAGGCTTCTTGCCAGACCGTGAGAAATCGAACTCGCTTTCGCGCGCTGGCAGCAATGTCCTTTCTGGGCGCGCTGGCCGGACTGGCCGGCGGCGTGGTTTGTGCGCAGGGGCCGCCGGCTCCTCCTCAGCCGCCCGCTGCGCCTTTCCCGGAGGAAGCTAAGAAGAATGCGGCGGCACCGTGCGTTCAGCCGCCGCCGATGGTGCGGCTGGAAGACTACGACGGGCCATTGAAAAAGACGGTTGGCACCTTCGCCCGGCCGTTGGAGCGCAAGTCCGTACACCCCCCGCATTACAAGCCGGGCGCGGTATTGTGTACTCTCAAGCTGAAAGATAAATTCGAGCTGTTCGTCCAGGACTCGCTTGACCCCGTGACCTTTCTCGCCACCGGCTTCAACGCGGGGCTTGACCAGGCGGAAGACTCGGACCCCAGCTATGGACAGGGCGCTGAGGGGTATGGCAGGCGCTTTGGCGCCGAATTCGCTGGCCAGGCCTCGTCCACGTTCTTTAAGGACTTTGCGTATCCCTGGATATTTTCGGAGGACCCCCGCTACTACCGCCTGGCCCACGGCAGCCCCCGCGCGCGCCTGCTCCACGCCGTGGAGCACACGGTCGTGGCTCACCGCGACAATGGCAAGCGCATGTTCAATTTTTCCGAATGGCTGGGGACGACGAGCACGGTCGTGCTGGCCAACACCTATCGCCCGGACAACGATCGCGGCTTCGCTCCGGCGGCGCAGCAGGTCAGCTTCAGCATCCTTCAAGACGTCGGTTTCGACGTGCTCCGCGAATTCTGGCCGGAGATTTCCCGTAAATTCAAACTGCCCTTCCGCGGTGAATCCGACCCGGCCAGCCCCGACCCGAATCCTGCCACCAAGTAACCCCTCCCGGGACCCCCACCCTCGGCTGTTTTTCGCAAAGAGTGCGGAATCACTTGAAAGGAGTTGAATTTTGCGGGGGTACAAAAAAGTGCAAAGGAGTGCGCAAGAATTTGAAAATAAAGGAGATAGTGGGTGGGATAGGGGGACGCGGGGATCGCGGCCGTGGGGCAGAAAGGTACACGAGTCTGTGTGGCAACCCACTTTTTTTTGGGGGGGGGGGTCGCCTGCGATACGGAGTCGGAGGCAAATCCATAAAAGAAAGAGGCTAGCAAAGTGCCTCACTCGTCGCTCTTACAGGGGGGCTGTGCTCGAATACAACTTCAGCCTCTTTGCGGCAGAAATGCTGGTGGGTGGGCCAGCTTCTATCCCCCAAACGATTCGGGTGTCCTACCTTCGCGGTTTTGTTTTTTGCGAGCGTGGGTTATTCTTCGTCTCGCATCCATCAGAACCGCTGCCCCCGCCCTCGTCTCCGTCCTGGGCCTCCGTATCAGTACGCGAGTCACGGGCCTGCTCCGACCTTGCCAGCGTCACGAGTCACGTCTTTTCTTCCCGTTCAACTGTCAACTTTCGACTTTCCCTACTTTAAGTATAGAATCAAGTCGAAGCCCCATGACCGACCAGCCACCATCGGATCGCTTCAAGTCGGAGATGCCGCAAATTCCCGGCGTTTCCGGCCCGCGCCCTTCCCCGGCGTCGAATCCCGCCGTCAAACTTGTCATTGGACTTCTTGCCGTGCTTCTCGTCGTCTTCCTGGGAGCGCGATGGGCCCTTCGTCCGAAACGTGCGGAACCGCGGCCCGCCGCACTCCAACCGCAGATCGAAGTTCCTGCGCCCGCGCCCGATCCGAACAGCATGCTCCCACATGCGACCGCTGCGGATCCTGGGATCGCCGACGTGACCGAGATGGCCAAGCCCTGGTCCTCGAAAGAGTTTTTTATCCGCAACCGCCTCACTGGCGAAAACATCCCCGCGTTTCTCATTCGTTTGCCAGTTGGCTCCCCCTCCCAGGCAAACGGCTACTGGGCGTTTAGCGTGAATTCGCCATTCGGGAATTGCAAACTCGAATACCTCACCGATCTGGACAAGCTAAAAAACGATTACGGATTCCGGGCCCCGAAACATCCCATGGTCGGCAACCCCTGCAGCCGCACGGTGTTTGACCCGCTCAAAACCACCAATCTTCCCGGCAGCGGCGCCTGGGTTCGCGGGAGCATCGTGCAAGGATCCGATCTGCGCCCGCCCCTCGGCATCGAAATAAAAGTCGATGGCAAGAAAATTCTCGCTGTTAGGACGGAGTAGTTTGCGTATTTCCGGCAGCCTGCATGCGCGGACATGGCGCAACGAAAAGTTTGCGGAATTCGATTCGCCTCTTATGCGCGAGGGATTGGCGCCATCGCCGGTTCAGAAAATCGGCACTCTTTGTTCTGTAGATTCTTTCGAAAAAACAGCGATTCCCTGCAATTACCGCAGCATTTCCTCTACGCATACCTGAATCTAAATCAGCTAAACCATCCAAAAGTATCGAAGTTTAGATTTCCCCCGGACCAATATGCCTCGTAAGTTGTAGAAACACTTGCCTGTCAATCTACGCCGGCATTGGCGAACAACCTGCATCCTCTCTCATCAACTCTGATGCTGATTCATCCAGGTGGGACGATTTTCCTGCGAGTTTCGAGGCATCAGCTCATTGGGACGCAACTTTTGGTCAGTTCAAATTGAGGGGGAGCGAATGAATTGTGAGAGAGCAAGAATCATTAGTCCGTCTATATGCTGGCGCGATCGATTGACAAGCTGTTTGCTTGTCGTGCTGATTGCAGCTTTGGTTTTGGTGGTTCCGATTCCCGCCGCTGCGCAGAGAATCACGGGAACGCTGCGGGGACAGATTTTCGATCCTACTGGAGCAGCGGTTCCGAATGCGCAGGTAACAGCGACGAATCAGGAGACGGGCGTGTCGGTGAAAATTACGACCACTTCGGCAGGAACATATTCGTTTCCGAGCTTGATTCCGGGCTTGTACAGGGTCAGCGTGGACGCGAAGGGCTTTAAGAGCTTCCTGAAGACGGACATCAGCGTCATCGCTAATCAGGATAACGGGGCGGACGTGCATCTGGATTTGGGCATCGCGACGGAGGTCGTGGAAGTGACGGCCGGCGGAGTGGCGATTCAGACGACGTCTTCGGAACTCAACAATAACTATGACTCGAATGATGTACAACTTCTTCCCAATGGCGCCGGCACTCTGAACGGCAGCCCGCTGAATCTCGCGGTGCTAGCTCCCAACGTCATTGCAATGCCGGGCGGCACGACTGGAATTGGCGGTTCGGTCGGAGGAACTCGTCCACGTGATAACAATTTTACGGTGGACGGTGTGGATGATAACAACCTGGGCGTGACGGGAAACAACTCGACGGTTATTCCGGATGCGGTCGCAGAATTCAACCTCACTACGAATCAATTCAGCGCGGAATACGGTCACTCTGCTGGCGGGCAATTCAGCCTGGTGACGAAGACGGGCTCCAATAACTGGCATGGCTCGGGTGAGTGGTATAACCAGAATCGTAACTACAACTCACTGGATAATTTGACGAAGACTGCGATCGACGTGCAGCGCACGCTGGCCGGCCAGCCTGCCTTTGACAACAATCGCTTTGGGGGCACGATAGGCGGCCCAATCATTAAGAATAAATTGTTCGTTTTTGGGGCCTACGAATACACCTATCTTCATGGTCAAGGCACCGCTACTGCCTTTACCGGACCCACCGCAGATGGATTGGCGATACTCCAAGCCAACGCGGCGGATAGCGCCGTAACGGCTCTCTTGAGCAATTTCCCTGTGGCGTCAGCCAACGATGCCGGTACCGTGACGATTCATCCTGGCCTAACCGGTCCCGCTGTAGCCGTTCCCATCGGCAACATAACCATCTTCAGCCCGAACTTTCAGCGAGAACATGACGCCCAGGTGAACGCGGACTATACGATGGGACGCCACCAATTTGGCGCCAGGTTCCTTTTCAACCAGGAAAGTTTCATCCTGCCGGTCAATTCAACGCAAGCGGCGTTCAACCAAGCGGAGCCCATACACAATCGAAAGATTGCCTTGAACGACGTCTGGACGATTAACAGCCACTTGGTGAACGATCTGCGCGTGCAGTATTCGTTTTTCTCCCTTTCAACACTGAATCCCTGCACAGCTTGTCCCACGGACATAACTATTAACGACCTCCTAAGTGGCGTGACGGTTGGGCCTGGTGACAACACGTTTCAAAAACAGAGCAGCTACCAAGCTGCGGATACGTTTTCGTGGGCACGAGGCAAGCACACCTTTAAGTTCGGCGGCCAATACAATCACTTCATCTACCCGCAGTTCTTTCTGCCGCGCAGCAACGGCGACAACCAGTACAAGACGGCAAACGCGTTTGTAAATGATATCTTGCCGGACAACCCAGGAAGAACGCTGCGCAACGCCGGAACGGGAAGCTTTCTCGGCACGCAAAGCGCCTTTTATGGGTTTGCCCAGGACGACTACAAATTTTCGCCTCGTTTGACGTTGAACCTGGGGATCCGGTATGAATACTGGACGAATCCGGTGGGCACGAGCACACAGGCCCTGAACACGATTTCCAACGCGCCAGGCGTAATCACTTTTGGCGATCCCAAAACTGACAAAAACAATTTCGCTCCGCGCATCGGGTTTGCCTACGATCCCAAGGGGAACGGAAAGACAGCGATTCGCGGTGGTTTCGGAATTGCCTATGACGTAAAATTTCAGAACTTTGCGTCCATTACGCTGCCGCCACAGTTGCAGAGTGAGCTTGATCCCGTCTCAGCCTGCGGCCTTGTGCCAGCGCCGTCCTGGTGTGACACGGCGAGTAATCCTAATCCGAATAACGCCGGTTTTCTCCTGGGCGGCGGATTGCCTGTGGCATACATACCACCCGCGAACCAAGCAGCAGCACGTGGTTTAACTACATCTTTTATTGACGATACGGTTATGCCTAAGATTTTGACCTGGTCCCTTGGGGTACAACATGAGTTGGCTCGAAATACCACCGTCGAAGTGCGCTACCTGGGTACACGCGGACTGGAATTGCCGGTACAGTATCGCAAGAATCGCATCAGCGCGTTTGACGGTGGCATAGCCCCGTTGCCCACCTTCTTCAAACCATCGGACGTTCCAACATCGTGGACCGCCAGCACGCCGACCGACGCGGCTTTTAACAGCTTCCAATCCAACATCTACAGACCGCTCGGATTCAAAGCGAACATTACCTCCGACCCGCCGTTTGGCAGTAGCATTTACCATGCGGGTTCGGTCAGTCTCACCCAGCGTGCTCGCCACGGGCTCACATTTAATGCGAACTATACCTATGCCCATACCATCGACAACTCGACCAACGAGTTTTTCACCAGCCTCTTGAACCCACGCCGGGCCCAAGACACCAACCGTATTAATGAAGACCGGGGGAACTCAGACCTGGATGTGCGCCACAAGTTCGCACTTTCTCTCACTTATCAGGTTCCCGACATTAAGTCGGAGAACCGGCTCGTGAAAACGCTGGTGAACGGATTCCAGATTGGTTCTGTATTCCTAGCGCAGACCGGGCAGCCGGTCACCTTGCAATCCGGTGGCGTGGATTCAAACGGCAACGGCGATTCTGCCGGTGACCGCGCGTCGGTCAATCCTTTCGCCACTGGCGTCGCGGGATCGGATGTTTTTGCCGTCTGCGAACTACCTAATGGAGTTGTCGGGCTATCTTCCGACACTGTTGCGGCAGGTGGATCGTGTCCTGGCGCCGCAATCGGATACACGCCAGCGAACTACAACGCCAAGTATGTGATCACCGGACCTGGAGCCAGGGCCAATTTGGCTCGTAATAGTTTTACGAGCCCAGGATTCGGCGTTCTCAACTTGTCCGTTGGCAAGAGCTTTCACTTTACCGAAGGCAAATATTTGCAGGCTAAGGTGAACGTTTTCAACGTTCTAAACCATCCCAACTATGCGCTGAGCAATGGAAACGTGTTCAGTGTTCCGGGCATTACCACCGCCACAACAACGCCGGGTTATGCGATTCCGGGCGACCCGAACTTCCTGAACGCGCCCGAACTCTTCAGCGGCGGGTTCCGATCGATGACGCTGGGATTGAAGTTCGTGTTCTAGACTTCAGTTCAGGTTGACAATTCCGGGAGGCGCTCTCTGAGCGCCTCCCGTTTTTTTGTGGGGCAAGCAGCTCGTACTTGGCCCTTTATTATCGTTAGTATGAGCCCGATGTGACTTGACAAGCTGCGCTGCACCCAGATAAACCTCTTTCCTGACATGCAAGAACCAAACATTGAGTCAGGTTCCTCTCCATCTCGCCGACGTTTTTTAAAGAGCAGCGCTGCTGCTTATGCCTTGGCACTGGCGCGGCCAGTCAATGCCGTACACGGGGCCATACCCGGGGCGATGCCAGAGGATACGGGCGAAACTCTTCCTCCGGCATTTTCGGGGCTCAAACCACTTGGAGCCAGGGTCCATCCGATCGCGGCCGATGAGTTTTATGGGCGCCTGCAGCGCGCGCAAAAACTGATGTCCGAACTGGGGCCAAAATACGATGCTCTATTCCTTGCTCCCGGGAGCTCCCTTTACTACTTCACGGGCATCCGCTGGGGAATCAGCGAACGGCTCCTCGCGCTCGTGCTTCCGCGCACGGGCAATCCCATAATTGTGGTGCCGGGATTTGAAGAGGGACGCCTGCGCGAGAAGTTGCAATTCCCGGCGGAAGTCCGCGTCTGGCAGGAGGATGAGAGCCCCACGAAAATCGCGGCGGCCGCACTGGGCGATCGCGGGATTCGAACGGGACGCGTGGGCGTGGAAGAAACAGCGGCGTTCACGTTTTACGATCATTTGCGCGCGGCGGCGCCGGGATTCGAATGCGTCTCCGCGGATCCTGTGACCATTGCGTGCCGCGGACGCAAGTCGGCGCACGAACTCGAGCTGATGCGGCTGGCATGCGCGGCAACCTGCGACGTTTTTCGCGCAGTGTTCGCTTCGCTGAAGGAATACATGTCACAGGAGGACATCGGCAAGCTGGTAGAAGGGGGTTTTTCGAAAATGGGTTTGCACGGCGGAGCGCTGGTTCTGCTGGGCGCATCGGCGGCGTTGCCGCACGGCACGATCAAGCCGCAAAAGCTGAAAGAAGGAGACGTGGTGCTGATCGATGGGGGCTGCGGGGTGGATGGGTACGCTTCCGACGTGACGCGGACGGGACTTTTCGGGAAGCCGCCGGAGAAAGTGGCGCGAGTTTACGAAATTGTTCGAAAGGCGCAGGATGCCGCTCTTGACGCGGCACGGGCCGGAAGGCTCTCGGGGACGGTCGATGATGCGGCTCGCAAGGTTGTGACGGATAGCGGGTACGGGCCGGACTACAAATATTTCACGCACCGGCTGGGTCACGGGATCGGACTCGACGGCCACGAGCATCCGTATCTCGTGCGAGGAAGCAAGACCGTGCTGGAGCCGGGGATGACATTTTCGAATGAGCCGGGGATTTATATTCCCAGTGAATTCGGGATGCGTTGTGAAGACGACATGGTTATTGCGGCGGACGGGCCGGCGCAACTTTTGACGCCGGGGTTTCCCGTGTCGCTGGAGAAGCCGTTGGGGTGAGGCAGTTTTCAGTTTTCAGTTTTCAGTCTTCAGTCTTCGGTTTTCAGTAGGAACAGTAGGAAGAGGAAGGGGTTCTTGGTCGGGATTGTATTCGTACGCGTAAGGAAAGGGAGGACAGACTCGAAAGTTGTTCGCGGGAGACGTTAGGCAGAGAAGACTCGTGCGGCGCAGAAATCGACGATGCGCTGCTCGGCCCAGAAGCGCTCGCTTCCGAGATGTTTCGAAATGAAGCCGCAATGGCCGCCGTGTTGCGGTGCGACAAACTGGATGGCGGGATTCTGGCTGATTTTGGCAGCCAAGAATGAAGCATAGGGGACGAAGGGATCATCCTGCGCGGTGATCATGAGCGTGGGCACGCGGATCTGCGCCGCAACGCGCTTCGCGCCAACGTGGTCGTAATAATCCTGGGCGTCGCGATAGCCAAACTGCGGCGCGGTGATGACGTCATCGAACTGGCGAACGGTTCGAACCGGTGGCAGACCGTTCAGCTTGTAACGCTCCGGGAAGAGCTTTTGTTTTCTGGCGTAACGAGACATCAAGCCGTTCACAAAGCGCCGCTGGTAGAAATAGTTGTCCACGCGCTCGAGCGCGTCGGCGCAAGCCGCAAGGTCGAGGGCAGGGCAAACCGCGCAGACAGCACGCAACGCCTTCGGCACAGCCGCGCCATACTCTCCGGCCATCTTGGTCACCAGGTTTCCACCCATCGAGTAGCCGGCGAAGAAGATCTGTTCGAAACCGTCAGCATTTGACAGCTCTTCGAAGACGGTCCGGTAATCGCCGCTCATGCCGGAGTTGTACAAGGTGGGCGTCAATGCCTCGGTGCCGCCGCAATTCCGCTGGTTCATGCGCACGACGTGAAAGCCGCGATGCGCGGCCTTCTCCGCAATGCCGCGAACGTAATTCCCGTCGCTGGAGCCCTCCAGGCCATGAACGATGACAATAACCGGCGCGTCCTTGCGCTTCCCGGGCTGCCAGTGGCAATGTGCGAGCAAGCGGGATTCCGGATCGACCTGAAACAGCCTGGGTTCGGCGGGCGGGATATTGAACCGCCTGGGCAGAAAGGCCGAGACGATAGTCATGGCGTGGGCGTTTTTCAGCAAGGGATGGACTTCAAACGGGGGACGCGCCGTCTCCATAGCAGAACTGTATTTCACTAAGACAGTGCAGACAAGCTCAAGCTACTCATCAAAAGTGAGAGAACATTTCTGTGTGAGGGTGGTTACCATGGTCCGCAGGTTTGCGGCAGGGCACCGTGCTAGATTTAGCCACTGACGCCGCCGCCCAACCATGCCATAAGTCGTCTGGCGAGGAAAAGTTTTCACCTTCGGCGAGTTATCCATATGAATTTCAGTAGTAGTATACATACTACTTTCTGTATTCCCTGAAATTATTCTTGATCTCTACAAATAACCTCATTTTTATCATCGCTTTACAGCTTGATGACATTGGTCTATGAATTGCCTCTCGGAGAGCATAGTACTTATTATTGGTAGGGCTCAATTTCAGAGTGAGAGAGATCTAGCAGGCTAGCTGCCACAGGAGAAAAGCATAGAAATGAAAAGACTTACGTATGTTTTGCTGATTGGAGTCTTGGCCCTTAGCGTGGGGAGTGGAAATGTCTTCGCACAGGCTACCGCTAGCGTCGCGATTCAGGGAACGGTCACGGACAAGTCGGGCGCAGTGGTGTCCGGGGCTCAGGTGGTGGCGAGGAATAAGGCCACCGATCTGACCCGAACGGCAACCACGTCGGAGACTGGGTACTACCGGTTTGAATTGCTACCTGTGGGCACCTACACCGTGACCGTCACCAAGACTGGCTTCGGAACAGTGGCGCAGACGGTCGAAACATTGATCGGCCAAGTCGCCACGGTCAATGCAGAACTGAAGCCGGGCGCGACGAGTGAAGTGATTGAAGTAACGAGCGAGGCGCCACTCGTAGACGAGTTCAAGACGAGCGTAAGCCAGAACATCACTCCCACCGAAATCGAAGAGCTGCCCTTGCTGGGCCGCGACGTCGCAAACCTGGCGTATCTTGCGCCTGGCGTGAAAGCAACGGATTCGTATGACCCGACCAAGAACCGTTATGCCATTCTCTCTGTGAATGGGCAGAGCGGCCGCAACGTCAACGTGACCATCAACGGCGTGGACAATAAAGACAACACTGTCGGCGGCCCCGTGATGCAGCTTCCCCTCGAGGCGGTTCAAGAATTCGTGATCAGCACCCAGCGCTTCTCGGCCGCCAATGGACGCTCCGAAGGCGCGGCCATCAACATGATTACGAAGTCCGGTACGAACAACTATCACGGCTCGGCATTTGGGTTCTTCCGGGAACAGCAATTCAATGCGGAAAACTTCTATGAGAAGCAGTCGGGGCAAAAGGGTCCGTACAGCCGCCAGTTCTTTGGCGGATCCGTCGGCGGCCCGATCGCCAAGGACAAACTCTTCGGTTTCTTCGCATTCGAGAGGCAGCGTGAGCACACCAGCATATCGGAAGATTCGCTTGCCCTTTCGGAATTGCAGGCCGCCCAGACCGCGGGCCTGGCGGCGCAACCGTCAGCAGTCATCGCGAGGCCATTTTTCGAAAATCGCTACAACGGCCGCTTGGACTACAAGTTCAACGACCGCGAGACCGCCTACATCAGTTATACCTCGCAGGCCAACGATAGCCTGAACGATCAATCAAGCCAGACGGGTGACTTGACGGAAGGCAATTTCACCAAGAACCACTTGCAGGCAGCTAACTTTACGCTGAACTCGGTTCTTTCCAGTTCGCTGGTCAACAGTTTTCTGGTTGGATACCAGTATTGGAACAACGTTATCGACAGCACCCTTAAGGTACCCCTTGTAACCTTCCCCGACGCTTCGTTCGGCACCAACGGGAACGTTCCGCAACAGTCCTATCAGCGCAAATTCCAATTCCGTGACGACATCACCAAGACCTACGGTCGGCATACGTTGGCTGGGGGAGTCGACTACATCTATAATCCGCGGCTCGGAGGATTTTTCGAATCCAACTCGACGCTGGAAGTCGACTTCGGAAAGGACCCAAGTTGTATTCTTGCAACGGTCAACGACAATGCAAAAAAATGTGGCCCTTCGTTTTATCCGCAAGGGTTTGCGACGCCGGGTGCAGTGATCAGCATGTCGGCCAGCGCGGGAAATCCCTACTTCGATATGCCCGGCGGCACCAAACAGCTGGGTCTCTACCTCCAAGACGATTGGAAGGTTACCAACAGACTGAGCTTGAACCTGGGCGTGCGTTGGGACAAGGATTTCAACCTTGTCGGCGCGAGCGCGATTGCCAAAAGCAGGACCTTTCTGGAACTCTTGGCGATTAACAGCCCCTACGCTGTGCTTTCGCACGACGACAACCATGACTTCAGCCCGCGCGTCGGCTTTGCCTACGACGTCACCGGTCAGGGCAAGCACATTCTGCGTGGCGGCTATGGTCTGTACTTTGGCAACATCTTCCAGAACATACCGCTCTTCATGATTCAGCAGGCCAACCCCACGATCTACCAGGGCCTCTTTTCCCTCACTCAACCATCCGACATGGTCCCCGGAACAGGCAAGACTCTGAGCAACTGGGCCTATGGCGTGGACCCGAATCCGACGATTCCGCCGCCTTTGACCCAACTGGTTGACGGTGCCACCGGTCGTTTGATGGACCCGAAGTATCGCAACCCCGTGTCCCAACAATTCAACTTCGGATATCAATGGGCGGCAACGAAAAATTCGGTCGTCGAAATTGAATACGTCCACGAACTTGGTCTGCATGAAAACAAGACCGTCAATATAAACCCAAGTATCGCAACAGGCATCGGAACTGATTCCCAAGGCAATCAGTTCGTCATAACAGCGCGCCCCCTTTCGGCAGCTTTTGCCGCCGCAGGCGTGCCGGTTCTTGGCCGGGTCATGGATGAACAGTCCGTCAACCGCTCGCGCTATGACGGATTGAATTTCAGCTACCGCCAGCACATGACGAAGCATTTCAGTCTGAATGCCAACTACACCCTTTCCCGCGCCATGGGATGGGGAGTCGAATCCGGGAGTCCGGATGCAACCTCATCGTTCCGGAACTACCCGCATGACCCGCTCAACATTTGGGATCCGCGGGACTTCGGGCCGACAGACAATAACGAACGCCATCACATCTCGCTCAGCGGCATCGTTCAGTTGCCCCTGGGATTCCAGGTGGCGCCAATCGTTTCTTATGGCTCTGCGCGCCCCTATGATCTGAGGTCGGGTTTCGATGTGCTGGCACGCGGGAGCGGCTATTCCCGGCCAGTGATCGTGCCCAATTCTGATCCGACAAACTACACGGCAATCGGCAGCGACGTGGCTGCGTTCAATTGCCTGGCTGCGGGAACGTGCCATCAGGCCGGTTATGACACCGTTCGAGGCGATCCGTTCTTCCAGATGGATATGCGTATTGCCAAGAACATCCGGGTGCGTGAGGGTTGGAACCTCCAGCTCATCTTCCAAGCGTTTGACCTGACGAATAAGACCAACTTCGGAAGTAACTTCCACAATACGAATACCTCGGGATCGTTGATGAAGCCCGAGGGCTTCATCAACCCGAGCAGTTCGTTTACTCCTCGTGCGTTCAGCGGAGAGTTCGGCGCCCGGTTTACGTTCTAGGCGGATAACTCATTCGAAGTTAACAACTAACGCCGGGGCTGGCTCACTTGAGTCAGCCCCGGTTTTTTTAGGCAAGGCCGCGTTGTGCCGTTATGTGATGATGCTATTCCAAAGGCATCTCCGCTGTTGTTCGAAGATTCTCCCGGGTGCGCGACCTCTATTGGGCAATCATGCCCGACGGGACTCCCAATAGTTGTCGAATTCACGACTGTGGCGGCAGCAACGGACAGCGATGACGGCATTGGCACCACGAACGGTCCAGAACATTCCGGAGCGTTTGAGCCGGGTGGCGATGAGAGTTTTGCAGCCCGCTTCGATCACTCCTGAACCGACAAACAACCCCTGCTTGCGGAATTTCGGGTAACGCATGCGCGCGGCGTTGCGCTCGAAATAGTTGGCCTCCGTCTCGACGTCCTTTGCCAGTTCCAACCTTTCCGTGCCCAGGGCGCGCAGGCGATGCACCAGTGGTTCGATCTTGCCGTCATCCAAGAAATGCTGATGACTCATCACCCAACGTCGTTTGGCCGCCACATCGCTGGGATGGAGCTTGCTGCTGAGATCCCACAGGTGTTGTCGGGCGTGATAGAGATCCACGATCTCGATGGCTCCCGGAAACTGTCCCTGGGCCAAGTTCCAGATCCATTCCGCGCCATCTCCCACGACCACTTGCTTCTGCGCCCGGTCCCAACCTCGCTGCTGGGCCTCGCTGTACAGGCGGCGGGAAAACTCTTCGGCCGTTTCGATCGCTCCCGTATAGGTGGTGCTGTCTTCGTCTCGCACCGGCCAGCCTTGGGCATCCCGCTCGGTCTGTGTGAAGACACAGCCGAGCTTGACCTCCCGCGTGTGCGCCCGTCCGTTGCTTCCTTTGCCCGTCCGACCCTCCAGTTCTTTGCTCACCATGGGTACACCCGTGCCATCCATCTGCACATACATCACCGGGATCGCCTGGCCCACCGCGATGGGCAACTCTCGTTGTAGTGCTTGCTGGATGGTGTCCTGCTCGCGGCGGGCGATATCCGCGCCGATGCTTTCCGTGGTCCGTTCGACCGCTTTGGTGGTGACTTCCAGTCCGGCCAACAGCTTCATCTGCTCGCGGCCGCGTTCGAAAGAAGAGCACTCACTGCCCACCAGAGTCAGCATGCGGCGCACCCCCGGTGAGAGCTCGGTGTTCTCCACATCCAGCGCCGTGTCGGCGGAGAATTGCCCTTGCTGACAGCGCGAGCACCAGTAATAAGCGCGCTGCATTTCCGCGCGGCCGAGCACGGTAAGCAGAGGCTTGGTGCGCATCCCCTTGTAGCGGGCCTGACCTCCGCAAGAGCAAGGTAGATAAGGTTCCGCCGGAGACTCCTGTCGGAGAAGTTGGCTCAAACCAGCCGCACCGGCCTGCTGCAGGGCGGCGCGCAAGGCCATCTCCACGGCTTCCAGGTCCAGTGCGCCCGTCTTGTGACGTGCGGTGAATATCACGCGCAGTAGCGCATCTATTTCCCGCGCGACTTCCTGATGGATCGCCGCAGCCGTTTTTTTTCCTGCGCCGTCCAGCCCCCGGGCTCCTGCTCCAGCGGTCGGAGGCGGCAGATCTTTTCGTTGATGGTCACGAGCTCGGCACTGAGCTCCTGAAAGCGGTGGAATTCGGAGACTTCCCCCTGCGCTTTGCGGAACGCCGCCGGGCTGGAAAGGGTCTCGGCAACAGACTTGCCATGCACCTTGCGCAGGACACGAATCTGTGGTGTGTGCCCGGGGTCGTGGGGCTTGGCACAATGACAGTAGGACTTACCACAGCGATGCACGACGGCAGAAATGGAACCGGGGCGCAAATCACCCAAACTCAGGAATTGCTGCAGGATCTTGATTCGTTGGGCTTCCAGGGAATTCAAGGGATCTGACATGAGGTGCCTCCAATACTGAGCTACTACATATACTCAGTATTGTGTCAAAAACCACGCCGTCATGCAATCTTCCCCCTCCAGGTCGCACACCCG
>Ga0193731_1000401_pt1 | contig 14577 bp, 8 predicted proteins | sample U1a2metaG_FD_144920 | JGI IMG/M metagenome (GOLD analysis project Ga0193731, IMG submission 144920) | Soil microbial communities from a riparian zone of the East river system, Colorado, United States - U1a2 | ecosystem: Environmental > Terrestrial > Soil > Riparian zone | place: USA: East River...
TCGGCAGTGAAGACGCTTTCCCAGACCAGACTTCTCCGAGCCGCACGGCTTGAAGTGTCGTCGACTGAGCGTTGGGTCTGGCAAGATCGTATTTGGTCACGCTCGCGTCCGTGGCTTCAGGCCCAACACCGCTGACCAGCAGATTGGCGCCGGTTGTCGTACTAGTCGTAGCCACCCGTGTGCCGCCAGATCCACCAAAAGGCTCGAAGCTCGCGATCTCGCGGAACTGGGCACCGTGATCGTGGTGCAGCGGGTTGTGCAGGTACATCGAAGGGCCTCCGTCCAGTGCGCAGCCGCTAGAAAAAATCTTTACTGAACCGTGATCAGCGAGCTGACTGACTATGATCCGCTGAGCACCACCAAGTGTCCCGGCGAGCCAACCGGTCGCCAGAGAAACGCCGCCCTGATAACTGTCGCCGAACGGAACGAAAGACGAAGTATTCACAGGCTGGTCAGCCGGCTGTACGCTCTCGCGATCAGCTTTGGCGATGGGATTCAACAGAGGAAAGGCGAATACCTTGATGTTCGCCTCGACGCCAGGCCCGGGCGCAGTAACGATGCTTTCGCGACCAGTCGAAAAGTCTACAAAGCCCGCAGCGACGGTGACGCCGGACCGATCGTCACCATAGGGTTTGAACGCGGCAAAGAGCGCCGGCCCGGCGCTCGACGCTGCCGCCAGCGGGATTTGATACACCTTAACTTCACTTGGAATGCCCGGACCCGATCCCACAATCACATTGTCGGCGGTTGTCCCGTCGATGCATGCAGCCGCCACACTGACACCGCCACGCGCATTGGTTTCGAACGGATGGAAGCGCGCCAACTCGGTCCCGAAGGTGCCTTTGCCGCGAAGGGACGCGCCGGCATAGGCGACGACTTCGGGGGCATGATCTTTACCGGCACCGACGATCAGGTCGAGAATGCCATCGCCATCAACGTCGCCCATCGCCACGTTAACGCTCCCTTCATAACCCGGGAATGGGATGACCGTGCCTATCAACCGGTCACCGTTGCCATCATAGAGACGAACCTCCGCAGGGCTGCCGGTTGCGCCGGGAACTGCCACGGCATAAACCGACACCGCGGGTATGACGTTGATAAGCGCCATGAGTCCGTTGTCTTCATGGTTCAGACGATGGCAATGCGTCACGTAAAGCCCGGTATATTCGTCGAAGCGGGTACGGATCGTGAGGATGCCGGGTTCGACGACGGTCTCGTCGCTGTACATCGTTGGCGCCGGCGCATTGGCATTATCGATTGAAAACTTGTCCGGGCCGGTCCGCAGGCCGGTCGTAGGATCAAAGTACTCGACCACCTGAAAATCATTGACGTGCACGTGAATGGGATGCTCGTCGTTGTTGTGGTTTACAAACTTCCATTCTTCCACTGAGTTCAGCCGAGGTTGGATCAGCGGCATATTGGGGAATGCGATGCCATCGAATACATATTCGAATGCTTTCGGGTCCTGTGTGCTCGCCAAGCTGTTGAGAAATCCGCCGGATATCAGAATCTGCCGCTTGAAGTCCGGGGTGCTACTGGAAAGGTCGACATAGGACGTATAGCCGCCGAGCGGCTGACCTTCGGCAAAAGCGGTCGTTAGGCCGCCTGGCTCCGCTGCTGTTGCTCTTACCAGCACCTGGGTTGGAAAGATGAAGAACCCGTCGGCATAACCGACGGCCGAAGGCAGCACGCTTAGGGTCCCCAGGACCGCTGGAGGATTGTCGGTTCCGTTGTTGGTGTAGAGCACGCCGGGGGCGGTGATCGTCTTGGCGCCGCCGCCGCGCTCCGGCATCTCCAGAACAAGCTCGCCTTCCGCCGGAATCGTCACGGCAATCGCGAAGCGGCTCGCCGGTGGAATGAGGAATCGGGTTTTGTCGGCAGGTGGATAATGAACGGCCGGATACGGATTGCCGTCCTGACCAATGATGGCGATTGGTGGATGCCGCCCAGTGGCCGTTTCCGTGAGCTGCACATTCATGTACGCCATGTCGCTCACATTCGCGAGCACCCAAATTTCAGTCTGCCCCGCCTTGCTCTTGATGACGGGTTGAAACTGGCCGTTCACCGTGAATTGCACATCACGTTGATAATCCGGGAGCGCTGAATTGGCCGACACATTGCTGTCCTCTTTGCCGTTCGCCGCAGTGAATTGTTGGAGATTGCTGGGGATAAACTCGAGCAGCCCGCGATGATTGTTGATTGAAAGCGGCCCGGTATACCAAACAGTGAAGTACTGCGTTCCCACTTTGGATTGATTGAAGTTGACCGGCGCAAGGGAGGGCCGGTACGTACCGTTCGCCAGCTCGCCCGCCTTCGGCGGCGTTAGTGTGCTGACCCACTGCGGCCAGTTCGGATTGTTGAGTTGCGCCATACTACCGGCACGGTCAAAGACGAAATTGTACTGAAGCGCCATATTCCGGATGGGAATGTTCTTCTTGGTGACGAGCGGCAGGTTGCCGTCGGTTCGTCCCACCGCAAGCAAACCAACGAGACCTGTATAGACCTGCGCCGAAGTGAGGCCGTGAAGATGGCAGTGATACCAGAACAGCCCCTGGGGCATGTTCCGAGGCATGTCATAGGTGTAGGTGTTCGACATCCCCGGAGGGATGTGCAGCATGACATTGTCCGCATTTCCCTTCGGACTGATGTGAGCTCCATGGGTGTGGAGATTTATTGGTGACGAAGTCATCTGCTCCGGGTAGAGCGGAACGGGCTGATCCTTCGCCGTGTACTGGGGAATGAAGTAGTCCCGGATGGTCAAGCCGGTGAGGGCGTTTTCGAAGTGGACGATCAGTCTTTCGCCGGGAAATACCTGGAGAGTCGGCGCGGGATAGAGATTGCCGCCGGACCTCTGCCCGTTTGATGCCGAGCCGTGGATCACCTCGTAATCGAACAGCAGGAAGTTTTCAACAGGTGTCGCTACCGTGTCGAGCGTTGCCTTGCCTTGCCTTGCAGTGAGGCGAACTTCGAGGACGCCGTCCTTGCTCGCCAGCACGATTGGCTCGCGAAAGTCCGGCCGCGCTGCCAGATCCTTGTTTTTAGTTTGTGTGGCGGCAGTCGCGCTGGGCGATGTAAGCGCCAGTAAGACAGCAAAGGCAGCTAGTATTAGCAAGCTACGACTGACGTGGAGCGTGTGTTGCAATGAAAGTTTATGCATGAAAAGTCCTACCCCTCGCTAAGGTTATTGGCAGCACAGAATTTCGGTCACCGGCAGATAGAGAATTGAGATTGTAAATTTCATGTCGTGAATTGCAACCCAGCCAATGTGACGACTTTTTCGCGATGTCAGTATCACCGACGACCAGGTAAGCCGGCTGAACTATGCCAGTGCGCGTATTCCTCTTGTGTATCCAGGTCAGCCGTGACGGTTGGGTCATTCACCGGAATCCGCAGCCGTAACTGCTCGTGATTGCGAACAAACGTGCGGAGATCTTCTGCGTAGCTTTCGGCCAACTCAAAAAAGTGATGTTTTGGGAGGATCGGCGGACGAGCAGCGAAGTTACAAAACACGGGCTGGCAGATCTGCGTCGGGTTTTGCTGCGACGCATTGAGCAGCAAACCGAAGAGTCGAGATCGTCGGTCTTCGGCGACGCTTCTTCCGCGGCCTGTGTAAGGGAAATGGCGGACAACGCCGACGCGACGCCTGTGAGTCGGAGGATTTTCAAATTCATCATGTTTCAATTCACCAGGGCAGGAGTTGCCAAAGCGCGGCGACTTCAACCGCGAAAAGAACGACGAGAATGGCGACGCCTTTCGACGTCGCGTGCAAGATTGAGGTGTCCGCCGGAAAAAGCCACCACCCGAACCATCGGACGAACAGTGGCATGGCGATGAAACTCGTGGCTGCGACGCTCAGGGCATTGCCGATAAAAGTGGCAAGTGAGGCGTGGAGCCCGAAGCCGGTGAGCACAGGGCTAAGAAAGCGGAGCTCGATCATAACGACGGGGAAAAGGCCGAGCAGCACAAGCAATGCGGTCTTCCAGTCCGGTGGACCCTTGCCTGTCACGGGGTTGATCGGCACCCATCCGGGGAACGATGTCGCCAGCCGCATCAATTCTTCGCTCTCGATGAAGGCATTAGATTCCTTGAGTAATTCGGCGCGTTCCGGCGCTGCCATCCATGCCTCAAGATGGGCTGCAGTGTCGTAACGCAGGAGCGTTGTCCAATGACCGTCATTAGATGTTGGTGGCTGAAGATACATCCCGCGATATCCGGGATACAGCGATTGTGCCTGTTGAATTTTCGCAGCCCAAGCCCTGTATGCGTCTTCCATTCCGGGCCGGATTTTCGAAAGAATGACCTGCGTGACATTTGTGCCAGGTTGCCCCGCTTGGGTAGTTTCTTTTTGCATGACTTCGCCAATGTCGCCGCCTCTTAGGAGGGGAAGAAGTTCCGCGATTAGCGCGCCGCGTTCCTTGGATTGCTGCCAATCAGTCAGCGAGTCCTGTGATTGGAAGTTCAAGACGATCGTCCATGCATCGCTGTGTTCATCCGGAGGCATGATATCGCTGCTGATCAAGCCGGGAAATTTGGCGATCATCGTATCGTGGTGCGCCTTCCAGGTTGCAAAAGCGTCTTCCTTACCGGGGCGAACCTTGGCGGTAGCGATGAGGACGGCGGGTTCGCTCATAGTAACAACCGGATTATTTTTTCACTTCTGTTAATTGCGCAAAAATCCGGTCGGCGCTGAAGGGGAGACTATTAAAGCGAACTCCGGTTGCGTCTGCTAAAGCGTTACCCAATGCCGCGGCGATCGGAATAATGGGAGCTTCGCCGACCGGTTTGGCCCCCAACGGGCCATAGCGGTCGCAGGTATCCGCGAAATAAATCTCTGAACGCGGGATGTCGGCGAAGGCCGGAATCCGGTAATTCCGGAAAGTGGGATTGATCACTGCGCCGGTATCATCCAATACCATCCGCTCGAACAGGCTTGTGCCGATGCCCTGGGCAATTCCACCTTCGACCTGCCCGCGGGCCTGCATGGGGTTAAGAATCGTTCCGGCGTCAAAGGCCTGTACGCTTTGAAGGATTCGAATTTCGCCAGTAACCCGATGTACGGCTATGCGGAAGCCATGTACCAGGAATGCCGTGGATCGCGGGGAGTTGTAGGCCTTGCGGGCAACTTGGAGTTTATCCCGGAACGGCGAGGTATCATGAAGTTCCTTGAGGGTGATGGAACGGTTTCCACATTGCACGCGGTCATTTTCAATCCGGCACTCGGAAGCGGGCACCTTTGTCAAAATACTAGCTATATCGAGCAGACTTTCTTTCAAGGCGTCAGCGGCCTTGTTCACCGCGAGTGTGGCCACGCTGGTCCCCGTACTGCCAAACGTTCCTGTATCGTAGGGAGTACGATCAGTATCCGCAAAATCCATTGTGACGTTGCCGGCACGCGTATTAAGCACCGACGCGACGACCTGGCGTTGCGCATTAGTGATACCATTTCCAAATTCGCCCGATCCGATGGCAAGGTGGTAAGTGCCATCCGGTTGTAATGTGAGGTAAGCCTCAGAGCGATGCTCCGTCGGAGGAGCGCAGTCCTGAGCGTGGGCCGCGATTCCTGTGCCTTCGAGCCAATCCTCGCCCTCTGGCTTTTTCTCGCCGCGTCCACTAGCGAGCGCTTTTTCGACCAAATCGAAACACTGGTCGAATCCATAGCTACCCATTGCCGCATCATGCGGTGCGGGCCAGATGCTATGCACGGGATCGTGATCCTGCAGCATGTTCTTCCGGCGGATGGCGAACGGGTCGATGCCGAGTTTGAGACCCAGTTCGTCCATCGCGCATTCAATGGCAAACGTGGGCTGCGTGGCGCCATATCCCCGAAATGCTCCAGAAGGAACCGTATTCGTATAGACTGCATACCCAACGCCCTTCTTGTTCGAGCACCGATAGGTGGCCATAGCGGAACCAAGCGACGAGGCCAGTACCTCGCCGGCGTGATTGCCGTAGGCGCCGGTATTGGAAACGTTGCGTATCTGCATTGCTGTGAGCGTTCCGTCCTTTTTCGCGCCGAGCTTAATAGTAATCTTCATTGGATGCCGGCTGACGGTGGACGTGAATTCCTCGGTGCGCGTAAATTCCCACTTCACCGGACGCCCGGTCTTTAATGCAGCAAGCATGCAAAGATCTTCCGAGAGCAGTTCTTGCTTGCCGCCGAAGCCGCCTCCTACCCGTTCGGTGAAGACATGGATCTGGTGGGGAAACATGCTGAAGAGGTAGGCAAGCTTGTTCTTCGTAAGATGCGGAGCCTGCGTGCTGGTGCGGACATGGATGCGCCCATCCTCGCCACGCCACACGATCGAGCCATGAGTCTCCATGTGCGCGTGCTGGATTTTGTTTGTATCATACGTGCCTTCGTATACGGCGTCCGCTTCGGCAAAGCCCTTTTCCACATCGCCCACTTCGCTTTCGATCTTTATGAAAACATTATGCTCTGGCTCCTCTATCCGGGATTCGGCATCCCCGGCCTCATGGAGGATTGGCGCTCCGGGACGCATCGCTTCGTCAGGGTCGAACACGGCGGGAAGCACGTCATAATCAACTTCGACCAAACGGCAGGCTTCCTCCGCAGCGGCTTCAGTCTCGGCGACCACTGCAACGAGGCGCTGCCCGATGAAGCGCGCGACGTTATCCAGCATGTAGGTGTCATCCGGATCGACATGAAAATCGTCATGGGTCGCCGTTGTATAGAGACGTCGCGGGACGTCCTCCCATGTAAAAACGGCATGCACGCCAGGAACTGCCAGCGCACGGTCCTTACGGATCGCCTTGATTCGTGCATGGGCATGTGGCGACCGGACAACCTTGAGATGGAGCATTCCCTCCATCGCGACATCCATCGTGTAATGCGCATTGCCGGTAACAATGGATTCGCCAAGGGGGCTTTGAATGCTGGCACCGCAAGCTTGGCCAACCTTATCATTTTCGATTGAGACGATGCTATGAAGCGCATCGTCGATGGCGTGATACCCAGTGCAGCGGCAGAGATTTCCCTTGAGCCGGAAGGGAAGGTCTTTCTTTTCCTCTTCGGAAAGGCTTGCGGCGGTCATGATCATCCCCGCGGTGCAAAAGCCACACTGATACGCCTGAGCGTTGAGAAACGCCTTTTGCATCGGATGGAGTGCCCCGTTGTGAGCGAGCCCTTGTACGGTGGTGACTTCGCGGTCTTCTGCTCGAAAAGCGGGAACAAGACAGCTATGCACGGGCTTGCCGTCGAGCCAGACAGTGCATGCCCCGCAATCGCCCGCATCGCAGCCCTTTTTCACACCAAACCAGCCGAGATCGCGAAGGAAAGTTCTCAAACATTGTCCGGGACGAGGTTCAGCACTGAAAGACTTTCCATTGATTTTGTAATTCATTACAGATTCTCGATTCAGGCTGAAAGTTCCTCGCGAATTTGTTCGGCGAAATAATAGGTGAGGTGTTTGCGATGCGGAGGCGAGCCGTGGGTGTCGTCGAGATAAAGGCTGAAAGGCACGGCATCATCAATGGCCTGCTTCAACTGCTCCGCGGGAGGGATGTTTTGAAACCGAAGCTGCACGGGGCGCAGCGTGGCGGCAGTGATGGTGAGCAGAAACGTGCTTTCCTCCCGGCACTTGGTGCCGATCAGCAAAACGTCGGACCGGCCAAGATTCGTCAAACTGAAGCGTCGAAAGGCAAAGCTTTTCTTCAGCGCGGTTGCTGGCAGATGAATGCTCCGTAGGAGCTCTCCCGGCGCGAGAACATTGGCATGGTTGCCCGTGACAAATTCAATCATGGGTACTTCGCGCGGCTTTCCACTCCGCGGCCAAAGTGTGCAAATACCTTCCAGCGCTGTGGTGAGGGAGATCATCGGGCCCGCCGGAAGCGACATACAGATATTTCCGCCTACCGTGGCTTCGTTCCAGATCTTGAAAGAGGCCAGGAAAGAACGACAACACTTGGGGAAAAGCGGAGCCGCCGTCCAATCCGATGGCGCCTTTCCTACGAACTGATCGAGTTCGACAATTTTGCAAGAAGCAGCAATCTCTAATCCATCCTTCGAAGCTTGAAGAGAAGGCCACTTGAGCGTCTCAATATCAATGAGCGTGTGGGTGCGTATCTGCGGTTCCGAAAAGAGCCATGTTCCGCCGGCAAGCCACGCAAAACCATCTTCCCATTTTGTGACTGCATCCGCACTGGCGGGGCGCCGAACCTCAGTGATTGTGTTTAAGTCCATCGATTCAGGGGGAAATGAAAATTACGTTTATCAAGAGATGGTAAAGATATGAAGAAATATCCAGTCTAGCGAGGACTAGCCGATCACGACCGCGCAGGTTCCTGCGGATTCCAAAGCGGTCACATCTATTTGTGCGCTCTTAGCTACTGTTTCTCGCCTGCAACGTCGAGTACCGCCTGAACATCCGTCACCCAGACAAGCTTCTGCTTCTTGAAATTCTCGAGAACATGGCGCAAAGCCTCAGCGCCGTCGGGCGTCCCGACCACAAAGGGATGGATGCCGATCGCAACGATCGTGGCGTCACGATCGGGATGAGCCTCGGCCTCCCTTGCCAGCCCGGTTACATAATCGATCCATAATTGCTCAATATCCCTTGGTTGTTTCAAGCGCTCCAAGTATTGCCCCATGTCGACTGTGACTGCCGGATAGGGAATCAAAACCAGCGGTCCCGATCCCGTTATCCAGTCCCTTGTATTTTCGCTAACTGCTGGGCCCGCTGAAATAAGCAGGCCGATGAGCGCCAAAAGGATGTTGGTGGCTGAGCCGAAAGCTTTCCCTTTGTTCTTCGGCGCGTTTTCTTGTCCAGTCCTGCTCACCATGCGGCACTCACATATAATCCTAAAATCAGATCGGTTCGTGACAAATTGTAGAAACGACAACAGCTGGTGCCAGAAAAAAGTAGCAGGAGATTTTTTCCAACGTTAGTCCGCAAACCGCTGCATTGGGGTAGCGTGGATCTTGCAGAAATTTCTTGCGCGCGACGCAGTTAAGTTACAAGGTCGCTGCGCAATGAGCACGTTTGCGCGTTCAATAAATCATGGACGCGCGTTTGTCGCGACTTGCGTTTTCGCGGCATTTGTCTGGGCAATCGCGCTGAGTGCTACCCCGCAATTACATCAGCGCGTCCACAAGGATTCGAATCGTGCCGAGCACAACTGCGTGGCGACAATGATCGCATCCGGCAGCTACGATCATGCTGCTCATCCGCCGTTGGTCAGCGCACCGATCCCGGCCATTCAATTCTCAGAAATTTCGGCGTTGACCCCGTGCTGGGTTCAGTCGCCGTTTCTTGGCGCATGCATTTTCGAGCATGCGCCGCCCACGCGCGGTTAGACACGTCGCTGAGCCGCGTTCCCGCGGAGCGTTAGAAGTCGATTACTTCGCCTGAGTCGCGGCACGGCTTTGTGTATGAGCCGCCACTTTTCACCTGGCTTCACGCAAATCGTGAGCGCCTTCAACCAATACAACCTTTGAAAAACCTATTTGAATAACATCTCAATGAAAAAATTTCTGATCGTATCAGTCGCAGTGTCGCTTATGCGCAACATTGCCTTGGGTCAAGACGCCGCTCCGGCATCGACCAGTCCAAGCCCTCCGCCTGCGGGCACAGCAGAAGTAGAGCGCGTGGTCGTCCAAAGTCAGGAGATGGACATCTCGCGTGAAGCAATTGTGCCGAGTCTTGGCGCCACGCGTTACACGGTCGGCCCCGACCGGCTCGATTCGCAGGCGCAAGGCGAAAACGCGCCGTTTAACCAAACGATGTTGCGTTTCCCCGGGGTCGCGCAGGATTCGTTCGGGCAGCTTCATGTCCGCGGCGAGCATGCAAATTTACAATACCGCATTGACGACGTGCTGATCCCGGAAAGTATTCCGGGTTTTGGCCAGGTACTGGAGACTCGCTTCGCGGACAACATTTCGCTCATTACTGGCGCGCTGCCGGCACAGTTTGGATTTCGCAATACGGGTGTAATCGATATCCACACGAAGAATGGCGCCGTTTTCCAGCAGGGCGATGCATCGGTGTATGGCGGAAGCTTCGACACCATTATGCCGAGTCTTGAGTACGGCGGTGTGGCGGGGAAGGCGAATTATTACGTCACCGGGAGTTACCTGCACGACGGCATCGGGATCGAGAATCCGACGCGCACCGCCAACCCGATCCACGACGACACCGATCAATATAGAATGTTTGGGTACTCTTCGTACATTCTCGACGACACCAGCCGATTCGTGTTGCTCACCAGCGGCTACCACGGTGACTTCGACATTCCGAATAATCCCGGCCAAACGCCGCAGTTCACCGACATGGGAAGATCGACATTCAACTCAGCCAAGCTCGACGAGACCCAGGTCGAGCAAGATGCATATGCCATTCTCGCTTACCAAAAGAAGATCGACGATTTCAACATGCAGGCGTCGGTTTTCAGCCTTTATAGCTCGGTCCTGTTTCGGCCCGATAATACCGGCGATCTTATTTTCAACGGCGTTGCCTCACGCGTTGATCGCGACATTTTCTCGAATGGAGTAGCGTTGGATGCGAGCTACAAACTCAACGATCAACACACGCTCCGCGGAGGATTCCTTATAAACGCGCAGCATGCCACCGTCGGAACGTCCACACTGGTTTTCCCGGTCGATGCCAATGGTAACCAGACCAGCGACATTCCCCTGCGCATTGTCGATAACTCCGGCAAGTACGGCTACTTCTACGGATTCTATTTGCAGGATGAATGGAAACCATTCGAACAACTCACAATCAATTTCGGCGGCCGCTTCGACATCGTGGACGCGTTCGCGCACGAGAACCAGCTCAGCCCGCGAATCAATATCGTCTATGAGCCATTCAAAGGGACCGCGTTGCACGCCGGTTATGCGCGGTATTTCACACCTCCGCCGCTGGAGAATGTCGAACAAGGCACGGTCTCAAAGTTCGATGGCACAACCAACGAATCCGCCATTCACCAGGACTCCGTCACGAAATCGGAGCGTGCGCATTATTTCGATGCGGGCGTGACCCAGAAGATTGCCGAAGGTTTCAATGTGGGGATCGATGGTTTTTACAAAAGCTCGCACTCGGTTCTCGATGAAGGCCAATTCGGCGAAGCGCTCATTCTTTCGTCGTTCAATTACAAGCGCGGCGAGATTTACGGCGGGGAATTTACCTCAAGCTACGACCACGGCCCGTTCTCCGCCTATTTCAATTTGGGCTATGAATGGGCGCGCGGAACCAACGTCAGTTCCGCCCAATTTCTTTTTGATCCGGATGAGTTCGCCTACATCAAGAAGAACTGGGTGTTCCTCGACCACGATCAGCGTTTCACCGGCTCCGCTGGCGTCTCCTACACCTGGAATGATTGGAAACTAGCCATCGACGGACTTTATGGAAACGGGTTGCGCCGAGGTTTTGCCAACACTCAAAAGAACCATCCCTACGAGACATTCAACGTCAGCTTGCAGCGTCGAATTCAGATCACGGAGAAAACCGCCGTCAAAATCCGTTTCGATGTAGTCAACATTCTCGACACAATCTACGAATTGCGTGACGGAAGCGGCATCGGAGTCGGCGCGCCGCAATTTGGCCAGCGCCGGGGTTTCTATGGCACTGTCGCCTACGAGTTTTGAGGTGACTCCATCGTGCTACGCGTATGATCCGATCTTTAATATTTAGTCTTATTCTCAGCCTATCGGCATTGGCCACCTCGGATGCGCAAAATTCCGCGGCACCAGCGACTTCGCCTGTGCCGAATCCCCCAGCCAGTGAGAAAATTACGTTTACGGAAGTTAACGTCGATGGACCGTATATCGCGATGACCTTTGATGACGGCCCGCACGCGACCAACACGCCCGAGCTGCTCGAGATGGCAGCGGAGAGGCACATCAAACTAACCTTCTTCGTCCTTGGCGAATGCGTCCAGCAGAACCCGGACGTTCTCCGCCGAGAGGTCGCGGAAGGACACGAGATCGGTAACCACTCTTGGTCGCATCCAAATCTCGCGAAGCTCTCCGACGAGGGCGTTCGAACTCAACTTCGGCGGACCGAAGACATTATCGTGAAGACCACTGCCGTAAAACCGAAGTTGATGCGTCCTCCATATGGTGAGTTAACGAAACGGCAGCGCAAATTAGTGAATCACGAGTTCGGCTACAAAGTCATCTTGTGGGACGTTGATCCACTCGATTGGAAGCGACCCGGCTCTGACGTCGTCGCGCAACGCATCATCGCAGGAGCGCGGCCGGGGTCGATCATTTTGTCACATGACATCCACCCGCCGACGATTGCAGCGATGCCCCAAGTTTTTGACATACTGCTCGCAAAGGGATTCAAATTCGTCACCGTCTCCGAGCTGATCGCCATGGACAAAGGCGGCGAACGGCCGGAAGTCGTGAAGACACCTCAGGCGCGGCTCAGTCCGCGAGGTCATTTCGTCCCGCCGTCGGCGACTGTTCCAGAAGTTCAGCCTGCGCAATCGCCGGCTACGGCTACGTCGCCCCATTAACAAATAGAATCTTGCGCGTTGGCCCACCACAGTGTGAAAACGCGCCGCGCAATTTCGGTGCTACTTGCTAATCGCAGCGCATATGATTTTTCATCTGGCGATTTCATGATCGCGTACCTTTGTTCGAATGCATCGCGCAGGTCATAGTCGTTTGCGGCGTGCGCACGATCTTGTACAAAGAGGCAGCTATTGTGGGACGCGTTGCTTGCGGTCTGGCTATAGTCGCTGCCAAGAATCTCGCAAAAGAGTCGCCAAAGACCGATTGCGCATACCCCCCGGGGTATATTATATTTTTACTCGTGGCTCATACCATTGGAGGCAAGAAGAAGCTCATCAACCGGGTGCGAAGGCTTCAGGGGCAGATTGATGCTGTCGAAAAAGCCATCCACGAGGAACAGGATTGCGGAAAGGTACTGCAGCTCATCGCGGCTGCCCGCGGCGCGCTCAACAGCCTGATGGCCGAGATCCTCGAAGGCCATATTCGTTTTCACATCGTCAACCCTGACGGAAAGCCGAAATCAAAACAGGCTGGCGCCGCGCGGGAGCTGATCGCCGTGGTGCGGAGCTATCTCAAATAACAGGACGCTTAAAACCATGAACATCGAGGCAGCACTCGAACGGAAAGCAGCTGACGGCCACATTACCGACGATCATAATGACCGCGACGATGACCATGATCAGGGTCGCGAGCACTCAGTTACCGCGGGTGAATACGTCCGCCTCGGGCTGATGGCGCTCGTCATCGTGGCCAGCCTGACCGGATGGTGGCGGCATTGGATGTTGCGCGACTGGCTTGCATTTACGGCCACACTTGTCGGTGGATTCCCGATTTTCAAAGAGGCGTGGGAGAACCTGCGCAAGCGTCGCATGACGATGGAGCTTTCCATGACCATCGCGCTCATCGCCGCGCTTTGCATTGGGCAGTTCCTCACCGCGCTCGTCATCGCGTTTTTCGTGCTCTTCGCCGAGATGGTCGAAGACTACACGGTTGGCAGTGGGCGGCGTGCGATCCAAACTTTGATCGACGCCCTGCCGCGTCAGGTGAGAGTGCGGCGTGGCGGCGAGGAACGTGAGTTGGGTACGAACGAAGTTGTCGCCGGCGAGACCATCATCATTCGGCCCGGCGAACGCATTCCGGCCGATGGCGTGGTGATCAAGGGCCATAGTTTCGTGGATCAATCCTCCATCACCGGCGAGTCGTTGCCGGTTGAGAAAGTGGAACAGAGCAAGGTATTCGCCGGCACGATTAACAAGGATGGCGTGCTCGAAGTGACCGTCGAGAAAATCGGGCGCGACACCACGTTTGGCAAAATCATCGAAATCGTCGAGCAGGCGGAAAAGTCTCGCGCGCCCGTGCAGCGGATCGCCGACCGGCTTGCGGCGGGACTGGTCTACTTCGCGTTCGGCGCGGCGGCGTTCACACTTATTGTCACGCGCAATTTCACTTCGACTATTGCGGTGATCATCGTCGCTGGCGCGTGCGGAGTAGCGGCCGGTACGCCACTCGCCATCCTTGCGGGAATCGGAAGCGCTGCGCGTCGCGGCATTATCACGAAGGGTGGGCTTTACCTCGAGCAGCTCAGCCGCATCGACACTATCGTTCTGGACAAAACCGGCACCCTCACGCTCGGAATTCCCGAAGTGACGGCGGTGCGAGCGATCAACGACGCGACAGAGAATGACGTGCTCCAGACCGCTGCCATCGCCGAGCAACATTCCGAGCATCCGCTTGGCGAAGCGATTGTGCGCCGCGCGAGACAGCGCAACTTGCCGTTGCGTGAGTATTCGCAACTGCGTTACTCGCCAGGCAAAGGAATCTTCGTCGAGGAATCGGGGACGCGCATCATGGTCGGCACGCGGGCAATGTTTGAAGAGCATGGCGTGCCGGTTCCCACGAATGCGCTTTCCGAAGTTGGCGATCATAATGGTGTGGGCAAAACGGTCGTTCTCGTCGGACGCGACCGTCGCGTTCTTGGGACCGTAACGCTGGCCGACCAGCTTCGCGCCGAAGCGAAGGAAGCCGTGAACGATCTAAAAACGCAAGGTTATCGTGTAATCCTACTGACCGGTGACAGCTCGGACGCGGCGAAAACTATAGGT
>Ga0193731_1000407_pt1 | contig 14489 bp, 14 predicted proteins | sample U1a2metaG_FD_144920 | JGI IMG/M metagenome (GOLD analysis project Ga0193731, IMG submission 144920) | Soil microbial communities from a riparian zone of the East river system, Colorado, United States - U1a2 | ecosystem: Environmental > Terrestrial > Soil > Riparian zone | place: USA: East River...
GACTGAGTGGCCCCCCGGCGGGTCTCCGTACATGGCCTCAATCTGGTCCTTGTACTTGGAGTGGATGACGCGCCGCTTGAGCTTCATCGTCGGAGTCAGCTCCTCGGACTCTGGTGACCACTCGTCAGGAAGAATCGTGAACCGCTTGAATTGCTCGATCCGCGATAGGTGGGTGTTGGCGAGTGTGAGGGCGCGCCGAACCTCGGCGATCGTCGAAGGATGTTGGGCTAGCTCTGCCATCGACTGGGACGTGATTCCGTGTGCCTTCCCCCACATTGGGGCCACCTGCGGATCCAGCACGACCAGCACGGTGATGAAGCTGTGACCGTCGCCAATGGCGACAGCCTGCCCGATGATCGGGCTCGACTTCGCGACAGCTTCAAGGTTCGCCGGCGAGATGTTCTTGCCGGACGACGTGATGATCAGCTCCTTCTTCCTGTCGACGATCCGAAAGTGACCGTCGGGCCCCAGCTGCGCGATGTCGCCGCTGTGCACCCAACCATCTGCGTCGATCGCCTCCGCGGTCTTGGCGGGATCGCGGTAATACCCGACCATCACGTTGCCACCCCGAATCAGCAGCTCGCCGTCCTCTCCCAGGCGCGCTTCAACGCCCGGAAGCGGCAGCCCGACTGACGGCGCGCGATGATCGTCCTGAGGCACCGCCGTGGCGGGTCCGGTGAGCTCGCTCATCCCCCAAACCTCGTAAAGAGGCATGCCGAGTGCCGCCCAGAACTCGTGCACCTCGGGCCGGCACGGAGCCGTGCTGGTGACCGCCAGATGGCAGCGTTCGAGGCCGATCTTGGAGCGGAGCAGCATGAACAGGGGCTGCGCGCGCTCGACCACGGCGGTGAGCTCCGCGGGCACCGGCTGCCCATCGCGCTTCAACCTGTACGCCTGCATGGAGGCGGCAAGCGCGCCCTGCGCCATTTGCCTCTTCGTCTCGTCTGGCTCGGCGCCAAGGCCGGCATTGATGCCCGCCATCAACTTCTCCCATACGCGAGGCACCCCAACGAACGCCGTGGGCCTGGCCTCGAGGAGGTAGGGCAGCAGCTCGGTCGGATCAGGGCACAGGTAGACCTCGTGCCCGTTGTAGATGCTGCCCCACTGCGAGGTGAAGCGCTCGGCCACGTGCGCGAGTGGGAGGTAGCTCAGCAGCGTTTCGTTGTGCAGCTCCAGAATCCTTCGCGCCGACTCCAGCGTCCAGACGACGTTGTTGTGCGAGTACATGACGCCTTTGGGAGGGCCGGTGGTGCCCGACGTGTAGATCAGGCTGACTGTGTCCTCAGGACCCACCCCTCGCGCCGACGCTTCGAACGCCGCCGGGTCGCGCTCATACGCGGCGCGGCCCTTGGCGACCAGCGATTCCCACGACAGCACCCCTTCGGGAGCCTCGCCTCGGATGAGGATCAGGTGACGCAGGTTTGGAGTGGACTGCCGGATCTCGAGGAACTTGGCGAGAAACGCTTCATCCTCCACGAAAGCCGCGCTCGCCTCGGAGTGGTTGGCGACGTACTCGATCTGCTCGGGCGCCAGCGTGTTGTAAACGCTGATCGCGGTCCCGCCCGCGTGCACGATGCCAAGGTCGGCGATGACATGCTCTGGCACGTTGCGCGCCATGATCAGGCCGAACTGCCCTGGTCCGAACCCGAGCTCTGTTAGAGCCATCGTCACGGCGGCGACCTCGGCACGGTAGCCCTTCCAGTCCAGGCTTTGCCATTCGCCGTCGCGCTTCCAGCGCAGAGCCTGACGATCACCCCACTTCTTGGCGGCGTCGGCGAAGATCGTGCAGACCGTCTTACCCGAAACAGCGGCGTCGATGTCCGCTCGCTGGGTCATCACATCCATGTCACCCACTCCTATCCCTTGAGAACCCCTTACAGGGCGTCCAAACATAATGCGGCCCACGGCGCCCCGTGTCACTGGCGCGCCTAAACTAGTCCCTGGTGGGGCGTCGATGATCTATGTCCGATCGCGCCGTTCGATCGTGACCCTCGGGGTATCCGGTCTCGCCTTTGCCCTGCTCTTCGGCCTCCTCGCAGCGGGCGCAGACCGTCTGCCAGGCGGTTTGGTTGCCGCCGTCGCCCTTGCCGCCGGAGCCATCGGCGCCGTGGCGGTCGCTGCTGCGGCGGCGCTGCAGCTCCGCTCGTGGCCTCGCGACAGACTGGGGCTGTTCCGCGATCGAATGGTGGTCATCCACGGACGCCACGAGATGAGAGCGGTTTGGTCTCTCATGGACACGGTGACCCTCTCCGACCCGGGTTCGTGGCCAAACGTCCGAATCACCGACCGCATCACCATCCACTTCCGTAACGAGCCACCACTTGGCTTCAAGCCAGCCCAGTTCGGGCTCGAACCCGCTGCCTGCCGGGACCTCATCCTCAAGCTGCGGGACGACGCCAGGCTGCGCGCCCGGCTCCCGGAATTCGACTCGGTTCGCGACCTGGCCGTAACGCCTGTCGCTGCCGGCGAGCTCATCGAACCCCGCTTGTAGGCGCGAAAGCTGGGTTAAGGGATGGGCCCCGTCAAGGCCCACACGGCATCATTGACCCCTCAGTGACCGCTCTATCGGGCCGCGACTTTCTAGACGTAGCCGACCTCGACGCAGCCGGGCTGCGCGACGTGCTTGCCCTCGCGCACGCCATCAAGGCTGGTCGCTGGGCCGAGCGGCCGCTGGCGGGCCGCCATGTCGCAATGCTGTTTCAAAAGCCCTCACACCGGACTCGGGTCTCGTTTGAGGTGGGGATCGCCCGCCTGGGCGGGACCACCACCACTCTGACGGAGCAAGACGTCCAGCTCGGCGTCCGAGAGACGGTGGGCGATGCGGCGCGGGTCCTCGACCGTTACGTAGATGGGATCGTGGCGCGTTTGCGCACGCATGAGGATCTCATCGAGCTGGCCGCAGCGGCGGAGAAGCCTGTCATCAACGGCCTCACCGATCGCTCTCATCCCTGCCAGATCCTTGCCGACCTCGTGACCCTGGAGGAACAGGTCGGCCCGCTAGAGCAGCAGCATGTCGCATACGTCGGCGACGGCAACAACATCGTCGCCTCTCTGATCGAGGCGTCTGCGCTGCTCGGGTTTTCCCTGACCGTGATCGCGCCGCCTGGTTACCAGCCGGCGCCCGCCGTGGTTGATCGTGCTCGCGACCTCAATCCAGTGAGCTTCAGGGTTAACCTGAGCACGGATGTCGCGGACGTTGCCGGAGCGACGGCGATCTACACCGACGTCTGGGCATCGATGGGTCAGGAAAGCCAGCGAGAGGTGAGGCGCAAGAAGTTTGCCGGCTACCAGGTCAACCAGGAGCTGATGGATGCAGCGCCAGGCGCCGTGTTCATGCATTGCCTCCCCGCCAATCGTGGTGAGGAGGTGACCGACGAGGTGATCGATGGTCCTCGCTCTGTCGTCCTCGATCAGGCCGCCAACAGGCTCTATGCCCAGATGGCGCTGATGGCGCAGGTCTTCGGAGCAGGAGAGTAAATGCAGGGAATCCAGGACTTCCTTCTGCAGCTGCGCGAGGTGGTGCGGCATCTCGGTTGGGGGGAGGTCGTCGACGTCCTGGTGGTGGCCTTCGTCCTCTATCAGCTGCTGCGCCTGCTTCGCGGCACGCAGGGCACGCAGATCCTGGTTGGCCTGGTGCTGCTGGTTGTCGTCGGCGTGGTTGCCACCCAGTTCAACCTGGTCCTCCTGAGCTGGCTGTTCAAGAACGCCGCGTTTTTCATCTTGATCGCCGTCATCGTCATGTTCCAGCCCGAGCTTCGGCGAGCGATGGACCAGCTGGGCAGGCTTGGTAACATCGGCCGCCCCCTTGCCGGCTACAGCACGCGACTTTACAGCCAGGCCATCTCCGAGGCCATCCGGGCGGCTGAGCGCATGAGCGCCAAGCGAAACGGCGCTCTAATCGCTTTCGAGCGAGACGTGGGACTCGAGGATTACGCCGCGACTGGCGTCCGAATCGATGGAGAAATCTCGGCCGAGTTCCTCCAGTCGATCTTCTATCCCAACTCACCCCTTCATGACGGCGCAGTGATCGTGAGGGGAAACAAGATCATCGCCGCCGGCTGCCTGTTGCCTCTCCCTGAGGAAGGCGCAGTGCGAGAACGGCTTGGTACGCGCCATCGGGCGGCCCTTGGGCTGTCGCTGGCATCGGACGCACTGGTGCTCGTAGTCTCTGAGGAGACTGGTGCGATTTCGGTGATAGAGGAAGGCAAGATCACACGGAACCTCGACGGCGACGGGCTGCGGCGGGTCGTCAGCGTCAAGGTGCCTGGCCCCGTGTCGACGGGGAACGGCTTCCTGGGGCGCCGCAAGTGAACTGGGTAATCGATAGCTGGCGTCTCAAGCTTCTAGCCCTGGGGCTGTCGGTGCTGATGCTCGGGGCTGTCGCTTTCTCCCAAAACCCGCCGACGTTCAAGACGCTCACCGTCAGCAACTTCCAGTGGACCATGCCGCCTGACCTGATAGTCATCAATGCCCCGACCAAGACAACGGTCAGGGTGACCGGTTTGGCTGACACGATCCCGACCGTGACCGCCGACAGGCTCCAGGCGAAGTTTGATCTATCGAAAGCCAAGCCTGGTCCGGCTGTGCAGGTCAACCTCGTGGTCACTTCGCAAGTCGCGGGTGTCAACGTCCAGAATTCTTCGGTGCCGTTCGCGCTCAACATCGATCGGCGCGCGACAGTTCCTCTCACGGTCAAGGTGCGACCTCCCCGGGCGGCCCCCGGATGGGTGGTGACCAAGGCCGAGGCAAGGTGTCCCGCCTCTCCGTGCGTGGTCCACTTCGATGGGCCAGCCAGCTGGGAGAACGACGCCAGCGGCAAGCCGAACTTGAATGCTTATGTGGATCTGACAGCACCTGTGGGGGGCGATAAGTTCGTCGTCGGCAACCTGCCGCCAAGCCTCGAGCAGAGCGGTACGCCACTCGACGCCACGAACTTCTCGAAGACAGTTCCAGTATCGGGGTTGGACCTTTCAGGGGTGGAGGTCCAGGTCGAAGCCAAGACCGCCACGACAACCAAACAGGTCGTTCTTATCAATTCTCCCCCGTCACACGGGCCGCCGCCCGGCTACAGCGTGAGGGGCATTTCGGTCGATCCGTTAGCCGTTGTGATCACAGGTCCAGCCGACGTGCTCATCAAGTACACGACCCTGAGCCTGCCCCCCGTCGACCTCAGCGGCCACACTTCAACTTTCGCCATCACCCTTACGATCCCGTACCCGGCAGGGGTCTCGGGTTCGGCCCAGATTGCCCGGGTGACGTATTCGATCTCACCTGATCCCAACGTCCAGGCCTCCCCCTCGCCCACGCCTTAGGGCCCGTTCTGTAACCTGAATCCAGCGCGACCCGTTCAGCTTTCGTCGAAATAACCCCGGGTAGGAGTTCTTAGGGTATGTGCGGAATCATCGGCTACCTCGGCGACCGCCAGGCCACCCCCATCCTCATGGAGAGCTTGAAGCGCCTCGAATACCGCGGCTACGACTCGGCTGGCGTCGCCGTGCTGGAGATGCCGAAGGCGGGATCAGACCGCCGGACCAGCGTTACCAAGTCCGAGGCCAAGGTGGACACCCTGATCGACAAGCTCAAGGCGAACATGCCGACGGGCACGCTCGGCATCGGTCACACCCGCTGGGCGACGCACGGAAAACCCACGTTTGTCAACGCCCACCCTCACACCGATTGCCACAACAGGATCTTTGTCGTCCACAACGGCATCATCGAGAACTTCGCCGAGCTCAAGGCTGAGCTCGAGGCGGCCGGCCACGAGTTCACATCTGACACCGACACCGAGGTTGTGCCTCATCTGATCGAGGCCAACTACAAGGGCGATTTCCTGAGTGCCGTCAGGGCAGCCCTGCGACGCATCCGCGGCGCATACGCGCTGGCGATGTTCTCGACCGATGACCCGGAGCTACTGATCGGTGCCAGGCTCAACGCGCCTCTGGTGGTCGGCCTCGGCGATGACGAGTACTACATCGCTTCTGACATCACCGCGATCATCCCTTACACCAAGCGCGTGCTGGTTCTCGGTGAGGGCGAGGTGGCCGCCGTGACACCACTCGGCGCAGAGGTCTCAACGCTCGACGGCGTCAGCGTCGAGCCGAAGCTCATCCACGTCGACTGGGACTTGAGCCAGGCGCAGAAGGGCGGCTACTCGCATTTCATGCTGAAGGAGATAAACGAGTCGTCGGAGGCGGTCGCCAACGCGATGCGAGGGCGGCTCACCGACGACGGATTGGTCGCGTTCCGCGAGTTCGATACCACGGATGACGACCTTCGCAGCTACAACGAGGTGCTGCTGCTCGGCATGGGCACGTCGCTACATGCGGCGATGATCGGAGAGTACGTCATCGAAGATTGGGCCGGGATTCCGGCCAAGGCCATGGACGCTTCCGAGTTCCGCTACAGGCGGCCGACCTTCGGAAAGGACACCTTGGCTGTAGTGATCACCCAATCTGGCGAGACTGCAGACACGCTGGTAGGGCTTCATCAGGCGAAGGAGCGCGGCGCGCTTACAGTGGCCGTCACCAACGTCGTTGCAAGCTCAGCCGCGCGCGATGCCGATGGCGCCATCTACCTGCACTCAGGTCCGGAGATCGGAGTTGCGTCGACCAAGACGCTGCTCGCACACGTCGTCAGCCTCTATCTGCTTGGACTGCGCATGGCTACAGTCCACGGGCGCGTGTCGCTCGAACGCCGTCATGAGCTTGTCGCTTCGTTGCGGGCGCTGCCCGACCACGTGCAGGGGATCGTCGATCGTGAGAAAGAGATCGCCGAGATCGCGCACAAGTACAGCCGCTACCGGAACTTCATGTACACGGGCCGCGGGCTCGGCTACCCGATTGCCCTTGAAGGCGCGATCAAGCTGAAAGAGATCTCCTACATACACGCCGAGGGCGTCACCGGCGGCGAGCTCAAGCATGGGCCGATCGCGATGCTTGACGAGAACTTCCCTGTCATCGCTATGTGCACGGCGAGCGCGACGAAGGACAAGATGGTCAGCAACGTCCACGAGATCGTGGCTCGCAACGCGCCGGTACTGGCGCTTGTGACAGAAGGCGACCACTCGCTGGACGGCGTCGCGACTGATGTGTTCGTGATGCCGGCTGTCGAAGAAGCGGCCGGCGCAATCCTGAACACGGTGATGCTGCAGCTGTTCGCCTACCACGTGGCAGTGGAGCTGGGCCAGGACGTGGATCAGCCGAGAAACCTGGCGAAGAGCGTTACGGTCGAATAGGACCCAGGAGGCCCGGCTGTAGCCGGGCCGTTCCCGCGCTGACAGATGACGCGTTGGGCGCCCCCACCCCCAACCCCTCCCCCGCGGAGCGGGGAGGGGAGTTCGCTTAGGGCCGACAATTAAGGCTGTGCAACGCATTGGGGTTGACGCAGTGTCGGTGGATCGAATCGCACTTGCGGTGAGCAGGTCGGGGATTGGCTTCCTCAGGAAGGTCTACACGCCTGCTGAAGTCGCCTACTGCGACGGTAACTCGGAACGTCTCGCCGGGCGCTGGGCGGCCAAAGAGGCTGTCATCAAGTGCTTCGACGGCACCGGCATCTGCTTCCCGCGGCGCCGCATCGAGGTCCTCCCCAGCGCCAGCGGAGCCCCTCACGTGCGTCTGCTGGGCAACGACCGCGGCGCTCGGGTCGAGGTGAGCATCACCCACCACAGCGCCCTGGCGGTCGCCACAGCCCACCTCGAGATGCCGGACGTGGTTGACGACCTCCTGCCAGCGCCGGAGGCAGTCGTCCTCCCCGACCGCCCGCGGGACGCGCACAAAGGGACCTTTGGCACGGTGGTCGTGCTCGCGGGCAGCCTGGGCTTCACCGGGGCGGCCTACCTGGCCTCGACGGCGGCCGCAAGAACCGGCGCGGGGCTGGTGCGCCTCCTGGTCGCCGACACCATCTATCCGATCCTCGCCGCCAAGTGCACAGAGGTGATGGCGACCCCGGTCCAGGAGGTCGCGCCGGGTGCTGTTGGCCATGCCGCCTACGACCTGGTGCTGCGCCAGCTCGCAACGGCAGAGGCAGGGGTGATCGGGCCAGGTCTCGGCCGCGACCGATCGACCTGGCGCCTCGTCCTCGACCTGGTGCACCACGTCACCTGCCCGCTGGTCCTCGACGCTGATGCTCTCAATGCCCTGGGCGACGCCCCGCGGTCCAAGGGCAAGCTGGGCAAAAACAGGATCCTTACCCCGCACCCTGGCGAGATGTCGCGGCTCACCGGCAAGACGACTGAGGCGATCGCCGCCGACCGCGTCGGAGCGGCGCGCAAGGCGGCGAAGGAGTGGGGGGCGGTAATCGTCCTCAAGGGCGCGAGGACGGTGGTCGCACACCCTGACGGGCGGACCAGCGAGGACCCGCACGAAGTCCCCGCTCTGGCGACAGGGGGGACCGGGGATGTCCTGTCAGGAATCATCGGGGCGCTGCTCGCCCAGGGCTCGGATCCCTATGCGGCTGCCGTCACCGGCGTTTACATCCACGCGGCGGCCGGCCGGCGCATCTCGCAGCGGCTCGGCGAATCCGGGCTGCTGGCGAGTGACCTCCTCCTCGAGATACCGCTGGTCATGAACGTTCTGCGGCAGGGCGGCCTCTGACCACAGGACTTCGCTGGGCCGACATCGACCTTGACGCACTGAGCGCCAACGCGGCCTCGATCCTCGCCCACCTTCCCGGCGCGTCAAGCCTGTTCGCTGTCGTCAAAGCGAACGGCTACGGCCACGGCGCTGTGCAGGTGGCGCGCGCCGCCCTCGAGGGTGGCGCCACAGGCCTGGGAGTGGCGACACTGGAGGAAGCCCAACAGCTGCACGGCCTCGTGAGCGACGACCGGATCCTGGTGATGGGCGCGGTGCCTCCATCACTGGCACCGGCAGTCGCCGCCAGTGGCTTTGCGATCACCGTGTCAAGCATGGAGATCGCCAAGGCGTTGGACGATCACGGCACTGTGGTTCCTTTGCACCTCAAGATCGACACGGGGATGGGGCGCTTCGGTTGCGCTCCCGGCGAGGCTGCCTCAATGGCACGTTTCATCGACCAGGCGCCTGGGCTCCGCCTCGCGGGGACGCTCACGCATTTCGCGTCCGCGGACTCGGATGAGGCGATGACGCGCAAGCAGTACGAGCGCTTCATCGAGGCACTGGGCACATTCGATGTCGATCCCGGGATTCGCCACGCGTGCAACACGGCCGGCGCGAGGCGCTATCCGGAGTTTGCGCTGGACGCCGTCCGTTGCGGCATCGGGCTCTACGGTTGCGAGTGGCCCAGCCAGCAACCTGTGCTTGCGTTTCGGGCGGTGGTGACCCAGGTCAAGACGGTGGAGGTGCGGGACACCGTTGGCTATGGGGCGACGTGGCGGGCCACGGCCAGGACGCCTGTCGCAGTGGTCGCCGCGGGATATGCGGACGGTGTCCATCGAGCCCGCTCCAATCGCGGCCACGTACTGGTGCGGGGCCGCCGCGCGCCGGTGATCGGCGTCGTCAGCATGGACGCGATGACCATCGACGTGACAGAAGTGCCGGGAGTCAAGGTAGGCGACGTCGTGACCCTTATCGGCGAGGACGAGGACGAGCGAATCACCGCCGAGCAGGTCGCCGAGTGGTCGGGCACGATCTCATGGGACGTTCTCACATCCCTCGGTCCCCGGGTCGAGAGGCGCTATTCGGAATAACGCGACCCCCTCCCTTGATTCCAGATGACGCAAGGCAGGTGAACGTAAACTGGCACTTCTGATGGCGGAAAGCCCAGCGCGCACGGCCTTTGCAGAAGAGGCATTGACACATCTCGACACCCTGTACCGCGGAGCACTGCGACTCACCCGTGACCCCGACCAGGCGCAGGACTTGGTCCAGGAGGCTTACCTCCGCGCGCTTCGTTACCAGCACAGCTACCAGCCGGGCACGAACATGAAGGCATGGCTCTTCGCGATCATGCGAAATCTGTTCTGGGACCGCTTCAAGGGTTCCCGGAAAGAGGATGTCAGCCTTGACGACGTCGGAGAGTTCGTCCTGTACGAAAAGCTGCGGGACGAGGGCGCCAAGCCCGAGGCGGACGTCCTTGACAAACTGGCCGCGTCAGAGGTCGTGGCCGCCGTCGAGAAGCTGCCGCCCCTCCACCGTGAGGTGGTCCTCCTGGTCGACGTCGAGGGATTTTCGTACAAGGACGCGGCCCAGACCCTGGGGGTCCCCATCGGCACAGTTATGTCGCGCCTGCACCGCGCGCGCCAGCAACTTCAGCGATCCCTCTATGACTATGCCGTCGAATCCGGTATTGTCCGCGCCAGCGGCACCCATCAGGTGCCCCAGCAATGAATTGCAACGACTGTATAGAGCACCTCGACAGCTACGTCGACCGTGAGCTGAACAACACGGAAATGCTCGAATTGAAGCTCCACCTGGAGACCTGCCCGCCTTGCGCCGACCAGTACGACTTCCAGGTCCACCTGAAGCGGCTCGTCAAGGTGTGCTGCGACAAGGACGAGGTCCCTCCCGCTTTCAGGGAGAAACTCCGGCAGATACTGCTTTAGGGTCCCTTCTGCTTCCCCTTTCTGGGACTGAAAGGTTTCTGCAAACGATCGTCGGCAAGATCCGAATTCGCAATGGCTCAACTGGCCGACGTCAACCGCGAGATCGAGACCTCCGATCGGCAGCGCCGCGTGCAGCGCTCGGAGAACGAGAGGCTCACCGCCATCATTCGCGGCATCGACGAACTGATGTTCTCACTCGAGGAGCTCAACCTGCAGGGAATCGACAGGGTGCCTGCCCGCCTTCGTGAGCGGGCCGGATCCCTCATCGAGCTGGTCCTGGCCCGTCCGGTGCCTGTGGAGGCCCGCTCGGACCCCTTCCGGATCCGTTATCGGGTGGTGCCGATGATGGACGTCCTGTTCGAGGTCCAGCACAAGGTCCTCCGCCTGCGCAACCCCATCACGATCGCCGACCCCGAGGAAGTGCTGGAAACCGCCTGACAGATCCGGCCCGCCACTAGCTTTCGACCTTGCCTGCGCCCCCGCGTTGGCTTTTACACAGTAGGTCCGGCCCCCGCCGGACCTACTTGCTACGGCAAGCCAGCAACAACCGTCCTCCCTGGCTCGTTAGATTGAGCCCACCATCAGACACCTCCTCCTGGAGCGACTCCTCGCCGCCCGCCTCTACGTGATCACCCCTGACCAGGAGCCCGACCGCCTTGCCGCTATTGCAGCCGCCGCACTGCGCGGGGGCGCTGACGCCCTCCAGCTCCGCCACAAGAGCCTTGCCCGAGGCGAGCTGCTGCTGCTGGCCCGACTCCTTCGCGACCTCACACGCGCCTCGGGCGCCCTCTTCGTGGTCAACGACCACCTCGATCTCGCCCTGGTCAGCGAAGCTGACGGCGTCCATCTTGGGCCTGACGACCTCAGCTTGGCAGCCGCGCGGCGCGTCGCCGGGGACCGCCTCCTGATTGGCGCCTCGGCTTCAACCCCAAGCGCAGCTCTCGCGGCGATCGAGTCGGGCGCCGACTACATCGGCTCAGGCCCCGCCTTCGCGACACCGATCAAGCCGCAGAAGGCGGTGATCGGCCCTGGCGGCGTGACGGAGGTCACCGACGCAGTCGGGCCCGTCGTGCCCGTCTTTGCCATCGGAGGCATTGACGAATCCAATATTGGAGAGCTGACCGACGCGGGCCTTCGCCGCGTCTGCGTCGTGAGGGCGGTGGGCGATTCGCCAGATCCCGAATCGGCTACGCGCCGCCTCCGTACGATTCTCGACGGATGACCAAGCTCGAAGGCCTCGGCGAATCGGAGCTGCTGCGCCGGATCCTGCCGTACATCGCGACCCAGGGGTTCGAGATCTCCGCGGGTGAGGACGACGCCGCTGTATGGATCGACCATGGGGTCTTCACGGTCGCCAGCTGTGACACGTCGGTCGAAGGAGTCCATTTCGACCTTGGCTGGATGACGTCGGAAGACGCAGGCTGGCGCGCGTTGGCCCTGGCGCTCGGCGACCTTGCCGCGAAAGGGGCGACCCCTTCGTGGGCCCTGGTTTCGATCGCGGCTCCGAAATCTTGGTCAGTCGACGACTTCGTCGGCTTGTACCGAGGTATGGATCAGCTGGCGCACAAAGTCCGTTTGCAGATCGTCGGCGGCGATACGAGCTCGATCGACGGCCCCGCTGTCCTTTCCATCACAGTCGTCGGCCGCCGGCAGGACCGGCCGCTCGCGCGCAGCGAGGCGCGTCCAGGCTGGGCGGTCGCCATAACCGGTCCGCTCGGCGCAGCGGCGATGGCGCTCAAGCAGCGTCGAGCTCTTCGTATCGAACCCCTCCTCGATGAGGGTCGCAGGCTCAACGACGCAGGCCTGTGCTGTGGCGATGTCTCGGACGGGCTCCTCCGGGAGATGCAGAAGTTTGCCGAGATGTCGGGCGCCGGCTGTGTCATCAGGGTCGCCGAAGTGCAAGTCGCCGAGGGCGCAACGCTGGAGGACGCGCTGACAAGCGGCGAGGAGGCGGAGCTTGTCTGCGCCGGCCCGGAGGACGCGATCCGCGGAGCCGGCCTGCGGCCGATCGGCGTATTGACCGAGGATCCAACGATCAGGGTGGTGGGCGCGGACGAGAAGCCGGTGCAGATAAATCTGAGTGGCTACGACCACTTTGCTTGACGTAGTCACCAACACGCCGGCTGAAACCGAGCAGGCCGGCGAGCGCTTCGGCAGCGGTCTCCGTCAGGGTGACATGCTTCTCCTTGAAGGAGACCTCGGCGCCGGCAAGACGACGTTCGTTCGCGGCGTCGCTCGTGGCGCCGGATCGTCAGCGCACATCGCCAGCCCGACGTTTCAGCTGGTGCGCGTGTATCCAGGCCGCGTCCAGCTGGCCCACGTCGACCTCTACCGCCTGGAGGCGAGCGCAGAACTCGTCGAGCTAGGGCTGGAGGAGCTTCTCGACCAGGGCGCTGTAGTCGTCGAGTGGGGCAACCGGCTTGACGCACCGGAGGCTGGTCTGCTCTCGATCGAGCATCTCGGTGGCGACCGGCGCCGCTTGCGCCTGGAGCGAGACATCAGCAGGTGATCCTCGTCATCGACACCTCATCGGCTCGCTCCGCAGTGGCGTTGCTGCGTCCCGACGGAACAGTGGCCGCCGAAGAGGTTCATGACTCAGGCCCAGGCTTCGACCTGCCCGCCTGCTTTCGTGCGCTTGCGAAGAACCAAGCCCTGACCAAGGTCGCCGTGGCTGTCGGGCCCGGCTCCTTCACAGGGCTGCGGGTCGGCGTGTCGTTCGGGCTCGGGCTCGCAATGGGCTACGAGATTCCCATCGTCGCGTTGAAGACCCTGCATCTCCAGGCTGCTCGTAGTGACGATCCCGTCATCGCGGTGGCTGAGGCTGGAAGGGGGCGCGTGTACCACCTGGCGCCGGGCGCCGAACCGGGGCTTGCCGAGCCGGGCGCCCTCCCTGACAACCTGCCGGTGGTCGGCTGGCTGCGCCCGTCGACCGAGGCCGCACTGTTGGCGGCGGGCCTGCATTTGAAACCGGAGCAGCAGCTGCGAACTGCCGGCGCAGCGGCCTCGCTCATGCTCGAGACGGCTTCCGAAGTGGCCTATGGTAGTCTCAGACTCGAGTACATGCACGGCTTTTCGGCGCGGGTGTGATGGTTCAGATAAGGCAGCAGTTTGCCCTCGAGCTCATGCGAGAGGCGGACATCGCCACGATCCAGGAAATCGAACGCGAGATTTTCTCGACGCCATGGCCGAGGAACGCGTATTACAGGGAGCTTGCCTCGCGCTCGAGCGCGCATTACGTCGTACTTCGCCAGGAAGGTGAGGTCGAAAGGCCCGCGGGATTCAATGCCGCGGAGCTCGATCCGAGCATCATCGGCTACGGGGGGATGTGGCGGATGTACGACGAGGCCCACGTCACCACCATTGGCGTGCGGCGCGACCTCCAGCATCGCGGGCACGGGCGCATCCTGTTCGCGGGCCTGGTCCAGGCCGCTTACGACATGGGCGCCAAGTGGGTCACCCTCGAGGTGCGTACATCAAACGACAACGCAATGAAGATGTACGAGACGTTCGGCTTCAAGGTCATCGGCCGTCGCAAGGGCTATTACACCGACAACGGCGAGGACGCGATTGTCATGTGGTCGGACTCCATTCACTCGCCGCGTTTCCGCCGTGCCTACGAGTCCAACCTGGAACGGATCGAGGCAGACGTGCGGGGCCTGCGCCGCGAGCTCATGACCCAGGGCCAGTAGATTCCCCGCTCACTGTGTCTCGGGATCGAGACCAGCTGCGATGAGACATCGGTCGCCCTGGTCGAGGGTGGCCGGCATGTGCTGGCTAATCTCATCCACTCCCAGGTTGACCTGCACGCCGAGTACGGAGGCGTGGTCCCCGAGCTGGCTGCGCGTGATCACCTGGAGCGCCTGCCGCACCTTCTCGACCTGGCGCTCGAGGGCGCCGGGGCGCGACCCGCAGACTTGGGCCTGGTCGCGGTCACCCGCGGGCCCGGGCTCGCCGGCTGCCTACTGGTCGGGGT
>Ga0193731_1000408_pt1 | contig 14487 bp, 18 predicted proteins | sample U1a2metaG_FD_144920 | JGI IMG/M metagenome (GOLD analysis project Ga0193731, IMG submission 144920) | Soil microbial communities from a riparian zone of the East river system, Colorado, United States - U1a2 | ecosystem: Environmental > Terrestrial > Soil > Riparian zone | place: USA: East River...
ACACGGGTAGCCGGCTGCCACAACCCCACCCAGCCTCTATTTCCAATGATCAATGTGGTGACAGCAGGGGCCGACCAAGCGATCGGCGGCGGTTTTTTGCCGCCAATTATTGGGGATTCCAAGAGCATCGATCCCCAAAGCTGGCGCTTCTTGAATGCCAGTGAGCGGGTGGCATTCCTTCAGCGATGGTTGATGTATGCAGAAATAAAGTACAAGGCGCCCGTCGACCGTTGGCCGGAAGCATTTGCCCACGAGTGGTCAATGTTGAAGCACGGCTCATCTGCTTCTCAGTGTGTTATCGCTGCTAAACAGAAGGTCTTCGCTGGAACATCTCTGCTAAATTATGTTGCCCGCGTGATGGAGGGAGATCTCCCCGATAATGCAGAACAATGGAGAGCAATCTACGTGCAAACCTACCACATTACAGGAATTGTCACACGTGCATGCGCAAATTTGCAGTGCCAGATAGATGCTGCAGTAGCGGAAATTACGCCAAACTCCATTAATAGTAGATAGTTTGCGAAGTCGCCATGAGTAATAGGAAACTACTTCAAGCGCTCGTTCCGAACTGCCAAGAATTTCCTAAAGTAGACACGTGGACTAGGAATTTCCTTGTTGAGTCATCTCCTCTTCCGACTACAACATGTCTGGTACCGTGGTTTACAAAATACGATCTCCTGTGAAACGTGTTATATTCAAGGAGAAGCCAACGACGAGAGGAATCCGCTTCAGGCAACATACAGTCAAAGCAAAGCCATTGCGCAGCCCATCGAAGAGGACCGAGCATGCTGAGGCTGAAAGTTTCGATCACATGGCGTTCGACAACCCAGAACCTTTGATTCAATCGCATGGGAAAGTAAGTTGAATTACAATTTATGAGGTAGAACGAGCAACTGATCTTACGGTGTGAACAGTCACAAAACGATTATCTCAGAGAGTTCTCATCCGTTATTGACGAGATTCTAGACATAACGCTTCAGATGGAGTCGCCTTTGAATGATGGCATCTGCTTATCATGCAATATTCGGCAGACGACGTGGAGATGCTCCGAGTGCGTCGGATGTACCGATTTCTGCGACGACTGTATCCGAATTCGTCATATATCGTTGCCATACCACCGAGTGGAGCATTGGACTGGCACTTTTTTTGAGCCCGCATGGCTTAGCCAGGCAAACGTCGTGATCCACCTGGGTCACAGGGGATTACCTTGCCCGAGTAACATTTCTTTCCATGCAGAGACCGGCGGAGACGATGGTCAACCATCGTCGAGCACAAACGATGTCTTTGGAAATGGTCTTCCCAAAGTCAAAGGACCCGATTACCATGTGGTCGTTGACCGTACTGGCGTCCATCGACTTCGGATCATACCTTGCCACTGCCCCGATGCCCCAAAACAGGCGGAGCGATACACCCATTATCTCGCAATGGGTTTGTTCCCCGCTAGCTTCCAGAGCGTGAAAACTGTATTCACTTTTCGAGTTTTGGATGATTTTCGTATGGATAACTTAGAATGCAAAACGGCGGGGTTGAATTACTGGCACAAAATCGTTCGTGTTACGTCAAACGAATTCCCTAAATCGGTTCCAGTGAGCGTCTGGCGCATTTGCAATTAGATTAAGCTCTAATAATTTGCAGGATCGCTACCGGGAGCTCTTGAGAACATCTCGTCTGTGGAGGAATATCAAATATCGCAAATGGAATGGTTTCGGTCACGGACATGCCAGAAATCCGGGGCCTGGCGGCTTAGCTCTCTTCTGCGCTGCCTGCCCCCAACCTAACGTCAACCTACCTGCTAGGTGGGATGAAGATCCACTCCGGTGAGTTGGTTCATACTAAATATTTTTGGCTGCCGATTGATTTGTCAAAGATGGAAGTACATGCGCGGCTTAATGTTCGATGGTAATTTTACAGCAGAGCAGTTAAAAATGAAAAATCCGGAGGACGATGTCCATTTGACAGACGGCGATGCATTCTTTACGACTCGCCGGCCCTATTACGATCATCTGAAAGTGGCAAAGGAAATTCGAGAGGTAAGTTCCAACTGAATACGTTATATAACATTAGATAACAATTCTTGCAGCAAAGGACGTGTCATGACTTTACTGCCGTTAACAAGGCCAACATGCTCAAACAACATTTACTGCATACAGGTATTGGAGCGGCAGCGTGTCTCCGACATGGCTGTTTCGTTCCTCATTCGGTTGTGGATTTCCACAAAGGCGAGCGGCGCGTATAGTATATTAATTTAAGTCTCTGTTATTACGCTAAATTCATACTGCACAGGCAAATGAATATGGACTTCTCCCTTAGCGAGGCTATGAAGTACAATATGGATGGCATAAAGCAGGCGTTGCTTTCGTATGATCTTATGTGCCAGTTTTGGAAAAATCTGGAAAAGTGTTTCGAAGGAAACCCATATCTAACATTTCCTCAAGGAGTGCACATTCTGCGGGCTATTGGTCTATTTCATGTCCACGGTCACATAGATCCTTGCTATGCGAGATTTGCACCTACATTCATACCCGGGGCAGGGATGGTCGATGGCGAAATCCTTGAGACACTCTGGGCCGCCCTCAATAAGATCGCCGACAGCGCTCGCAGCATGTCAACCGCTCACCGCCGTGAAACACTTGACGACCATATGAACGATTCTAATTGGAAGAAGCTAATTTCTCTTAGTAAGTTGAATGATGCCCGCTATACGCAAATTCTTCTGACAGCCTCAGTCGATCGACTTTGTGAAAAGTTCCCAAAAGCGGGGAAGTCCGTGATGCACAGCGAGCAGTCCTTTGACGCATTAAATCGCTCTGCCGACCCAATCCTCGTTAAAACCTGGGAGGAGCATGAAACTGCTGCGTTGAAGGGAAGGAATGGACGGCCAGAATCTATGGATATCTACGACATCAAGATCCAGAAAGGTTCGAAACAACCCGAATCCTCTCGTCCTTCTCATTCACAACAATTTAGGCCCATCAAAAGATGAAATGCAGCTCCAGCTTATGAGTGACGAGCGGACCACTGCTGGATCGAAAGGTGGTGCTACCTTAATATGCCAAGGCCTGAAAATCGAAGATTCGCAGTAAGTAGGTCAGATATATAGCATTTATCACCAACTGATAATGGTTTTTAGAGTTTTCCTGGCCACACTTTCGCGTAGACTGGGCCATCGCGCATCGACTAAAGAAAACCTGGATCTCGCAGAGCGTCAGCAACGGCTACAGCTCAGAATTGATGACTTTCAGGATCGAGCTGCGCAGCTGTGGCCAGTTGATGACGACGACTTATGGTTGGAGGGAACGGCATGCGACCCACCTAACATTCTTCCATCTGACTCGGAAGAAGAAGACGTATATTCTTCTAGAACGACTTCCCACGATGGTCCGGAAAAAGCATTTCTCTTGCTTCCATCAAACATCGGGCTGGCTAGGTGCATTGCGCTGGGATATGAGCCATTCGCCACACAGGAGAAGGCTCTCCGAGTCGGGCAGATGAACGACTCCTTGCATGGGCTAAGATTGGCAATCAGTCGAAAGGCAGTTATTTTTAGAGATGGCTTGAGGAGTTCGAGAAGCAAAAATCAGAAGACGAGATCCTGGGATGAGATCCATCAGGTGGATGGGAGCGTGCGACATCATGCTCGAATGTACTGCCGAGCACGTGCTGCTTTTATTCGACTGGGAGCGGACGCTTCAGAACTCGCTAGATTTCAGCCTCTCACTCGAACACAGCTCACAGTGACCACCGCCCGTATAGATCCGTCGCTGCGTGGCCAAAGGGATTCATCGTTGGCGTGGTTCTGGTCTATGGATGTGCAGGCTGATGGGCAAGCAGCGGGTGGCATGGCTGAATGTGAGTCGTACATTTCAATAGTATGTCACCCCACTGACTCCTAACATATTTAAGTTTACCGTGTACATTGGCTGAAAGCAAAGTCTAGAAGAGATCGCTGGCGGGAAGAACACATCCTGCTTGCGTCGGAAATGGAATGGACGGAACTCTTTTTCCGTCATCGAGCATCGCGCTGGAAGACCCTAGCAGCTGAATCTTCTCCTCTTTCATTGGCCAACAATAGCAACGGAGAGCCTGAACTGTCTCAACGGCCTCCCTCATCTTCTGAGCTTGATGCCCGGCGTAGCCAGGGTCACGCATGCTATGCACTCAAGCTTGAAAGCATGTGGAACAGGCTGGCTCAGCAAGCGGCCCTGCGGTTTAGCGCTGCCAGAGCTAATATCAGACCGTCACAACATCGCACGCGGCCGCGTTCACCATCAAGCTCATCGAACGATCAGTCTTAGTACAGCAATAGCTGCAGAGAAATTACTCATCTACTCTACCATATTTGTTGGTGCTCGATTCAATATTTTTAGATTCGAGGTCAACTTTGGTCGAAATAATTTAAAACGCTTTCATGGGCGCAGTTAATGGAACACGCCTGAAGACTGTCAAACAGTTCTGTTAATTAATCCCCCCGAGAAACTGCTGAACGACTGGGAGGGCTGAAAGAGGTGATGTCGGTGGCATGATATGTGTAGCGCTGATTTGATGGCTTGGTCTGTCGGAGCGGCCGGGAAACTGGTAGGAATCTCTTGGCGAATGCAGAACTCAAGATGTCGGCGGCGCCATCAAGGATAAAAGGCAGATTGACTTGATGGCTTGGTCCGCCTGAGCGGCCAGGGGACATTGCTTGGCGAACGCGGAACTTAACATGTCGGCGGCGCCATCTAGAATAAAATGCAGACCGGCCTGGTGGCTTGGTCTGTCTGAGCGGCCAGGAGAAATTGTAAGAATCTCTTGGCGAGCGCAGAACTCAACATGCGGACAGCGCCACCTGTCGGTAAACGCAGAACTCGAGTCTGGCGGCGATGTTGGCGGCACGTATACAACAAAAATACGCAGACGCTGTTTTTTTTTGCTTGGGCCGCCAAGTTGCCTAAATAACAAAAATCTCTGGGCAGAAGCGGTGAAGCGACAGCCAATAAGCGACTCTCGGTCATCACATGAAATTGTTTCTAATAATGCAGCAAGTCCAGGACAGTTTATATAAGCAAAGGCAGGTAGATGTACATCTAGATTGCAATCACTCAGCTCGGGCGTTATGGTTGACAACAATTGCGTCGGCAGAGCGTGCACAAAGGCATGCGTTAAATCCCGCATCATGCAGTGTATCGGCGAAGATGGCTGTTTTCCTTCTCTGATGTCCTCTTGCAAATTTTCTGCCAGTGGTCCCTACTGGATGTGGGTCAATCGATATTTTGGAGACCTAGTTCGCACGGATTTGAATCCACCTGCGTATCCACATATCAAAACTACATGGAAGGTGAATAATTTTCTCGCCATCAAATTGTGACATACAATGCTGATGGTACACAGAAACCGCCTGTGGTTGCTCCTCTCGATGTCGTCGCTAATATTGCGAAGCACTTGGACTCCGGAAATGATCTCGGAAACATGGCCCTTGTTGAACGATCGTGGTGCTATCCAGCTCAGGTAGAGCTTTTTCGAGCGGTTGTCCTGAAATGTCCGGTTCGCGCACAGCTATTTGTGGAAGCTTTCTTGCGGAACTTGGGACCTGACAATCCTCTCATCCGAAGTGGCATCAAGCGTTTGCCTCTGGAGATGTTTGTTCGACACATCTATATGGACGTCCCCGAAAACTACTCCCAGGCAGAGTTTTATTGCAACCTTGCTTCGGTTCTCCCTTTACTAGGAAACCTTCGCTCCTTGTATATTATGATGAGGCGCTGGGACAATTATATTTGGAACGAGCTGCTTGGGAAGCACATTTCCGAGCATGCCCCACCAAAATTGCAACATTTGTGTGTTCAGGTCAGTGTATATTATTGCTTATCAATCGGATGCTGCTGTGCTCAACTTTATATCTCAGCTTCCAGCAGGAGACCCAGATATTCGGCTATTTGCACGTCAGCCAAATTTGTGCCAGTGGGCAGAGTGGTTTAAAGGGTGGAAGTATCTCAAGACCATCGCCTTTATTTGCGAGGATACTTGGTGGCGAAGGTCGTCCGGTGTATCGCCCGCCCAGGCATCTGAAGCAGCACAGAGTATCATACGCCAGTGGTTAGTCGATTGTTCGAGTTCGTTGCAAAGATTTGAGATGTGGTCGGGGGCCGATAGCATCAAGTTATCGCCAGACCACAAAATCCAGACCATTAGATTCCATGCTTTCGACACATTTGAGGCAGTTCGTCACCAATACGCATTTGGGCCAGACGAAACGACGGGGCTTTGGACAATATTGGCACCGACGGAGCCCATGCGATCTGCTGTTTCTCCGCTATGGGAGGAAATCTGCAACGAGGAACCGTGTTGGATTGGCCTAGCAGTGGGAGACGGGGAGGCTCTAGTGGATCTGGAATGCATGATTTTGTGTTGGGATGATGTCAAGGACGAGGATTGGGAAGATAGGATAACAGCGTTGAGGCCATGGTCTTGGCTGGACATTGATCGTACTTACATGTTGTCAGTTTAATTTACGATGGACAAAATGCTATATTAGCAGTGGGAGATAAATATATGCTAGGCGCACCTTTCTGCTGCAATTGTGGCTTGACGGTGTTTCTGAATCTTCATACGCAGATAAACTCAGAATTTGGAATGACAAGGTAGAATTGTGGTAGAACAGTAAAACTCAGAAGAATTTGTTATGGAACCAAGCAAGCGATAAGTGATACACGAAGAAGTAATACAATGTCCTGTAAATAATAACCGGCCATTAAATCAAAGTTATACACATTCCCCCTGTTCCGATTTGCTAGGCATCCCGCCGATGGGGGTGTCAGGGAGAGAATATTCTTTAAGTGCTTCGGCAAGTTGTTGAACGTGCAAGGCAAGGCCAGTCAGATGGCCAAATAGTACGCTAACCCTATGGTCAACGTGATGAGTGTCCGATCAACAAAATGTTATACAAATTCTACCCAAATGGTCGATTCGCAATTGTACAGCTCACGCGATTGGACTGGCAAGGAGAGCACGACAAACGTGATGACGCTTGGCATACCTGCCCCAGTCTCTGACATTCATCGCAGGAGACTCGGTGCGCCTTATGTTCTGGCGGCAACGCGGTATTCAGGTGAGCAGCGAACGCAATATAAAATGTAGTTGACACGACAAAATAGAATCATTACATACCACTGTCGGTTCCAAAACTTTGTATATTGGGCGGAGGTTCATACCAAATGCTGGCTTTAGCGCGAGGATCATCTTCTGAAATACAAGAAAGTCTTGGCAAGCGGTCGCCGCCGCCGCCGCCGTAGACGCTCTGGAATTCAGCGGCGGCGCTGAGTAGTATGACGGGTACATGAACCGGATTACTGATGGCCATTGTCCTCGTAACAATAGCTATCGATTCTTGCTGCGGATATTTAGACAATTCTGTTGCAGGAGCAGAGATTTACATACCACAATGGCCCCAATCTGAGTAACGCGATCCTTATTGGGTAGGTCAGATAGCAACAGCTTATCCACTTTGCTTGCATTTTCGTACATCTTGAGCTGATCTGAGGACATGTTGAGGTATGGGAGTACAAAATGCAATGGGGTGGTGGCGGTTAAGTACAATGCACGCGGAGCTGAGAAACTTCGGACCATTTACGGGATCCAGATAATTCGCACGTTGTCACGGGAAACAACTGCCGATTTTTGCAGCGTACACATTCACGTGATCAAATTTGTCGTAAGGTAGGCGGTATGTGCCAATTGCAAAAATGAATCTTTTGCCTGCAGCAACAATAAGAAAGTTTTGCAAATTCTGTTCACAAGGACCTTTAGATGGGGGCTCCATAGGGTACATGTCATGTACTTAGTATGGATACGGTTGTTTCCTTAATGGGACCTCCCCGGAATAAACTTACCACTATATTTTTGAAATGATTTATTTTGCAAAATGGAAAGTGCTATAAGGTTTTTTCTCATCTAGATGCAATCTTCAGTGTCATATTGTGAAAAAGCTAACAACTTTCTCAATATCAAAGAGAAAAAATTGGATATTTATTTTCGGATAGCTTTGATAATTAGCTAGAGATCCTTGCAGACGGAAGTTGCAAACATGTTCTTCTCATCATTGCTGCAGGTGAAAGGTGAAAGGTGCATTTTTGCCATTGGCACGTGATCAAACTGTATGTGGATGTGGCCTACCTTACCTGAGACATAATAATTAAGTTGTTTCTGTTGGAGAAAATCAGAATATGGCAACAAAGGGTAACTAGAATATGTGCTCAATTTTGGACTGGTAAGGGAGTTAATTTCAGATTCAGAATCTGGTAATAGTTATTTGAGGCAGAAAGTGATCTGATTCTGGTTGTCAGAAATAAATTGTAAGGTAAAATAAAATAAAACTCAGCAATGAAATCGGACAATTGCATCAAGCTCAAAGGTGGTACTGCAACAGCCACACACCACATTGATTACACCCTGGAAAATAAACACAATGCAATACTGACCCACATTCTGGTAACCTTGTTTTTGAGCTTAGTATTAAGTTTAAGGCTTAGTTTGAAAGGTAGGCTATGCATAAATTTGCACCTCCAGAGGGTCTTCTGCCTGGATTTTATTTATTTATGCAGCCATTGCAAAGCAGCAGCCGATTTATGCCAGGAAACCACATATAATAATATTTTGATGAGTGAATAACAAAATTCTGAGCACAAAGAATTGTAGCCCAACTATATCACTGTATTCTCTCTCACCAAAAGTAGTGCACAAAATGAATGAGGAACAAGGAAATGGGGTTGCTATAAGGAGCAGAAATGTGAACACAGCCACACTATAATCCTGCAATTGCACATGGACTCAGTTTTAGTATTTCTTTTGAGATTGGACAGGTAAAGTAGCAGTATAACAACATGTTTTATGCATCCTGGCTTAATAAGTACATGATGGAAACATCCTTTGCAGCACACAGAGTGTATATCCATTTTTGGGAATATTTAATATTTTTTGTCAGTAGCAGCACCTACATCGCACTTATGTAGGTTCTAAAGCACTCATAATTTACAATGAATTTCATAATTAGACTCCACATAATGTGTATGTCCCATTTCTCGAGAATAATCCTCAAGCAATCCTAAGTATAGGTGGCAAACAATCTGGGTCGCGGAAATTGCAGTAGAATGGCAGGTATGTGTAATGAAATGGCTGCCTGTTTTTTTGCAGGCATTGCCAGTACCCACTACCCCTTTGTCTCTGGTGGGGTGAGGGGCTCCATCCAATAGCACACTCTTAAATATGAGTGCAGACAACTTCTCCCCTTCACCCCTCTCTACAACATCCAGAAGAAAATATCTGTAAACAAACACACCACAACAAGTGCCAATCTGCTCCAAGTTCCCTTCATTTGAGTCCTAAAAACAATTTGGATACAAGTAAGACAGGAACTGGTAAAATTGACAAGGGGAAAAAAATTACGGATTGTACTTAAAACACAAAAAGAGGCTGCATGTGTATTCAAAATGAGTGATATGTAGTAATCACAGAAATGGTAATAAAACAGCTCACTCAGGCAGAGTTGAGACAAATGGCATGAGAGATGTCCTAATGGAGAGGGAAGAGGCATCACAATGGAACAATGGCATTGTATACATTGTTAATGTTAATAATTGATACCACTAACAGTCTAACATTATGCTGAAGAGTGCCTGGAGTTGGTCTGAGGCTCAGTCATGCAGAATGGCAAGGCATGATATGGTAGAGTCTGGCTATGAACAACTCAAGTTTCTACCTAAACCAACCCAGCACTCCCAACACTGCTGCAGGGTCCCAGACACTCCACAAGCCACTACCACAGGTCCTCTGATCCCTTAGTGATGCCCTCATCACTACCAAGAAAGTGAGAAAAGGATCATGTTGGAAACAAGTTTTGAATCAAATGGAGGTATAATGCAATGAATGCCACTTGTATTCTGAGTGTGCTTTGGATTTCAGTTTATGGATACAAGATCAGAACTGGTGAACCTGAGATGCTGCCTCAAGGGTTAGAGTGGCAATAATGTGAAATATTGATGCCTCAATTGACTTCTTGAGTGTTTGTCAAGTGGATTGGTGGTGGAATAGGTGCAGATATTAGAGTTTTAATCACTCTGCATGCTGCTGGATAATTATTCCAAATTGGTCTTGCTTCCACTCTCTGCTCACAAACATGGCTGTCATCATCCCTTCTTGCCTGCTTAATATTGGAAACATACCAGTTGCCCTCTTAACTTCTTGGTGTTGTGTATGCAGTCCCTCTGCAAACCCAGCCTTCCTCACCCATCTCAATAAAAATGACATTAGCAAAACCATTACCTTTTATAGAAATGTATAGAGTTGTGTGTAAGGCTGTATATCCATGTCTGGACATGTACCATACAATTTCGGTGTTGATGACCTTACTAACAAGCAGATGACAAGTAGTTGCATGCAGGTGTGCTTTCAATTTGGACCGCAGGTGCTCAGTACTATGGAAACTGTGTTGAGAATCTAATAGAATTCACCAAGTCAAAATTCCATAAGGATTGAGAATGTAAAAAGACACAGGAGCTTGAAATGCTGAATAGCAACCTAAACAAAGGTCAAACCACACTCCCATCATCACATGGAGAGGGCCCAGAGTTGATCTATCAGGACAACCATCAATATTTGGACCATAGAACGATCTCAGTTACAGCACTTTTGAAAATCATGCAGAATCACATTGAATGATTTTCACTGTGCCACAGTCAGCCACACCAGATAAGCTTAAATAAGCACATCCACATGAGGCCAAGAGTTTAATTCTGTGCCAGAACATAATTCAGATGCTTCTGACTGCCCAGACAGAGTTATATTGTTTATGTAAAAGTATTTTAAGTCCATGTGATATACATACATTGCATTATATTTTATAAAGTGATTTTTGTATACTCATTTTACAGGTTTAAAGGCTGTTATGAGCTGGGATTAAACTCACAGACTGATGTGGTTAAGCTTATTTAAACTGATCTGTACCACATTGGGTGTAGCTGACTATGGGACAACAGAAATCATTCAACACAATTCCATATAATTTTGAATGCACTGTAAAGGTTCTATACTGTTGTGAGTGAGTTTGTTTCTGTGAGGTGCCACAGGATTTTCAATTTGAAAAATTTGGAATTAATTTCTGTACTCCCCTCTAGTGTTTTCACATCAATAGTGACAGCTATACATCTTTGTGCCCACTTGACAGTCAGACATGCTATCTTGAGGTATGAAGGTTTAACCATTGTCTAATCTGCCTTAAGAAGACTCTTTTGACACTAACAAACAAAAATTGAAATCCAACATATAAGCTAATTTGTTGTGTTGGATGCTGGGAACTCATGCATGCAAGTATCACCCAGTTATAAAGGCCTGACTTGTTCAGTAATGAGACATCCTTGGGGATGGAAGGGGAAGGACATGAATTATTATTGGAAGAGGGTGGTTAAGAATCTTGACACAAAGCTTGAGTGGTTCAAGTTCCAGCAGGATGTTGAAGAATAAGGTGGGTCAGCAAAAAAGCAATGGCACACCTATTGAAGTGGACTGGTGTCCATTAATCTTTGAAGATGAGTTAAATGTAATTAATTGACAATATTTACTAGGGTTATAACCTTGAGGTTAAAAGGGCCAGGCTGATATTGTTCTGACCAGCAACAACACTGGTGTGGATTATCGTGTTTTTAGCATCCAGGATAAGCATAAGAGCCACAATGTATAAGGTCTATTTGGCCACACCAAAGTATGATCCCAGCAAACCATGCCTGGTGATGTTGGGCACTCAATTAAATGGCGCAGATTCTTTTGCAAAGCTGAAAATGAAGGTTTTTGAGTTTATTACAAGCCAGATCTTATGTTTCAAAAGAGTGGCAGGTTCTGAATAAAATTTGACATTGGGTATATTATTCTGGCACATCAATGTACCAAATCATCTCACACCTGGAACATAATAACATTTTTTCTTTGGACAAAATTTGAATACTGCTGTAGAAAATAAATAGATTATGGGGGGAGCTTGCTCCCCCTTGATCTGGCTAGGGGCCTCAAAAGTGTAATGGCTTTGTGATGTCTTGTACACAGCTCGGTTGCTATTGACCCTCCCCCAATTCTGGTAATGCCTTGTGGCTGCAACTGCAAAATATAATAAAGGATTCTGTATGTAAGACACCCTCAACAGCTTTATTCTGATCAAAGCTCCACACAGCAGAGGGGGCTCTCCCCTGCAAATCAGCCTCACAAAATTTGATAACTAAATATTTATTAAATATTAAATATGTATTATACCACAAACTGGGATCCAGGAAAATTCCTGCTTACCTGTGGGAACCCACTGGCACATATTTTTTATACTTTTGGCCATGGGAGATAACTGAAATTGGAGTTAGATTCTATAATTGTTTATTTAAGGCTGTTTGGGTGTGAAAATGTATTCAGATTGTTCCCGGAAAAATAATATAATTTCAGATTGGGCATCTCTTCCCAGTAAATAATTGTTGCTTGAATTTGATTCTGGTAACTGTTTTGGAGTTCTAGTGTGGTAGGGGCTCAGAGGGCTCAGAGGTTGTTTGGCTTTGTTTGGTTGTTTCCGTAGATAGAGTGACAGCTCTGTTCCACGTCAGATCCAATCCAATCCATTTGTTGTTGCTCAATTTCCACATAACCAAACCTTCCCAGAGCTTCCAGCCACCTCTCCACAGCAAAAGTGTACCAGTAATCAGATTATCTTCCCCTCTTTTTCCATTGAAAATGATCAAAACCTATTCATGATATGGCATACCACTTTCTGTGACTGCTTCAACAGCCACAAATATTGATCCTGACCACTACTGCACAGTTGTATAGAGTGTGTACCCACTTGTGGTTTAACTTGTACCGTAAGGCCCCAATATAAGTAACACACTGATTCCTAAAAACCCTCAGCCAGTGTTATATGTGGAATTGTCAAACCCAGTCATTAAGAAGTTGAATGTCTGTCAAGACATGTTTTGACAACTTTTGGATTTTACAAAATGTTTGCCATGAATGACAGCATAGCCTTGCTTTCGTAAGGTTGACTACAAGCCTGTTTTAATAGCCAGTTATAGTTAGGAATGTAATTTGTAAAGGAATGTAAAGCTTAATTAACAATTCACCGATGCACCACCCTGTTAATAACAAACATGATAAACAGAATAATATAAGTGATAATTATAAAATATATTGGAATAATATTGCCAATAGATCAAATATTTACCATTACAGTTGGATTCACATCAAAAATTGGTGCTAAATGCATATAAATATGTATTAATTACAAAAATTACCAAAACAGGTTAGTCTGATCACCAAATGGACACCAAAGTTGAATCCACATTGAAAATTAGGTCCCAAACATATATAATATGTTCCATATTGAATATATTGAGAGGTAACCCTAATTTCAGGTTGTGGATGATGATCAGCCAGACAATATAGTGCAGGTTTAATACTGGACTGGTTGAATCCACATTGAAAATTAGGTCCCGAACATATTGAGAGGTAACCCTAATTTCAGGTTGTGGATGATGATCAGCCAGACAATATAGTGCAGGTTTAATACTGGACTGGTTGAATCCACATTGAAAATTAGGTCCCGAACATATTGTGAGATAACCTTAATTTTGGGTTGCGACTGATGATCAGCAAGACAATATAGTACAAGTTCAATACTTGACTAGCTGGTTTGTTAACGATGAGTTTATTCCTAGTTTGGCTGATACATATAGGATGGGTTGGGTACAAGGCTGGCCAGTCAGTTGACAATGGTCATCCCAGTAGTTCAGCCTATCTGTATAAGATGGCTATCCTACACTTCTCAGCCAGCCAGATCAGTACGGAGAAAGGACATCACTCATAACTCTCAGCCAATCTGTATAGAATGGGAAAACGCCTTGATTGGCCAGTCCATCAACAATGGCTACAATGAACCTCTCAGCTGAGCTTGGATGGCCCATATAAGATGAGTTTAGTACAAGGCTGGCCAGTCAGTTGACCATGGTCATCCCAGCAGTTCAGCCTATCTGTATAAGATGGCCCTCTTACACTTCTCAGCCAGCCAGATCAGTACAGAGAAAGGACATTACTTATAACTTGTAGCCAACCCATATAGAGTGGGAAACACACCTTGATTGGCCAGTCCATCAACAATGGCTACAATGAACCTCTTGGCTGAGCTTGGATGGCCCATATAAGATGAGTTTAGTACAAGGCTGGCCAGTCAGTTGACAATGGGCTCACTAATTCAGCTTATATATATATAAGATTACATAAGTATCTCTCTTACACTTCTTGGCCACCCAGATGAGTAGGGAGAAAGTCTGTCACCCGCAACTCTTAGCCAATGCATATAGAATGGGAAAAACACCTTGATTGGCCAGTCCATCAACAATGGCTACAATGAACTTCTCGGCTGAGCTTGGATGGCCCATGAACAACGGTGAATTGTCAAGTCAGTTGGTCTGTTAACAACAGATACATTCT
>Ga0193731_1000409_pt1 | contig 14475 bp, 9 predicted proteins | sample U1a2metaG_FD_144920 | JGI IMG/M metagenome (GOLD analysis project Ga0193731, IMG submission 144920) | Soil microbial communities from a riparian zone of the East river system, Colorado, United States - U1a2 | ecosystem: Environmental > Terrestrial > Soil > Riparian zone | place: USA: East River...
ATGACATTTTCATAATAGTCCGGCTCCTCAAAGACTTTCCGTGAAAGGTCCCAATCCAAAAAATATCCCGCCAACCTGTTCTGTTGATACACTCCCTTGTCGTCAGTCAATACCATCACCCGTTGGTTCTTAATTGCCCTGGAATAGGGTGATTCCCCGGGAAAAAGGGTTGCGTAATTGATTCGGTTCAGTTTATTGTATCGCGATAGTAGATTCACGGCCAAAATTCCAATGAGAAAAATCCACAGCATGGTGTTTGCAATCCACTTTCTTCGAATGAGCAAAAGATAATGGCTGATGAAATAGGCTAAGGAGGGAATGAAAATGATCAGGCTATGCGGTGTAAATTCCCGGGTAACCAGCACCTGAACCAAACAAAATAACATCCACTGAAACATCACCTGGAATAGTTGCGATTGGTATTTGGTGAAGCGTGCTTCACGATTGAGCATGAAAAGGGATAAAACAAAATAACCGAAAGGCAGCGCGCACAGAGCAATGATGCTGCTCAGGGTGATGAACGCAGTTCCATGGAAAGTTAAATTCGGTACATAAAAATTTTGCCACAATGACGGCGCCTCCCCCCGGAGGAAGTGCAACGTGATCAGCAGCGCATGGGGTAAAATAAACCCAAACAAGAGAAGCAATAATTTCCGCGTGCTCAACCGTGTAAAGAGGAACAGGATAAAAATGGTGCCGAAGAGAAAAACGACATAGGAAAAAATCAATAGCGTAGCTACTCCCAGAAAGACCCCGAGATTGAGAATGATTTCATCTCGTTGGATGCGGAATTCTATTTCTTTAAAAAGGTTGTTCAAGGCCAGCAACAGAACGGTCGAAGCCAGCAATTCCGGCGAAAACGAAAGCAGGTCGAATGAGAAGAAACAGAGTAAACCAAATACCAGGGCCGGCACATAGGTATTGTCGTTGTATGCTTTATTCTGAATGAGTAGAACAGCAAAAAAAGCAGCCTGAAAAAAAATGAGGACAAGCGCCAACGAGTGCTGAATGATCAAAGACCGCCCAAAAAGCCAATTGATCAATCCGAATGTGTTCGCCGTCCAGGGCGCCGTTGAGTCAAAAACCTGGATATACATAAGCTTGCCGTCCCGGATGGCTTCTCCCAGCACAAAACTTTTTAACTCTTGCAGGGTGGCGGGGGCCGGGTCGATGAAAAACGGCAGCCCCAGCAGGATGAGCAGGATAAACAGGCCCAGCAGGCGGTACGGATCGTTGATGCGAAAAAATCGGAGGAGCACGTTACTTTCTTAGGCACGGCAAAGAAATCAAAAAAAGTCCATAGTCCCGTGAGGTTCACCCGAAGATCGCAAAGGTCATACGCAAAGAAATGCACTTTGCGCCCTTTGCGTTTTTTTCTTCGCGGTCTTTGCGTGAAACGAACCGGGCGCGAGGGCAGGAACCAGTAAGGCGACCATTGACTTTTGACTATCTTTGTCGAATGAGCGGGACGGTACGGCAACAGAAATTCGCGAAGTTGATCCAAAAAGAAATGAGCGACATTTTTCACCGCGACAGGCGGGGAATTCTAGAAAACGAGTTCATTACCATTACCGATGTGAGAATGAGCCCGGACTTGAGCGTGGCCAAAATATACCTTAGTATGATGTTGGTCAGGGATAAGCAAGGTGTCCTCGATCGAATCAACTTGCGGAAGAGTGAGATCCGGAAGGCCTTAGGGGATACCATCCGGAAGCAAGCCAGGATCATCCCGCAACTTGCCTTTTTCATCGACGATGTGGAAGAAAAGGCGATCAAAATGGATGCCCTCATCGACAGCCTGAAGATTCCACCCGCCTCCCCGGCAGCGGGGGAGAAAGAAGAGTAATCTGCATCAACGATTGAACCTTGAACCTATCCCTCTTTATCGCTAAACGCTATTTCCTCTCCAGAAGGAAGAAAAATTTTATCAATATTATTTCCATTCTATCCATGGCCGGTGTAGCGTTTGCCACGGCTGCACTGGTTATCGTTCTGTCGGTATTCAATGGCCTGGAGGATTTGCTGCGTTCCCTGTATGGCTCATTTGATCCGGAATTAAAAATTGAAGCGACAAAAGGAAAGTCATTCGAGGTCAATGACCAACTCCTCTCCAGGATCAAGGCCATCCACGGAGTAGAAATTGTAACCGAAGTCATTGAGGACTACGCCTATGTTCGGTACCGTGAATCCGACATGGTCGTAACGATCAAAGGATTAAGTGACAATTTTATCAGTCAGCATCGCCTGGATGATCACATTGATGAGGGGAAACTTCGCCTCAGGGAAAAAGGAGTCAATTTTGCCATCCTTGGGCGGGGTGTGAAGTATACGTTGTCGGTCAATCTCGAAGACGACTTCAACCTACTTCAAATATTCTATATCAAGAATCTGAAAGTATCCTCGCTCATCAATCCTTCACAGCTCTATGCTCATAAGGGAATAAAACCGGGGGCGGTCTTTTCCATCGAAAAGACCTATGATGAAAATTACATTTTCCTGCCGTTGGATTTTGTCCGCGACCTGCTGGATTATGGAAACAAGCGAACGGCCCTGGAGGTAAAGACTACTCCCGGATCTAACGTAAGGTCTGTTCAACAGGAAATAGAAGGTGCACTGGGAGCGTCTTTTGTTATCCTCACGAATGAGGAACAACACAAAGACTTATTCCGTCTGCTCAAGATCGAAAAGCTATTTGCGTTTCTTTCACTTTCACTCCTGATTATCATCGGATCGATCAACATTTTCTTCTCCCTGATGATGCTGGCCCTGGACAAGAAAAAAGACATTTCGATTCTCTCTGCATTGGGAGCGGGCCAAAACCTGATCCGCCGGATTTTCCTTACGGAGGGAGCTCTCATCGCTTTCATCGGCACGGCCAGCGGACTTATTCTCGGCGGTATTCTGTGTTGGATGCAGGATCGCTTTGGGTGGGTAGGCATGGGTATGGCGAATGCCGTGGTGGCCAACTATCCTGTAAAAATGAGATTCATCGATTTTATTTCCACTGCCGGGGTTGTGGTGATCGTTACTTTTTTGGTGTCAATCTACCCTGCATCGCGGGCGGCCCGGTTCTATGCCCCCGACCTCCTCTAATGACAACAGGCATTTCCTGCCGCTGATAACCGAAAATGACCCTTGGTTTACCCAGGTAACGATCATGTATGATCTGGTGCGGAATTGCAGAATTTTAATGGAAAAAAATGCCTATTTTGCCAATCGGCTCATTCTGAAAAGTCGATAAATCCGCTTTTCTGCGCTTCTATTGATCCATCAGAATAAGTCAAGACCGTGAATTAGACCCGGTTAAAGGCCATGAAAGTTTCGGCAGCACAACCTTTTCAAATTATTTATTCGCTGTACCAGCACGAATACCTGGGGTACATTTTCGAATCGTTCATCGTTCACCTCGACGAGAAAGGGAAGCTTACCTACCAGCATCAAAACATTTCCACGAAGAACGCCCGCGAATTTGCCAAAGGATTGGACGACCGTGATTTTGAACTGATCGAACTCATGGACAGTATGAATCAGGATGCCGTTCTCAAGCACTTTTCCAAAAAGCTGATGAAGCCGGACGAGTTCTTCAGCAAAGTATTCAAGAAAGAAAAGGGCGATGAATTGGTGCAGGAGCAGATTGAGGCCTACATGGAAAAACGGAGGGCGACGGTTCTTGAGAAGATGAGAGGGAAGACCCTCTTTGAAATGGGCAACGATGGCGAGCCGACCTGGAGAAGGCTGGAGGTGTTGGAAAAACGCGCCAGCATTCAGTTTCATTTTATGCGCAGCGATGAAAACACAAATTACTATCCGACCATCAGTTACGATGGAAAGAAAATCGATATTCCCAGTCCTCTCGCCTACCTGGTTTGTAAGAATCCTGCCTGGATGGTGATCAATGGCAAATTGTGCGGCTTTGATAAACACGTTGATGGAAAGAAGTTGCTTCCCTTCCTCAGTAAAAAATTTGTAGTGATCCCTAAGAACCTGGAGGAGACCTACTACAATCGGTTTGTCGCGCCGTTGATCGCGTCGTTTGACGATGTCGAGGTTCAGGGTTTTGAAATCAACAAAAACACCTACGAACCTCACCCGCTGCTGAGCATCTCCGAACTTCCTCCCGCCAACTCAAAGAATGTCCCCTCGCTGTTTGATGATCCGGTCGATTCTCATCCGGATGACGAAGCAGGCAAGATTGTTTTTGATCTTTCTTTTAAATACGGCAAGCATCGTTTTCGCGGTGACGCCTTCGGACCGGTAAGCGTATCGCTGGAAAAGAAAGACAACGATTATATTTTTCATCGTGTCAAACGGAACAATGAGGCGGAAAAGAAATTCGCCCAAACCTTAATCAAACTCGGTCTGCCGCTCCGGCCATTCCGGACAGCAGTCGAGAAAGCGCACGCCTTCTCCTGGCTGAATGAGAACCGGGGCAACTTGCTCAACCTCGGTTTTGAAGTTAGTCAGCCGGAAAACCGGGATAAGAAATACTTTGTCGGCAAAGCCGTGATCGAACTGGAGGTGAAGGAGAACATCGACTGGTTCGATATCCACGCTAAAATCCGTTTTGGTGAGTACGAGATCTCGTTTAAGGAACTCCGGAAGCTGATCCTGAAAAAGAAAGTGGAGTTCAAACTGCCAAATGGTGAAATCGCGATCATTCCCGAAGCCTGGCTGATCAAGTTCGGTGATCTGTTTGCCATGAGTGAAACCCACGGAGAGCAGGAGAAACCCGTACTCAAAAAGTATCACCTCAACCTTTTGAAAGAACTTCAGGAAGGCAACCTGGCCAAAGTGCACATGAGTGATAAACTTCGCCATTTGGAGTCATTCACGGGTATCAAAGAGTATGGGTTGCCGGTTGGATTCAATGGTAAACTCCGCCCTTATCAAAAAGCCGGATACAATTGGCTTCGTTTCCTGAATGAATTTCATTTGGGAGGGTGCCTGGCCGATGATATGGGGCTGGGCAAAACAGTGCAAACCCTGGCTCTGCTTCAATCTGAAAAGGAAAAAGGCAATGCCGGAACTTCTTTGTTGGTGATGCCCACATCCCTTATTTACAATTGGGAGATGGAAGCCGCCAAATTCACACCCCAGTTGAAGATCCTGACGTATACGGGCACCCAGCGCAATAAAGACACTTCACGGTTTAGCACATATGATGTGGTCCTCTGCTCCTATGGTATTACCCGGTTGGATGTTGAATTACTCCAAAATTTCCATTTCAATTACATCATTCTCGATGAATCGCAGGTAATTAAGAACCCAACCTCCAATATTGCCAAAGCCGTGTTGCAATTGAAGTCGCGGTATAAATTGACGCTCACGGGAACCCCGTTGGAAAACACGACGCTGGACCTCTGGTCACAAATGACCTTCATCAATCCCGGCTTGCTGGGGGGCCAGACTTTTTTCAAAAACGAATACCAGGGTCCCATTGAAAAAAAGCATGACGAGGCCAAGACGAAGAAATTGAACGCCATCATCAAGCCGTTTGTATTGAGGAGATTAAAGTCGCAGGTGGCGACGGACCTTCCCGAAAAAGTGGTAAACATCCACTATACCAACATGAGCCCGGAGCAGGAAGAGAAATACGAAGAGGCGAAAGCGTACTATCGCCATAAAATTCTTGACCTCATCGATAAAGAGGGGCTCAATAGCAGCCGCTTCACGATCCTTGAAGGGCTTACCAAGTTGCGCCAGCTTTCCAATCACCCCCGGATGATCGATGCCACCTATACAGGAGAATCCGGAAAGCTGGAAGACATATCGTACATGCTGGAAAATGCAATCCTGGAAGGGCACAAGCTTTTGATCTTCAGTCAATTTGTAAAACATTTGGAAATCGTAAAAGAATTTCTAACATCTAAAAAAATTGATTTCGCCTATTTGGATGGATCGAGCAATGACCGCAAGGATCAGGTGGAAAAATTCAACAACGATCCGGAGTTGAAGGTTTTCCTGATTTCGATCAAGGCCGGAGGTCTGGGGTTGAATCTGACCGAAGCGGATTATGTTTTTATTCTGGATCCCTGGTGGAATCCGGCCGTCGAAGCGCAAGCCATTGACCGGGCACACCGCATCGGGCAAAAGAGAAAAGTATTTACATATAAATTTATTACCCGAAATACCGTAGAAGAAAAGATCCTTACCCTCCAGAAACACAAGCTACGGCTTTCTGAGAGTCTGATCAGCACAGAGGAGAGCATCATCAAGTCGCTTTCACGCGCTGATATCGAACAGTTACTCACCTGAGGGACGGGGCCGCTTCCATCGCTTGTGCGACCATAGCCAGTTTTCGGGACTCCGGGCAATCATCTCTCCGGTAGTTTTTGCATAATTATCCACCACGTGGAACGTCTTTTTATCATACGGCGGTTGGGCAATCTGTATTAACTCCACTTCGTAGAATCCTCGTCCTGTTTTTTTTACGGCTGCATAAAAAGCAGGATACTGCGTAAGGAGTGCTACTTGATTGATAGCCTGAAAAAATGCCGTGTCCTGATGAAGAAAGCGAGTCCAGTATCGTTTGTCCGAAGCCAACCCGGGAAACTGATCAGCGACAATGGCGATTCCCCGCACCAGGTTTCTGCGTTTGGTTACTTCTCGGGCTACCCTCTCCCGTTGAATAGGATGCGCTCCAAAACGAGTGCGGCAGAACAGTAAGAATTGATTGAAGAGGTCACTGCGCTGGGTTTGGTAGACGAAATCAATTTGGGTACCCAGGCTAAAGCAGCCGGCCGCCAACACCCACTCCCAGTTAAATTGATGCGATGCAAATAAGATGACCGACCGTTGATGGTCGGTGTACGCTCTGATCTGCTCCGGGTTTTTGTAAACCATCCGCTTCCGCAACTCCTCGTCCGGAATAGTCAACAACTTCAGGGTTTCTACCAGATAGTCGCAGAGGTTTTTGTAGAAATGTCTTTCAATTTGTTTTATCTCGTGCCGGCCTTTTTCCGGAAAAGACCGTATGAGATTCATCCTCACTACTCCCCGCCGGTACCGAATGAGGTGAAAGCCAAAGAAGAAGATAAAGTCTGAAAGTGGATAAAGTGCCCAGAAGGGAAGCCGGGAAAGAATTTTCAACAGCACCATGTCTTATCAAAAATAGGGTTTGTTTTGATTAGTTTTGAAAATCAGATATGAAGGACAACGTAATCATCATCACAGGAGGTTCATCCGGGATCGGAAAAGCGCTGGCGGAGGAGTTTGGTAAACACGGCTCGAAGGTGCTCATCACAGGAAGGAACCAGTCTGAACTTCATGCCGTGGTTGACGAACTTCGCCAAAAAGGAATCATGATTTCCGGCTTTCCTGCCGATGTGAGCCGCCCCGAGGACAACCGGAACATGGCCGCCGAGGCGATAAGGGTATATGGAAAGATTGATGTACTGATCAACAATGCGGGAATTTCCATGCGCGCTTTATTTGAGGAAGTCAATCTTGACGTGGTGCGAAAAGTAATGGACACCAATTTTTATGGTGCATTGTATGCCACCCAATCCTGCCTGCCGGAGATCATGAAGAACAAGGGTTCGGTCGTCGGGATTTCCTCTATTGCCGGCTACCGCGGCCTTCCGGGCCGAACGGGGTACTCAGCTTCAAAATTTGCCTTGAATGGTTTCCTGGAAGTCCTTCGCACTGAAATGCTCAAAAAGGGAGTGCATGTCCTGACGGCTTGCCCGGGATTTACGGCCTCCAATATTCGCAAGCGCTCGCTGGTAAAGGATGGATCGGCGCAAGGGGAATCACCGCGAGATGAAGCAACCATGATGACCTCATCTCAATGCGCCCGGCATATTTATCGCGCTACGGTAAAGAGGAGAAAAGTGATCATCCTCACAGCGCAGGGAAAACTCACCGTGTTCTTGAATAAATGGTTTCCGGGATGGATGGATAAGATCGTTTACAATGTGATGGCCAAAGAACACGGCGCTCCGATTCAGTAAGCCATTATGTTTTGTTTAAAAACACCAGCTTGATGTTGTCCGCTTTGTTAATGCTTTTGTAGAATTCGATCAGTTCATTATAGGATTCCGGTGGAAACTCGCCTTTGTTCATCATCAGCTTTCGCGTATAGATGACCTTTCCCTGATCAACTTTAAATATCGATTCATATTCGCCAAAGGGAGATTTTACTTTCATTGGCGCCGGAAGAAATTCGGGATAGAGTTCTTCCGGCAAACGATATCGGATGGTATCCAAATCGACATACCCCATTTTCACCACAATCGTGGTCCTTCGTTTCTCAACTTTTTCCGGAATAAAGGTAGATCGATTCATGAGGTTACCTGTGAGAAATAATCGTTTCCCACTGACGGAAGCGAGTCGGTTTAAGGTTAAGTCCACCTCAACGACGGCCGAAGGAATCCTATTCTTTCTGTTCGTCATGGTAAAGGAATTGATATCAAAACTGGGGATCGCGGTGTTCTGTTGTACCCATTTTTTCTGCTCGTCTTTCTGGTAGTTGACGTAGAAATCAAGGCCGTCATTTTCATATTGAAGCCCGGCGTAGGTAGTTCTTACCTTTGCCGTAGCGTTACCCTTTGTATCAACAAAGACTTCTGCCGTCCGGGATTGTACATTTTTTTCGGTGGGATACGAGAGTGTGTTTACCAGTATACCTCCTTCCTCCGTTATCATTAACGCTTTGCGCCCGCCGGTAAACCGGCCCATATAGCCGAACGGATTAGTTTGGCTGGTGCACTCGAGCCAAAGGGTGTCTTTTTCGTTGGGAACTGCAACAACGATATGATTGAAATAATTATCCACAAAGTCAGGAAATACAGGTCTGTTGTCATCACCACCGTAAATGATGGTATAGTAAGATTTTATTCCTATGGATTGCAGCAGAGCAACGGTGTAATTGGATAGCGCCTTACAATCACCATAACTTACCTCGTCCACGGTCTTGGCTTCAAAGGGCTGCCACCCTCCGATCCCCAATTGGACGCTTACGTATCGTGTCTTATTTTGTACGAATTCATATACTGCCTTGACTTTTTCTTCTCTCGACTTTAGGCTCACGGTTAATTCCCTGATGATCGAGATCGTCTTTTCCGGCAAGATATCCCGTCCTTTGTTGAGCTCGATCTGCCATTTACCATAATTTTGCCAGGTATCCATTCGGCCCTGGTAACCGCCAAATTCAAACAGGGTAGGTGCAGTTAAAATGTGCGGCGTGAATTCATGATAGTCCGGACTCATTTTTTCGAATTTCTCAGGCACAACGTTCTCAAATTGCCAGGATAACGATTCCCGTCCATCTGGCTCTTTCTCTTTTTTTGGTTCCCCTGTCTGAAAAGTTTTGAATCGGGGCTTCAGCGCTTCAGGGTAAATTATTTTATAAACTGATTTTTGAGTTGATACCTCATCATCGTTGTAAAGTAAAAAATCCGGAATACTCTTAAGAAATTTCATTTCAACCTGATATTCAAACTCCACGGTGTAAGGGTACACCGTTTGCGAAAGATCCGCCATCTTAACACGATCGTCTTCAAACAAGCTGAAGCCGGAAATTGAACTGCGGTCCTGAATCTCATTTTGCTTTAACTTCCGAATGATTTTTCCCGAGGCATCATATGCAACTCCCCTGAAATAATCAACGTGGGTGTATTTGTCATAGCCCACAGCCATTTGAGCAGCCCCATCTCCCTTCTTACTCAAAATAGTGACCACCTGGTGAAAGGTCCGACTGGTCTTATTGAGCCCGTAGATGGCAAACGTCTGACTCTTTTCTCTGACAACCGCGTAACAACCTTTTTTCATGTTTTCCGGGATCGCGCTCACCGGATAATTGGGATCACCTCCAGCCGACGCATGCGAGCAACAACTCATCAACATAGCCGGTAAAAGAATACGCTGCACTTTCATTTTCTCTTGAATACAACTTGTTCCGCCTGCTTCGCCACCACCTGGTTATAGAATTCTCTTAAGTTAGCATATTCATCCTGGCTAAAAAGGCTTCTGTTAATGCTCATTCGGCTGGTGATGGAAATGAAATTCCCGACGTGCGAAACGTTATAAACATATTTAGCGCTGTTTCCCGGCAGCACGAGCACTTTGGGCTTGGGCAATTCTTCAATCTCAAGTCCGTCCGGAATCACAATTTTACCCGTGTACAATTGCTCGAAAGGGCTGCCGAAGTCGACCGGGTACAGGCGTTGTTCCGCCTTAAACGGGTTTTCTTCCATGCGATGAATCAGAAGGGGATTTAAATAAATGGCTCCGCCTCCCGTTTGCGTGTGCTCTGCTATCGTTAATTCATGGGTCTCTTTTACTGGCTCTGAGATCTCCTTTACGTTTTCGAATTCACTCTTGTGCAATTCCCAGGAATGGGACCCGGCTAAGTCTTTGAGATAATCTGTCTCCCCTCTGGAGAAGTATTTTTTTCTCATTACCTGAGCGTCGTATCCATCCCGACTAAAATTAATTTTCCCTTTAAGTCCGCCTTCAACATCGAGGGCCAGGTCGATCGTAGTGGTTGTATGGGATTTAGACGCAGGAGTCAAACTAATCCAGCCTTGTCCTTCCTTTGCAACAATATAGCCTTGACCGTTCAGGCAGCGCTCGGGTAAAATATTCATCGGCAACGACCGGTCGGTAGCATCCAATAGAACCGTCTTTCCCTCCATTTTCATCGAGGCAATTACGTAGTTAAACTGGCTGGAAATCGATATCTGTTCGCGGACGAAGCCATGATCCCGGGTACTGAGCAGAACAGGGCTTGCCTGGATGCCTGCCTTCAGCAGCATGGCTACCAACAGCAGGTTTATTTCAGCACAACTTCCCTTTTTTTCATCTAATACCTTTTTGAAGTCGTTCGCCGCATATTTCGTGTAGGCGCCATTCCACTCTACCTTTTGCTTTACAAAAGAATAAATAGCCGCCGCCTTTTCAGAAGGAGAATTCATTCCGGCAGTCACTGCCTCCACTATTCTGTTTAGAAAACCCGACCCTTGAAGGGCTTGACCGAAGAATTCATTCTTTAGAAATTCGTCATTGAGATTCTCCCAGGTGCCTCTGTAAAACTTGGGAGGTTGATTGGGATACTGTGTATGCGACAACTCAAAGTTAATTTTGGAGATATAATCTTTAGCGGTCGTCATAAAGGGTTCTGCTTTAAACGCAGGAACATCTTTCACCGCCCACCGGAAGTCGTTTTCGATATAATCGATTCTTTCATTGTCAAAGGTCGTTTTTGAATTTAACCCCTCACCTCGCTCCTTTGTCGTGATCGTGATAGAGGAGCTCTTTTTGGTTTCCTCATTGATCATCAACGACACGTATCCTTGCATGTATTTGTCGTAGAAGAAGTACTCGGGTATCATCGCCCTGTATTCACTCCACATAACCGGTATGGTACTCTGAAATTCCCAATCCCAAAAATTGAAAAGGAAATCGGAATTGATCTTATATGCGATCTCGATCACCGATCCCTCCTTCACGTTGGGTAACGTCACTTTCATATAATCCTGGTTGTCACTATATTTTTCTTTGAATATACCGTCATTTTTTACTTTGCTTTCGACCTGTTTCCCATTTTCAAGATTGTAGGTAACCGCTTTCAAACCTGAGATGGTCTCATCCTTACCGTTATCATGATATAAGGGGATGCTAAAGTTTGCCCACACCAGGCCTTCTTTTGACAATATCTTTATTCGCGTGAGTCGCACAAAGTTGAGCGTGAATCCTATGTCCTGGGTATATTGAATGCTTGACTCCCCGTAATCTGCCAAAATAACTGCCGACGCGGACGAATCCTTATCGTATTTCGTCATCTTCAGCTGGTCCGGTGGCACATCACCAAATTTTATCGGTGGCTTTTGCGAATGGGCAGAAAGCGAAATAAGGCAAGCCACAAGGCTGATTGCGGAAATTCTCATAACCATGGAGGTTTAGGTGCAAACGAATAAACAAGTTACCGATTACCAACCAGCCAGAAAAGCACGGTTGCCCTAAACCGGATGACATGTAATATTCTTTTATCTTTCGGGTTATTCGAATGTCCAAATCCAAAACCCTCTTCTTCTGTCAATCCTGCGGTTACGAATCGGCTAAATGGCTGGGCAAATGCCCATCGTGCGAAACGTGGAACAGCTTTGTGGAGGAGGTCGTCACTAAACCGGAAGCAAATAAGACAGAGTGGCGGCAAGAATCCGGAAAAAGCAGGGTCTCCAAGCCAAAGACCCTGGAGGAAATGGAATCTACCGGCGAAGTCAGGATCACTACGCCTGACCAGGAACTCAACCGCGTCCTCGGCGGTGGGATCGTCCCCGGCTCCCTGATCCTGATCGGTGGTGAGCCAGGGATCGGAAAATCGACATTGATGCTGCAGATCGGGCTTGCTTTAAAAAATCAAAAGGTTCTCTATGTCTCAGGCGAAGAAAGTGAACAACAAATAAAAATGCGCGCCGACCGGCTGGGTATTTCCGCCGGCGCCAACACTCAATTTTATACCCTGACGGAAACCAACACCAAGAATATTTTTATCGCCATCGAGGGGCTCCAGCCTCAATTGGTGATCGTCGATTCTATTCAAACATTGTTTTCCAACCTGATGGATTCCTCGGCGGGCAGCGTTGCCCAGGTCCGGCAATGTGCAGCGGAACTGATGAGGTTCGCCAAAGAAACCAACACTCCCGTTTTTTTGGTGGGCCACATCACCAAAGATGGCATGCTCGCGGGACCAAAAGTATTGGAGCACATGGTCGATACGGTTTTACAGTTTGAAGGCGACCGTCATTTGGCCTATCGCATTTTAAGGACCATCAAAAATCGGTTTGGCTCCTCTTCCGAAATCGGGATTTATGAAATGCTTGGCTCGGGTTTGAGACAAGTTTCCAACCCGTCGGAAATATTGATCTCACAAAAAGACGATAACCTCACCGGCGTCACCATTGGCGCTACCATCGAAGGGAACCGGCCGCTATTGATTGAAATCCAATCGCTGGTTAGCCCCGCTTCCTACGGCACGCCGCAGCGAACGTCAACCGGCTTCGACCAAAAACGATTGAATATGCTGCTCGCTGTTTTGGAAAAACGGTGTGGCTTCCGGATGGGCACCCAGGATGTGTTCCTCAATATGGCCGGCGGGATCACCGTGGAGGATCCTGCCATCGATCTGGCCATCTGCTGTGCTATCCTTTCTTCGATGGAGGAAATCCCCATCTCCTATAAAGTTTGCTTCGCTGCCGAAGTAGGTCTGGGTGGTGAATTACGGGCTGTCAATCGGATCGAGCAACGTATTTCCGAAGCCGAGAAACTTGGCTTTCAACAAATCTTTATTTCCAAGTTCAGTCAGAAGTCGCTGGATTTGAAAAAATCAAAGATCGAAGTAAAGTCGGTGGGGAAGCTGACGGATGTATTCCAGGAGTTGTTCACCGCGGAGGCGCAGGGGCGCAAAGGAGGCGCAGGGAATTAGTAGAATAGTCATTCGTTGGTAAAACCATCTCACTGCCACTAATTGCCGATAGTCACGATCAGCCTTAGCCATGATAACGTCCCTTTAGCCCGCCAGTATGTAGCGCCAGGATCGTTGTATCCCGTTCAAACTTGTTTTGCCTAATTCCGTCCAGAATCCCAAACATCATCTTGCCGGTATAAACCTGATCCAGTGCTATGCCATGGTCATGTTCAAAAAATTGGATAAAATCCTGTAGCTCCCTGTTTGATTTAGCATAGCCGCCAAAATGATATTGCGTTTCGATTCTCCAATTTGGAAATTCTTTTCCTGTGTAGTCAAGGACTAAGGATCTCACCTCATCCGACAAGAAATCAGCATTCTTCAACGCAGCAAATCCAATCACATTCCTTCCATCAAGACCTGACACCAGGCCTGCAATAGTCCCGCCTGTTCCTACTGGCAGGCAGAGGTAATCAAACTTTATTTCCTGTAATTGTTGCGCCCACTCGGCACATCCTTTTATCGCCCATGCATTCGTACCTCCTTCCGGAATAAGGTAGAAGTCTCCAAATTTTTTTTTAAGATCTTCTATAAACTCCGGTTCCGCTTTTTCTCGATACGCCTCACGCGAAACGTAATGCAATTGCATTCCCTGACGGGTGGCAAAAGCCAGCGTTGAATTTAGCGGCAGTCTTTCTTCACCGCGGATAATGCCGATGCTTTCAAAACCGCACGCCCTGGCCGCTGCGGCAGTAGCGGAAATGTGATTCGAGTAAGCACCTCCAAATGTCAGCAGCACTTGACAGCCTGTCCTCCTTGCCTCCTCCAGATTGTATTTTAGTTTCCACCACTTGTTGCCTCCGACAAAAGGATGGTTGAGGTCTTCCCTCTTGACAAGAAGTTTTATCCTTGCTTTGGCAAGAAAGTCGCTTTGAATCAGCTGAACAGGCGTTTCGGAGTAGGGAAGCACACTAAATTATTTACTATTTACTAATTATTTTAGTAATATTGAATAATGGAAGACGATTATTTCAAGGGCCGCGGAGCTCAGATCAAGACTGAAAACA
>Ga0193731_1000412_pt1 | contig 14423 bp, 12 predicted proteins | sample U1a2metaG_FD_144920 | JGI IMG/M metagenome (GOLD analysis project Ga0193731, IMG submission 144920) | Soil microbial communities from a riparian zone of the East river system, Colorado, United States - U1a2 | ecosystem: Environmental > Terrestrial > Soil > Riparian zone | place: USA: East River...
TTTTGGAAAGCCCGTTGTCCGAACTTCGGACAGGGGAAGGGAAGGGATGTCCGGTTGAGCAAGTATGGACAGGGGTATGGCGAGAAATACCAACGTCAGGCGAAAGCTCATTTTTTTCAAATACATAGTTGCCTCAGTCACGTATGAGCAGAAATTGCCAAATCATTTTTGTTTTTCTTCTCATCGCTCAAATTTCGTGGGCACAAAAATCCGAAAGCGATCCCAAAAGTAGGCATTTCATATTGGTTCCGGAAGTTCATCATCTCCGGAGTACGCACTCTCAAACGATCTATGGCGCAAGTGTGATGGTGGGATACCGGATCACTCCCACCCTCTGGGCGGGATTCGGTTGTGAGGTTTCGCGCACCGATAGTCTGTTTACGCATGACCGCCACACGAGGGTTCTGAAATTTACTCCCGTACCCATCTATGCTGAAGCAAGGTTTGACCTGATCCGGAATTCCATCGTGACGCCCTATCTGAATTTAGCGGCCGGGATGTCATTCATTACCTATGAAAGGAAACGACTCGACACCTCCGGCAGTATGGTAGACGATAAGCATATCTTCCAAAATGGTTTTTTCTTCAAGGGTGGCGCCGGGCTTCTCTTCCACCTCAGCAACACAATTTCCCCCTCAATAAATGCAAGTCTTAAGGGATTTCATATGTCCGGTAATCCGTATGAGATCAATCCTCATGGGGTTACGATCCAGGCGGGCGTCGTCGTTAAAATCGGTAATCGGTGACCGGTGACCGGTGATCAGTGGATTCCGCCTTAGTATTTAAGAGCATGGCCACACTATTGGTAACCTTGCACATTCCACCGATCACAGATTACCGATCACCGATTCACCGGTTCCACCAAGGCAGGGGCAAACTTATCTCATTCAGCGACTCTACAATCAAGTCGGGTTTAAATGCAAACGATCCCAGTTCTTCGCGTCTGGCAACGCCGGTCAATACGAGAATAGTCTTGTATCCCATTTGCACTCCACCCTGGATGTCGGTGTCCATGGTATCGCCGATGATCGTCGTTTCGGCTGTTTCCAGTCCCAATGCTTTGCGCGCACTTCGCATCATCACAGGGCCTGGCTTACCTATTACAAAGGCCTTTCTTCCTGTAGCTTCTTCGATCATCGCCGTCGTAGCGGCAATGCCCAGATTATTCCATCCCTTCTTTTTGGGGGACGGGTCGCGGTTGGTCGTGATAAACCGGGCGCCGGCTAAAATCATATCAATCGCGCGCTGTACCATTTCCAGCGTAAAATTTCTTCCTTCCCCGAGGACTACAAAATCCGGATCGGATTCGACTATACTCAACCCATTGTCATGCAAGCTGGTGAGCAATCCCCCTTCGCCGAGAACATAGACCGTTCCATCCGGCTCCTGGGAGGCTAAAAATTTTGATGTCGCCATCGCGCTGGAATAGATGTGCTTTTCTGTTACGTCAATCCCCAATTTCTTCAACTTTCTTACCGCTTCCAGGGGCGTCCGCTGACTATTGTTGGTCATAAACATGAACGGGACTTTTTGCGACAGCAGACGCGCGATAAACTGGTCCGCCCCCGGAATCAATTTTTCGCCGCCGTAAACAACACCATCCATGTCAATCAATAGCCCCTGTGCCATACGTACTGTAGATTAAGATTAAATTCGAATATTTTCCCGCAGTCCCGATAGCTATCGGGAGCGCAGAAATACGCAGAACTACAGGTGCAAACTTTCTGCGTAAATCTGCGGGATCTGCGGGAAACAACTTTGCAAGAACGGCTTTTTGCATCGTTTTTCCCAACCCCCGGCACCTTGCAATTCCACTCCGTAGATTCGAGATTTGCAGATCAAGGTTTTCCTTGAACAAATGAAAAAGTTCATTGCGGTTTTTCTGGGTTGCATGGGATTGTTCCTTTTCCTCGTCCTCACCGTGCCCTATTTGTTCCGAAACACGATCAAAGAGAAAGTATTGGAGGCGATCGATAAGAAGATCGATGCCGAATTTTCATTCCGTGATTTCAGCGTTTCTTCCTTCCTGGATTTTCCGCAGATGACCCTCCACCTTCGCGACTTTTGCATTATGGGCAAAGAGGATTTTGCCGGTGATACCCTGGCGTACGCAAAAGTCGTCTCCGTTTCATTTGAATACTACAGCCTCCTTAAAGGAAACGAAATTGATATCAAACGCATTCACCTGAACCAACCGGTGGTCAACCTTAGAACCCTGTCGAATGGCGACGTCAATTATGATATACTCCTCCCCGACTCCACGGCCGCACATTCCCCTGCATTCAACGTCACAATCAACCAGTGGGTGATCGAGAACGGCAGGTTCACCCTGTATGACCGGCCCCAGCGCTCTTACCTGGAATTAAGTGGAATCAATCACTCCGGCGATGGGGACTTTACCCATGCTATTTCGGATTTGAGAATTCGCACCTCGGTCGAAGCGATTAGCTATTCCCTCAACGGTATTAAATACCTGGACCGGAAAAAACTGGCCACGAACCTCGTCATGGAAATGAATCTGAGCGAACATAAATTCACATTCAAGGACCATGTGTTTGAAATCAATCATTTCAAATTCGGATTCGAAGGATATTTGAAATTTCCAAAAAAGGGATACGAAGTCGATTTGCGATTGCTGGTGAACCAGACCGACTTCAAGAACTTTCTCTCCCTTATGCCGGGGTTTTATGTGGAGGATTTCAAGAAGATGAACGTGACGGGAGATTTTACGCTGGATGGACACGTGAAAGGTATATACGACTTTGCCTCCCATCGCATCCCCACTTTTGCGCTCGACCTGAAAGTGAAAAACGGTGGATTTAAGTACGAGCACCTTCCCAAAGCCATGGAGCATATCACGCTCGATTTCATGATGAGAAATGAAACGGGGATTCCGGACGAAACGACATTTGATTTCCGGAACTTCAGTTTTGAAATCAATAAAAGCCCGGTGCAGGGCAACCTGAGAGTGACCGGCATGAAGGACCCGTTCATCAACGGGGAGATCAATGTGGATGTGGAACTGGCTGAACTGGAAAAACTGTATCCCTTGCCCGGCATTACGCTGAAAGGGAAACTCCGGACCGACATCAAAGTGAATGGACGATACGCCAGGGAAAAAAATCAATTCCCATTTGTCGATGCCAGTCTGCACCTGGATAGCGGCTACCTCCGGACGGCCGACTATTCAATCCCCATGGAGCATATTCTGATTGATGCCGAGGTCCTCAACCCGTCCGGCCACCTGGAGGATACGCGGATCGATCTGCATGCCATGACGTACCAGATAGAGGGCGAGTCCTTCAGCATGAGAGGCAGCATCCGCAATCTCACGGATTATGATTATGACCTCACCATAGACGGATTGATCGACTTTGAGAAACTCATGAAAATTTATCCCGTGGAGGGAATAGCACTCACCGGCGCAATGGATGTCCATGTTAAGACCTCCGGAAAGGTATCGGACCTGGAAGCCCGTCGTTTTGATCTCTTGACGTCCAGCGGAAGCATTGAAATCAGAAACATCAATTTTACCGATCGCGAATTATCCAAATCGATCACGTTGACCAATGGGAGTCTGCGCTTTACTCCGGAAAGCATTGCTTTGCAGAATTTAAACGGCAGGATGGGGAGAACTCATTTTGCGATTCAAGGGCACTTGTTTGATTACATGCCTGCCTTGTTAGGAACCGGAAAAGCGATCAAAGGGGACCTGGATCTGAAATGTGATACTCTTGATTTCAATGAACAATTGGTCTCCGGCAATGACGTCCCGGATTCCTCCAGGTCGAGCCTGAAAATTCTGGAAATCCCGAAAGGAATCGATTTCACGTTTGATGCAGCAATCGGTCTTGTGAAGTTTCACCGTGTGAACATGGACGATCTCAGGGGCGAGATCAGGTTAAAGAATGGCATCCTAACGCTCAACGAAACAGGATTCACTTCCCAGGGAGCAAAGTTTACGGTTAATGGCGATTACAATACAAACGACCTGAATCATCCCGGATTCGATATGAAGATTGACATTGACAAATTGGATATCAATAAAGGACTGGAGCTCTTCCAAACTAAGCCCACGGACAAGACAACCGATGGCCTCTTTTCTACCCAGTACCACCTAAAAGGCGAACTCGCTGCAGATTATTCGCTTGTCCTGTCAACCCTGACCGGGAATGGAACAATCATTATCGAAGATGCGCAGGTCAAAGGAATGAAGGTACTCAACCACGTTAGCAAGATCACCAAAAAAGCAGAGTTGAATGATGCCCACGTGCAAGACGTCGTTATGGAGACCGAGATCAAAGGAGGTAAGCTGCTAATCAAGCCGTTTTCTTTTCTTATTGGAAAGTATCGGACGGAGCTGGAAGGCAGCCAGGGATTTGACAACGTCATGGATTACGTACTCCGGATCAGCGTGCCGCCGCTGAATAAGATAAAAATACCCTTTCACATCTCAGGGACACTTGCTAAACCAGTCGTGAAGGTGGGAAAGGGGCATGAGCAGTTTGATTTCAGTACGTTCTGAAAATCGGTAATCGGTGATCAGTGATCGGTGGATTCTACCTTTAGTAACTAAGATCGTCGCCACACTTTTAGTAACCTTGCACCACCATTTACCGATCACCGATCACCGATTACCGACTGGCGCGTCTGAACCCCTGACTCTTCTTCCCAAACGGCTTCCGAACGACCTTCTCCCTTCTGATCTCGGGTTGATACAACAGGGTTTCACCGAATCCGGAGGGCAGAGGAAGTTTGGGAATTTCGGCTCCAATCAATTTTTCAATGCTGAGGAATTTTCGCTGGTCTCGTTCGTTAATAAACGTAATCGCTGTCCCTTTACTTTCCGCCCGCGCCGTCCTTCCTATCCGGTGGATGTAATCTTCGGGGTCCGGAGGCACATCGTAGTTGACCACCAGGCTGATCCCATCCACATCAATGCCCCGGGAGAGGACGTCGGTGCCGATCACAATGGGTAATTGTTTGTTCTTGAACTCGCGGAGGATCTCTTCGCGCTCATCCTGCTCGAGATCGGAATGAATGGCTTTTACATTCAGCCCCATGCGGCGGAGGGTGCTATCCAATTTCTTAACACTTTCTTTGGTCGACGCAAAAATAAGGGCGGTGGAAAAATGACCTCCTTTCATCAGGTGCTGGATCAGTCCAACTTTCTGCTGATCGTATGTCATATATGCTTGCTGAAGGATCCCTTCCGCAGGCTTGGCAATGGAGATGTTGACCTCTATCGGAGCATTCAAAATCCGGTTGGCCAATGTCCGGATCTTTGACGGCATCGTGGCGGAAAATAAAAGCGTCTGCCGTTTTTTTGGCAGATAATTGATGATGCGGATGAGGTCATCATAAAATCCCATATCGAGCATGCGGTCAGCTTCGTCCAACACGAGGTGCTGCAGGTGATCCAGCTTGACGGTACCTGCTGCCAGCAAGGCAATCAGGCGGCCTGGTGTAGCAATGATAATATCGGCGCCCTGATCCAGAGCCTTCCGCTGAAGTTCCCATGTGGCGCCATCTCCTCCGCCGTAGACCGGAATGGAGCTCACCCCGATGAAATAAGCAAAGCCTTCTATTTGCTGGTCGATTTGCTGAGCCAGCTCCCGGGTAGGTGCCAGGACCAGGGTGTTTAAATGGCGGTGATCGGCTCGAATGATCTTATCGAGGATAGGCAGGATGTAGGCCGCTGTCTTGCCCGTACCCGTTTGAGCGCAGGCAATCAAATCCTTATTATCCAAAATAACCGGGATGGCTTGCTCCTGGATGGGAGTTGGCTTACTATATCCCATGGAGTTTAATCCCTCAAGAAGCTGAGGGTCAAAACTGAAATCGTTAAACGTCAAAATGGTCTTCTGTTAGATGCAGATATAAAGAATAAAAAAAACCAGGCTTGGAGCCTGGTTTGAAATCTTTGGGTGATTTAGTTGGTAGCGAGGCGAACATTTACAGCGTTCAAGCCCTTTTTTCCTTCTTTCAACTCAAAGGTGATCTGATCATTTTCGCGAACCTGATCGACAAGTCCGGAAACATGTACAAAATACTCCTTTTCGGTTTCGGTTTCTTTTACAAAACCAAATCCTTTGGTTTCGTTAAAGAACTTTACTGTTCCTTCTTTCATAATTAATTGTTAATAAATAAAATAAAATAATTGTGCAAGGTAGCATAAAAAATCGACACCTGCCTAAATCCGCTGAATTAGCCCGGATCAGGCCGCTTTTTTAACCCGTTCCATCTTAATCTGGCGCTGTTCTGCCAACCGGATAATGTGCAGTTTGTCCAGCAACCGGATGACGAGATACGTCGGATCAATTTCGTGCCACCGGACCCCGCCAAAGTTGGCGCGTGATCCATTCTTGTGGTGGTTGTTGTGATAGCTTTCTCCCATCATTAACACATCCACCGGAAGGAAATTCCGCGATGTATCGCCCACTTCAAAATTGCGATAGCCATATTTATGGGCAAACCAATTAATGATTGCGCCGTGGATCGGACTCATCAGGAATTGAAGGGGCAACAATAACCAAAGCCACCATACATTCGCAAACTGCCAATAGATGGAGAAGTAAAGGGCCGCCCAGGCCAGACGGGAAGGCCACGAACGGGCAAACTTATCAAACGATTCCCATTGCGGAACGCCGTCGGTGAAGCGACTCTCGGGAATCAACTTTTTGTTGGCAATAGCAGAGTAAATCGTTTTCGTCTTCCACATCATGTTCCAGATGGTCTCATCGTATTTCGGTGAATGTGGATCGTTTTCGGTATCGGCAAATGCATGGTGCATGCGGTGCATCGTGCCATAGCCAAAAGGGCTTAAGTAGTTGGGTCCTTGAAATAGCCAGGTAAGAACAAAAAACACCTTTTCGGTGAATCGGTTCATGGTAAATGCCTTATGGGCTGCATAACGATGCAGAAAAAAGGTTTGAAAAAACAAAGACAAATACCATTGAGCAACAAAAAATAACAAAATGACGGTCATGAATAATGTAGGTTTATTTTAAAGAAAATTGTTTTTAGCCCATAAAGGGACGTCTCATCACACTAAAGACAATGTTTTTGGCTTTTCGTGACAAAATGAGGAAGAAAAACTATCCATTAGGCCTTTGCCGGGGAGAGGATGTCCCTTTGGAGTGTTGCAATCAGCCCGGAAGCATTGTCAAGGGAACAGGCCCTCCGGAAGCTTTCAATCCAGGAGCCTGTGTCAGGCAGTTCAATGCTTATTTTTGGTAATTCAAGGGAGCTCAACTTTTTCTTGGCCCGGCAAAATAGTTGCCGGCAATGTTCCTGCTTCTTATCGAGTGCCTTTTGAAGGGACTTATAGTCAAAATCAAAGACTTCTTTCAACAGGTAAACTGCGCGCTCCATCGGCTCCAGCTTATGATGGATCAGGGTGAGTGCCTTGTTCAGGTCCACTTCCAAATCAAGATGTGAAAAGTCCATTTCCTTCATTTTTCCGGTGATCTTCGATAAATCAATGGAATCAAAATACTCTTCCTTCTTCTTGCGCAGGGTGTGGAGGTGATTCAGGCAGTTGTTACGCACAGCCGTAATCAGGTACGCTTTCGTGTTTTGGATCTTTTCCTGTTCCACATTGAGCCATTTCACAAAGGTATCCTGAACAATATCCTCTGCATCCGCCTTGCATTTTAAGAGGTTAAAGGCGATGGCCTGGAGAACGGGCTGATAGAGCGCTATGGTTTGAGCTTGGTTCAAAATTTTAAATTAAACAAAGGTACGGCTTTTTTCACTCATTACCACATTTCTGTAGTGGCAAAGAATGGGCAGACCGGACCATTGTTCGTTAGCTTTTCCATCGCACAGCGTTGCTCTTTTTGCAGATCCGGTCTTATGCTCTCATTAAAATTTACCACAAAGTATGTCGTTCACATAATATGTTCCGTCGCGATGGATAAAGATGTGGATGCGACTGGATGGTCTCTTTTTTCCCGATAGAAGTACGATGTGGTATTCACCGGAAACCAGGCCGTCCTTGATATCCTTAATGAAGCCGGCGTCCAGACGGATGAGCTTGCCTTCGATCGCCTTTTTGTGATATACCGTTGAACCGGATGCGTCGGTGATCCTTACTTTCACCTCTCCTTCGGATAGTTTCAGGAATTTCACGTCAAAAGTAAGGTGGGGCAAGTAGCCCGACTTCCTTTTGCTGTCGGGAAAACCATCCTTGTTGAGGCTAAAATCAATTTTCGGATCCGAGTCGCCGGGTAAGTAAGGCCGGGCCTTAACTTGAACATCAATTTTTACTTCAAACTCGTCGTTGGGTTTGTAGGGAGCTTCCGCACCTTGAATGAAAAGCAACAATCCGATGAAGGCTATCATATTCTCTGTGTTTTAAGGCAGCAGTCATTAGTTATTGGTCATTAGTGGTGGATTGTTAATTCTTGGTGTTCCCCACTAATGACCAATAACCAATAACCAAATGACTCACCCGGCCCACTCGGAAAGTTCCAGCCAGCGGACGGATTTGATCTCAATTTCCTTGCCCAATTCTCCAAGACGTTGGCTGGCGGTAATCGCCCGTTGCCGGTCCAGGGTGGGTTGACTCAACTCCTGAGCCAATGCTTCCTTTTCCTTTTCCAGGACCTCGATCTTCACTCCCAGCTCCTCGAATTCCTTTTTTTCCTTAAAAGACAATTTGCCCTTCGTGGCTCCTGATTCGACGGACACCGGCTCAGGTTCTGTTTTCCTTTTGTCCGGAACCGATTCTGTGTCAGGCTCCCCCTCAGACTGCGACCGGTAGTCGCTGTAGTTGCCATTGAACGGCGTAATCTTGCCTTCTCCTTCGAAGATAAAGAGTTCGTCTACCAGGTGGTCCATAAAGTACCGATCGTGAGAGACTAATACCAGGCAGCCAGTGTACTTCTCAAGAAAATCCTCAAGCACATTCAGCGTATCGATATCAAAGTCATTGGTGGGCTCATCCAAAATCAGAAAATTCGGATTGGTCACCAATATTTTCAGGAGCTGCAGCCTTTTCCTTTCGCCTCCGCTTAATTTTTGAATATAGATGTATTGCTTTTCGGGTGGAAACAAAAACAAATCCAGAAACTTGGAGGCCGTAATCTGGGTTCCATCGGACAGGGTGATCATCTCGGCTATTTCTTTTACCTCCTCGATCACCCGGTTGTTGGGGTTGAGGTCTCCTGTCTCTTGTGTGAAATATCCAATCTTTGTGGTTACGCCTGGAATTCGTTCTCCCTTGTCCGGCTTGATTTGTCCGGTGAGTAAATCCAGAAATGTCGACTTGCCAACGCCATTTTTGCCTACTACTCCAATCCGGTCTTTCTTCTTAAAGACATACGTGAAGTTGTCAACGAGTTTCTTATCCCCGTAACGCTTCGACACACCGTGAAGCTCCAGTATCTTGCCTCCCTGGCGCGATCCCTGGACATCCAGTTCCAGCCGGTCGCGTTTAAGATTTACCGAGGCCTTTTCCTGTAGCTCATAATAGGCGTCTATCCGGTACTTCGCCTTGGTACCCCTTGCCCTGGGTTGGCGTCTCATCCACTCCAACTCCTTCTTCAACAGGCTCCTGGCTTTGGTCACTTCGATTTTCAAAAGTTCTTCACGGCCGGATTTCTTCTCTAAAAAGTAGGCATAATTGCCCTTGTACCGATATAGTTTACCCCGGTCAAGTTCCACGATCTCGTTGGCTACATTGTCGAGGAAATACCGGTCGTGGGTAACCATGATCAAGGTGATGTTCTGCCCCGATAAGTAAGACTCGAGCCACTCGATCGCTTCCAGGTCAAGGTGGTTGGTGGGTTCATCCATGATGATCAGATCGGGTTCCGTGAGCAGCATCTGGGCCATGAAGACCCGCTTGCGTTGACCTCCGGAAAGCTCCTTGAATTTCTGATCGGGATCAGGAATTCCAAGTTTGTCGGTAATCACCTGTACTTTCGCATCGTAATCCCAGGCGTTCAATTCCTCCATGCGCTCGAGCACCTTTTGCATGCGCTCCGAGGAGGTATCGGGATGGTGAATGCAAATTTCATATTCTTTAACAACGGCAGCAATCTCATTCTTTTCGTTGAAAAGAATATCGTTTACGGTCAGGTTGCCGTCAACCGTTGGTTGCTGCGTCAGGTATCCGATCTTTACACCGTCGCGAACACTGACCTGCCCGGAGTCCGAGTTAAGTTCGCCCGTCAGGATCTTAAGCAAGGTTGTTTTGCCGGTACCATTCTCTCCTACGAGGGCCAGTTTTTCGCCCTGGGAGATCCCAATCGAGATTTCTTTAAAGAGCCAACGATCATCAAATGACTTGGAAAGGTTCTCAGCCGATAAATAATTCACAGTAGTTTCTTTTAAAAGCCCGCAAGTTACGAGATCAGATCGGATTTGTTTCCCGCAGATCTCGCAGATTTACGCAGACGTGTGCGCCGTAGCCTTTGCGGAAATTGTTTCCCGCAGATCTCGACGTGTGCGCCGTAGCCTTTGCGAAAATTGTTTCCCGCAGATCTCGCAGATTTACGCAGACTTGTGCGCCGTAGCCTTTGCGGAAATTGTTTCCCGCAGATCTCGCAGATTTACGCAGACTTGTGCGGCGTAGCCTTTGCGGAAATTGTTTCCCGCAGATCTCGCAGATTTACGCAGAACTGCGGAGTAAAATACGAAGTTTACGTCTGCGTAAATCTGCGAGATCTGCGGGAGACCATGCCGAGTATTGCGCACGTAAATCTGTGAGATCTTTATGCCGATTTGCTTTGCTTCAAATGGAAGCAAAGCAAGTTAAAGCATAGCTGAAATAAGAAGGTCGTGGCGATGGTAAAAAATAGAAGCATGACACTCATCGTTAACTTAAATACTAACTTAATCAATAGCTCATAAATATCCTAATACTCAATATGTTATATTTTGAAGCAATTGGAGTAAATTCGCGCCTTCCCGTAAATGAACCAACCCTTACCCGAACATACCTGCAAAAGTTGTGGAAACCTGTTTCACGGGTATTATTGCAACGTCTGCGGTGAGAAAGTACTGACTGCCCGGGACCGTTCCTTCAAGACCTTTTTGAGTAACATCCTGATGGCGATCACTTTTGCGGATAGCAAATTCATTAAAACGCTTTGGTGGGTGATGAAGAAGCCGGGATTCATCTCTAAAGAATCTGCGGAAGGCCGGACGGTGAAGTACGTTCAGCCGATCTCGTTGTTCTTCGTCCTCAACCTGGTCTATTTTCTTTTCCCTGTCATTCAGCTTTTCAATGCTTCCCTCAAAACCCAGCTCAGCGCAGAATACGGCGTGTGGATCAATGAGATCGTTGCTCATGCTATGGTCAAACATAGCATCACGGACATCAATTCATTCAGCATCATCTATAACCAAAAGACCGCCAGCCTGGCGAAGCTAATGGTGATGGTGTTTGTCGTTCTTGGTTCCCTTCCGCTGAATTTCCTGTATCGAAAACGGAATCGCTACTTTTCCGATCATGTGGGATTTATGGTTGAACTGGCCTGCTTCAACCTGTTTGTCAATGCGATCATGTTGACCGTCCTGACTACCGTTCTCGGCCTGGGCCACTACCTCGACGAACTTGTCCTGACGTTTATCTTCGTATCGACCAACTTCTATTTTCTACTCCGTTCAGGAATGGTATTTTACGGAGAACGGGGCTGGAGATTGGTGGTGAAGTCGATTGTGATGCTGCTGTTCCTGAAACTAGCGCTGGAGATTTATAGGGCACTACTTTTCTTTGTTACACTGGCAGTACTCTAGTTGCCAGTTTCTGGTTGCCGGTGGTGATAAATCTTAAGCTGGGACCCAGCTAATTAAATTAGGCGTTTATTGCCCGGCAACTGGTAACCAGCACCCCCCTACTGAACGGTCCTCGATAAGTTTTCAATCAACTCCTCCACATGGCTCCGGTCCTCCAGGGGAGCAAGCCTCCGGTAATTCATCAGCGACAGAATGGCTTCTTCAATTTCTTTGTTCATCGCCAGCGTGAGACCCAGGTTAAAATGGCTGTTGGGAAATTCCGGCTCCAGTTCGATGGACATTTGATAGTGGACTTTTGCTAGTGGAAAATTCCCCAACTCGGCATAGAGATTGGCCAGGTTGTAATGGGCTTCGAAGTGCCTCGGCTCCTCTTTCAGGCAAAGGGTAAAACAATCTATTGCTTTGCTGTACGTCTTCCCCTGCGATTCTAAAATCCCGAGATTGCAATACGAGTCAGCGATACAGTCCCCCATCTCAATCGCTTTTTGGTAAAGTCCCTTTGCTTTGGGATTCCCCAGTTCATCGAGCATCAGGGCCTCTTCGAAGGGAGAAAGTTGATTGAGCTTGACGAGCTTTCCACCGGAAAATAAATTGAGCTGACCGTGCTTCTCGGGCCGGCCTGCCTTCTTTTTTCTGACCGGCTTGAAACCAAACTTTTCCGGGGTAGGAACCGGAAACTTTACGACTTTAGCCATACTGCAAAGGTACGCTTTTATCGCGTTTTCCCGCAAGGGCTGCCTTAGCTGGCTTTTTTTCTAACCGCTTTCTTTTCTTTCTGAACCTTTTTCTCCGCCTTGGCGGTAGGACCCTTCGCCTTCTCCATCGGCTTCTTTTTGGCCTGATCTATACTCGCTTTCAGGGCCGTCATGATATCTATTACTTTAGGTTCTTCTTCCACCACCGACACGATTTCCTTGCCGGCGATCTTGGCATCAATGATGGCCTTCAGGGCATCATAATAATGGTCTTTCATTTCGATGCTTGAAAATTTGACGGTCATGGAATCGACGAGGGTCTTGGCAAGCTTCAATTGCTCCTTATCGGCTTTCACTTCCAGGAGTTGCGGTACTTCCCGGATACTGCGCACTTCATTAGGATACCGAAGCCGGTACATCAGCATACCCCCTTCATGAGGGTTGATCAGTACAGGTGTTTCACGGTCCCTGAGCACCACCTTCCCAACCCCTATTTTGCCACTGTCTTTTAGCGACTGGCACAGTAACCCATAGGTTTTGGCAGCCATTTCGCCATCAGGACCGATGAAATAGGGCGCTTCAAACAGGGTTGGATGAACTTCCTCTGCCTTTACAAACCCTTCGATCTCGATCACCCTGGTGCTCTTGAGCCGCACTTTTTCGAGATCTTCCTGCTCGATGATCACGAATTGCCCCGGCTCATACTGATACCCCTTTACGATCTCCTCGGTCCGAAGTGGTTGCCCGGTGACTTTGTCTTTCTTTTCATAGCTCACTGGGTTGTGTCCTTCCCTCGACAACAGATTGAAACTGATGGACTTTTCGTTGTCAATCGCATTGTAGATCCTGACGGGAATGGTGACTAAGGAAAACTGAATGTGGCCTTTCCAAATCGCTCTCATAAGCAAAAAATATTTTAGTTAGTTTAAAAAATGAGATAGAGAGCACTAAAGTATTGATAATGAGTTATTTTTCAAAGCCAACACCTGATTTTTTTCCCGCAGATCTCGGTTTTATCTCCCGCAGATCTCGCAGATTTACGCAGAAAATTTCCCGCAGATCTCGCAGATTTGCGCAGAAATGCACGAGTGCTAGGAACAAAAAAGGAGCGGCACAAAGGCGCGCATTGCAACAAGCAGCTTTCTTTTCCATAGTTAGAGACACTCCGGTGCACCGCGGAGCAAAATACGAAGTTTACGTCTGCGTAAATCTGCGTGATCTGCGGGAAACAATTCCAAGCAATTCTGCGGGAAATTATCTCCCGCAGATCTCGCAGATTTACGCAGAAGGTAGGGTTGCTAAGAACAAGAAAGGCGGCGTCAAAGGCGCCGCATTGGAGCAAGCTGCTTTCTATTCCATTGCTATAGACACTCCGGTGGACGGCGGAGCAAAATACGACGCATACGTCTGCGTAAATCTGCGAGATCTGCGGGAAATTATTCCGAAATTAAAGGTAAGTTTCTCCATGAAGGTACCGATCCTCTTCCTGATATTCTCTCTCATGATATCTGCCGGGAGCCTGGCCCAGAGCCGCCGGGAGGCCCGCCACTACTTTTTTGAGGGCGAGCAAGCGATGGAGGAAAACAAATATGCCCTGGCGCTGGCTCATTACAACGAATGCATCCGGCTGGACCCCTACTTTATGGAGGCTTACCATTCCCGTGCCGCAGCCAGGGAAGGACTCGGTGACATCAAAGGTGCGCTTACCGATTATAGCATTTACGTTGACTCCAAACCGGGACAGCCCGATGCTTTGCTCAGCAGGGCGGTATTGCGATACAAGCTGGGTCAATACGTACCGGCAAGGGAGGACTTTGTCCTTCTACTAACCCTTCCGCCGGGAGAAACAAATAAGATAATCTTTCGTCAGGATGCCGGGGGAACGGACAAGATCTTCACTCAACAAGGCTCGAATCATGCCGACATTTTCAATTACCTCGGGTTAATTGAAACGAAGCTGAAAAATTATGGGATCGCTTT
>Ga0193731_1000414_pt1 | contig 14389 bp, 10 predicted proteins | sample U1a2metaG_FD_144920 | JGI IMG/M metagenome (GOLD analysis project Ga0193731, IMG submission 144920) | Soil microbial communities from a riparian zone of the East river system, Colorado, United States - U1a2 | ecosystem: Environmental > Terrestrial > Soil > Riparian zone | place: USA: East River...
AATTTCCGTAGTTCGTATGTCGACCACCATTCATCGATGTGAAGGAAGAAAACAAGAATGATCCACAGCACATGCGGCCAATAAATCCTGACGCGATGCCATTGATGAACCAGGTCGGCAACGCCGGTCACGATTTGTGTAATCCCCATTCCGAGGATGATCGAAATAAGTACCGTTACATATTCAAATGGAGTCATAGCGTGATTGTTGATTCAAGGTAAAAAATAAGTCAGGGACGTAAAAACCGCATCTTTTGAGGTTATTTAAATTGATTCTAAATTGGTTTTTTCCACTTTTTCAAAGAGGGACTGAGCGCAATTCCGGGATGACTAAGCTAATCGAAAATAATCCAGTTGAAGCTTTAAATATATTTGAAATAATGCGTTGGGGGTGTAGATTTGTGCCACCTTCAAAAAGTTGGATACCTAACCGCATCATGATGAAGTTCAGAATTTCCGGTCTCACGTCTGTTCTTTTAGTCCTCATCAGTTTCATCACCTTTGCCCAAGAGATTCCCAAAGATCCGGCTGCGATCAGTGCGGGTGAAGCGCTGTTTAATGGCAACTGTAAAGCGTGTCACCGGGTTAAAGTAAAATTAGTAGGTCCTGCCCTGGCAGGATTTGAAGGACGTGTACCTTCCGTCGCCTGGGTCCTGGGTTGGGTCCGCAACTCTTCCAAAGTAATCGCCAGCGGCGATGAGTATGCCGCAAAAATCTATAACGAGTACAATAAGAGCCAGATGACTTCTTTCACGGGCTACACCGATGCTCAGATCTTGAGCATCCTGGCGTATGTGAAAGCGGAAGCGGCGAAACCCGATGTTGCCGCAGCCCCTGCAGCAGGAGCGGGACCGGCCACAGGCGAGCCCTCCGTTCCAACGGCCTACCTCGATGCCATCCTGATCGGGATGCTTTTGATCTTAATCCTGTTGGTCATCATTCTTGCCCTGATTATCTCCGCTCTCAAAAAATACCTCGATCAAAAGGAGCTGCCTGCAGAAGAAAAAGAAGTTGTTCGTGCACCGTTTACATTCGGCACCATCATGCAAAGCCGGGGATTTATCTTCCTGGTCTGCTTTGTCGTCGCAGCGGTTGCTTTCAAAAGCGTCATTGATGGGCTGTATTCCATCGGCGTACAGCAAGGGTATCAGCCGAAGCAGCCAATCGCCTTTTCCCACAAGTTGCATGCCGGCACATACGAAATCGATTGCAAGTATTGCCATACCGGCGTGATGAAAGGCAAACAGGCCAACATTCCTTCCCCCAACATCTGTATGAATTGCCATTCGCAGATCAAGAAAGGCTCTCCGGAGATCGCGAAGATCTATGCGGCCATTGGCTATGATTCGGTTACCGCTTCCTATACAGGCAAGCAGAAACCAATTGAATGGGTACGGGTTCACAACTTGCCCGACCTCGCTTATTTCAATCATGCTCAGCACGTCAACGTGGCCGGAGTTGAATGCGCGACCTGCCATGGTCCGATCAAGGAAATGGACGTAGTGAAACAATACTCCCTGCTGACGATGGGGTGGTGTATTGATTGTCACAGAAAAACAGATGTGAATACGAAGGGCAATGCTTATTATGATAAGTTGCTGGAACTTCATAATAATAAAAGGCCAATGAAAGTAGAGGATATCGGCGGGCTGGAATGCGGGAAATGTCACTATTGATCGTAAAAGACGGCGAAGTATCGAATTGAGGAAATCGAATAACGGATAACGGTTCTATGAGTAACAAAAAGACATACTGGAAAGGCATTGAAGAACTGAAGAACGACCCCGGATTTGTAAAACATGCCGATAAGGAATTCGTTGACCTTGGGGTAGAGCAAGACTCCGGCCACTCGCGAAGGGATTTCCTGAAAATGATGGGCTTCGGAATGTCGGCAGTTGCCCTGGCTGCGTGCGAAACTCCTATCCGCAAAGCGATTCCGTATATTCAAAAGCCGGTAGACGTTGATCCGGGCATTCCTAACTATTACGCCTCTACCTATATTAATGGAGGCGACTATTGCAGCATTGTAGTAAAGACCCGGGAAGGACGTCCGATCAAGATCGAAGGGAATAGTCTTTCCGGCGTTACGAAAGGAGGAACCAGCGCACAGGTAGAAGCTTCTGTCCTTTCTCTATATGACAACTACCGCTTGCGCGGACCCAAGATTGGAAATGAAAATGCGAGCTGGGAAGATGTGGATAAGCAAGTAATGGAGAAGCTTGTCGGAATTGCAGGCAAAGGCGGACAGATCAAGATTGTGAGCAATACCATTCTGAGTCCCAGTACCCGGCTAGCGCTCGAAAAATTCAAGGCATCCTATCCTACGACACAGCATATCCAATACGATCAGAATTCCAACTACGGAATGCTGAAAGCGAATGAAGAATCGTTTGGAAGCGCTTTTATCCCTTCCTATGATTTTAGTAAGGCGAAAGTCATCGTCGGCATCGGCGCTGATTTCCTGGGCACGTGGATTTCCCCGATTGAATTTGCCAAACAGTATGCTTCCACCCGGGAGATCAATGAAGATCATCGGGAGATGTCGCGGCACTATCAGTTTGAGAGCAACCTCTCCCTGACGGGAGCCAATGCCGATTACCGGACAGCCATAAAACCTTCCCAGGGAGGACTGGTGATCGCTCAGTTATATAACCTGATTGCGGCCCAAGCCGGACAGCCGGTGTTGTCGGCGGGTATCGAAAAGATTGCCAACCTCGAAAAAGCGGCAGATGATTTATGGGAAAGCCGCGGTAAAGCCCTGGTGGTTTCCCGATCCAACAACAAGGCCGTTCAGGTAGTAGTTAACGGCATCAATGTCATGTTGGGAAGTTATGGTTCTACCATTCTGCCCCATATCCCTATCAATTTCCGGCAAGGCAACGATGAGGCCATGGCGAATTTCATTTCCGACGTTGAAGGAGGGAAGGTCGATGCCATTATTTTTTACAACAGCAACCCGGTCTATGATCACCCCCTGGGTGAAAAGTTGGGCGCTGCATTAAAGAACGTGGCCCTGACGGTTTCAACTTCCTATACAGAAGATGAAACGGCTTCGGCATCGGGTATCAAAGCTCCGGATCACCATTATTTGGAATCGTGGAACGATGCAGAACCGAAAAAGAATTTTTACTCGCTGTCTCAGCCGGCCATTACCCCGATTTTTAAATCCCGGCAAGCGCAGGAAAGTTTCCTCATCTGGTCGGGCGAGACGAATGTTGATTATTTCAATACGGTAAAAGAGAACTGGAAGAACTGGTTCTACTCAAAGCAAAATACAGCGGCGAATTTGCAGACCTTCTGGGACCAGTGCTTATATAATGGTGTGTATGAGCTGGGCGCCGACGAATTCAAGGGCGTTTCCTTCGCCGGCGATGTGAACGCAGCCGCTACGGCCATCAGCGGCAGTTACAAAGCAGACAATCCCGGTTTTGAATTGTCCATTTATGAAAATTATGGAGTGGGCAACGGCTCGCAAGCCAATAACCCCCTGCTGCAAGAATTGCCGGATCCGATCACAAAAGCAACATGGGATAACTATGTGACGATATCGCAAAAAGATGCGACTGCCAAGGGATTCACTATGAACGACGGCACGACACAGTTGGCCAACCTCACGGTGGGAGGCAAGACCGTGAAAGTACCGGTTGTGATCCAGCCGGGCCAGGCTGTAGGAACATTAGGTCTCCCGCTCGGTTATGGCAGAACGAAAGTCGGGAAGGTAGCCGAGAACATTGGCGTGAATGCCTATCCCTTCATGGCTACAGTGAACGGCGGCTTGACAATGAGTATCCTGGAAGGCGTCACGATTGAAAAATCGGAAGAACCTTACCGGATCGCGCAGACGCAGACCCATCAAACGTACATGGGCCGTGAGAATGTGATTCAGGAATCGGTGTTGAGCGAGTTTAAGAAAAATCCGAGGGCAGGCCGCGTAGACGAGGAAGTTTCCAAATGGAATGAAAAAGTGGCCCCCAGCGAAGTGAGTCTGTGGAAAGGTCACGAATATAAGAACCACCACTGGGGTATGGCCATCGACCTGAACACGTGTACCGGGTGCGGTTCTTGTGTGGTGGCCTGCAACGTTGAAAATAACATTGCGCTGGTGGGGAAGGATGAAATTCTGAGAAGGAGAGAGATGCATTGGCTGAGGATCGACCGGTATTATACGAGTGATGCAAAGTCAGGCGATCTTAAAGGATTGGAGATCGCATCGGATAATCCGGAAGTGGTTTTCCAGCCTATGCTTTGTCAGCATTGTAACAATGCATCGTGCGAAACGGTGTGTCCGGTGGCGGCAACAACACATAGCACGGAAGGCCTCAACCAAATGACGTACAACCGCTGTATTGGTACACGCTATTGTGCCAATAACTGTCCTTATAAGGTACGGCGCTTCAACTGGTTTAAATACCACGACAATCAGCAATTCTATCAATCGAATCCTGCCATGAACACCGACCTGGGCCGGATGGTGCTTAACCCGGAAGTGACGGTTCGTTCACGCGGCGTAATGGAGAAATGTTCGTTCTGTGCACAGCGGATTCAAACCAGCAAGCTCAACGCCAAGAAGGAGAGGAGACCGGTTAAAGACGGAGATGTCGTTACCGCCTGCCAGGCAGCTTGCTCGACCGGCGCGATTCTTTTTGGAGATATGAATGATCCGGAAAGCCGCCTTAGCAAACTGCTGAAGATCGAGCACGACCCCAAGAAACCGAATTACAGCATCGACAAAAAAATCGGGAATCCCAGGGCGTACCGGGTGTTGGAAGAAATTGGCGTAAAGCCCAATATTTTCTACCTCACCAAGATCAGGAACAAAGACAAGGAAAAAGAAAACGCTTAACTCGGGTTAAGTTATTAGCGATTTAGATAACGGATCAACGAACTTATGCAAGTTACCTCAGCGATACGCGAACCATTAGTGACCGGTGGAAAAACCGTTCACGATGTATCAGAAGACATTAGCCGGCAGGTGGAAGGAAAACCTGTCCGCTTGTGGTGGATAGCGTTTGGTATTTCTTTCGTATTCCTGTTATACGGTTTGTATTGCGCCTGCATGGTCGAGTGGGTAGGCATTGGGGTGTGGGGATTGAATAAAACTGTGGGCTGGGCCTGGGATATCACCAACTTCGTGTGGTGGGTGGGTATCGGTCACGCAGGAACACTGATTTCGGCCATTCTTTTATTGTTCCGCCAGCGTTGGAGGATGTCGATCAACCGGGCAGCAGAAGCCATGACTATTTTCGCCGTTATCTGTGCCGCGAGTTTTCCACTGTTCCACATGGGTCGCCTTTGGCTGGGATTTTATTGGACACTACCCCTTCCCAATGCGTTCGGCTCACTCTGGGTAAATTTCAATTCGCCGCTCTTATGGGATGTGTTTGCCATCTCGACGTACTTTACCGTTTCGCTGGTGTTCTGGTATATGGGTCTGATCCCCGACTTTGCCGTGATCCGCGACCGGGCCGTGCGCTCAGGCGATAAGATCCGGGCTGTGGTCTACAATGCCCTGAGTTTTGGATGGAGCGGCGGAGCCCGCACGTGGATGCGCTACGAATCGGTAGCCCTGATCCTGGCCGGCCTTTCCACGCCGCTGGTACTTTCTGTTCACACCATTGTGTCCATGGACTTTGCCACTTCTGTTGTTCCGGGATGGCATACAACCATCTTCCCGCCGTATTTTGTTGCAGGAGCTATTTTCTCAGGCTTCGCCATGGTGTTGACATTACTTATAGTAACGCGAAAAGTATTTAAGCTCGAAGACTACATTACAATCTATCACATTGAATTGATGAACATCATCATCATTATCACAGGATCGATTGTAGGGATCGCTTACATCACCGAGTTTTTTATTGCCTGGTATGGCCAGGTGCCCGCCGAGCAATACGCCTTCATCAATCGGGCTACCGGTCCGTACTGGTGGGCGTACTGGTCGATGATGACGTGTAACGTAATTTCACCGCAGTTGTTCTGGGTCAAGAAGATCCGGACGAGTATCGTTGCCACCTTTGTCCTTTCGATTGTCGTGAATATCGGAATGTGGTTTGAGCGCTTTGTGATCATTGTGACCTCGCTGCACCGCGATTACCTGCCGTCCAGTTGGGCCATGTTTTACCCGACGCGGTTCGATGTGGGCCAGTATCTTTTCACGTTTGGATTGTTCTTTACCGCATTTTTCCTCTTTGCCAAGTTCTTCCCGGTCATCAACATGGCCGAAGTAAAAAGCATTATCAAATCGACGTCCGAAAAAAAGAAGAATTAAACCATCATGGAGAGTAAACACTATTTGGTTGGAATTTTTGACGATGAAGATGTTCTTCTTCATGCCGTGGAACAGATCCGCGAGAAGGGCGTCAGGATCGAGGAAGTGTATTCGCCTTTCCCGGTGCACGGATTGGACGAAGTGCTGGGGTATAAACGTTCACGGCTTCCGATCGCCGCCTTTATGTTTGGCCTGACGGGTACTGCCCTGGCCTTGATCATGCAGATATGGATGTTGGGTTATGACTGGCCCATGATCATCGGCGGCAAGAACTTTGCGTCCCTTCCGCCCTTCATACCCGTCACATTTGAATTGACGGTTTTGCTGTCCGCATTGGGTATGGTCGCCACGTTCCTGATCGTCAGCGACATGAAGCCGTATCACTGGCCGCGCCAGTTTGATTTGCGCAGCACGGACGATAAACATGTGATGGCCATCGACCTCGGTTCGAACAAATTAAGCAAGAGCGATATTGGAAGGATATTAAAAGACAGCGGGGCTCAGGAAGTAAACGAAAAGAATTTCTAATACCATGCACACGATGCAAGTGATAAAGAAAGTAATGATGGGTGTTTCTGCCGCCGGATTGCTGGCAGGCTGCCAGGGCAAGGGCGATTACGCCGGCAGGGAGTACGCGCCCAACATGTATCATTCTGTAGCCTACGAGCCGCTTTCTCAAATCACCGATGAAGATGCCGGCCGCTGGGTGAATGCGCTGGATAATGGAAGAGGGGAATATTTCAATTCGAATAAATACAACCCGTTCCACATGAACATGCGTGTACCGCCTCCCAATACGGTGCGGAGGACACCCAATGGATGGTTGCCTTACCGCGCCTCGAACGATACGACCAGCTTGCGACTCGCCAACAGCCTGATCAATCCAATGGATTCCTCTAAGGCAGTACTGGCTTCGGGAAAAATACTATTTGAAACGTATTGCAAGCATTGCCATGGAGCAACGGGCGCGGGTGATGGAAAAGTGGCTGACAAATTTCCTGGCGTGGCCAACCTGAAGGGGGATGCTTATAAGATGATAACCGAAGGTCACATTTTCCATGTCATCACGTACGGCAAGGGATTGATGGGGGCACATGGTTCCCAGGTGGCCCCGGAGGACCGCTGGAGAATTGCGAAATATGTAAAATCGTTACAGAAATAAGGAGTAAACGAACGAATCAAAAAACCTCAAATGGTAGCGGACGAGAAATACGAATTCAAAGGAGCGACGAAAACAAAATTGGTCGGACTGGCCTTCGTTGGGGTAGTGCTATTTGCGTTAGGCGTGTTCATGGCAATGCGCTCCGGACACGAAGAGCATGAGCCCGCGGTAAAAGCTTCCGCAGAAGTTGCGAAAACCCTGGTGGCAGCCAACGAACCCGCAGCAGCTTCCGAAGCGCACGCGGAAGGCGAGCATCACGAAACAGCTCCCTGGATCAAGCGAATTTTTGCCTCACTTTGGATGAATAACGTCTTCTTTACCGGCATTGGAATCATTGGATTATTTTTTATTGCTATTCAATACGCAGCACAGGCGGGGTGGTCAACCCCCATCCGAAGAATACCGCTGGCGATCGGTCATTGGATACCCTATGCGGGAATTTTGATGTTGGTGAGCTGGTTCATTGTAAAGCACGACGTTTTCCACTGGACTCATGCCGACTTATACAGACCGGTTGCAGAAGGCGGTGATAAGATCATACAGGGGAAAAGCGGACTGTGGTATTGGCCTATGGCGAGCGGTACGTTTCCTATGTTCTACATTGCCAGAATGGTGATCTTCTTTGGCTTATGGTATTTGTTCTTCGTCTGGATCAGGAAAGAAATCCTGACCCAGGATGAAGACGGTTCGACTGAACATTGGTACAATGCAAGGAAATTCTCAGCCATTTTTCTGATCATCTTCGCGGTGAGTTCCTCCATGGCGGCCTGGGATTGGGTAATGAGCATTGATCCGCACTGGTATAGTACCATGAATGGCTGGTATGTTTTCGCCAGCTGGTGGGTAACCGGGTTGGCGGCTATTACCTTGATTGTTATCAACCTGAAGGATGCCGGGTACCTCAAAATGGTCAATTCCAACCACCTTCACGATTTAGGCAAATTCTGTTTCGCATTTAGCATTTTCTGGACCTATATCTGGTTTAGCCAGTTTTTGCTGATCTATTATGCCAATATTCCTGAAGAAACGATCTATTTTGTCGAACGGCTGAAAAACCCACCCTATAGTTGGATATTTTATGCTAATCTTTTCTTAAACTTTGTATTCCCGTTCCTGTTGTTGATGACGCGCGACGCAAAACGCCAGAGTTCCATGCTGAAGGTAGTTTGCCCCATTATCATTGTTGGCCATTGGTTTGATTTTTACAATATGGTCACTCCCGGCGTGATGCAAGACCAGGGTGGGGTTGGATTCCTGGAAATCGGAATGACCTTGATATTTGCGGCAGGGTTTTTATTTGTAGTCCTTTCCAGTCTGGCAAAAGCGCCCCTGGTGGCCAAACATGACCCGCTGATGGAAGAAAGTTTACATCATCACATTTGATAGAAGAAGCTGATTAAAAGATAAAGCTATGATGAGTATTGTTATCGGGTTAGGAGTTGTACTGGTACTCGCCATTCTGTACATGATCTTCAGAATCAGCAGCCTGGTAGGGTTAGTGAAGGGCGAGAAAGAAAAGGTCAAAAAGGTCGATTCCTGGAATTCCATAAATGCCGTCCTTTTCATGGTCTTTTCGGTTGGCAGCATTGGCGGATTCCTGTGGTATTCTTTCGCGAATTTTGACGGATATACATTGCCGGTGGCATCGAGCCATGGAAAAATTACCGACGGTCTTTTCTGGGTCACCATGTGGATTTCCGTTATCGCTTTTATCATTATCAGCGTTGCGATGTTCTGGTTTACCTATAAATACCAGTACCGCGAGGACAGGAAAGCGGAGTTCATCCCTGATAATCATACCCTTGAAATTATCTGGACGATTGTTCCGGCGATTGTCCTCGCGCTGTTGATTTTCCGCGGCCTGCGGGTCTGGAATGATATTACCGGCCCGGCTAAGCCAAACGCCGAAATAATTGAATTGATTGGTCAGCAGTTTGCCTGGACCGCCCGGTATCCCGGAACAAAAGATAAAGAACTCGGGACGGTCAACTATAAATTGATCGATGCGTCGAATGAATTTGGCCTGGATATGCGGGACAAGAATTCCTTCGACGATTTTAAGTCACTCGAATTGCATCTGCCCGTCGGGAGGGAGGTATTGCTTAAAATCAGGGCCAAGGATGTTTTGCACAGCGTTTACCTTCCTCATTTTCGTGTAAAAATGGATGCCGTTCCCGGAATGGTAACTCAGTTTAAATTTACTCCCACGGTGACCACCCAGCACATGCGCGATTCCCTGGGTAATCCCAAATTTAACTATGAAATGGCCTGTGCCGAGATCTGCGGAAAAGGACATTTCTCCATGCGTTTCCCCGTGGTAGTAGATGAGCCTGAAGTCTATGAAAAATGGAAAGCGTCACAGGAATCCTGGTTGAAACAAAATCCGGATTATTTAAAACGCGTGCCGGCCGAACTTCGGGAAGCCGCGATCATTAAGGCGGGCTTGCCGATCGACAATGCGACAGCCGGCTCAGTAAGAACAGTATCAGCTAATTAATTTACGCATCATGGCAACTACCCATATTCATACTTCTGCAGATGTCCACCACGATGACCATGACGAAGAACATGCTCATCATGGCAATTTTTGGACTTCTTATGTTTTTTGCCAGGACCACAAAGTCATTGCCAAGCAATTCCTCATTACGGGTATGGCCTGGGCACTCCTGGGTGGTATCTTTTCGGTTATTTTTCGCCTTCAGCTGGGTTTTCCGGAAGCCAGCCTGGCTTGGTTAAAGCCCGTACTGGGTGGGTGGATCACGGAACAGGGAAAAATTGACCCTGAATTCTATCTGGCGCTCGTCACCATGCACGGAACCATCATGGTCTTCTTTGTGCTCACAGCCGGATTGAGCGGAACCTTCAGCAACTTTCTCATTCCACTTCAAGTAGGAGCCCGGGACATGGCCTCGGGTTTTATGAATATGCTTTCCTACTGGTTCTTCTTCCTGTCCAGTTGCGTCATGGGCACCTCACTATTTTTGTCAACCGGTCCTGCCGCCGGCGGGTGGACGGTTTATCCACCCTTGAGCGCCTTACCGCAGGCGATCTCCGGTTCCGGATTGGGAATGACGCTTTGGCTCGTGGCGATGGCGCTCTTTATCGTGAGCACCTTGCTTGGAGGGATCAATTATATTACCACGATCATCAACTTAAGGACGCAGGGAATGTCCTTTACCAAATTGCCGCTCACGATCTGGGCCTTCTTGTTTACAGCGATCATTGGTCTGCTTTCATTCCCGGTCCTCTTCAGCGCGGCCTTGTTGTTGATCTTTGACCGGAGTTTCGGTACAAGTTTTTTCTTGTCGGATATCTACGTTGCCGGGGAAGCGCTTCCGAATCAAGGAGGAAGCCCGATCTTGTTTCAGCACTTGTTCTGGTTCCTCGGTCACCCTGAAGTATATATTGTGCTGCTGCCAGCCCTGGGGATCACCTCCGAAATCATTGCAACCAATTCGCGAAAGCCCATCTTTGGATACAAAGCCATGGTGGGCTCCATGTTGTTCATCACCATTCTTTCCTTCGTGGTATGGGCTCATCACATGTTTGTAACGGGCATGAATCCTTTCCTGGGTTCCATTTTTACCTTACTGACCTTGATTATCGCTGTCCCGTCGGCAGTAAAGATCTTTAACTATGTCACTACCCTGTGGAAGGGCAACATCCGGTTTACACCAGCAATGCTGTTTTCTATCGGTCTGGTCTCGTTCTTCCTTACCGGTGGGATCACCGGCATCTTTCTGGGTAATTCAGCGGTAGACATCCAACTGCACGATACTTATTTTATAGTGGCGCATTTCCATTTGGTGATGGGTAGCGCGTCGTTCTTTGGCATGCTGGCTGGCGTATACCACTGGTTCCCGAAGATGTTTGGCAGGCTCATGGATGACCGGCTGGGATACATCCACTTTTGGATCACATTTATCGGCGTCTATTTGGTCTTTTTCCCGATGCATTACATTGGCATTGCCGGCTTTCCAAGAAGATATTATTCCTGGACCAATTTCGAGACCTTTAGCGGGTTCACCGACCTGAATACGCTGATCAGTATAGCGGCTATCCTGACGTTGGCAGCGCAGTTTATTTTCCTCTTTAATTTTATATACAGCATTTTCAGAGGCAAAGCAGCTCCCGCCAACCCCTGGAATTCAACAACACTGGAATGGACAACACCGCAACATCCCCAGCACGGCAACTGGCCAGGAGCCATTCCGACCGTGTACCGCTGGCCTTATGATTATAGTAAGCCGGGCGCCAAAGAAGATTTCATTCCTCAGCACATTCCGTATTCTGAAACGCCGGAGTCTAATTTGCCCCATGAGAATGAGCAGATCAAATTGGAATTGGGTAATGGTGGAGCCATTGTGGTAGAGGATAAGAAACACTAAGCCGGCGGTTTAGACCAGGACTTGAACTCAACAGCGATCGGGGGATTTCGTAAGCTTTGCTTCAGTACCCTGATCGCTGTTTATTTTCTCATCCTGGTAGGTGGGATCGTCCGCAGTACCGGTTCGGGAATGGGTTGTCCCGATTGGCCAAAATGCTTTGGGCGGTGGACACCACCGACGTCGGCAGAGCAGCTTCCGGAGAACTACAAAGAAGTGAATTCCGCTTTCCGCGAAAAGAAAAATCAGAAGTTCATAAAGTATTTACGTGCCTTCGGACTTGATGCCACAGCAGAAAAAATGCAACACGATAAATCCATTTTGGCAGAAGATGATTTCAATGTCGTCAAAGCCTGGATCGAATATGTGAACCGCCTTGTCGGGGTAGCGATAGGCCTGTTTATAATCGCGTTGTTCTGGAAGTCAATTCGCCTGCGCAAGTTCTATCCCTCTATTTTCATTTTTTCGTTAGTGGTATTGATCGCCGTGATCGTGCAGGGATGGTTCGGTTCTATTGTGGTGTCCACCAACCTTACCACCTGGACCGTGACGGTCCACATGCTATTGGCGCTGGTAATGGTAGGGCTGCTTGTGTATTTGTTGCGGCTAAGTGAAGACGGCCGTGATTACGGCGCGTCTGCCGGATTGAAAGGGGTATTGTTAGCATGCATCGCGACCCTGTTGATTCAGATTTTTTTTGGTACACAGGTCAGGGAATCCATCGACCGGCTTGCCACGCTGAATGTGATCAGGGAAAGCTGGATTTCCCAATTGGGGATTTCGTTTCTGGTCCATCGGTCATTTTCATTGTTGGTATTGCTCCTCCATTTGATTTTGGTAATAAAATTGGTGAAAACAGGAGAAAATAATCCTTTATCCCTTGGGCTAATAGTTTTACTTTTAGGGACTGCCGCGACAGGGGTAGGGATGGCCTGGTGGGCTGTGCCCGCCGTGCTGCAACCGATCCATTTAGTATTGGCGACAGGAGCATTGGGGTTGCAATTAATGCTGTTTTTTAGAATGTACGTGCGACAACAAGAGGTGTTAACAAATTGATATGGTTTCGCAAGAAATTCAGCTTTCCGGATCGATTCATTTCCTAGCTAAGGCGAAGGCATTCAACGAATTGCTGAAAGTGAGATTGTCTTTTCTGGTGGCATTTTCCTGTGCTTTTGGTTATGGCCTGGCAACGCAGGGACGGGTGAATTGGGAGACGCTTCTGATGTTGACGTTGGGAGGGTTCCTGCTTTCTGGAGCTTCCGTTGGCCTCAACCAGGTGATGGAGAGAGATATCGATAAACTGATGACCCGGACGATGAACCGTCCTTTGCCTACACACCGTCTTTCTGTTCGGGAAGCGCTCGCCTTTATCTTTCTTTGTTTTGCCGGCAGTATGATCTTGCTGTGGATGTACACGAATCCGTTGACCGTATTTTTATCGGTCATCTCCATGGTCTTGTATTGTTTTGCTTACACCCCCTTGAAGCGGGTGGGTCCTGTAGCGGTGTTTGTCGGTGCCATTCCCGGCGCATTTCCGCCTTTGCTGGGATGGGTTGCCGCCACGGGTTCTATTTCGCACGAGGCCTTGATCATCTTTGGGATCCAGTTTATCTGGCAGTTCCCTCACTTCTGGGCGATTGCCTGGGTGTCGGACGACGATTATAAAAAAGCCGGCTTTAGACTTTTGCCTTCAGGAGGCGGGAAGGATTTGAATACGGCCGTTCAGATCATGATCTATACTATGTTCCTCATTCCGCTTGGATTACTTCCTGCCAAATTTGGGATCACCGGACTGGACTCGGCCATCGTGGCGACCGTCTGCGGCGTTGCCTTTTTTGCTCAGACCTTTTCGCTATTAAAAACGGGCAGCCGTCAATCTGCCCTTCGTCTTATGTTTGGATCTTTTTTGTATTTGCCGATAGTTCAGATTGCCTATTTGTTGGACAAAATCCAATAACTAATGATCAATTCGCCAATGCGTGTACCACCAATGACTAATGACCAATAACCAACATCAATGACCAGCGAATTCAAAATTGTTGAGGAACCGAAGAAGCCGATTTCCATGCATCCGAAGAAATTTGCGATGTGGCTGTTCCTTGCCAGTGTGGGGATGTTGTTTGCGGCTTTTACCTCGGCCTACATTGTCAGGCAGGCGGAGGGGAACTGGGTTTATTTTGAGTTGCCGAGACTTTTTTATTATACCACGGCCATTATTGTGCTGAGTTCTGTAACAATGCAATGGGCGTACGGGTCGGCAAAAAAAGATAATCTGAACCGGGTGAAATGGCTGGTGAGCGCGACTTCGGTTTTGGGGATTGTTTTTCTGGCCGGGCAGGTATTGGCCTGGCGCGAGTTAGTGAAAATGAGTGTCTATTTTGTAGGGAACCCGTCAGGTTCGTTTCTTTATGTTCTCACCGGATTGCACGGTCTGCACCTGGTCACAGCCATTATTTTCCTGTTGATTGTGCTGAACGCCACCTGGAAATATAAGGTCCATTCAAAAAACATGGCGCAGATGGAAATGTGTACAACCTACTGGCATTTTTTGAGCGGTCTTTGGCTTTATTTATTTGTA
>Ga0193731_1000418_pt1 | contig 14354 bp, 17 predicted proteins | sample U1a2metaG_FD_144920 | JGI IMG/M metagenome (GOLD analysis project Ga0193731, IMG submission 144920) | Soil microbial communities from a riparian zone of the East river system, Colorado, United States - U1a2 | ecosystem: Environmental > Terrestrial > Soil > Riparian zone | place: USA: East River...
GCAGTTGCCCGCGGGTCAATCGAAACGCCCCACGACGCAGCAACATCCCAGGAGCAAATCCGCTGCCGGTCACCTGTTGGCAATCGCGACAATGGCACTTAAACATCATGATCGGCTCAGCAGCGCATTCGTAGCGAATCGCGCCGCAAGAACAGCCACCAGTAAACGGAACCTTCATGGTAGTTTCACTGCGAATCAGGAATTTCAGCTTCAACGAGTTTCGCTAATAGCGTCAGCGATTCTTGCCAGCCGAGGTAGCACGCTTCGGCGGGAATGACCGCTGGCACGCCTTCCTGCACGATATTGAGCTCCGTTCCGCACGAAACTTCCTTCAACATAATCGTCGTCTGCATTTCGCCGGGCAAATTTGGATCATCAAATTTGTCCGTGTAGCGAATGAGCTCGTGCGGCGTCAGTTCGACATACGTTCCACCGAAGGAATGGCTTTTGCCTGTTGTGAAATTCGCGAACGACATTTTGTAAGTGCCGCCAATCTTGGCGTCCATCTGATGAACCTTGCCGGTGAATCCGTTTGGCGGAAGCCATTTGGCCAGCGCGTCCGGATCGAGGAACGCGCGGTAAATTCTCTCCGGTGTTGCCCGGAGCACGCGGTGAAGTCGGATGGTGTTTGCTGACATGATTTCTTTTCCTTTTGATTATTTGGCATTTGCGTCCGGCTCGATGATTCCCAACACGTTGCCGGCCGGATCCTCTGCGTAAGCAAGCCAGCCGATTTTCGGGATTGCCATTTTCGGGACGCAAATTTTTCCACCAGCTTGTTCTACTTCCTTTATTGTTCGGTCCAACGATTCCACCGCGATCGTGTTTAGAGTCCCGGACCCTTGCCCTTCACGCGGACGAGTAATGCCGCCATTGATTCCCGGCTCCTTATCATCGCCGGTCTGGACCAGCCAGTACTCGATCGGGCCGCCTTCGAATTTGCTGAACTTCCAGCCGAAAACGTCGCGGTAAAACGGCTGCACTTCTTCCGGATCATTAGTGTAGATTTCAAAGTGAGTGACACGATTCATCTCTCGCTCCTTCTTTTTGTACGCCGCTCAATATTCGTCGTGACGCCGCACCCAATCCATCGTTGCGTCCGGGTTTTCGTTGCGACCTTTTGGCGTGAGATCCAATAGATTGTAAGCGCCGACCAAACTGTCGAGCCCGCGCGCGTACGTCGAATAGGTGTGAAAGACATCGCCGTTTTCGTCTTTGTAAAACACGCTTAAACCCGGCATCTCATCGCCGATCAACTCACCTGTTTTAAAGTTGTAGAACATCTTCCCCTTTGCCTTTTGCTCCTCTGTGGCCGAGACGTGAAAATCGAAATTGAAATCGTTCCCGTGTGAAGAGAGCCATTTGAAACGCCAGCCCATTCGCTTCTGATAGGATTGAATTTCGGACACCGGGGCGCGCGAGATAACGACGAAGGTCACGTCGCGATGCGGCAGATGCCAGTTGGCGCCGTCAAAGTGGTCCGCCAGGTACGAACAGCTTTTGCAACCTTCCTCCCATCCCGGCCCCAGCATGAAATGATAGACTATCAATTGACTGCGTCCGTCGAAGAGATCGGCGAGAGTTTCCCTGCCATCTGGGCCGTCAAAGACATATTCCTTGTCGATCTTAACCCAAGGCAGCTCGCGCCGATGGCGGCTTACTTCGTCACGTAATCGCGTCAATTCCTTCTCGCGAGTCAGTAAATCCTTGCGCGCGACCCGCCACTGCTCCCTCGATACGACTTTGGAAGGATTCACTTCGGTTGCACCTATTTTCGGTTCCATTGTTTCGATTTTCATTTTCTTCTCCTCGAGTTTTGTTTGCTTGATGATTTTCGTGCCATTTCAGCAAAATCTTTTTCACGGCGAGCGCGGTCAACCCGCTTGCTGACGTCGCGCTCGCCGCGATGAACCCGACGTTCGCAAGACAAACCGGGCACATAAGACGCTCCCGTTTGTCCGTTGCCGCGTGACGACGTGCGACTGGTTCAGACTGTGGCGAACTCGGCTTCGCGCTTCAGTTCGCTCGCAACGGGACATTCCAGCGCAACAGGCCTGACCTCCACGCGCACACCGTATGGCAAGCCAGGGCATTCCTGTGCGATCGCCACCGCTTCATCCATGGTGGCGACATCGAGCAGGAAGTAGCCGCCGATCGCTTCTTTCGATTCCGCAAACGGCCCGTCTGACACGACGCGATTCTTGCCCGACACGATTTTGCCCTCGCGCTCGAGCGGATTACCGGCGACGGCTTTGCCTTGATCGGTTAGCCGCTTGAACCAAGCCATCCATTGGTCTGTGACTTTCTGTTTTTCCTCCGGCGAAAGAGGCTTGGTCCAATCGTTGCCGCGAAACAGCAGCATGTATCCATTTTGATTTTGTGTGTTCATATTATGTGATCGGTGATTGTGATTACGTGGTGTTGACTTTAAACGGTTGCAAGTTGTTCTTCTCGCGCCAATTCGCGCGTGCGCGCATCGAGTGGACATTCTTCAGCCACCGGACGCACTTCGATTGAGCCGCCATATGCCAGGCCCGGGATGCTCTGCGCAATGGCAACGGCTTCGTCGATCGTCTCGACATCCAGCACCAGATATCCGCCAATGGCTTCCTTCGATTCGGCGAATGGCCCGTCGGTGACGAACCGGCCGTTTTTGCCGGAAACGATTGTGCCCCTGCGTTCAAGCGCACGCCCAGGTTTGGCTTTGCCCTGCGCAGTCAATCTTTCGATCCAGGCGTTGTTCTGGTCCGTGAGTTTCTGGAGCTCTTCGCGCGAAAGCCTGTTGTACCATTCATCGCTCCGGTACAGCAGCATATATCCATTCTGATTTTGTGTGTTCATATTAGTTTCTAGTTGATGGTTGATAGTTGATTTTTTCGAGTTTTCAGAACTACGACGAACGAGTGACCGCGTTTAGGACAAATTATTTTGCATTCGGATCGGTCTGCCAAATTCCAAAGGGGTTGCCCTCGGTGTCCTGGCACACGGCGAAGTAGCCCATCTGCGGCACGGCCGTCTTCGCCATGCAGATTTTACCACCGAGTCTTTCGATTCTCTTGGAGAACTCGGTGACTGAATTTACGCTGACGTAGTTGACTACTGGCTCTTGCGGTTCGTTACGCTTCTTGAGCGCACCATCGGGAGTATCGTCGCCGCCACCGGTATCAATGTGCCAATACTCCTGGGGTCCAGGAAATCTTTCAATTTTCCAGCCAAATAAGTCGCCGTAAAACTTTTTGGCGCGTTCGACGTCATCGGCCGGGATTTCAAACCAGGTAATACTTGCTGCCTGTTTCTTCTCTAACTTGCTCATGTTTTGTCTTTCTGTTGATGTATGATTTTTGCAGATACGACGAACGAAAGACCGGCTTCAGGACATCGATCCAAAAAAATTCGGATTTTTCGCCGGGCGCTTCAGCACGGAACCCATTTGTTCAAACTGTTCGAGGAATCTCCTCGCACTCTTGCATTCGTTTTAAAAGAAACGCGCGTTCAGATTTCGTCTCCGCCAGTTCGAACGCTTTGCGGAACTGTTCGACAGCAGGTTGCCGGTGATTTAAGCGGAGCTCGAATTCGCCAAGGACCGCGTACAGCAAGTAATAGGAATTCAACTTTCGGGAGTCACGGATTGCCCGCACGGCCTCGAGTCCTGCTTTTGGCCCGCGAACATTACCGACAGCCACGGCGCGGTTGAGCGCGACCACAGGAGAATCATCAAATTCTATCAAGCGGTCGTAGAGCGACAGAATCCTACCCCAATCAGTCGCCGGATAATCTTTCGCCGTGGCATGACAGGCGGCGATGCCCGCTTGAAGATGATATTCAGTCATCGAATCACCCGAAGCCGATTCACGCAGGTGCGACATGCCGCGCTCGATCATCGCCTGGTTCCAGCGCGTCCGGTCTTGTTCTTCCAGGCGGAGGAGATTTCCTTGATCGTCTTGCCGCGTCGGAAGCCGCGCGGTGTTCAACAACATCAGAGCAAGTAACGCATGCGTCTTCGGCTGGTTGCCCGCCGGATGTTGGGCCAGTAGTTCGGTGAGGCGAATCGCCTCTCTGCATAAATCGTCACGGACGAGCTTGTCGCCGCCCGATGCTTTGTAGCCTTCGTTGAACAGCAGATAAAGCGATTGCAGGACGCTATCGAGCCGGCGCGCCAACTCCTCACTCTCAGGAATCTCAAATGGGACGCGCGCCTCCTGGATCTTTTGCTTTGCACGCATCAGTCGCTTGGCAATCGCCGCTTCCGTCGTGAGGAATGCACGACTGATTTCCGTAACGCTGAAGCCGCAGAGCGTTTTCAACGCCAGCGCCACCTGTGCTTCCGGTGGAATCACTGGGTGACAGCACACTAGCATCATCCGCAAGCGGTCGTCGGCAATTTCGTGTTCTGAAAAAATTGCACCTTCGGATGCAGACCCGTCACGCTCGGTCAGGCGCGCGATCTCAGCTTCTTTAGCGCGGAAAGTTTTCTGCCGCCGGACGACATCGAGCGCGAGATTGCGGGACGCGCGCATGATCCACGCGGCGGGATTTTCCGGAACCCCACGATATGGCCACGTCTGCAACGCGCGCGCCAGCGCTTCCTGCACCACGTCTTCAGCCAGGTTCAAGTGCTCGATCCCAAAAATTCCCGTCAGCGTCGCCACCATTTTTCCCGACTCATGACGGAAAAGATGCTCGACCAATTGAGACACGCCTGCTGGTTCTTGCATGGTAGTTCAACACTATTGCGTGTGCCATACGCTCAATATTCGCAAAGGCAATACGCGATTGTTTTCACCAACAGCCGTCTCACAATGTCATTCTGAGCGAAGCGAAGAATCTCGGATCAGCTCTGCACCCCACACACAAATGGAAATAGCCAGAGATGTTTCGCTTCGCTCAACATGACAGCGTTACGTTGTGAAATGGCTGTTAGCAGGTTCAAGTGTGTGCTTGTGCCATACGCGCGACACTCGCAAGGACAATGCATGATTGTTTTGAGTTGAATATTCAACGAAATACAACCGTCTCTGTTTTCTGGCGCGATATTGCGCTAGATGTAAGAGCCACCCGCCCCATGGTCACGCGAGAACTCGTTGAGCCGGAGCAGTTCAGCTTCAAAGACGACGGCGTTTTCCCGAATAGCGTCCTCCCGGTATTGTTGTATCGGCAGGCATTCAAAACGGAGATAGGAGATCGCGCTTCCGCTATTGAGCAATGCTTTGCGGAGAATGATTGGAGCAATTCGTGGCGAAACGGCGTCTATTCCTTTGCTCATTATCACAGCACCACGCATGAAGTGCTTGGAGCTTATGGCGGCGCAGCGACCCTGCGACTCGGCGGCGAGCATGGCAAAACCGTTGAGGTGCATGCCGGCGATGTGATTGTAATTCCTGCTGGTGTGGCTCACCAGAACATCGGCGCCAGCACGGAGTTTGCTGTTGTTGGCGCTTATCCCGACGGTCGCGAGTGGGATCTGCTTCGAGGTCGGGCAGACGAGCGGCCCAAAGCCGATCGCACGATCGCGGCTTTGCCGATTCCGAATTATGATCCGATCTACGGCCCTGAAGGCCCGCTGCGACAAATTTGGAAAGGCTGCGGAAGTTAGGCTACCAGCCTGACTCGGCTGGCAGGCTGCCAGCCTGCCGGGTCAGCCAAGCTGGCTGACATCCTCCGAAAGCCAAATGGAAGTAAATCCCCTCCGCCTCTCCCTTGCAAAGAGAGAGGCGACCGTCCGTACGCGGCACGTTTCGATTCCCCGAACTCGCGCTTGAGCTGAAGTCGCATAAGATTTTTCGACATGAGCTCAGCGCAGGAGACCTCCTCTGCCGCAAAGTTTCGTGCGATGCACGACTCCGGCTGCTTCGTGCTTCCAAACCCGTGGGACATTGGAACAACAATTTATCTCGAACGCCTCGGATTCAAAGCGCTCGCCACCACATCGGCAGGCTTCGCTTTTTCGCGCGGCAAGCCGGATGGCGCCGTTCCGCGTGATGAAATGCTTGCGCACATTCGGGAAATCGTGGAATCAACGGCGCTGCCGGTAAACGCAGATTTCTTGAACGGCTTCGCTGACAAGCCCGAGGAGGTAGCTGCGAATGTAAAACTTTGCATCGACATGGGCGTCGCTGGACTCTCGATCGAGGACAACTCGCAGGATCCCGCTGCGCCGCTCTATGAGAAACGTCTGGCAGTCGAGCGCATTCGCGCAGCACGCGCTGCGATAGACGCTTCGGAAACAGGCGTGGTGCTAACCGGCCGTTGCGAAGCGTGGCTCGTCCACGATCCCAATCCATTGCGCACCGCCTTGGAACGACTCGCTGCCTACGCTGAAGCCGGCGCTGATTGCCTCTATGCACCGGGCATCAGTACTTCAGACGAGATTACGCAGATCGTGAAGACAGTCGCACCGAAACCAGTCAACGTTCTTGTGTCCGGATTTAATCACCAGCTCTCGTTTTCCAAACTGGCTGATTTAGGTGTGCGCCGCATCTCAGTTGGGTCGGGCCTTGCGCTCGCTGCGTGGGGCGCATTTCTCCGCGCCGCGCAAGACATCAAAACAAACGGCACCTTCGATCTCTTGGTCAATAACGCCCCTTCCGTCGATCTGAACGAATTGTTCCGGAAAAGATCATGACACGAATAGCCGAGACCTAGGCCCAATAAAAGAGCCATTCTTTAATGCGAATGTATCAGATCCAACAGAGCCCGGGCGCACAGTAAAGCTCCCAAAAGAGATCCGACTCCGATCATGCGCAATTCAATAAGATATCCTGCCTTCTTTTACACGGTGTAACATTATTCCGCGACCAATCCAGAAGCCCCATCGGCCGCTCTCGCAAGCGTTGATAGTAAATTCCAGCACGCGTCGCGGCCATCCCGTACACAATATTCCCACTGTGAGAAAAACGACGAAGACGAGTACCAATGGAAGCATTTCTCAGGGTGGCTCCTGAAGGAGTTTTATCAGGAAGTTCTCACCTCGACAAATTGTGGATTGGAATTTCTGATCAAGCACGCCACCATTCTCGGATGAAAATCGTTACGATTATTGCCCGCGTTCGGCAAAGAGCATGATCGCTGTCGTCAGTTCTCTAGGAAATGGTCTTCTGACTTTAGTCAGTTTCTAAGAATTTATCATTGTCGCCGCTGCCGCTTTGGCCTAGCAATGGGCGAGCTCAAAAGAATATCTCTATGATAATCGGCCTGATGTTCATCGGCGCTGTCATTCTAATCGGGATCTTCGTGCTCGTGTTCGTGATCGGTGGCTACAACGCACTGGTCACATTGCGCAATCGCTACAAGAACGCCTACTCGCAGATTGATGTTCAACTCAAACGGCGCTACGACCTCATCCCGAATCTCGTGGAGACTGCCAAAGGCTATCTTCAACATGAGCGAGGGACGCTCGAAGCCGTTATTCAGGCCAGAAATGCCGCAGTGACGGCCAACACGCGGGCGGCGCAAAATCCGGGCGACGCCTCCGCGATGAAAGAGATTTCCTCCGCCGAAAGCGCATTGTCCGGTGTCATGGGCCGGTTGTTTGCGTTGGCGGAGGCGTACCCGAATCTCAAGGCGAACACGACAATGATGAGTCTGATGGAAGAACTGACTTCGACCGAAAACAAAGTCTCTTTCGCGCGTCAGGCTTACAACGATGCGGTGATGACCTACAACACGCGCCGCGAAGTTTTTCCAACCAACTTCATCGCCAGCGCATTCAATTTCGCGCCGGCTGAACTTTTCGTCATCGAGAAGCCGGAACAAAAGGAAGCGCCCAAGGTCGCGTTCTAGGTCGGCTCCGCCAAAATCCCCCCCGTGGACTTCTTCGAACGCCAGGATGAAGCCCGACGGCATACCAAGCTGTTGGTATTTTACTTTGCTGCCGCCGTTCTGTCGCTCATCGTTGTCATCAACGTTGCCGTCTCGCTGATCCTCGGGACCTTGGTGGTGGGGCCGAAGTCCGAGCTGCTGCTCTTGATAACGCTTGGCACGCTCGCTGTCATTCTTGCCGGGAGCGCTTTCAAAACATTGCAACTGGCTAGTGGCGGCAGCGTCGTCGCCGAATTGCTGGGTGGGCGTTTAATTGATTCCAACACGAGCGACACCGACGAACGCAAACTACTCAATGTGGTAGAAGAAATGTCGATCGCGTCCGGTGTGCCTGTCCCGCAGGTTTACGTCATGGACGATGAGGCGGGAATCAACGCGTTTGCTGCGGGACATTCCACAAGCGACGCGGCCATCAGCGTGACGCGCGGCTGTATGAAACTACTTTCGCGTGACGAACTTCAGGGAGTCATCGCCCACGAGTTCAGCCACATTCTCAATGGCGACATGCGGCTCAATTTACGCCTCATGGGTCTCGTCTTTGGAATTCTTTGCCTGACCGTTATCGGTCGCGTGCTCATCCGAACGCGTGGACGCAAGAATCCGCTACCTTTGGTTGGTTTGGCGCTCATTGTCGTTGGTTGGGCAGGCGTGTTCTTTGGACGATTGATCCAATCTGCGGTTAGCCGACAGCGTGAGCTCCTGGCCGACGCCGCGGCCGTGCAATTCACACGCAATCCGGCTGGGTTGGCGGGCGCGCTAAAAAAAATTGGCGGACTCGCTTACGGTTCCCGAATCCAATCGCCGCATGCCGAAGAAGCCAGCCACCTGTTTTTCGCAAACGGTTTGGGCAACTCATTTTTTTCTACGCATCCACCATTAACCGAACGCATTCGCGCTTTGGATCCGAGCTTTGACGGGAAATTCCCGCGCGTGGTAGAAGAGCCAGCCTCCGCGATCTCGCCTGCGCCGCAGGTATCTGCGATACCGGAAATTCCAATGTCCCAAGCTGGAGCGGGTCGATTTGTGGCGCCGTTCGTGGCAGAGCACGCGGTTGTTGCAAACGTCGGCCACGCGACAACACAGCATCTGGCTTATGCAGCCGATTTTCGCCACGCGATTCCGCCGGCAATCGAAGCCGCCGCACGCGACCCACTCGGGGCCAGCGGACTAGTTTGCGCACTTCTTCTCGCGAGCGAACCATCTGTGCACGAGGAACAGTTCGAAGTTCTCGCGAGCGTCACGTCCGAAGCCATGCTTAACGAAACCGCGCGAACCTGGCCTGAAGTTCAAGTTATGCCGGTGCAGGCCAAAATTCCTTCGCTTGACCTCGCACTCCCGGCTTTGCGCCGCCTTCCTCCCGAGCAATTTCAGCAGTTCCGCGCAGCTATAGGAGCCCTCGCAGCGAGTAACGCCAAAGCTGATTTGTTCGCATACATGCTGCAAAAAATCGTGGCGCGGCATCTCGATACATATTTCCTTCCCAAACGAAGGCCGGTGACGCAGTTCTACGCTTTGCATCCATTGGCGCGGGACTGTGGCGTGCTGCTATCGGCAACCGCCTATTCGGGACAGGAAAATGCAACCGAGCTGTCCGCTGCATTTGCAAAAGGAGCAGAATATTTAAACCAAGCCGCGCGCTGCGAAATCCCACTGTTGCCGCCAGACGAGTGTGATCTGTCGGACATGGATGCGGCGCTCGAGCGTCTCAGCCAGGCAGTCCCGCAGATCAAGAAAAATCTCCTTGGCGCCTGCGCGCAAACCGTAGCGGCCGATGGCGTCATACAGCAAGGTGAAGCAGAGCTACTGCGCGCGATTGCCGATGCACTCGACTGCCCGGTCCCGCCATTCGTACAGTCGGAAGAAGTCGCAGCAACCGCCTTCGCTGAAAACTGAGCCGACGTCGTGCGATCCCACCCACATCGCCACAATTTGCTTCCGACAATCTCTCTTAACCGCGAAACTTCGGGATTGGAATTTGCGCCCGTTCAAGTCACGATCCCCGAATGAAAATCGCTACCGTTATTGCCAGGATCCTTCTCGGGTTGATCTTCGTTGTTTTCGGTTCGAACGCGTTCTTACATTTCCTTCCGATGCCGCCGCTTCCGCAAGGTGTGGCCGGTGAATATTTGCACGCATTTTTCGCCAGCGGCTACGTTTATGTCATCGGCGGCTTCCAAGTCATCGGCGGGTTGCTTCTGTTGATCGGCAGCTTTGTTCCCCTCGGCCTGACAATTTTAGCCGCCATCATAATAAACATTTGGTGCTTCCACCTTTTGATGGCGCCCGAGGGGCTGCCTCCTGCAATCCTGGTCACCATTCTCGAGTTATTTCTCGTTTGGCGGTACCGGAATGCGTTCGCAGGTATTCTACGTCCCTGATCCAGATCATGAGTACACAAACCGGCAATAGAACAGCTGACATTGTCGTCCGCGGTGATGCGCGCAGTTTTAAGCAAGAGATTGTTGCAGGTAAGCATCGCCTTCTGGCTGATGAACCTTTGACCGCAGGCGGCGGCGATGCGGGGCCTGATCCCTACGATTATTTGCTGGCGAGTCTTGCCGTCTGCACCTCGATGACGATCGGCTTCTACGCGCGCCGAAATCAATTGCCTCTCGAAAATATCACGGTGTCGCTCTGGCACTCGCGCATTCACGCAAGAGATTGCGAGGAGTGCGAAACCAAGGAGGGCATGCTGGACAGAATCGACGTCGAAATTGAACTGACCGGCTCATTGAGTGAAGAGCAGCACGCTAAGCTGATGGAAATCGCTGCCAAATGCCCTGTCCATCGAACGCTTACATCTGAAATCAACATCAGGCTGCGAGCGGCCTCGACGACATCTGCATCCTAAATAGGAGTAGCGCCTGTTGAACTGATACCGATTGTGGTGTGACAAACTCCACATCCTCGCGTGGGGAACACCATCGGCGCGCGCAATGCGAAGCAAATCGATGACATTATCGGCGCAGCGACTTTCCGCCTCACGCCTGATCAAATTAAGGAAATCGAACCTAACCGCTGATCGGCGTCCCATGACAGTGACCTGCGTTTTGAAAGCGATGCGACGACGCATCGCACTCCCAAAGCTTTCGCGAAACAGAATGCAGCTGCTCCAGGAATTCGCGCGAAGCGCTTTGGAGTGCGGGGCGCCCTCGCACCGCTTTTTGGGACTAAGCGGTTGGAGATTGTTCCTTTAATCCCACGCTTCGGTCAATAAGGCACGGGTTTCTTCCACACCGGTGCGCCAGATTTTCATCATCTCTTTGTCGGCACGCTGATATAAACCGCCATAGTTGCCGTCCTTGAGATAGTCGCGCAGCGATTTTGGATCGAGCCGGCGCAATTTATCCACATCACTCATCGGCTTCTGATCGCGCGGCATTTCGATGTTTGCCAACCGCGTCCAGGGAAAATTTTCCATCCAGGATGCGTGCGAGGCGATGGGATCGATTGCCTGCACTTGTGCCCAAACCTTTGGCGCATTCCACCAGTTGTGAAACTTGATCCGCACATCGGGATGATCGGCCATCCATTCGCCGATGAATCCTTGTGCAGGCGTGTTACCGCCATGGCCGTTGACGATCAGGACTCGTCTGAATCCCTGCTCCGCCATCGCGTCGAGAATATCGCGCAGGATCGACATGTACGTCTCGATACGCAGAGTGATCGTTCCTGGAAACGCACGAAAGTATGGCGTGATCCCGTACGCCAGCACGGAAAAGACCGGCACCCCCAACGGCTCCGCGGCTTCAACAGCAAGGCGTTCCGCCAAAATGCTGTCCACGCTCAGGCTCAGGTACGCGTGTTGTTCTGTGCTGCCCAGTGGCAAGACTGCGCGATTATCTCGCTTCAGATAATCTTCCACCATCATCCAATTCATTTCGCTGATCTGCATATCACAAGTTGACCGACAGATTCGTTAGTTCACGCAGATTTGTGTGATAGCGGGTTCCTTTTTGGAGTGCGGCGACATGTCGCCGCTTTTAAAGCGCGGACGTGTCCGCGCGCACCACGCGCGGGTCGCCGGGCCCACCTGAAGTGAATTCGGGAAATTCTCGCGGATGGAGGATTCCGCCGAGAATCTCGAGGCTATCAACAATACGCGGTCCTGGCCGCGCGAAGTACGCACTGGCATCGACCAGATAAATTTCGCCTCGGCGCGCCGCGGGAAGTGAATTGAACTCGGGAAATCCACGAAGAATTTCGTAGTCACGCCGCGCGCCATCAATGTTATAGCCGCAAAGTGCAAGCACGATTACGTCAGGCTGCGTATCAAGCACTTCCTGCCATTCGATTTGCACGGAAGGTTGATGTTTACGGCCTAAGGAATCATTTCCACCGGCGATCTCGACGAGTTCCGGTCCCCAATGACCGGAACAAAACGGCGGATCCACCCACTCCATCAGAAAACAACGCGGCCAATGGGCAATCCGACTCGCGCGGCGCCGCACCGCTTCGATCCGATCTGATAATTCGGTGACGAGTTTGTGCGCTCGCTCAGGCACATTGCACGCTTCCGCTACACAACGAATATCATTGAAAATGTCCGACAAGCTCGATGGCTCGAGGTTAACCACGTGTGGCGGCCCTGGCAAAGTTTCGGCGAGCCGCGCAACCGTGCCATAACCAACCGCGCACACATCGCACAACTTCTGGGTCAGAATCACATCAGGCCGGAGCTCGCGCAGAAGCGGTTCATCGATGGTGTAAATGGTGCCGTTCTCGCGCAACGCGCGGCGCACCCATTCATCCACTTCGCGACTCGCTAGGCCAGCATTATGCACCGGACAACACGTGACGCGCGGCCGCGCATTTGCTTCGTCCGGAAAATCGCATTCGTGAGAAACACCGACGACGTGGTCCATCAAACCGAGTGCAGCGGCGATCTCAGTCGCAGCAGGCAAAAGTGAAACGACGCGATGCACGACTCCTCAACCTACTCGGATTCTGCAACTCAGTGTAGCACCGTGTAGACACGCTTGCGTTTTGAAGTGCGCCGGTGCCCGGGCGCTTTCGCACGCCCTAACTCACGGGACGCCCATCAGAATCAATCTTCAACCATTCGTATCCTTCGCACCGCCAAAATTCAAAAGCGGCGCAGCAGCGCCGCACTCCAAAACGCGGCCGCAATCGCCACATCTGATACGCGGTTTGCACCTTACCTGCGATTATCTTAGAGCCGGAGCCTTCTTGCCCTGTTGGAACCAAGCCAGGTGCTCCCGAAATACCTTCGCGCTTTCGGATGAGACTCCCTTCATTCCCAAAGCTTGGGAGACGTACTGCACAGCAGAATTAAAATCGCCAGTTTCAGCGTAAGCGACAGCAAGCGTATCGATCATGTCCTCGTCTTTCCACTGCATGATGCTGCAGGCGGCTTTCGCATCTTTGACTGCCTGTCGACCATTGCGAAAGGATGAATCCGGGCAAGTCGCCTGAAACCAAGCGCGGTCGCCCAGCGCTCTCGCAAGCGTAACAGGCCGAGGATGGAGCGAGATGAGATAATTAAATTCTTTCGAAGCGTCGGCGTATTTGCCAAGGCGTACATTGATGTTGGCGCGCAGCAGCGCAGCCTCGACGAGACCCGGATATTGCCGGAGTGCTTCGTTGCAATCCTGAATGGCGAGCTGGTATTTGCCCTCCTTTCTATAAATCTGCGCGCGAACGTAGAGCGCTGGCCACAATTTCGGATCAATGCGAAGTGCGGCATCCACATTCCGCTTTGCACCCGCAACATCACCATTGCTCAGTTGCTCGCTCGCATGGCTACACAATTGCACGGCCGCGCGCTGGTGAGTGGGGGTTTGGATGATGATTGGTACACTTGCCCGCGCCGTGGTTGCCAACGTTAAGGTTGCAATGATAAGTGCGACGATTCTTCGGAACATCGTGATGGCTACGTGACCAATCGATCCGTAACTAAAAACGCAATGTCGTAGCAAGCGAAAATCGATAGGCCGCCAGCGACTCCGGCAATAATGGCCGTGCGGACTGAACCGCGCCGTAATGTCCGGGCAAGCAACGCAAACGCGAGCGCGATGCCGAACTCGCCGAGAATGATGTACCACGGCGTGAACGAAATCATCGGGCAGCCACTGTATTGCCACCAGTGGATCCTTCGCGCCATTTCCTCGTAAAATGGAATGTTGATCGCACCGAGAAGCGCGATCAGGAACAAACCGAGTTTGCCGAAGCGTTCCCACAATCGCAGTCCGATGTAGCCGAATTGCACTGCCACTACTTCCCAAGCCAGCGGCATCCAGAACGGTGATCGCCAGATCATTGGGCCACCACCGATCGAATAATCCAGCGTATGCGTGTAATCGACCAGCCAGGCATCGGCAGCAAGCTCGGTGAATCCGACGACAGGTCCGAAAAGAAGAAATCGCGCGAGCAATGCATCACTCCGGACGAGTACAAAGCCGACGAGCAAACAATTATCGACAACGTTGAGTGCCGCACCGGTGCGCCAGTCCGACCACGGCGCAAACGTCAGTAGCGAAAGCGCGACAATGTTAATGACAATCGTCGCGATCACC
>Ga0193731_1000419_pt1 | contig 14324 bp, 11 predicted proteins | sample U1a2metaG_FD_144920 | JGI IMG/M metagenome (GOLD analysis project Ga0193731, IMG submission 144920) | Soil microbial communities from a riparian zone of the East river system, Colorado, United States - U1a2 | ecosystem: Environmental > Terrestrial > Soil > Riparian zone | place: USA: East River...
GGTCGCATGGGAGGCCGAGCGGCTGCCGAGCAACGAAATTCCGGACTCGCGGCTGCGCCCGCTGGTCGGCCTGGTCGGCGTGCCGCCAATCCCGGCGGCGCTCAGGCGGCTGACCGAATGGACCGCCGATTATTATCTCGCCCCGCTGGCCTCCGTGCTGAGGATGGTCCTGCCGTCGTCCGCGGCCCTGGAAGGGTCGCGCCAGCTCATCGAATACCGGCCGACTGGGCTGGTGCCCGACCGCCTGACCCCGCAACGCGAGAAGGCGCTGGCCGCGCTCGAAGGCCGCCAGGGTACGATCCGCGAATTGGCCGACCACGCCGAGGTCAGCGACACGGTGTTGCGCGGGCTGGTCAACGCCGGAGCGCTCGAGGCAATCACGGTCGACGCCGACCGCCCGCTACCCGCCCCCGATTCGGATTTCGCGCCTCCTGAGCTCAACGACGACCAGCGTGACGCCGCGGCAAGCCTCGTCGCGTCGATCGGCAAGGGATTCGACCCCATCCTGCTCGACGGCGTGACCGGCTCCGGCAAGACCGAGGTCTATTTCGAGGCCATCGCCGAGGCGTTGCGTCAGGGTAAACAGGTGCTTGTCCTGCTCCCCGAAATCGCGCTGACCGAGCCGTTCCTCAAGCGCTTCGCGGCGCGCTTCGGCTGCGCTCCGGTGGCGTGGCATTCGGACTTGCGCTCGTCGCAGCGCCGCCGCGCCTGGCGCGGGATCGCGAGTGGCGAGGCAAAGGTCACGGTCGGTGCCCGCTCGGCTTTGTTCCTGCCCTACCCCAAGCTCGGCCTGATCGTCGTCGACGAAGCCCACGAGCCGTCGTTCAAGCAGGAGGACGGGGTTCAGTATCACGCCCGCGACACCGCGGTGATGCGCGGCAAGTTCGAGGATATCCCGGTGATCCTGTCGTCGGCGACACCGGCGATCGAGAGCCGGCACATGGTCGAGCTCGGCCGCTACCGCGAAGTGAACTTGCCCGAGCGGTTCGCCGGCGCGTCGCTACCCGACATCCGCCCGATCGATCTGACCAAAGACCCGCCGCCGCGCGGCCGCTGGCTTGCGCCGAGCCTGGTTGTCGAGCTCGAAGCCAATCTCGCGGCGGGCGAGCAGTCATTGCTCTTCCTCAACCGCCGCGGTTTCGCGCCGCTGACCCTGTGCCGTCACTGCGGCCATCGTTTCCAATGCCCGAACTGCACCGCGTGGATGGTCGAGCACCGGCTAATGCATCGCCTCGCGTGCCACCACTGCGGTCACGTCATGCCGCCCCCGGCCAAATGTCCCGAGTGCGGCACCGAGGATAGTCTCGTCGCCTGCGGCCCGGGCGTCGAGCGCATCGCCGACGAGGTCGCCGAGCTGTTCCCCGACGCGCGGACCGCGATTGTGACCTCGGATACGATCTGGTCGCCGCAGCGCGCCGCCGAGTTCGTCGCCGCAATGGAGCGGCACGAAATCGACATCGTCATCGGCACCCAGCTGGTGACCAAGGGCTATCACTTTCCGAACCTGACTTTGGTCGGCGTGGTCGATGCCGATCTCGGGCTTTCGGGCGGCGACCTCCGCGCCGCCGAACGCAGCTTTCAGCAGATCCAGCAGGTCGCCGGCCGCGCCGGGCGCGGCGACAAACCCGGCCGCGTGTACGTCCAGACCCACGAGCCCGATGCGCCGGTGATCGCCGCTTTGGTCGCGGGCGACGCGCCCGGCTTCTACGCCGCCGAGACCGAGGCCCGGCGGGAAGCGGCGATGCCGCCGTTCGGCCGCCTCGCGGCGATCGTCGTTTCGGCCGAAGATGGGTCGGAAGCAGAGGCCATCGCCCGGCGCATCGGCCATGCCGCGCCCGACGTCGAGGGCATGGCGGTGTTCGGGCCCGCTCCGGCCCCGCTAGCCATGCTCCGCGGCCGTCACCGTCAGCGGCTGCTGGTCCACGCCCGCCGCAGCCTCGACGTCCAGGACGTCATCCGCGACTGGCTGGAGAAGATCGAATGGAGCACGAAAGTCCGCGTCAGCGTCGACGTCGACCCGTACAGCTTCCTTTGAAATGGAGTGAATCGAACCACTTGCGTGTCCATTCCCGAATGATACCTTGGGATGGCCGAAAAGGGGGTCGCATTGCGTTCATCTGTGAGTTGCCTCGCCACGCTGGCGCTCGTCTGGGCGGCGCCGGCCGAGGCTAGCTGGTCGGTCGCCCAGTCCAAGCATTTTATCGTCTATGCGAACGAAAATCCTAAGGCGCTTACCGACTTTTCCGCCAAGCTCGAACGGTTCGATCAGGCCGTGCGCTTCGTTCGCGGGATGGACGATCCTCCGGTCGGGGACGGCAACCGGCTGACGGTCTTCGTCATGCCCAACATCGGCGCCGTGCAAAAGCTTGCCGGCGACAAGAGTGGCTTCATCGCCGGTTTCTACGAGGGGCGGGCTTCAGGCTCCGTCGCTTTCGTTCCTCGGAGAGCGGGCGAGGATAATCCTTTCGATCTCAACGCCGACACCATCTTTTTCCACGAATATTCCCACCATCTGATGTTCCAGAGCATCGACCGGCCGTTGCCCGAGTGGGTGGTCGAAGGATTCGCCGAATTCATGTCGACCGTGAAGTTTGAGAAGAATGGCGACATCGGGATCGGCACGCCCGCTTACCACCGGGCCTATGGCCTAATGGAAGGCCAATCCCTTTCGCTGGAGCAGCTGCTCAGCAACAATTACTCCAAGATCAACCAGGAACAGCGGGAATCGATCTATGGCCGCGGATGGCTGCTGATCCATTATCTGACGTTCGAAAAGGCGCGCGAGGGGCAACTCGATCGCTATGTCGATCAGCTCTCCAAGGGCGTGCCGCCGCTCGATTCCGCGAAAGCGGCCTTCGGCGATCTACACCAGCTGGACCGTGATCTGAGCGCCTACCTCAACCGCAGCAGAATGTCCTATCTCAAGCTCAGCGGCAACCAGTTCAAAGCCGGCAACATTACCGTCCAACCGCTCAGCGAGGGCGCGGCGAAAGTGATTCCGCTCCGCATCCAGTCGAAACACGGAGTCGATCAAAAAACGGCGGAGCCACTCGCCGCGCAAATCCGCGCCGTGGAGGTTAGTTACCCAGGTGACGAATTGGTCGAACTGACGTTGGCGGAAGCGGAACTTGACTCGAACCACGCCGATGCTGCCGAGGCGGCGGCCGACCGCGCTATCAAAGCCAACTCTCGCAATACCGAGGCCATGGTATTCAAAGGCCGGGCGATCGCGGAGCGCGCCGAGAAGCTGGAGGGTCCCGCGCGACACGCCGGGTTCGACACCGCTCGCCAGATCTTCATCTCAGCGAACAAGCTCGACACGGAAGACCCGGAACCGCTGATGGAATTTTATAAGGCCTTCGCGGCCGAAGGCATTCGGCCAACAGCCAATGCCATCGCCGCTCTTCATTACGCATCCGACCTCGCGCCGCAGGACGAAGGTCTCAGAATGAATTCAGCAGTCCAGTATCTCGCAGATGGCAAGGCCGCCGAAGCGAAGCGCGCGCTCACCCTGATCGCCTACGATCCGCACGGCAATGAGCTCGCTCAGTCGGCTCGGGCGATTATCGCGAAGATCGATTCCGGGAACGCCAAGGAGGCCTTGGCCTTAGCCCATTCCGACTCCGGAAAGAGCTCTAATCCGCGCTGAGCCGCCGCCGCACCCACCACGGCTGGACCACCCAACCCTTGCGAACGGTGAGATAGACCAGCCAGATGCCCGCCGCCGTCGCGATCGTCAGGGCAATGATCGACGCTTCGAGCCCGAATGTTCCACCCGACAGTAACGACGGCCCGCTGAGCTTGGCCTGAACCAAGCCATGCTCGTCGATGCCCGATACGGGCACGTCGAAAATCTCGCCCTGGGTGAAATTCCACGCTGCGTGCAGCCCCATCGGCAGCCACAGGCTGCGGGTCAGCATGTACGCGCCGCCGAGCAATACACCGGCCTCGACCGCGATCGCGAACGAAGAAAACCAGGTCGCGTTCGGGTTGAAGATGTGGGCAATGCCGAACAGCGCGGAGGTGATGGCCAGCGCCGCCCAGCTCCCCCCGAATTCCTCGATCCAGCGAAACAGGATCCCGCGAAACGCCATTTCTTCCATGAAGCCCGGCAGAATGGCGACGGTCACCAGCTCGAGAACGAGTCTCGAGGTGTCGCCCTTGCCAACGATGGTGTAGACCCCGGCGATGGCCGCGACCCCGACCGCCGCCGCCATCAACCCGAAGCCGACGAGTAGCCCGAGGCCAAGATTCTTGAGCGCATTCTTGCCCGGAAGATCGTCGCGCGGGCGCTCGCCGAGCTTGGCGATAATGAATTTATACGCGGCGAGCACCAGGCCGATGTTGATGATTCCGCGGACGATCGATCGTTCGGGCTGCCCCATACTCTCGAACGTCTTGCCGATCGCGATCCCCAGCGCCGATGCGGCGACGAACACGATAATCGCGATCAGCAACGCGACCAGCGGAAAATCGACGATCCGCCGCCATAACGGCTTGGTGTGTTGTGCTTCGGAATTCGCTTGCTGCATGCCCTACCCCCTTCCGGGCGTTGTCAAGCCGAAGGGCGCAGTTGGCAAGTCCTACAGCGGCAGCTCCGGAGCGGCGGTGTGATGCCCTTCCGCATCAAGCAGCTGGCGCTTGCGGTCGAGCCCGCCGGCATAGCCGCCGAGCGTCCCGTCGCTGCGGATTACGCGGTGGCACGGGATCAGCACCGCGACATGATTGTCGCCGTTGGCGGTGCCGACCGCGCGGACCGCCTTGGGCGCGCCGATTGCCGCGGCGATCTCGGCATAGCTGCGGGTCTCGCCGAGCGGGATTTTGCGCAGCTCGCGCCATACCTTTTCCTGAAAGGCGGTGCCGGCGACGTCGATCGGCAGCTCGGGTGCGGCTGCCGGATGCTCGATCGCGGTCAGCGCGCCTTCGACCAGCTCCTTGAGCCCGCCATCGTCCTTGATCACCGTCGCCCGCGGAAACAGCCGCTTGAGTGAGGCCTCGCTGTCGTCGAACGTCAGGCGGCAGATGCCCTTCGCTGTCGCGGCAATCAGCATCGGCCCGATCGGACTGTCGAACGTGGTCCAGCGGATCGTCTCGCCGCGTCCGCCGTCGCGCCATGCCGATGGGGTCATGCCCAGCCTCTCCTTCGCATCGCTGTAGAAGCCGCTCGGCCCTGAATAGCCGGCGTCGTAAATGGCGTCGGTCACGCGGCCATTGGCCTTGAGTGCAGTCTCGGCCCGCCTGTTGCGCAAGGCTCGCGCATATTCCGCCGGCGATACGCCGAGATCGCGCTTGAACAGCCGCTGGAAGTGGTGCGGCGCATAACCCACCGCATCGGCGAGTTCCTGCAGGTTCGGCGCCTCCTCGGCCCGTTCGATCAGCTTGACGGCCCGCGCGACGGCCTCGCGGTCGCGGCCTACCTCGTCGGGCTTGCACCTCAGACACGGGCGGAAGCCGGCGGCCCGCGCCTCTTCGGCGCTCGCGTAAAATTCGACAATAGATCCCGGTAGTTTTGACGGCACCGATGATGCGCCCGTCCCAGCCGCGATCCCGGCGCATGAACGCCGCCCAGGCAGTGTCGGCATCGAGGCGCGCGACGTTCGTCATGCGTTCCGATTTAGGCGCGAGAATCACGCTGGCAAGCGTGGCCATGGTCAGTTCCTCTCGATCTTGGCGGAAAAGCAGCCCCGCGTTGCGTTGTGAGCGTGGATCGTCTCGATTTCGGGGTTGGCGAACAGCGTCCGAATGCCCGCTTCCGCTTCCCCCGGTTGGGTCAGGATCGCCGCGGCCATCATGCCGTCAGCGTCGAATCCGCGGAGCGACAGCACCCGCGTCTCGAACACCGGCGGGACCCGGTCGACATATTCGGCCGGCTTGTCCGCGCCTTCGGTGACGAAGATCGCGTGGCTCGCGCGATAGGGGTTGGCGACATCGTGGCTGACATGATTGATCAGCAGGACGCTTTCGCCGATGTCGCGGTCGGTCAGGCTGACCCGGCACGGGTAGCTCGGCTTCTCGGTCACCGTCATCCGCACGATCCCCCGCTTGGCAAGGTCCGCGTCGGGAAGTCCAAAGAGCGGCTTATACGGCGCCGGATCCAGTCCTGTGATTCGATAGGTCATGCAGCGTTTCTATCGACCGCCAACATTTTTCACTTCCGGCGGCTTGCGTTCAAACGTAAAAGAGCTTGCGCTCAACGGTAAAAGAGTTGGCGATGCCGATCACTTTTCAAGCCGACGATCTCGACAGTCTCGACGTCGAGTATCTGATTGAACTGCACTATGCGGAGCTGCGCTCGATCTCGCCGCCCGATGCTTGCCACGTCCTGCCCTCGGTCAGCCTGAGGAACCCTTCGGTCACATTGTGGTCGGCGCGCAACTCCGGCGCACTGGTCGGCGTCGGGGCGCTCAAGGAGCTCGCCTCCAATCATGGCGAAGTGAAGTCGATGCGCACGTCCCCGGTGGCGCTTGGTCAGGGCATCGGCCGCGCAATGCTCCGCCACATCATCGCCGAGGCCAAGATGCGCGGCTACACGCGGCTCAGCCTTGAGACCGGCAATACCCAGCCGTTCGAGCCTGCGCTCCGCCTCTATGCCAGCGAAGGCTTCGAGCCATGGGGGCCCTTTGGCGGATATCACGACATTCCCTTCAGCAACTTCCTGAGCCGGCGACTGTAGCGGTCCACTACTTTTCAGGGTTCGTTAGCGGCCGGAACGCTGAAGGTCCCATTCCTCTCGACAGGCGCCTTGCATCGCGCAAAACCCCTTGCTAGTGGCGCGCCAACCCATGGGGGGCGTCGCGGGGCAACCTGCAGCTGCGCCCCGTTTTTTCATGGGGCTTATTCCGTTTCTGGAGCTTTGGGCGCGTGGAGACATCCGGCGGCATTCGGGCCAGCTTAGCGGGGCGCTACGCGTCTGCGCTGTTCGACCTCGCGCGCGACGAGCGGCAGATCGACGCCGTCGGTCGCAGCCTCGACGCGCTCGACCAGGCGTTGCTCGATTCGAAAGATTTCGCCGAACTGATCGCCAGCCCGCTGGTCGACCGTGATCAGGCCGGCAAGGCGTTCGCGGCGCTTGCCCCGCAGTTCGGGCTCGATCCGATCACCGTCAAATTCCTCGGCGTCCTCGCCCGCAACGGCCGTAAGCGCGAGCTGCGCTCGATCATTCGCGCCTTCCGGCGCATCGCCGCCGATCACCGCGGCGAAGTGACCGCCGAAGTGCGCACCGCACATCCGCTCAATGACTCACAGGTCACGGCCTTGAAGCAGCAACTCCGCGCCCGCGCCGGCCGCGAGGTCACGCTCGATCTGGCGGTCGATCCCACAATCCTCGGCGGCATCACCGTCAAGCTCGGCAGCCAGATGATCGACGCCTCGATCCGCACCAAACTCAACCGTCTCGCATCCGCGATGAAAGGCTAAGAAGACCCATGGATATCCGCGCCGCTGAAATCTCCCGCGTCATCCGCGACCAGATCGCGAATTTCGACGCCGACGCCGAGGTCTCCGAAGTCGGCACCGTGCTCTCCGTCGGCGACGGCATTGCCCGCATTTACGGTCTCGACAACGTCCAGGCTGGCGAGATGGTCGAGTTCGACAACGGCACCAAGGGCATGGCCCTGAACCTCGAGGCCGATAACGTCGGCGTCGTGATTTTCGGCTCGGACGCCGAGATTCGCGAAGGCTCGACGGTCAAGCGCACCGGCACCATCGTTGACGTCCCGATCGGCAAGGGGCTGCTCGGCCGCGTCGTTGACGCGCTCGGCAACCCGATCGACGGCAAGGGCCCGATTGAATCGACCGAGCGCCGCCGGGTCGAGGTCAAGGCGCCGGGCATTATCCCGCGCAAGTCGGTGCATGAGCCGGTCCAGACCGGCCTCAAGGCGCTCGACGCACTCGTCCCGATCGGCCGCGGCCAGCGCGAATTGATCATCGGTGACCGCCAGACCGGCAAGACCGCCGTCGCGCTCGACACCTTCATCAACCAGAAGGAAATCAACAAGTCGGGCAAGGAGAGCGAGAAGCTCTACTGCATCTACGTCGCCATCGGCCAAAAGCGCTCGACCGTCGCTCAGATCGTCCGCTCGCTCGAAGAAAATGGCGCGATGGAATATTCGATCGTGGTCGCCGCGACTGCGTCGGAGCCAGCACCGCTGCAGTTCCTCGCCCCCTACACCGCCTGCGCGATGGGCGAATATTTCCGTGACAACGGCATGCACGCCGTGATCGTTTATGACGACCTGTCGAAACAGGCCGTCGCCTACCGTCAGATGTCGCTGCTGCTGCGCCGCCCGCCGGGCCGCGAAGCCTATCCCGGCGACGTCTTCTACCTCCACAGCCGCCTGCTCGAACGCGCCGCCAAGATGAACGAGGATAATGGCAGTGGGTCCCTGACTGCGCTCCCGATCATCGAGACCCAGGCCGGCGACGTGTCGGCCTACATCCCGACCAACGTCATCTCGATCACCGACGGTCAGATCTTCCTCGAGACCGACCTGTTCTATCAGGGCATCCGCCCGGCGATTAACGTCGGCCTTTCGGTCAGCCGCGTCGGCTCGGCCGCGCAGACCAAGGCGATGAAAAAGGTCTCCGGCTCGATCAAGCTCGAGCTCGCGCAGTATCGCGAAATGGCCGCCTTCGCCCAGTTCGGTTCGGACCTCGACGCCTCGACCCAGAAGCTGCTGGCCCGCGGCGCGCGCTTGACCGAGCTGCTCAAGCAGCCGCAATATCAGCCGATGCCGGTCGAAGAGCAGGTCGCCTCGATCTTCGCCGGCACGCAGGGCTTCCTCGACAGCGTCGAAGTGAAAGACGTCGTCCGCTACGAAGCCGCGCTGCTGAGCTTCCTGCGCTCGGAAAAGCCCAAAGTCCTCGCCAAAATCCGCGACACCAAGGCGCTCGACGACGATACCGCCAAGGCGCTCAAGGACGCGCTCACCGAGTTTGGAAAGACGTTCGCCTAAATGGCGTCGCTGAAAGCCCTCAAGCTCCGCATCGGCTCGGTCAAGTCGACGCAGAAGATCACCAAGGCGCTGAACATGGTCGCCGCGGCGAAGCTGCGCCGTGCCCAGCAGAACGCCACGGCGGCGCGGCCTTATTCGACGCGCATGACCGAGGTCGTCGCGTCGCTTGCGGCGAAGATCACGCCGGGCCCGCAAACGCCCAAGTTGCTCGCCGGCACCGGCAAGGACGACACCCACCTGATCATCGTCGCGACCAGCGATCGTGGCCTCGCCGGCGCGTTCAACACCAACATTGTCCGCGCCGCGCGCCGCAAGGCCGACGAGCTGATCGGCCAGGGCAAGACGGTGTTCTTCTACATCGTCGGCCGCAAGGGCCGCCCGGTGCTCCAGCGCGTCTATCCGAAGCGCATCCTCGCCCAGCACGACACCAGCGAGATAAAGGCGCCGACCTACGCCGACGCCCTGGCGATCGCGAAAGACATCATCGACCGCTACGTCACCGACGGCATCGACGTCGTCCACCTCGCCTACGCAAACTTCCGCTCGACCCTGGTCCAGGAACCGACGGTCGACCAGATCATTCCGGTCCCGCCGCGCAAGGCCGAGGATGGTCCAGACTATGCGGTCGCCGGTCACAAGATCCAGGCATCGCTCGCCGCGGTCGAATATGAGCCCGACGAGGAAGCGATTCTGAACGACCTGATCCCGCGCAACGTCGCGGTCCAGGTCTATCGCGCGTTGCTCGAGAACCAGGCTGGCTTCTACGGCTCGCAGATGACCGCGATGGACAATGCGACGCGCAACGCCGGCGACATGATCAACCGCCTGACCATCCAGTACAACCGCAGCCGCCAAGCCGCGATTACGACGGAGTTGGTTGAGATTATTTCGGGCGCCGAAGCGCTCTAACCAAGTTGAAGGCAAGGAAGACAGACATGGCCACCGCCGCCGAAACCAAGCCCCGCAAGAAGCCCGCGCCGAAGGCCGCCGGCAAAGCGCAAGCGCCCAAGCTGACCAGCAACCTCACCGGCCGCGTCGCCCAGGTGATCGGCGCGGTCGTCGACGTCGCCTTCGAAGGCGAGCTGCCGCCGATCCTTTCGGCGCTCGAGACCGACAACGGCGGCAATCGCCTGGTGCTCGAAGTCGCCCAGCACCTCGGCGAGAGTGTCGTACGGACCATCGCGATGGATTCGACCGACGGCCTGACCCGCGGCCAGACCGTCAAAGCCACGGGCTCGCAGATCCGCGTGCCGGTCGGCCCCAAGACGCTCGGCCGAATCATGAACGTTATCGGCGAGCCGATCGACGAGCGCGGCCCGATCGGCAGCGACATGACCGCTCCGATCCACGCCGAAGCCCCGCCCTTCGTCGACCAGTCGACCGAGGCCGCGATCCTGGTCACCGGCATCAAGGTCATCGATCTGCTCGCTCCCTACGCGAAAGGCGGCAAGATCGGCCTGTTCGGCGGCGCCGGCGTGGGCAAGACCGTGCTCATCCAGGAGCTGATCAACAACATCGCCAAGGGCCACGGCGGCGTTTCGGTGTTCGCCGGCGTCGGCGAGCGCACCCGCGAGGGCAACGACCTCTATCACGAGTTCCTCGACGCCGGCGTCATCGCCAAGGACAAGGACGGCAACCCGACTCCCGAAGGCTCAAAGGTCGCGCTCGTGTTCGGTCAGATGAACGAGCCGCCGGGCGCCCGCGCCCGCGTCGCTCTGTCGGGTCTCGCGCAAGCCGAATATTTCCGCGACGTCGAAGGCCAGGACGTTTTGTTCTTCGTCGATAACATCTTCCGCTTCACGCAGGCGGGATCGGAAGTGTCGGCGCTCCTCGGCCGCATTCCCTCGGCCGTGGGCTATCAGCCGACGCTGGCCACCGACATGGGCACGCTGCAGGAGCGGATCACTTCGACCCACAAGGGCTCGATCACCTCGGTGCAGGCGATCTACGTGCCGGCCGACGATTTGACCGACCCGGCCCCGGCAACCTCCTTCGCCCACCTCGACGCAACGACAACCCTGTCGCGCGCCATCTCGGAGCTCGGCATCTACCCGGCGGTCGATCCGCTCGATTCGACCAGCCGCGTGCTCACCCCGGCGGTCGTCGGGCAGGAGCATTACGAAACCGCCCGCGCCGTCCAGGAGACGCTGCAGCGCTACAAGAGCCTGCAGGACATCATCGCCATCCTCGGCATGGACGAGCTTTCGGAGGAAGATAAGCTGACCGTCAGCCGGGCGCGCAAGATCCAGCGCTTCCTCAGCCAACCGTTCCACGTCGCCGAGGTGTTCACCGGCATCCCCGGCAAGTTCGTCCAGGTCGAAGATACCGTGCGTTCGTTCAAGGCGGTGGTGAACGGCGAATACGATCACCTGCCCGAAAGCGCCTTCTATATGGTCGGCGGCATCGAGGAAGCGGTCGCCAAGGCCGAGAAGCTGGCGCAGGAGGCCTGAGCTGGCTGACGACCTGCGCCTCGAAGATTGCGTCAACGACGTCTGCCCGTGGTCGGGTGACCCGGTCAGCGCGGACAGCCTGACGCTCTATCAGGGCAAGGTCGTCGGCTTCTGCAACACCGGCTGCCGCGACAAGTTCGAGGCCGCCGCGAAGGCGTTCGACGCCGCGATTGAAAGCAAGCGATAATGGCCGATCTGCATTTCGAACTGGTGACCCCCGACCGGCTGGTGATGGCCGACGACGTCTATATGGTCGTCGTCCCCGGAATCGAGGGCGAATCCGGCATCATGGCCGGGCACGCGCTCTACATGACCACGCTGAGGGACGGCGAAGTGGCGGTCTATCGCTCGGCGAGCGCGCAGCCCGAGCGCATTGCGGTGACCGGCGGCTTCGCCGAGGTTGGCGAGCGCGGCCTCACCGTGCTCGCGGAGAGCGCCGGTTAATTCGGTTAACCGTCAACAACCGCGCGATTAGTCTTTTCTAAAAGTTTCGCTCTTATTCACCACCTCGAATTCAATCGGATCCGAGTGGACGAGGTGGCATGAGCGCATTCGGCAAACGTAGTGGTGTGAGCGGCGGTCGGCCGAGCTTCGGCGTCGCCAAGCCCATGAAGGGCGGGCCGAGCAAGGCCCAGGCGATTCCGGTAACCGAAGCCGAAGGTGGCGACCAATTCCCGCCGCTCGACGATCTGGTCCCGGCCGCTGAAGGAGCGAGTTCCGATTCGGGCCTTATGGGCGCGATGGACCGCCTGACCGCGCGCCAGAACGCCAGCGGCGAAGCGGGCAGCAGCAAATCAGAAGGCTTCGAAGCCTCGGTCCACCGGATCAAGGAACAGGTGCTTCCGCGCCTGCTCGAACGGGTCGACCCCGAAGCTGCGGCGACATTGTCCAAGGACGAGCTCGCCGAAGAATTCCGCCCGATCATTTCCGAAGTCCTGACCGAGCTCAAGATCAACCTCAACCGGCGCGAGCAGTTCGCGCTCGAAAAGGTGCTGGTCGACGAATTGCTTGGCCTCGGACCGCTCGAGGAATTGCTGGCCGATCCGGCAATCAGCGACATCATGGTCAACGGGCCCGATCAGACCTACGTCGAGCGCAAGGGCAAACTCGAGATCGCCTCGATCCAGTTCCGCGACGAGGAGCATCTGTTCCAGATCGCCCAGCGCATCGTCAACAAGGTCGGTCGCCGCATCGACCAGACCTCACCGTTGTGTGACGCCCGTCTCCAGGACGGTAGCCGCGTCAACGTCATCGTTCCGCCACTGTCGCTCCGCGGCACCGCCATCTCGATTCGTAAATTCTCCGAGAAGCCGATCACCATCGACATGATGAAGAGCTTCGGCTCGATGTCGGAGAAAATGGCGACGGTGCTCAAGATCGCCGGCGCCAGCCGCATGAACGTGGTCATCTCGGGCGGTACCGGTTCGGGTAAAACGACCATGCTCAACGCTCTGTCGAAGATGATCGACCCGGGCGAGCGCGTGATTACCATCGAAGACGCGGCCGAGCTTCGGCTGCAGCAGCCGCACTGGCTGCCGCTCGAAACCCGCCCCGCGAACCTCGAGGGCCAGGGCGCGATCTCGATCCGCGACCTCGTCATCAACGCGCTGCGTATGCGCCCCGACCGCATCATCCTCGGCGAAATTCGTGGTCAGGAGTGTTTCGACCTTCTGGCGGCGATGAACACCGGCCACGACGGCTCGATGGCGACGCTTCACTCCAACTCCCCGCGTGAATGCCTCGCGCGTATGGAAAACATGGTGATGATGTCGGACATCAAGATCCCGAAGGAGGCGATCAGCCGCCAGATCGCGGATTCGGTTGACCTCATCATCCAGGTGAAGCGCCTCCGCGACGGCTCGCGCCGCACGACCAACGTCACCGAGGTGATCGGCATGGAAGGCGACGTGATCGTCACCCAGGAGCTGTTCAAGTTCGAGTATCTAGACGAAACCGCCGACGGCAAGATCGTCGGCGAGTATCGCTCGATGGGCCTGCGCCCGTATACGCTCGAAAAGGCGAAGCAGTACGGCTTCGACCAACCCTACCTCGAGGCTTGCCTGTAAGATCGCTCGACAAATTCCCTTGCGGTGCCGGGACATCGGGCACAAGTTACGCACAAGCGAGGGAATGCAGCCATGTTGAACTGGCGATGCATTGCAATATTCATCGGAGGTCTGTTGGTCGGTATGGGTACGGCTTCGGCCATCCCGCCGGTAATCAGTCTCTTCGAAACGCTATTTGGTACTAGCACTGGAGCGCCGATAGCAGCCTTGGTTGGCGGTGCTGCCGGCGGATTTTCGGCAGTTGCTGAAAAGTGTAAAAAGCAACGATGACCACTCTTCGCGCATTGATCCTTTCGTGGGCCTTGATTGCTGCGGCGGTGTTCGTCGGACAGTTCATCCCAGCGTTGGGCCTTGCTGCAATATTTCTGTGGCTGAGCGGTATCTCGATTCAGGCGTTTCTTAGTACAGGCCTAATGACCGGCGGCGTCTCCCCGCCCGGTCAAACAACGGGCGCGTAGTCGACAGATCAGGCGGCGCGCCTGAGCGCCTGCTCGGGCGTGTCGACGGCCAGGCCCGCGAGGAATCGGTCGGTGCATACTTCCCAACTATAGCTGCGCGCCTCCGCCACAGCCGCCTCGCGGTCGGCGGTGAGCGCCCTGGCGATCGCTTGTCCGAGATCCTCGTCGAGCCCGCCGATGCGGCGCTTGCCGCCGTGCGTGCCGACGCCGACGGGACCGAGGATGTCGACCGGCCCGGCGACCGGGAAAGCCGCGATTGGCAGTCCGCCGGCGAGCGCTTCGATATTGACCAGGCCGAAGGTGTCGGTCCGGCTGGGGAACACAAACACGTCGGCCGCGGTATAGGCCGAGGCGAGCTCCGCGCCGCGCTTCGGTCCGAGGAATAGCGCATCCGGG
>Ga0193731_1000422_pt1 | contig 14260 bp, 20 predicted proteins | sample U1a2metaG_FD_144920 | JGI IMG/M metagenome (GOLD analysis project Ga0193731, IMG submission 144920) | Soil microbial communities from a riparian zone of the East river system, Colorado, United States - U1a2 | ecosystem: Environmental > Terrestrial > Soil > Riparian zone | place: USA: East River...
CTTTCTGATGAGCCCATTCAGTCAAATATACGGACTTAGTCCGTGAAAATGAAAGTGACAAAAGCCCAAGGGTGTCCGTTCCCCGGATGTTCGGCGGATTGTACAAAACCACGGAGGGAGTCCGTTGGGCCCATTGCGAGTTGAGTATTAAACTCCCTAAGGGTATCCGGATATATTGCATAGGGTGTTAACTAGTCCAATATCAAACTAATGGAACGTCTCCGGTCAGCTTCTATTCGGTTACTTACGTTTGTATATAGAATTTGTATTGGAGTTAAGTATTAGGCAACGGAGTGACTCCAGATGGGTATATTCAACTACGGAGAAAGTCCGGTGGGCCTATCGTAGCTGAATATTCAGCTGTGGAGACAGTCGGGTGGGCCTATGGCAGCTGAATATTCAACTGTGGAGACAGTCGGGTGGGCCTATAGTAGCTGAATATACAACTACGGAGAGGGTCCGGTGGGCCTATGGTAGCTGAATATTCAACTACGGAGAGAGTCCAGTGGGCCCATGGGACTTTAATATTCAGCTGTGGAGACAGTCGGGTGGGCCTATAGTTGCTGAATATACAACTACGGAGAGGGTCCGGTGGGCCTATGGTAGCTGAATATTCAACTGTGGAGACAGTCGGGTGGGCCTATAGTTGCTGAATATACAACTACGGAGAGGGTCCGGTGGGCCTATGGTAGCTGAATATTCGACTATGGAGACAGTCGGGTGGGCCTATAGTAGCTGAATATACAACTACGGAGAGAGTCCAGTGGGCGTATGGGACTTTAATATTCAGCTGTGGAGACAGTCGGGTGGGCCTATAGTAGCTGAATATACAACTACGGAGAGGGTCCGGTGGGCCTATGGTAGCTGAATATTCAACTATGGAGACAGTCGGGTGGGCTTATAGTAGCTGAATATACAACTACGGAGAGGGTCCGGTGGGCCTATGGTACCTGAATATTGAACTACGGAGAGAGTCCAGGGGGCCCATGGGACTTTAATATCCTACTATGGAGTCAGTCGGGTGGGCCAATGGTAGCTGAATATTCAACTGTGGAGACAGTCGGGTGGGCCTATGGTAGCTGAATATTCAACTATGGAGACAGTCAGGTGGGCCTATAGTAGCTGAATATACAACTATGGAGAGGGTCCGGTGGGCCTATGTTAGCTGAGTATTCAACTACGGAGAGAGTCCAGTGGGCTTATGGGACTTTAATATTCAGCTGTGGAGACAGTCGGGTGGGCCTATGGTAGCTTAATATTCAACTATGGAGACAGTCGGGTGGGCCTATAGTAGCTGAATATACAACTACGGAGAGGGTCCGGTGGGCCCATTGGACTTTAATATTCAGCTGTGGAGACAGTCGGGTGGGCCTATGGTAGCTGAATATTTAACTACGAAGAGAGTCCAGTGGGCCCATGGGACTTTAATATTCAGCTGTGGAGACAGTTGGATGGGCCTATGGTAGCCGGATATTCAACTACGGAGAGAGTCCGGTGGGCTTAGGGTAGCTGAATATTCAACTACGAAGAGAGTCCGGTGGGCCTATGGTAGCTGAATATTCAACTACGAAGAGAGTCCAGTGTGCCCATGGGACTTTAATATTCAGCTGTGGAGACAGTTGGGTGGGCCTATGGTAGCTGAATATTCAACTATGGAGAGAGTCCGGTGGGCCTATGGTAGCTGAATATTCAACTGTGGAGACAGTCCAGTGGGCCCATGGGACTTTAATATTCAGCTATGGAGACAGTTGGGTGGGCCTATGGTAGCTGAATATTCAAGTACGGAGAGAGTCCGGTGGGCCTATGCTGGTTTAATGTGCAACTGCGGAAATAGTCCGGTGGGCCCCAGCAGTCTAATATTCAACCGCGGAGACCATCCGGTGGGTCTACGGTAGTTGAATATTTAACTATAGAGTTTGTCCTGCGGACCCATGGTAGCCTCATATTCCACTGTGTTTAATATTCAAATGTGGCAATGGTCCTGGGACTCATTGAGGTTAAATATTCAACGTCCGGTTGGCTAAAAAGGTAGTCCAGGCACTCTTCTATGCTATGGCATTCATCTACTTTGCGACCGAGGTAATTGTAGTCTATTGCCTGACTATGTCTGGTATCCGTTGTTCGTAATCTACCAGTCCTCAAATCGTAGTTCTGGGATTTCTACTCTGAACCTTGCCATCGCCTTCTCGGAGAATGTCCTCCATAATCCTGCCTGTTTTGACGCGTACGCCTGCAAACCTGCTGCCCCTGTTGAATCATCCTTAATCGCTTTTCTCCGCTCCTGCCATTCTTTTTCCCGGTACTGAAAGTATTTCACTGTCCACTCCATTTCATGTCTTACCATGTTATACTCTTCTTTCCATCGAGTATACCGAGCTTTTGCTCTCAACCAATTGACCCGATAAACTTCAATGCTGTCAGCGGCAACTGCGGAAGGGTAAGTATTCATACTCACATTCTTTCATCCTTGGATTGATGTCTACTTCGTCTATCGCCGAATCGCCCTCCAATCTCCAGAACCATGCTAGTGTGCTAGACCTCTGTCCCATGCGATTCTCTTCTGTGACGTCACCTGACATCTTCATGTCCTCCGGAGTGATTGCATGCAATGTTGAGAGGTATTCCCCGTCAATATTCAACCTCATCAATGCATTTCGAGCACGATCATAGGCCCGCTTGTGCTGCCTGGCCACCAAGTCTTGTTTGTTCACATTGCGCCATGATCTCAAAGATGTCTTCTGGCTCTTGGAATTCCGGACCTCAGTTCGGAATAAGAGTGACTTCTCTCCAAGAGCCATTCTCAAACCTTCGAGGGCATCATTAATTTGGCCCCGCCGTAATGCAGCTTCCTGCCCCGCCAGATTGTCCAACCCAAGCCGCTCAATCTCACTGGGAGCCAATGACGAGGGTAGGGCCAGTGCCTTAGTCTCAGGCATATCTTCCGGCACAGCATCGGCATCAGAGTCATCAGAATAGTAGCCCTCTTCTTCTTCCGGTGATTCCCGGTCAACACCTGTTATCCAGTGGACGTCATCATCAAGGTTGAGGAATGCATTACCCTTTCGCTCAAATGAGATTATTCTCAGCATCAAGCGTCGGCGACGTTCCAACAGTTCCGCTTTTTCCGCTGACGATGGTTTTCGTCTCAGGGTTGAAATATGTTTTTGCAGGCCCACCCTACTTTGTGCATGAGTAAGATTGCCAGTACACCAGGAACAAATGACCTACTGGGACTTTTCGATATTTAGCCCTTCCGCCAGCCATGTGACACTTCCGGACATGTTCCCAGTATCCGATTCTGTTTCTGCAAGCTGCAAACGGATATCCGCCATTGATGGTTCTGAAGAACAGTACAGTGTCAGTGATGGGTTTGAATCCTGATGTCAGTATTACTGCACCGTGTTCAATGTCCACATTGTATATCTTGCGACTGGCTCCCCCTTCCACTGAGGCTCTGTCTGCCTGCTCTGTCCAAGTTTCTACCCAGTTGGAGTCCAGCCTTGCAGTTAATTCTTGGTAAGCATTCTGAGTCTCTGCCGTTCCTTTCTTGGCCCGGTCCCATTTGGTTATAAGCGCATCCTCTGTACGGTGGTTAACAGGCGACTGCAAGTAATCCAGGGGGGTGAGTACATACCACTCCGAACAAGTTTTTTAAAGTTTCCATCCTCCATGTAGTCATCCAATATCTCCTGCCGATGCGCCCATGACATTGAACGGGTAATACCTGACACCTTGTCCATGATGAACCATAAAGTCTCCATGATCTCTCCGTCAATCTGTCCAGCCCCCTCTATAAAGTTTAGTGAAAATAATGGGAAGCAGTCCTTGATATGTGCCCCCAGATGAAATTTTCCGACACCTGGAGTGAGTTTGAAATGTTCCCATAGTGACAGGAACTCCGCTTTGTCGACCCTCTCTTTGAAATTAAGGACCCATTGGCAGCAGACATCATAAATGAGCAATCCGGACTCTGACCCATCAATGTAGCTCAATGCCTGACAGACAGCAAAATCAATGTTCATCTGTCTACATCACGGGGGTCAGTGAGTATGAAGCTATGGGATCGTTCGATTAATCTACCTTTCGCCCTTCTGGAAATTAACCATGCAGTGTGGAACAAAGGCCCCATGCCGCGCGCAAGCACATCCTCCTATCCCGGTAGAATCACAATTTTGGCAACGCGCACTCCGGTCGTTAACAGCTCGATGATTGCTGCAGCGGGACTTCTAAATGCAGGGCAAATACTTAGATTTGGCTCTTTATGGTTCAACATATCACCCACCTGAAGGGGCTCCACCGTATTCTTGATATGTGTCCCATAGGGTTCCCGGCCCACCATGTGCCCTTGTCCGTCTCGCAAGAACACATCATCTTCCGGCCGCCTCATTAACAAGTGCTGTAACTTCATATTGCCATCCGTTACATAGGAAGGTCTAAATAGAAGCCTGGCGGGATTAGAATTAGAGTTAAACACAAGGATAACCACAGTATGGACGTACTTTTCATGCTCCAACCACATGTTCCTTGGGGGGACATTGATTCCAGGTTGTGGGCATGTCGGACAAAATAAGGCCAAGTCTCCGGGTTTTCTACGACGATTTGGCTCGTGTCCTAGTCCGGATCTTTTCATCGCTTGTAGATTTCTCCACTCTCTAGAAACCCGCATCAACTCCCGGTATCGGTTCTAGAAGATGTATGTCAGTTGTGCCTTTAATATGCCCACCAACAACATACTGGGGCTCCTGCGGGGAAAGCATTGCTGGTAAGACGCCTCAGTTTATTATAGAAATTCAATGCGGCCGTCTTGCACTCCATGGCATCGATGTGGAAGTGGTCTAAAACATCAAATGTGAACGCGGTTGATGGCCTCTTGATGCTAGCAGAAAATAGTTGGGAACGTAGTAGCTGAATATGAGGATCTGCTGCTCCGGGGCATTTGCACCTTCGTATCCGTCGCCGGAAGATTCCGGAGGATGTAACCACCACTAATCGGTCTGTTTCCGGAACTTCCGGACCCCACAGCGCTCGAGCATCGGGATGGGCCCCGCTGATTCCTCCAACTCTATCACTCCCCCACTCACCTTCATCCACCGGATTTCCGATGGTCTCATCTTCCCATTCCTCGTCTGCATCATCAGAATCCATTCCGGATCCCAGATTACTTGATGAAGCACTGCTGTAAGAAGGGCAATCCTGGCCCCCGTGGCCTACATGTATCACCAAACCCAGGGATATCAGGTCAGAGCCCTCGAAGTATGTCCCATTCCATCTCTTAATACGATGATACGGGGTGAACCTATGCAGTCGGCAGCAACAGTCCGGACATGACAATTGATCCCCGATACAATCTGTGCATCTGTATATTCCGAGGAGTGATTGACAGGAAGTGCATTGGGTGTCCGGAGGAGGTGCCTCTAAGCCCAGGACTTCTTGGAGATACAGATTTCTATGTTCCAACCATTCCCTCAGAAAGTCATTTTGACTCTGGATGCTCAGTAAACAGGATATTGTCTACATGCTAATGTACACTCACCTTTTGCCCGACTCGTATTCTCTTTGGGGTTGGCAGATCGTTGTCCTGTGTCGACGAATATTCACCATCGTTGGGTGTGGAGAAGCGTGCCTTTGATGGGGAGGCACTTGCCCTCCTTTTGAGTGGAGAGGAAGGAACAACACGCTCTCGAATGGTGGAACCTCGTCTACCCTCTGTTTCAACATGTTCCACAAAAGACTGTCCAGTGGACCTCTTTTGTTTGAGCTTACCCATGGCAATATCGTAAAGAAAACACAGAGGGACAATCACGATAATCAATATCCGGATCCAGGAACAGTTGCATTGCTTAGTCACATGATCCCACTACATGACAAATCCTTTTGAAGATCTGATTGCCACTGGAAGATACTTTCCGTAGATGCTCTGTTTTACCCACCCGGCAGGGCTCACTTCCAATCGTTTCCGAACGGCCTCACGCATAAAATGCGCATAACACACCCGATCTCCTCCACCCCAAGCCTGGACTTTGTGCTCTAAAATAGTGCCACACAGGCCTACCACAGTTCCGGATGAATATTCCAAATCCAGTCCAAGGTCCTCAACCAACAGGTGAGGCTTGGACCCACCCCCACAAACACTAGCAAGAAGGTCAAACCACTCCGGTCTCCCTTTCGAGTCCCGGTGCCCCGGGGTTATGCGGTTACTGATTACCTGAATCCCTGTATAAACGGATTGCCATTCCATCGCAATTGCTTTTGTAGCGTCCAAAGCTCGGAGCTGTTTAAGCATGAGGAGTCCAGAAGTGAATAGATCCGGATGAATAAGTGATAGGGTCAGATTTAAGAATCTCTCAGCCCCCTTGGTGGCTTTCAGCCACCGAGAACCGCCCAGAGGTAATTGGTAAGGATGCAGGTTTGCTGATGGTTTCAAAAGATATTTTTCAGACTGTAATTAATTGGTCAGTGAACCTGTGGTCCTGGAGAGAATTTAAAACCATACTTGATGGGCCTGTGCAAACCAACCTGCGGAAAATGTTACTGCACCAGGTTCACAAATTCGTGATGGGAGTCGGGTAACAAAGTACTTCTTGTGTATCCGCCAGTTCGGAGCTGACTTCCCTACAACTTTCTTCCGGATAGATTTCTGCAGCAGATGTGAGATGCTCAGGGTTCCATTCCGCAAAGCCGACTATTTGGGCTTTCAGATTCTGAGTGATGGCAGGACTTCTTCAAGCTCACCTGCTGCCTAATTGACAATAATCCCGGAAGATACCACAGCACTATCCGGCCTCGTACATCAACTACTGTTAGAGGACATCCATAACTCCCGAACGAGGGAAGGGGGAATTTATGTTTGTTCTTTTCTCGATGTTCCGTCCGCGCTTTAACGCACTCTGCGTAATATTCTTCAGCATCCCAAGGGACATAAACTGTATCCACCATCTGCAATGAACCTCACAATACGGTGCTTATTACAGCCATGGACTCACAAGGATTCAGAATGGCTGCATTCACTACTTTCACAAGACGTCTCATATCCTTCCCAAATATCCTTCGCTCCGGTGGGCTATTGGATCTAGCGTCTTCACATGGGGTAGGTTCCGGACGGGTTTCCGGGCCATTATGAATCGAGTCCGAAATTTGTAGTGAACTGATTTGTACAATGGCTGGGTTTCCAATCGTGATTTGATTGTTGGAAGTTGACAGATGACGAATATTTGTGGATTCATCCCTATGAATGAGATTAGACAAACTCCGGGATGCAATATCTATATACTTACCGGCTGTTCTCTTCATTGGAGAGGCTCTTCAGCTTATCACTAAGTTGGTTCCAAACATCTTCCTTCAACTGATCATTGTTTATTGGATCCAGATCTATCTCCAAGAACTTTGGTTTTGCAGGTGTGTCATTGGTGGCATGGGAAGTCTTCTTTTTACGCATCCTGATCCCCTGATGGTGCTACGACGGAAGATGTATAGTCTAAACGATGCTGGGGTGGCTAAAGGAAACAGTCCATAATGCCTTAAATGGTATTTGCTTACGTAAGCAAGTACAATCAAAGATCATAAAATTTTCACATTTCGGGTGACCTATGTAGATTACAAGGTAAAAAAAATTTACTTTGCGGGACAAGTGCGAAATATAAGTAAAAACAATAAACAAGGAAAAAGGAAAAGGATGTTATGGAAAAGGGGAGATGGGGCCCAACATCTCCACTTATCCAGAACATCCGAAAAAGTACATTAGTAGGTAAAGCAATGCAAGAAAGTGTCGATAGAGTCCGTCTGGTAAAGATAAAGAATGGAAATGAATCCAAGTGCGGAAAGTGTCCATGGAAAGTGTCCATATGATAGATAAAACAGTTAAGTATAAAAGGTTGACATGGAGAGTTCGTCCGCAAGAAAAACGAACCAATGTAGGTAAAGTATCGATGCAATATATAAGTACATATGACAAAAACCTACAAATGGAGAGTCCGAAGTTTTCCGGCCGTGCAAAATGGCAGTCAATAGCATTCAAGGAGAAGGAGGAGGCTCACCGGAACAATTCCGGAGCTGTCCGGAGCTGCAAGCTCTCCTGGAAGGTACATGATGGTGTCAGGGGATAAATTGGCAGTCGATAGAGTCCAAGGAGAAAGAGGAAGCTCACCGGAAAAAACCCGGAGCCATCTGGAGTTGGAAGCTCTCCCGGACAGTACTGGATGGTGTCAGGGGATCAGTTAAATGATACGGAACGTTCCTAGAGGAGTGAAGAGTCTTACCAAGACGTGCAGGATCGATCCGGAGGATGACTGCAATAAGATAAGATCTTTTCCAAGTGCACACGCGTCGGCTTTGACACACAACGCGGCACAGGGAGTCTAAGCCAACACTCCCCCAGATCCCAATGAACCCCAAGTGCACACGCGTTGGCTTTGACACACAACACGGCACAGGGAGTCTGAGCCAACAATCCCCCAGAACCCAATGAACCCCAAGTGCACACACATCGGCTTTGACACACGACACGGCACAAAGGAATGATATCCCCCAGAGCTAACGGCCCCAAGACCTAGAGTGAACCCCACAATATCTTTTGTCGACACCTCTACACAGGATGTAGGTTGTGCGTCCACAACCACCTGTGTATCCCGGGATGAGGGATTTTGACTTCAAGAGATCATGGAGGTTAAGGGGAAAAAGGTCCAAAGGATCAACAAGGTTCATATACCCACGCTGTGAGTCATGTGATCGTGTATTGTGTCAAAAAGGGAAATAGTCACCCAAAATGGCATACTAAGGCAGTGGGAATTGCCGCGGGATGGTTCCTTGGTTCAAAAAACGATCTATATCAGTCCATTTTTTCACATCACTATACCTTCCTCCATCCCAACCAATATCTGTATCCCCACCATCCGTACGCTGCTAAAATGGGTAAAAAATGGGTCCAAGAATCATTTAAACACATCCTTCTGGCCAATTGCGAAGCCTATCTAAAATCAAATAACCTCGGAAAAAATAAGGCCCGGACTGAGCTCATCAATGAAGTTGCGCTCAAAATCAGGGAGGCTGGCGCCGGACTTGATCTTCCCGGAGATTTGAACGCGGTCCGCTATGTTTATGAGACTTTAAATCAAAGGAAGTACTAATCTTATGCTGCAGCGTGTCGGGGTCTGGTTTGGAAATGAAGCCAAAAGAGTCGCGAGCGACATCGGAGAGCCTGTCGTCAGGTCTCACGGAAACAGCCGAAAAAATAAGCCAGGAAAGCAGTGGAACAAGAGGACTGCTGCTGCCGAACTTCATGGCAAACGGCTGGGTGAAATCTATCAGAAACATAAGGATGAATATACCGGGGACGGCTTGGCTAACCTCCGGACCTATGCCAGTGCGCTTACCGCTCTGATAGAGGAATTGTCAGAGGAAGAGCTGGCAGAGTGCCAGGAGATGGCAGTCAGATGGAACACGGAGCCTGCCCCAAGGGATATTCAGCGGAAGTGGGTTGTGGTATCATATTGTCAGAAAATCACTCACAATGGCATTGTAGGGCAACAAAGAGGCTTCCAGCCCTGGCAAAGAAGTTCATGGATACCGCCTGGCGGGAGATGGGTGTCAGAGTATTCATGCTTGTTCAATATGAGAATGTGGACGAAAATGGTTCCCTCGCCAAGTGAGTCGCATCCGTTCCATTGGTCCGACATCATCGTGACATATTGTTGCCGCAGGTTTGAAACCCAAGGTTCCACCTTTACTGCTGACAATCCCAACTGGAGGAATGGTCGCGGGAATATCTTGAACATGTGGAAGGACTGGACTGAAAGTAAACTATTTCCTCACCCCACCGTTGTTCGGAATCAGTACTGACAAGATTCCTGTAGATGTTGATGATGATGATAGTGATGATGAGGGTGAGGGTGAGGAAGAAAACACGTTGGTGCTAGCTGTCCGGAAGCGTGATGGATTTCCGCTCTTACCCGCGTTGAACAATGCCATTCCACGCGAACGGCACAAACACACGTTGAGGGTCTATGTTCGGGAGGTCCGGAGTAAGTTAATATGGTGCTATTGCTGTCTATCAATTGTCTTACAGCACCAATTCCAGACTTCCAAAACCTTCCTGGCCGAACCCCTTGGCTTGGCATCGGGAAGAACAATGATGCGCATATTGTGAAGAAATGTCAAGTTGATAAACACACTCTCCAAGACCCATCCCGAATGTCGCAACAAGCAGTCATAGCGTACCTATCCCATTGGTACAAGAGACAAGAAGCTGATAAAGATGTGCCCCTCAAATTTCTAAACCCGCCAGGTCATGTTTTCGAAATGCATGATGATATAACACATGAGGTTGACAAGGTCGCGGGAGATAAGGACAATAACAATGATGGCGGAAAAGACAATGAGGAAGGAGAGAGTTCCCAGGAACGCCGCGCTGCTAAAGGAAAGCACGTGGTCAAACCTAGTGCTGATAGGGGAGCGAGGAAGAAGGACGACGTAGCTCAGAGCGTAAATGCAGGTGGAGGGAATATTAGCATTGCCACGGAAGATCAGGAAGGCGATGGTAGAGATGTTGATGAGGGGCAAAATGAATTCCGGGGACGTCCGGCTGCCAATAGAAAGAGAGAAGCCAATCAGGGCGGAGTGGAGCGGAAGAAGAAGAAAGAAGACCCACTGCCCATTACTCCTGCAGAAGTGGACCCTGAACTCCGGAAGGCATTTTTGGAGTCGCTGTCCGATGATAAGCGGTATCAAAAGCTTGTGGGGTTGCTGGACACAGCAAATGTAAGTATTGTTGATTTGTTCTGCTATTCGAAGGGCTGACGCAGCTATTAGCGGGATGATGAGGTGAATGCGGTTGGTCGCCCTGCCCCTGATTGGGGACATTGGGGCTATGGAAAGGAGTTCCTTCCTGCTTCCTTCCACAAGACAACTGGCGCGGGATCATTGTCGCACGTCGTATCATGGATCAAGGGGAATCCCCTGACTCTCTTCAGGGACGAACCCGCCGGGTATTACCGTGTCGAAAACACACTCTTAGTCTTGGGCCTTACTCTTCGTGAGTTGGCGAGAGTGCTGTTCATGGAAGAGGATACCTTCCAGGATTATCCGGCCTACGTTCGAAACAGTGAACTAACCATCAAGGATTGGGATAATGCCAGAGTGGGGTGCCAGATGCTTGTCAATTACGTGCAGGATGGACCGGTGCCCAAGTCCGATGAGTCCAATGGTAAGGCCCCAGACAGTGCGTCGAGAGTCCCGGAGAAGAACAAGGTCCTCCAGTAAGCACATTTGTCCCATTAAATTAGTGGGCGAGTCAGCTGAAGTTGGATGTCAGGGCGGGTCTAACTGGAATACCAGCGGCTTTCAAAGCCATTCGAGGAGACCTTGGTTTGCTTCACCCGGACTGGGATAGACTTGGTGACAATTGGCGGGAATTCGTCCAAAAGTGGCTCAAAGCGGAGAAGGTGTTGGGGAGGGCCGGCGGAAACATTATCGAAGTTGAGGAACTTCAATCATCCAATCTCCCAGCGGCCCTCAAGGCATGGGGCACAGCTCAAATTTCCAAGGTGGAGTTTGATGCTGAGATTCTGACGGTAGGGTTTGGTAATGAGATGGGGAAGTGGTGGGATGAACTTGGGTTGAAGAAGGATCAGGACGCTGATCGACTTTTGAACTTTGCCTGGTGCAGAAATGGGAAAGTCGGAATTGCGATGCTTGTGCTTGGCATGCACTGGTGGGCGGATAGGAGTGGTGCTGGGAATGATTGGACGAGAGTGTTGAAAGAGATGTCGGAGATGTGGGAGTTGATTACAGCAGCCCCTTTGCAGTGAGTGACGGGTATTGTTGATCCGAGAAGTATTGGCTCATGTTTTGTGTTAGTGCCCGGAAGATGAGGTCCAGGGCCGGAGATGAAGGAATGCCAGTGCCAGCACCCTCACCGTAAGTACTGTTGATGATAGAGTGTATTTGTGGTAGCTGATGTCTCACAACTAGTGCCCGGGTCACAAGGTCAAAGGATAAGCAAGCAAATACCGCAGCATCTTCTCCGTCAGTGTCACAGGCAATATGATTTGCATTCATTGGCTAACTTATTACTTGTAGAGCAAAAAGGAAAAGGGGAACGGTTGAGGCAGAACCGGGAACTCGCGCAAAAAAGATCAGGAGAAGAGCATGAGCATCCTGTCTCAAGTTTTCCAAATATACCTATCTAGTATTTCATGTTAAACATCGCAATAAATGTCTTTTTCTGCCAGTCAGTTTGAAAAGGTACCAATTCAGAGGGATACTGTGTTTCAAGTTGTGAAGCACTCATCCGTACCACCGGAACATCCTTGTCCTCACAGGGGAATTGTTGATGTATTTCCGGACATGCCAGATACTCCAATACAAGGCTTTTACAACCTGAAATCTTGGTACACATTCCTAGACATGTTTAAAACCCATTTATACCACTGAAATATACTTGTCCTCACAGGGAAATTGTTGATGTATTTCCAATTCCTAGACATGTTTAGTATACATTGGGCGAATGGAAGCACATCCCGAATTGTTTGGACACATTCCCGGACATGTGTTGCACACATTGCAAGACGGTAGGTCTATTGTGGATGTATTTCCAGATATTCCGGGTACTCCAATACATGGCCTTTACAATCGGAATCATGGGTATTCATTTCCGGACAATGTTTTGCATACATTGGAGTGGATATTCCGGAAACTCCAATCCATGGCCCTTCCACTCCGGAATCACGGGTATTTATTTCCGGACAATGTGCGCATCCTTTGGAGGTAATTAGAGCACATCCGGAATTGTTGCGACAAACTCCCATCAACATGAGATGGAAGGGAGCATCTGGATGTGTTTCTGTTAATTCCAAACACTCTGATTTTTTGGACTGTGGGAAACGGAATCATCCGGACATGTCACGTAGGTATGCAATGCAAAGGCAATTGAATCAATTTAAATGTATCATAGAATCCTTATCCAGTACATATTTGGTTAATATATTCAATAAATAATGTGGGAGCAACATTGTGGCTGAAATCCAAAAATGGCAATGCCACGTGTGTTCAATTTTGAACGCGTCGCTATGGCTCATCCAAACTTTCAACCGCAACATCCAGCTGAGATGTCTCCACCCCCCGAAAATGTCGCTCTGACTGGCGACCATCCAGCCCCCCCACCATCTCTAGCCCCCGCGCCATCTCCTAGCCCCACAGTCGCGCCTGAAACCCCGCCTTCTTCGCAGCTGGGTACGGACAAAGTACGCGTTGGTGAGGTTTACCTGACGGACCCCGTCTATTTGGCCCCTCTTTCCGGGTTGGATGGAGGGTCCCATCCTGAGTTGGAGGAACCCTTCCGCCAGTACCTTTCGAACACCCCGCGTCTCGATGAGCAGGGTGAATTGAATCTACTTGCGGCCCGGGCTTGGCTCGAAATACCAACCGTAAGTGCCATTTGTATTGCCTCCTCCTTCGACCTAATTATTATTCTACAGAACTCCCCGCTCCGGAAACTCAAGGCTGTCGATTCCGCCCTTGCAAAAACCTACGACGATCGCGTCATGAGGGTGCAGGAAATCGTCGAGTTGGCGGTCCAGGAATTTGAACGCCTTATCGAACAGAGGGAGAAGGAACGGAAGGAAGCCATTCGGATCGAGGAGGAGCAGAAGAAGGCCGCCGCTGAGGCGGCGCAGAGGGAGAAGGAGAGGTTGGAGGAGGAGAAGGGGGATTTGGTCAAGAAGATGCGAGCGCTGGTGGAGCAGGATCCAGCCCTTCTTGAAGCAGCCGGATTCATCGTAAGTTGTTTCATTCTACAGCGGCATCGTATACTAACCTCCGGACAGACACGAACAACCTACCCAGCCGTCGCCAGCGGAACCTGCGAGGCTTGCGCCGCCAAGAAGATTACTTGCACCGGAATTGCCGGGAGGTCGTGCAACGCGTGCCACAAACTCCATGCCTCGTGCTCGAATTCAACCGGTAAGTTTATATTTTTCAAATCTCACCCCTTCCTATCTGCTGACATTGTTTTCAAGTCCGAGCCATCAAACAGGAACCCTCAATTGGCGGCAAGACGGAATCTCCGGTTACGGGCGGAAAGTCGGCTGCAGTGGAACCTAGCACCAAGGCGGCCACCGGGAGAACCAGGGGCCGTCGCCCCAGGCCCGCCGCTAATGCTGCGGCATCGTCTTCTAAACGGAAGGCTCCCGATGAGGAGCCTGCCGATGACGACTCACCTGCCGGGCCTATCACACGGAAGAGGGCGAGGGAAGCAACGCCCGAGGGC
>Ga0193731_1000423_pt1 | contig 14257 bp, 9 predicted proteins | sample U1a2metaG_FD_144920 | JGI IMG/M metagenome (GOLD analysis project Ga0193731, IMG submission 144920) | Soil microbial communities from a riparian zone of the East river system, Colorado, United States - U1a2 | ecosystem: Environmental > Terrestrial > Soil > Riparian zone | place: USA: East River...
AAACACTAAAGCCGAATCCACCGATTACCGATCACCGATTACCGATCACCATGGCAAGGTTACTAAAAGTGTGGCCATGCTCTTAAACAATAAGGCCGAATCTACCGATCACCGATTACCGATCACCGATCACCATGCCAGATCTAAATTATTGCAATATTCTTATTACACTAGGTTAATCACAACGTCAGAGTATGTACACAAGCGAAACCCGCATCCGCGTTCGTTATGCTGAGACCGATCCCATGGGGTATGCCTACTATGGCTACTATGCAATGTATTACGAAGTAGCCCGGGTCGAGAGCTTGCGCCAATTGGGTATGACGTATAAGGAACTGGAGGCGATGGGGACCATGATGCCCGTCCTGGAAAACAATTCCAAATACATTTTGCCGGCATTGTACGATGATGAAATCAAGATCGTTACCCACATCCGTGACCGGCCCGGTGTCCGGATAAAATTTGAATATGATATTTACAATGGTGACGGAAAACTGATCCATCAGGGCGAAACGTTTCTGGCGTTTGTCAACAAGACGAGCGGGAAACCGTGCCGGCCCCCGGAAGCGTTTATGAAACTTCTTCAACCCTTTTTTCCATGAGTTACAGGATACGAAAGCGGATCTTGCAAATTCCCTCGGCGCGCAGCGGACGAAGTTGGCTGAAGAAGGTCAAGTTCAAGAAGCACGGTAACATTTCACTTTACCGGTTCTTAAAAATATTCTTTTACAACATTGACGAAGACGAGATCATGGACCGGTCGTATGGAGTTGCCTTTAACTTCATCCTGGCCATTTTCCCAACGATTATTTTCTTATTTACCCTTATCCCCTATATCTCCCACTACTTCCCCGATATCAACAAAGACACCATCATGAATTTCATGGGTGACCTCTTGCCGGCCAGTATGTACCAGGTTTTCTCGTCCACCATATTGGACATCATCAGCAATCAGCGGGGCGGCCTGCTCACCGTTGGTTTTGTTTTGGCTGTTTGGCTTGCTACCAACGGGATGATGACCTTAATGCGTGCCTTTAATGCCTGTTACCGGACGGTGGAAAGAAGAAATTGGTTCCGGATGCGATTCATTGCCGCATGGCTGACGCTTTTCCTGGCAGTTGTCCTGTTTTCGGCCACAGCGCTTTTGGTGGTCGGACAATTGGCATTAAACAAGATCACCCTGGTGGGGTCCGAGTATAGCCATTTCCATTTGGACCACTACACCATTTATTTTCTCCTCTTCCTTCGGTTCGCCGTGATCTTTATTGTCTTTTTTGTTGCCATTTCGTTCATTTATTATTTCGGTCCCGCGGTCCATTACAATTGGCATTTTATTTCCCTCGGGGGGTTGGTGGCCACGATAGGATGCCTGGCCATCTCCTATGGATTTTCTTACTATGTCACCAATTTCGCCAGCTATAATAAAGTGTACGGATCCATCGGCGCCCTGCTCGCGCTGATGGTGTGGGTACAGTTGCTGACTGCCGTACTCTTATTTGGATACGAGATCAATGCCAGTCTTCATTATGCCCGAAAAGTAGACGCTATTGACACCCACCGCAGGAAGAAGAGGTTGGAAAAGGCAATGCGGTGATTTACCAGCGTAAGCTGAAAAGGGACACGACGTCCGCAACGAACCACAGCGGACACGGCGAAAATTTTGGTATCTTTTGATTTCTCTTGCCGATAGAATTAATATTAGAAGAGCAGGCTCATTAAGATTCCGGATGACGTAATAAAAAAGTCTTTTAAATGAACACGCAGCTTCTTCAGCGACTGAGTGATATGATATTGGATCGCTTTCTCGGAAAGGTTCAGAATACCGGCGATTTCGTGCACCGAATGTCCTTCCAGGCGATTTAGCCTGAACACTCTTTTTGATTTTTCAGGAAGGTGATCCATCCCTGCTTCGATGGCCTCCATTAATTCGTCGAAGTCAACCATCGTCTCCGTTCCCTCCTCCTGCTGCGGAAGGTAATTCCTGGAATAATCCCAATATTTCTTATGAACCAACTCCGCTTCAATGTAATTCAATGCCTTATGTTTTACGGCTGTAAATAAATAGGAAGGCAGATTGTTTATGGAAAGAGACCCACGCTTGTCCCAGAGGGAAATGAATAAATCCTGAACAATTTCCTCGGTCACTTCCTTTGACCGCACTTTGGAATAGGCCATAGAATGAACCCCTCGCCAATGACGCTTAAAAAGCTCTGAGAATGCCTTTTCATCATCATTTCGAATCGCTGCTAACAGTTCATAGTCAGTATAGGCAGCTAAAACACGCAAAACAGTCCCGGGTTACTCTACTAACAAGGTAATAAAATTCGCCCTCATTTTTCAATTCGTTTAGGAAAAAGCCTGACTTGCCTGTCATGCTCATATACGATATCCGCTTTTTTATGCTGCAAAATGATTTTCACGTTATTTTAATGAGATACCTGCGGGGACAGGCCACCAAAGAGGAAGAAATACTTATTGACTCCTGGTACGCCGACCTGGGAAAAGACGCCCATTCATCATTGACAAGCCAGGAGGAATCCGAACTGGAAAGCCATTACTGGTCAACCATCGCGGCATACATGAAGCGCAGTAAAAAGAAAAATAACTACGCCATACATCGTTGGTATCCCATCGGAATAGCCGCTTCCGTGCTGCTGGCCCTGGTTTCCTTGCTCTATGTGTTTGGTTATCGGGCATCCGGTAAAGGGGTTCCAGACAGGGGAAAAGAAGTAGCTGCATCGGCCTGGAAAAAAATGACCAACACAGGAAGGGCACAACAGCTCATTTCCTTACCCGACAGCAGCAAGGTCAGGCTTGAACCTCACAGCACGTTGGAATTTTCGGCTTACTTTCCTGAATCCGTGAGAGAGGTCTTCCTGGAAGGAGAAGCTTTCTTTGATGTATCACCGGATGCTGATCGCCCGTTCCTTGTCTATACGAATAAAGTAATTACAAAAGTAGTAGGCACCAGTTTTAGAGTGAAAGCCTTCCGGGATGACAGGAAGGTAACGATAGCGGTACGAACTGGTAAAGTGTCCGTTTACGCGTCCCCTGAGAATGGAAAGGAGAATGCAATACCCGAGATCATTTTGACTCCCAATCAACAGCTTATCTATGACCGGGACAAGAAAAAGATTTCAAGAATGATCGTTGATGCCCCGCAGGTAATTCTTCCGGCAGAGAAAGTTAAACGAATGCGCTTTGAAGGGGCTCCGGTCAGCGAAATATTCGAAGCCATTGAAAAAGTGTATGGCCTGGACATCGTATTTGATAAGGCTAGATTTTCATCGTGCACACTGACTACCTCTATTTCCGATGGCGGTCTGTATAACCGGCTCGATATCATTTGCGCTGCCATCAACGCTACCTATACGTTGAAGGAAAACCAAATCGTGGTGGAGGGAGCAGGATGCAGTAATCATTAAAAGATAAACCTGAAAGATTCAGTTCACTTTAACTTTTAAACAATGGAAAATTCTACCTGATTCCGTAACGTAAAAGCCGATGATGTTACGAGCACCACCGGCTTTTGAAGATGCGCATCCTCTTGTTCGCGGATGCACGATTTAGTTTTGCCATTCTTAACAAAACCATTCAAAAATATGAATAAACCAAGACCAATTCAAGGTGTATTCTTTGTCATCATGAGAGTAACGGTAACACAGATTTTGTTGGTGGTCGCTTTGACGTCACTGGTGTCGGCAGCCCATTTGAAAGGGCAGGGAATACTGGAAAGGAAAGTTTCGTTGGATGCCCGGAACACCGAAATCAAGGCGATTTTAGCTGAAATCGAGAAACAGACTGCGGTTGTATTTACTTACAGGCCCAGGATTATTCAGGCATCAAAAAAAGTATCCCTGAATGTAAAGGATGCCAAACTGGCTGATGTTCTGGGGCAACTTTTCAGCCCCGCCATCTCTGTTATCGCGGTGGACGAGGAGGGGGAGATTGTATTGAGGCCAACCCGGGCGGTGCCCGTGGAAACGGTCGCCGCACCCGTGCCAGCCCTCAAGGTATCGGGGAAAGTGATTGATGAGGCAGGCCAGCCCGTGCCCGGTGTAAATGTGATTGAAAAAGGCACCAATAATGGTACAACCACGGATGTTGCAGGCCTGTTTGCATTGAATGTTCAGGATGAGAAAAGTGTGCTCGTTTTCACCTTTATCGGGTACACCACACAGGAGGTTCCTGTTGGTGGTCAGACCGAATTTGCTATCAATCTCATTCCGGATATCAAATCATTGGACGAAGTGGTGGTAGTGGGGTATGGAACGCAACGACGTAAGGATTTGACGGGTTCGGTAAGTTCTATCGGTGAAGCACAAATTGCAAAAGTACCGGTAACAACATTAGACCAGGCACTTCAGGGCAGGGCTGCAGGTGTAAACGTTACGAATAATGATGGTGCACCCGGCGGGGGTGTCCAGATTCAAATAAGGGGCATTGGCAGTTTAGGAAATAATGATCCCTTGTTTGTGGTCGATGGTTATCCTATCACCGGAGGCATTAATACGATTAACCCCAATGATATCGCATCCATTGACATCCTTAAAGATGCATCCGCCACAGCGATTTATGGTAACAGGGCCTCGAATGGTGTAGTAATTATTACTACCAAACGAGGTAAAAATAATAAAGTCCAGCTTTCACTTGATGTGTTGACTTCGGTTCAGGCAGAACCTAAAAAATATAAGTTGTTGAATGCACAGCAATGGGCTACGCTGGCCAACAAGCAGGCCCCCATCGATGGTTTTAGTACGTTGCCCGAGTGGAGTAACCCCTCCGCGTTGCGAAATGTTGATTGGCAAGACGCGGTTTTCCGAACCGGATTCAGGCAAAACTACAATCTCGCGCTGCGGGGAGGGAGCGACAAAGTTCAATCGTCATTTTCAGCCGGCTATTTTAATCAGAAGGGCATCGTCATAGGTTCCGAATATAAAAGAATGAACCTAAGCCTTAACCTGGATTATAATGCCTATACCTGGCTTAGGTCGTCCACGAGCATTAAGTACACACGGGGTGACAATAAGGTTATTCTTGGAACGGGTTCGCTGGGCAACATATATCATCTGCCCCCGTCTATTACGGGCAATAAGCTTACGGACCAGATCAAGGATGGTAATGGAAATTATGGCTTCTACAATCCGGCGGATGTAAACATCAGGGTTTATGGCAACCCGGTGTACGATGTGGAAACCACGGATCAGAAAAATTTAACCAATTATTTCCTGGGAAGTACTTCACTGGAAGCAACCATCCTCCCCGGGTTAAGAATTAAAACAAACCTGGGGATTAACACGACGGACAATTCCGGCTATTACTTTCGTCCATCGGATACCCGTGCCCAGGACCAATATGGTCTTGGAACGCAAAATGCCTTATCCAATTATTCCCAATTCGCCAACAACACCTTTGAATGGCTATGGGAAAATACTGTTTCGTACACTAAAACTTTTGGAGAGCACAGTGTAGATTTTGCCGGGGGTGTTTCTGCCCAGCAAAACACGTACCGCCAGCTGGGTATCCAGGGAACGGGTTCGATAAGCGATGAGCTAAGGAATGCAGCCAGTGTCAGCACGATCACCAATCAATACGGTAACCAGCAAACGTATTCTCTTGCATCCCAATTTGGACGGCTAAACTATAAGTTCATGGATAAGTACCTTGTTACCGGTACGGTGCGAAGGGACGGGTCCTCCAAATTTGCGCCCAATCACCAATATGGTGTGTTCCCTTCAGGCTCCATTGCGTGGAGGGCTAAGCAAGAGCCGTTTTTGAAAAACGTAAATGCCATTGCTGACCTTAAGTTCAGGGCCAGTTATGGAGAGGTGGGCAACCAGTTTAGTATCGGCTTGTTTCAATATTTAAGCAGCTATTCACCGGGAGGCCCGCCGTCATCCCAAAGCAACGTTGGTTACCCGTTTAACAAGATTTACCAACCGGGTCTTATCCTGAGCGCGCTACCGAATCCTGACCTGAAATGGGAAACCACAAAGGTAACCGATATTGGTATGGACCTGGCCTTGATCGAAGGCGCGCTCACGTTGACTGTTGATTATTACAGAAAGGAGTCAAAGGATTTCCTGCTGAATATTCCTGTCCCTGCTCAAACCGGATTTACAACCGCGGCGAGAAATGTGGGTAGTATCCGGAACAGCGGTATTGAAATCGCCCTGAACTACAGGAAATCCGTAGGTGACTTTACTTTTGGCGCCAGTCTGAATTTCGCCACCGTTAACAATAAACTCTTAAGCCTGTCGGCAGGCCAAACCGCTTTAACCAACTTTCAACTTTCGAACCCCAGTTTATTCTCTGGCCTTGGCAGCAATAACTGGGCTGAGTTCAGCCAATCAAAAGTGGGCGGGCCGGTGGGAGAGTTTTACGGCTACAAGTCGGATGGCATTTTCCAGACACAACAGCAAATCGATGCCCTCAACGCCGCTGCTGCGGCTAAGTTTGGTGTAGGTGCATTATACCAGCAACCGGGTCCCACCGTGCCGGGTGATCGCAAGTTTGTTGATGTCAATGGCGACGGCCAGGTGACGGCAGACGACCGGGTGGCCCTGGGAAGCCCTATTCCAAAGTTTTATGGAGGGTTAAATCTGGATGCTACGTATAAGTCATTTGACATCAACCTGTTTTTCTATGGTGTTTACGGAAATAAGATCTTCAATTATATTCAAAGGACAACGGAAGACTTTGGGCAAATCTCCAACATCAGCCTAAAATATATGCAGAACGCATGGACACCGGAGAATGGATCAAACCGATATGCCAGGATTACCGTAAATGATTTTAATCGCAATGGCAATGGCCGTCCCTCGAGCACGTACATTGAAGACGGTAGTTACCTGCGCCTGAGAAATGTTCAGATAGGATACACCTTGCCTTCCGATGTGGCCCGCAAACTTTCTATAGCAAAGGTCAGGCTGTATGTATCCGCGCAGAATCTGTTTACCATTACAAAATACAGTGGACTCGATCCTGAAATTGGACAGCCGGCGCAGATTGATGGTTCCAGGACAGTATATGTATCCGGGGTAGACGTCGGTACGTATCCCTCATCCCGGTTCTATTCGCTTGGATTAAATGTAACGTTTTAAGTAATCAAAAATTTAAGACTAACAATATGAAGATCAATCAAAACATTTTCGTTTTGGCCCTGGGGGTAGCGTTGTTGATCCCCGTCAGTTGCTCAAAGACCTTTCTTGAACAGACCGATACCACAAATATTTCCGAGAGTTCCCTTTTCCACAAACCATCAGATGGGGTGGCGCTTATCAATGCCATCTATAACACCTTTGATGACGATGGTAACAGTGATCAATTCATGAAAAAGGCGATGTGGTACATTGCCAATTACCTGTCCCAGGATTACCATAACTGGGGTTCCGACATATTCTGGACGACGTACCTGATCAATCCTGATAATGGCTCCCTGAAGACGTTGTGGGAGCATTTCTACAAGGGGATTTCAACGGCTAATTCTGCATTTCCCATTGTTGCCAAAATGAGAGCCGATAACGTTATCGATCAAGCTCTGGCAGATCGCTTAACAGGTGAAGCATATTTCCTGCGCGGTTTATTTTATTATTACCTCGGCAGTACCTTCGGCGGGGTGCCACTGGAATTAAAAACGGTAACCGATGCCGGCCTCCATCCCCGGAACAGCCAGGATGAAGTGTTTGCTTCCGTAGCAGCCGACATGACAACAGCGGCAGCCTTGTTACCGTGGAAAGAAGACCTGCCGACAGGAGAATTAGGAAGAGCTACAAAAGGAGCAGCATTGGGCTTTTTAGGTGCCGCGCAAATGTGGTTGAAAAAATACCCGGAAGCCATTGCTGCCTATAATCAACTGACGGGAAAATACCAGTTAGAGGAAAATTTCGTGAATATTCATGAATACAGTAATCAAAACAACAAGGAATCCCTTTTTGAGGTACAATACTTGTTTCCCGCCGGCGGCAGCCGGTCATGGGGTCATTCCAATGATTCACATTGGCTTTCTTCCTTTAGTTTACCCCAGGAATTAACAAATGATTTTGGCTATGATTATGCCGACCCTAAATTGTCTTTATCCTTTGAACCTGGCGATCTGCGCAAATTATGTACGGTATTGGGCCCTGGTCAAGTACACCCCAGTCCCGCCATTCAAATAAAGAATTATCCATTGGTGAAATCCAATTTTGCCCTTGGTGATCCACGCTATATCGGAGATGATGGGCTTATTATTAATACTTGTGGTACCGTTTCCAAGCCATGGAGGGGAAGTGATGCTACGTATCCCCGGTCCGGGTATTATAATGTGAAATTCTGGCGCGATCCAAGCATTCTTGATGATAACAATTTTTTTAGTGATCAGAACGCGATCATGCTGCGTTTAGGTGAGGTATTGGTCAGTAAGGCTGAGGCTCAGTTCAGGAGCGGTGACAGCCCGGGTGCATTGGCTACAATACAAATTATAAGAGACCGGGCCTGGGGCAAATTGGTGGACCCTACGGTGGTCGTTCCCCCGCCCGTCGGAACGGATGTTTTGAAAATAATAATCAGTGAATACAGGCATGAAATTGCGGGAGAAATGTCCCTTTGGTTCACGCTGAGAAGGTCCGGCGAACATATTAATTATATAAAGGACAACTATGGAATAACCGTTCCTCAAGGTCATGACTTAATGCCTATCCCTTCGACGGCACTTGCAAGCAACACAACACTAAAGCAGAATGCGGGGTATTGATCACAGGCTTGGAGAAGGCCACAACGGACATTGTCTGAACTGTGATTTTCCCGATAGCTATCGGGATGATTTTAATGATTAAAATGATTCTTATGCTCATGACGAAGGGCTAATATCTGCGCTATTGTTTATGGAAGGCTTTGTAACGTATACAGAGCCTTCTTTTTTTAACCACCCTTCCCTGTTATTTTTATACCAAGATCTGACTTCCGGAAGATTTGCATGAAACGATATCACCTCCTTCTTCTTTGCATGCCCCTACTCTGCCTTGTTGCCTGTAACAACAAGCCAACCTTATTTGAACAGATCCCTTCCTCTCATTCCGGGATCCATTTCAATAACCAGATCACGGAAAACGATTCTATCAATCCCCTGGACATTGTTAACATATACAATGGAGGGGGCGTGGGTATCGGGGACTTTAACAACGATGGCCTTCCGGATATTTATTTCACAGGGAATATGGTCGCAAACCGCCTATACCTCAATAAAGGCGATTTTGTATTCGAAGATATTACCGATAAGGCGGGAGTAAACGGCATGGGTAGATGGGGACGGGGCGTGTCCGTCATTGACATCAACAACGACGGGTTAGCAGATGTATATGTCTGCAATACAATCTATAAAGATCCCTTGCGGCGGCGTAACCTGCTTTACATCAATATGGGCCCGGATAAGGAAGGTATACCGCACTTTGCCGATTCGGCAAGGGAATATGGTTTGGACATCCATGTTCAATCGACCATGGCCAGTTTCTTTGATTATGATAATGACGGCGACCTGGACATGTACCTCGCCGTGAATGAAGCTACGACAGGGTATAACACCACCCGCTTTGGCGGAGAGACTAATAAAACTACCGCCCGCAGCCGGGGCCGATTATACCAAAATGACTGGGATGACACAGGGAGGCATCCTGTTTTTCACGATGTTTCTGTCCGGGCGGGCATCACGCTGGATGGATATGGTCATGCAGCAACCATTGCCGATATCAACCGCGATGGCTGGAAAGATATCTATGTCGCGAATGATTTCCTGTCCGATAACATCCTGTACATCAACAACCACAACGGAACATTTACCGACCATTCAAAAGAGTACTTCAAACACACCTCCTTCAATGCCATGGGAATGGATATTACGGACATCAACAATGATGGCCTTGCCGATGTGGTGGAACTGGATATGAGTCCGGAAGACAATTACAGGAAAAAGATGATGTTGAATGCCAACCGCACCGTGACGTATCAGAATTTCAATTACTTCGGACATCAGTATCAGTATGTTCGGAATACCTTACAACTCAACCGGGGACCCCGGATGGGGAAAAATGATTCTATTGGAATTCCCGCCTTCAGCGAGATAAGCTTTATGAGCGGCATAGCTCAAACCGACTGGAGCTGGACGCCTTTGATTACGGACTTTGATAATGACGGGTACCGCGATATCGTTGTCACGAATGGATTTCCAAAAGATGTGACGGATCATGACTTCATGATCTACCGCGACGAAGCGTATGCAAACACTCCGAAGAAGGAGATCCTGAATCAGATACCACAGATAAAACTGCACAACTATGCCTATAAAAATAATGGTGATTTGACTTTCCGTGATGCCACAACGAACTGGGGGTTAAGTACTCCTGCATTTTCCAATGGAGCGGCCTTTGCCGATCTGGACAACAATGGCACCATGGATATGGTGATCAATAATATTAATGATGAGGCGTTCATTTATAAAAATAGCTCACCAGAAAACAAGGATAGTGTAAATCATCATTTACAAATAAAATTTGAAGGCGACCAAAAGAATCTTCAAGGCATAGGAGCCTGGGCGGATATCTATTACGATAACGGCAGGCACCAGGTATACGAAAACAATCCGTACCGCGGTTATTTGTCGACTCTGCCCTGCTTAGCCCATTTTGGATTAGGCAAGCTGGCGATGATTGACTCAGTAGTGATCCGGTGGCCCAATGGAAAAAAACAAACACTGAAACAGGTAAAGACGGACCAGGTACTCAACGTGAAGATGGCAGCTGCGGATGAAGCTTATTCATGGCAACAGCCTGACCTTGCTGATGCCGCTTTGTTTAAGGAGGTAACAACCGAAGCAGGAATAAAATATGCGCACATAGATAATGACTTTATTGATTTCAATATACAAACTACCTTACCGCATAAACTTTCAGAATACTGCCCTGCCCTGGCTGTTGGAGACATCGATGGCAACGGATTGGATGATCTTGTAATGGGAGGTAATGCACTGGTTCATGGTCAGCGTTTCTTGCAACAGAAGAATGGGGAATTTCTAAAAAAAGATTTATCGGCGGGGAAGAGCGGCTCAACTGACGATTATAAAGATGGAGGACTATTACTTTTCGATGCAAACGGAGATGGCAGTCTGGATTTGTATAGTGCCAGTGCAGGATATCAACACAAAAAGAACAGCACAAATTACCAGGACAGACTGTATATCAATGATGGAAAAGGAAATTTTACCCTGGCTGTCAATGCACTCCCAGGTAATTACACCAGTAAACTCTGCGTAAGGGCCCTTGATTTTAACAAGGATGGCAGACTTGATCTCTTTGTGTCGGGTCGCGTTGATCCCTGGGAATATCCTAAGCCGGTTAGCAGTTTCATCTTCAGAAATGATTCTGATCCTGGACATGTCAAATTTACAGACGTAACGGTTGACGTCGCTCCCGATTTAATAAACATAGGGATGGTTTGCGATGCCCTGTTTACCGATTTTGATAATGACGATCAACCCGACTTACTCCTGGCAGGGGAATGGATGCCGGTGACCTTTTTAAGAAATGAGAACGGAAAATTTAAAAACGTTACATCCACTTCAGGTATTAATAATGAGCTGGGTTGGTGGAATTCAATTGTAGCAGGAGATTTCCGGCATACCGGCAGGACCGACTATATTATTGGAAATATTGGCTTGAATACTCTTTACCAGGCCAGCGATCTATACCCGGTTTACATCACGGCAAAGGATTTTGATAGCAATGGCGGATATGAGGCCTTTCCTTCTTTATTCCTTCAGGATCAAAAGGGACAACGGAAAGAGTTTCCGGCCAACGGTAGAGACGATGTTATAGAAAAATTGCCTGCCATGAAAAAGCGTTTTGGCAATTACAAATCCTTCGCTACTGCCACGATGGACGAACTATTCCCGCCGGAAAAAAGAGAAGGTGGAATTCGTCTGAAAGCAAATATGTTGCAATCCTGTTTCCTCCAAAATGACGGAGGGGGCAAATTCACAATGATCCCGTTGCCCCGGGAGGCACAAATTGCTCCTCTGAATGGAATGCTGGCAGATGATTTTGATGGGGATGGAAATTTAGATGTGTTAGTTAATGGAAATGATTTTGGTACGGAAGTATCGATCGGTCGGTATGATGCATTCAACGGCTTATTGTTAAAGGGCAATGGTTCCGGGGGATTTTCATCCCTTTCCATTGAGCAAAGCGGAATCTATATCCCTGGCAATGGTAAAGCCCTCGTGAAGTTAGCGGGAAGTTCAGGTAATTACCTGGTAGCCGCAAGTCAGAACAGGGACGCATTGAAATTGTTTGAGCTTAAACGAAAAGGAAAGATTCTACAAATAAATCCTTCAGACGTTTCTGCTTTGATCAAATTTAAGAATGGGAAAACAGAGAAGAGAGAATTTTATTTTGGATCGTCTTTTTTATCGCAGTCGGGCAGGTTTGTGAATGTAAATGAGGGGGTATCGGAGATTACCATACTTGATAGCAAAGGAAATCGGAGGGTGATTCAGTTCTAGCCACGAAGGCACAAATACCTGCCTACGCGAGGCGCTTCGGCAGGCAGGCACTAAGTTTATTTTTTTGAATGACTGTCTATTTCGGATTGTTCTTGGGATTTATATTGTAACGCGTGGTCTAGCTTTTTTTGGTCACAGCGAACACGGCGAACCACAGCGGACACGGCGTAATGCAAAACTGTCAGAGTGTGATTCAAGGATTTTGTTTTGAAATAAACTGTTCAAAGAACTCGGAAATTACGTTGTGCCCGCCGTGGTTCGTGGTGCCCGCTGTGGCCTTTTTCGTCGCAAAGAGCACGGCGAACCATCCCAATAGCTATCAGGAAACAGGGCCAACACAAAAATCGGTTAAGCTCTTCTCTTTAGCGGCTTATGCGGCTTTATGCCTTGATCAACAACCTCATCTTGCCCATCCAATATCCTCCCAAGTCTTATTCCGAGAGCATCCTCTAGTTTAGAGATCGTCTCTATAGTTAGATTTTCCTGACCTTTCAAAATCTTGCTGACCTGCTGTCGACTAACATTTAGTTTCACGGCTAAGTCATTCTGACTCATTTCCCGTTCTTCAAGGATCTCTAATATCCTTAACGCAATATTAACTGATTTTTTCAACCAGCTCCTGTTTTCCTTCTTATAATCCGCCCTTTCCTTCCATAGATAAGATGGAATTGCTTTTGCCAATTGGCTCGGTTTTCTATTCTTTCTATTTGTCATGCCTTATTCATAGCTGCCGCGTACCTCCTTCAGCCATTTATCCGGATCAATAGCGCCGAGCCATGCTTTCTTTGCCTTATCCCTAAGGGATTTCAGGTAGACCTCGTCATATTTAGGCTGGTATTCAACCAACTCAACAAATTTTAGTGTTGACCTGTCAATTTCACCAGTTTCTGAATGTTGTTTACCGACCGCGCGAATCCCAAATGCTTTATAAAGCAAGTTCTCTTCATATTTCTCAAGAAATGAAATTGGGGTTTCAACTCTGATTGTACCAAGCTCATCTGTCAGAATATGGATGTTGGCCTTGTCCTTCCCACCGGCATTGGTCAGCTTTCCGTAAAAATAAAATTCGGCATCGGCCCAAACTGCTTCAGTCCGGTTTAACCTCGTGGTTCTGTCTATTCTTAACTCGTGTGAGTCACTCAAAGAAGTCTTGATGTGAAAAACATAATCCTTCTGCGTTGCTGTCTGTTGAAAATTTTCGATTGCCCTGGCAGTCGGAGCATCCAGGAAGTCAATGTTATTCGTTTGATTTATTTGTGCGAGAATAGCGTTAAGTCCGATGACATATTGAATGGAGGTCTTTAAAATGTGGCGCACAGAACCGTCCTCAATTTTATAGCTTATAGTCGGCCGATCTCTTTTATCGCTCGGGAACAGTAAGTTTTCAGCATCTGCGAGAATTGACATGATTTCCCGGATATCATAATTATCCGGACTAAGCTCGAGGTTGCCTTTTGATCCCGTTATTCGTATTTCGATAAATCCGATCTTGTCCATATGCTCAAATTTAACAAAACCCTTGCTTTTAGTTAGGCCCCGATCCGAAATTCCAAGGCTAGTAAAGCAACCGAAAAAAAATATATCCCGCACACTGCGGATGCAGTTTATCAGGAAAACCAGACAACCCTGCTCAAAAAAAGTCGCAGCCTCCTGAATTGTTTCCATGCCGGCAATGTTTGTCCTCCAAAACTGATCGTGAAAAAGACCTTAGCGGAGATACCCGTA
>Ga0193731_1000424_pt1 | contig 14248 bp, 9 predicted proteins | sample U1a2metaG_FD_144920 | JGI IMG/M metagenome (GOLD analysis project Ga0193731, IMG submission 144920) | Soil microbial communities from a riparian zone of the East river system, Colorado, United States - U1a2 | ecosystem: Environmental > Terrestrial > Soil > Riparian zone | place: USA: East River...
TCACCGCGGCGGGCGTCATCTGCGAAATCATGAACGAAGACGGCACCATGTCTCGCGTGCCGCAGCTCATTGAATTTTGCAAGGAACACAACTTGAGGATGCTCACGGTGGCAGACCTCATTCGCTACCGCATGCAGCACGAACGCTACGTCCGGCGCGTGGCGGAAGCGGTCCTACCTACGCGCTTCGGCAACTTCCGCATGATCGCGTACGCCAGCGACGTGGACCACGATCAGCACGTTGCGCTAGTGCGCGGCGATCTGGAAGGCGAGGAACCGGCGCTAGTGCGCGTCCACTCGCACTGCCTCACCGGAGACGTTTTCGGTTCCACGGCTTGCGATTGTAGCGAACTTGTCTCGCGCTCGTTGGCCGCCATCGCCAAGGAAGACCGCGGCGTCTTTCTCTATCTGCACCACACGGGACGCGGCTTCAGTGTTGAAACCGCCGAAGAGCCTGGCGCGCTCCCCCAGATTCATTTCCATAAGCGCGGCCAGCTCGATCGCGAACCTGCGCGCCAGCGCATGGTCCAGCACGAAAGCGGCATCGGCGCGCAAATCCTGATCGACCTCGGCCTCAAGGACATTCGCGTCCTCACCAATCACCCGAAAAAAGTCGTCGCCCTCGAAGGCTACGGCATCCGCATCGCCGACCAGGTCCCCCTCCGCATCGACCAACCCAAGCCGACGCACCAAACCCTATGACTCCCGCCGCGATTTCACTCTTGAGCCGTAGGGGCGGGGCTTGCTCCGCCCCTCGTCACGCGCCTTCGCCATCTGTCATTCCGGGCGAAACGAGGACCGCTTCCTCTCCGCGCGTATTTTGCGGTGAGAATCTCTCTTATAACTTCTTTGGTGGCTTTTTTGTAGGAGGAGTGGACTTCGCCGATGGGGTCGCGGTCTTTCCCGCTGCCGGCTTCCCAACAGTCAAATACTTGCGCATCTTCTCGAGCCGCTTCGCCCCGAGCCCGCGAATCGCCAGCAAATCATCGACGCTCTTGAAGCCGCCATACGATTTGCGCATTTGCAAGATCTTGTCCGCCGTCGCCGGTCCAATCCCCGGCACCAGTTGCAGTTCTTCCGAGGTCGCCGTATTGAGATTTATCGGCTTGGCAGGCTGCTTTTTCCTTCCCGTGTCCACGGACGCGGGAAGGATCAAGCCGACAAAAAGAGAGGAGGAAAGGAGCCGGATTGGAAATCGCCGCGCCATGACGGCAATATAATGCCCCGACTACGTATGCAAATCAATAACAAAAAGGGCGCTTAATCCGCACGTTTGCCTTGCGCGTCGTAAACTTCGAATTCGCCGAAGAGGGCCGCTTGCTCCTCGATTTGCGCGCGGTCGCCCACAACGACGATTTGCATGTTTGCGGAGTCCAGATATTTGCGCGCCGTTGCGAGCAGATCTTCCGGCTTCAGCGCGCGAACTTTCTGGCGATAAGTTTCGAGATAGTCGTCCGGCAATTCGTTCAGCGCCACGGTGGAGAGTTGCGACAGCAGTCCATCCTGCGTCGCCAGCCCCATGGAAAAGACGCCGCTCAGATAATTCTGCGCGTCGGCGAGCTCTGGTACCGGCACCGGGACGGACCGCAATTTGTCCATTTCATAAAACATCTCCGTGAGCGATGCCGCCACAACATCATTCCGCACCGCGGCCGAAACCGAAAAGTAGCCATGCTGCCGCAGCGCATGCACGCCGCTGCGGGGGCTGTAAGTGTAGCCCTTGTCCTCGCGGATATTCATTACTAAACGGGAATTAAACGCTCCGCCGTACAAACTGTTCGTGAGGCCCAGTTTGACCCAGTCCGGATGCTTGCGCGTAATAGCGTGGCAGCCCGCCACGATCTGCGTCTGCACCGCTCCCGGCACGTGCACCAGATACACGCGCCGCCCGTGCGGATTCGCCGGAGCCGCTGCCGCATTTGGCTCCGGTTTTTTTCCGGTCCATGCGCCAAACACTTTTTCGATTGTCATTAACATCCCCTGCGCGTCGAAATCTCCGACGAGCAGCAACAACCCATTCTCCGGCGTATAAAATTCGCGGTAGACGGCCTGCAAGTCTTCGCGCTTGTACGCGGCCACTTGCGCTTCGCTGGGCGACACTTCGCCGTAGGGGTGCGCGCCAAACAAAACTTTACGCAATCGCTCGCTCGCCAAAAATCCCGGCTGCGTGCGCTCGAGCTTTACTTCTTCCAGTTTCTGCCGTCGCTCGCGTTCAAATTCCGTTTCCGGAAACGCTGCTTCCCGCGCCAGTTCATTCACCAACGCCAGCAGCGGCTCCGCAAATTCCGAAAGTCCGGCAAACGAAATCGCGCTGGTATCCGCGCCCGCGCCGGAAGAGAGGTCCGCGCCGATGCGCCGCAAATCTTCTTCGATCTGCCGGCTCGCGCGCTTCTTTGTTCCCGTGCGCACCACCGTTGCGGTCATTTCCGCGAGCCCCGGAGCGCGATGATTCGCAGCTGCGTTTCCTGAACGGAAAAACAGTTCGCCATGAAACTTCGGAATCGAGTGCGCTTCCGCGAGAATGACCTCGAGCCCGTTCGAAAGCCGCGCCTTGGTCCGTTTCGGCCACGTCACCGCGCCTTCCGCCGCGAGTCCAGGCACTCCGTTGGCAATTTCCACAACGCGCGCCGCCATTACGCCGCCTCCTTCGCGTCCGCGTCCGCGGGTACTGCGGCCTTGACCGGCGTGCGAAACACAATCGCGCGTTTTTCGTTTCGCAGATATTTCTTGGCCACGGCCTGAATCTCTTCGCGCGTGACGGCAAGAAACCCATCCAGAATGGTGTTCACCAGTTGCGGCTCGTTATCGAACAGCGTGAAGCACGCGAGGAGATGCATCAGGCCATACTTCGGCATGTATCCGCCGCGGCCACCTTCGAGTGTGGCGTAATAATCCGAGCGCCACTTCACTTTCAATTGTTCCAATTCGTCCGCGCTGATGCCGTTTTCCTGTACTTCACGGATCACGGCATCAAGCGCTTCCAGCGTCGCTTGGCTCGAATGCTCCGGCTTGTGCAGAACGCGCGTGATCATTTGCGTCGGCCCGTTGTAACCGAAGATGTCGTCGATTCCACCGCCGGCCTCGACGGCAATCTGCTTCTCGATCACCAATTCGCGGTGCATTCGTCCCGCGCGTCCGCCGTGCAAAGCCTGATCCAGCAGCGCCATCGCGCACCAATCGGCGGTACGCCTTTTCGGCATGACGTATCCGATGGCCATCGCGGGCAGCGTCCCGAATTTCTCCTCGACGTTTCCGCGCCGCTCCTCTCCTTGTTCGGGCTCGCTGGGATCGGCGAAAGGCGGCGGCGCTCCCGCCGGAATCTCGCCAAAATGTTTTTTAGCCAACGCGATGCCTTCTTCCGCCTTCAGATCGCCCAGCATCAGCAACACGGCATTATTCGGCACGTAGTACGTTTTAAAAAATGCCTGCACGTCGGCCAAGTCCGCGGCATCGAGATCGGCAAAATCACCGTAAAAATTGTGCGCGTTCGCCCAATTGCGAAAAGCCACCGGCGGCATGTCCAGCCACGGGAAGCCGCCATAAGGCTGGTTCATCACATTGACACGAACTTCTTCCTTTACAACGTCGCGCTGGTTTTTAAGATTTTCGTCATCCACTTTCAACGCGCGCATGCGGTCCGCTTCGAGCCACAGCACGCGCTCCAGCGCATTCGAAGGGACAGCTTCGTAATAGTTCGTCACGTCGTAACTCGTCGAGCCGTTCACCATGCCGCCACTGGAATTGACCAGCTTGATGTGTTGCATCTTCGGCGCATTCGCGGAGCCCTGAAACATCATGTGTTCGAACAGGTGCGCAAACCCGCTGCGGCCCTGCGGCTCGAGGCGGAATCCAATTTTGTAGTACACGCCCACGGTGACCACCGGCGCCGTGGTATCCGGCGCGACCACGACACTTAATCCATTGGCCAATTTCGTACTTTCCACCGCAATCTGGAGTCGTTTCACCCTTTGCCCCCTATCGCCTTTGCTTTTGGTTTCTTTTCCACGGAAGTCTTTTCCAATTCAGCCAGCACTCCGGCAGGATCTTTTGCGAGCACGCGCGCGGCCAGATGACTTAGCGCCTCGTAAGCTTGGGCAAATTCCTCCGGTGATTCCTGCAGTGCTTCCAAATGCGCCCGCGCCACTTTGTAATCGCCCCGAGAGAGCGGCCCCGTCCGTCCCGCGCATGGCCCTAACGTTTCGAAATTCTCCAGAACCTGGCGCGTCAGGGGCAACAACGCGCGCACGGCTTCGCTCCCCCTCATCCCAAGCGAGAGGAGCAATTGCGTCGCCGCTTCCTCCACCGCGAGCACATGACCGGCGGCCATCGCCGCTGCCGTGTGGTACAAGATTTTCTTGCTTCCCGAGATGCGCACGGGCAACCCTCCGAGCGACCGCGCGATCTGCCGCGCCACCCGGACCGCCTGTGTTTCCCCTTCAATCGTAGAAACCTTGCCTTCCAGCGATGGCACCGAGACTCCGCTGAACGATTGCAGCGGATGCATCGATCCGACCATCGCGCCCCGCTCGCGCACGGCATCGAGCACAGCGGAGTCCATAGCTCCGCTGAGGTGCAATACAACTCTCCCGCGCAGCTCTTCTTCGCCAATCCGCGCCAACTCTTGCGCAACAACTGCGATTTCGTCATCGGGTGTCGCGATCAAGATCACTCGCGACGCCAGGATCCGCCGCGTCATTCCGGCGCAAGCTTTCCCATCTCCAATGAACCGAACAGCCCGCCGCGCGCTTGGCTCGCTACGGGTAACGACCACGCCAATCCTCCAGCCCAGTTCGCGCAACCGGCGTCCCAGCGCTCGTCCCACGCGTCCTGCCCCGCTGATGGCCAGGCTATTCGGCATCCCGTGTTAGGATAACCCGAGGGCAACGCTGACACCAATTTCCATGCATCTTTTCGGACTGGTTCTCTTTGGTTTCATTGCGTTCTTCTGGCTCACTCACGGCCTCCGCGTTGCCTATGGCGCCGTGCGCCTTCCGTGGATCAAGGATTTCGCACCCGCAAACGACGCGGGTTGTCCGCGCGTTTCGATTCTCTTCGCCGCGCGTGACGAAGAAGAAAAACTGCCCGCCGCACTCGCAACGCTGATGGAAATCGATTACCCGGATCTGGAGGTCATCGCCGCCGACGACCGTTCGCAGGACTCGACCGGCCGCATCCTCGACGAGTTCGCTGCCGCGCATCCGCGGCTTCGTGTTGTCCACATCACGCAACTACCTTCTGGCTGGCTCGGCAAACCTCACGCACTCCAGAAAGCTTACGAAGCCTCCACCGGCGAATGGCTGCTCTTCACGGATGCTGATGTGTGTTTCAAACCCGATGTCCTGCGGCGCGCCATTGCTCTCGCGAAAGCGCACAACCTGGAACACCTCACGCTCATGGGCGATGTCGAAATGGTGGGCTTCTGGGAGACCGTGCTTATTACTTTTTTTGGCATGGCGTTTAACATTGCTACCGATCCCTATCGCGTGGCCAATTCCCATTCGCGCGCCTATATGGGGGTTGGCGCGTTCCAACTTCTCCGGCGCGCTGCCTATGAAGCCAGCGGCACGCACCGCCGCCTGGCCATGGAAGTTGTGGATGACATGAAATTGGGAAAAATCGTCAAGCAATCGGGTTTTCGTTCGGGCGCGGGTATTGCGCAGGATTTCGTCGTTGTCCGGTGGCACGCCGGCCTCGGCAATCTGATTCGTGGCGTCACGAAGAATTTCTTCGCCGGCGTGGGCTACAGCGTGGCGCTCGTGGCGATTGCCGTTACCGGCCTTCTGCTCATGAACGTCGCGCCAGTTTTCGGTATTTTGTTCGGCCACGGCTGGATTCGCATTTTCGCCGCAATCGCGTTGGTTATCGCTCTCTGCTTCCACACCGGCGTGGACATCGGCATGCGCGTCTCGCCGTTTTATGCGTTCACACACCCTCTCGGCGCGCTTCTCTTCAGCTACATGCTTATTCGCTCGACCGTCGTTACGCTCAAGCAGGGTGGCATTGTTTGGCGTGACACCTTTTATCCGCTGGAAGACCTGAAACGCGGCGTTGTTTAATTTGCCGACTCCGCCGGCGCGGAAGTGGCTGCCGTTGAGAACAGTCCCGCCACATCCCTTTGCTTCAATGAACGGATGCGATCGCGCAACTGCGCCGCTTTTTCAAATTCAAACTTTTTGGCGGCCTCGCGCATCTGCGCCTCAAGCTGCTGCAGCATCTCCGCGAGCTGCGCTTCGCTCTTGATATTCGCCGTTGCCGCATCGAGGCTGGCATCGTCCACCGGCACGGTCGCGTAATCCGCCTCGACGATTCTCGCCAGTTCCATATCCACGGACTTAATGATGGACATCGGGATGATGTTGTTCTCTTTGTTGTAAGCCACCTGCTTGGCGCGACGCCGGTTCGTTTCCTCAATGGCTTGATTCATCGAATCCGTCCGCCGGTCCGCGTATAAAATTGCCCGCCCCTCGATGTGCCTGGCGCAGCGTCCAATCGTCTGGATGAGCGACGTCGTGCTTCGCAAGAATCCCTCTTTGTCCGCATCCAAAATGGCCACCAGCGACACTTCCGGCAGATCCAAACCCTCGCGCAGCAAATTGATTCCGATGAGCACGTCAAATTCCCCGCGCCGCAAGTCGCGCAAGATTTTGATGCGGTCCAGCGTTTCCACTTCTGAGTGCAGATAGCGGCACCTGACGCCAATCTCCGTAAAATACTCGGACAAATCCTCCGCCATGCGCTTCGTCAGCGTGGTCACCAGCACGCGCTCGTTCTTCTCCGCGCGCACGCGAATCTCTTCGAGCAGGTCATCCACCTGGCCCTTCACGGGACGAATTTCCACCTGGGGGTCCACGAGGCCCGTTGGCCGAATCACCTGCTCAACGATCACCCCTCCCGACTTCGTCAGCTCGTATGCGCCGGGCGTTGCAGACACGTACACCACCTGATTGATGCGGTGTTCGAATTCCTCAAACGTCAGGGGCCTATTGTCCAGCGCCGAAGGCATTCGAAAGCCGTAATCCACGAGCGTCTGCTTGCGCGCGCGGTCACCGTTGAACATTCCGCGCACTTGGCCCACCGTCTGGTGCGATTCATCAATGAACATCAGGTAGTCCTGCGGCACGTAATCCAGCAGCGTCGGCGGCGCTTCCCCAGGCAAGCGCCCGCTCAAGTGCCGCGAATAATTCTCAATGCCGTGACAGTAGCCGATGGTGCGCATCATCTCGATGTCAAACATGGTGCGCTGTACGACACGCTGCGCTTCGACGAATTTTCCCTGTTTCTCCATTTCTTTCTTCCACCACCAAAGCTCTTCCTGAATGCTCACGATCGCGCGGTCCCGCTGTTCCTGCGGCATCACGTAATGCGTTTTCGGATAAATCGGCACGCGCGACAAATCCTCCTGCCCCGCGCGCACCTCTCCGGTCACCGGATCGATCTGCCGCAGCGCATCGATCTGGTCTCCCCACATTTCGATGCGATAACCCTGATCTTCATACGTGGGATAGATTTCGATCATGTCTCCGCGCACGCGGAACGTGCCGCGCCGCAAGTCCTCGCTGCGCTCGTACTGAATATCGACGAACCTGCGCAACAGCGCTTCGCGCGAAGTCTGCTGTCCCTTTTCCAGCATGACCAGCATGCCGTAATAAGCTTCCGGCGAGCCGAGGCCGTAAATGCAGGATACGGAGGCCACGATCACAACGTCGCGGCGTTCGAAAAGGGAACGCGTCGCGCTCATGCGCAGCTTGTCCAGTTCGTCGTTGATGGTCGCTTCCTTGTCGATATAGATATCCGCGGAGGGAACATACGCTTCGGGCTGGTAAAAATCGTAGTAGCTGACGAAATACTCGACGGCGTTCTCCGGGAAAAATCCCTTGAACTCGTGATACAACTGCGCGGCCAATGTTTTGTTGTGCGCCAGCACCAGCGCGGGACGATCGGCCTGTTCAATCAGCTTGGCCATGGTGAAGGTCTTGCCCGACCCGGTCACTCCAAGAAGCACCTGCTGCTTCTCGCCAGCATCGAGACCGCGATAGAGTTGGTCGATCGCCGCGGGTTGGTCGCCGCGCGGCTGATAATTGCTGTGCAGCTTGAATTTCATGGGAAGGGTCTCCTGCAGTCCTGCTGACCTCTGGCGAAACCTTCACTATACTCCGGCACGCAAACTCTGCCTTTCGATACGGAAAGTACCGGCAGATTCGAATCAAGGTTGATTCAGCGGCGTCTCCGTCACCAGCAAGACTTCCGAGTGACTCTTCGCGTCCACGTTGTAGTGCACGCGGTTCGAGGCGTCGGCCTTGGCCACCACGACGTCCATGAATTGGCTGGTCTCCTCCGTGGCGCGCACGACGAAGCCGCTCTTCAGGGAAATATAGGTGATGATTTCGCCGGCGCCTTTCGCCGTTCCCATGGTCCGCAACTCGTGAAGTTTGAAATCTTCAGGGGTCGCATCCTTCGATGACGATTTCTGTTTGAGCGTTGCCGTCGTGAGCAGCACCGCACAAATATCGGGAGGGCCGCTGGAGGCGGAGACATCTCCCATGATCGAAAGCTGGCTTGCCTGGCATGGCTCATCTCTTACGTAGCTCGACTCCCGCGCCCAATGCAATCCGGCGATCGGCGCTCCCGCCTGTTCCGCTTGCTCCGACTTCCATTTTTCGCCGAACTTCATTCCCTCTGCAGGAAGCGTCCACGCCAGCGCAAAGCGCGCCACCCACTGCTGCCAGGCCTGCTGCTGCTCGGGAAAAAGAGTATCCAGACCTTTTACTTCGTTCACCGAGCCGTCTGGAGAAATCGTGAAGTCGATGCTCTTGCCATAGGGGTCCACACGCTGTTTATCCCAGTCGGGCTTCTTGTCACCCGGCCTCTTCAACCAGACACCGGAGTCCAAAGTCAGAAACCGGCCTCGCGCGTGGATCGCCGCCTTGCTGCCCAGCTGTTGCACATCGAGGATCTCAACCCGCAGCAAACCGTGCGCATCGATCTGAGCCGCATTCGGCGCCATTGGCGCGACAACTTTGCTTTCGGTCTTAACGGTCTTGTCGCTCTGAAAACGGATGAGGTAGGTGATGGTTTGGCCGGGCTGCAATCTGGGCAGGAGATTGGTGCGTTTGTCGCCGGCGGCGAGAGTGGCAAAGGCAAGAAGGAACAACCCGGCAATCCGTTGTAGTTGGCGTCTCATGATATCTGCTACCGCTCCGCGAGTCTTCGGAGACCTCTCCGCGTGTGAATACCGGAAACAAATGGGCTTTCAATTTCCGGGAGTCTTGAAATGCCGATCGAAGAAATCGCTGGCCGCGTGATACGCCGCCAGCCAATTTCTGTGCAGCAGAAAATCGTGCACGTCATCGGGGAAAACGAGCTGTTCGATCTCCACGCCGTTCTCACGGAGCCGCGAAACGAGGTCCACTGTTTGCGTGAAGTAGACGTTGCGGTCGTCGTCGCCATGAATGAAGAGCACCGGTGACTTCCAGGTATTCACCGAAGTCACGGGCGAAGAATCATGCGCGAGCTTGGTCAGCGCCGCGGGAATATTCTTTCCGTCCCAGTTATCCGTCGGCCAGTCGTGCACGCCATGGAGATCGACGCCCGCCGCGAACAAATCAGAATTGCGTCCCAAACCAAGCGCCGTCAGATAGCCGCCATAACTTCCGCCCCACAATCCGATGCGTTTTGCGTCGACATCGCTGCGGCTTTGCAAATATTTTCCTGCCGCCACCACGTCCTGATATTCCGCCGCGCCACGCCCCGCACGGCCTTGGGCTTCTCGAAACGCGCGGCCGTAGCCAATCCCGCGGCGGTAATTCAGCGCCAATACGATGTATCCGCGGTTCGCCAGGTACTGATTCATGGCATAGGAATTCGAGTAGTAGTACATGTAATGCCAGCCGAGAAGCATCTGCCGCATCGGCCCGCCATGCAGAAAAACCAACGCTGGCCGTTTTTCGCCGGGTTTCGCATCTTTCGGCAGGAACAACTGACCGTGAATCTCCAGTCCGTCGCCGGATTTGAACTTCACTTGCTGCGGCTCGACAAGAAAATCGGCCGGAAAATCGCGTGAAAGAGGTATCAGCGCTTGATTCACAGTGGCATGATCGGCGAATGTTGTGAGGAGCGGCGTCGCCGGAACAGTGTCACCGGATCCCAGGTAGGCGACTGCTTTCCCATCTGACAGCGCCACAGGGCTCCACTTAATACCATTCAATTTCTCCCACTGGCTCAGATGATCGCCGTTGATGTCCACACTCCACAAATGCCGGCGGTCCACATCATTGCAATTCGAATTGAAGAGGATAGTTTTCTTGTCAGGAGTGAACGACCATTGCTCCACTTCACAATCTCCAGGCGTGAGCAACTTTGGGACACCGCCGTCTATGGATAGTGCATACAAATGCTGCCAGCCGCCTTCTTCCGAGGCGATCACGAGTTGGTTGTTCGCGGCCCAATTGATCACGCCGCCGCCGGTATCTTCCGCCATGTAGGGAAACGATCCCTGCGGCGTCGCGCTGGTGTGCCATATTTCTTTAGCCGTTCCCGCAGCGGCGTCCGCCACCCAGACGGCCCACGGATGCGGCTTATCCGGCGCAATGAAATAGCCGTGGGGCGCGTCTCGCGTTTCCGCCGGTCGCCGCACAAACGCGATGCGCCTTCCGTCCAACGACCATGCGGGATCACCGTCCGAATCCACCGACGGCGCGACGAATTGCACGGTCTTCGCTGCAACATCGTAAACGCCGATGAATGCGTGATCGTTTCGCTCCGAAACAAACGCCAGCCGGCTCCCATCCGGAGACCAGTGCGGGTCGAGGTCTTGCCCCCGCACAACCAGTTGTTGCGGCTTCTCGGCTCCGTCCAGCGGCGCGATCCAGATCTGCCCATCCTTTGCATAGGCGATCATTCCGCGCGAGGAAATGTCCGGTGAATGGCCCGCGTCGACGCGCTTAGGCTCGCCGCCGCTCCACGCCACCGTCCAGACCGCCTGCTCCGTTCCCGCCGGATTGCTCAGAGGGTTCGGCACTTGTCCGGCCGTGTTTTTCCCACCACCGCGCACATAGACAATCGTGTCGGAGTCCGCGGAAAAACTCAGACCCGATAACTCCTGCCCGTCATCCTGGTTGTATTTTGTAATCTGCCTAGCCGTAAATCCCGGCCCTTCGGCCACCCAGATATTTCGCCGCCCTGCTTGATTCAATGTCCATGCGACGCGGTTGTTCTGTTTCGCCGACGTCAAATTCGCAGGGAACGGCGCGCTCATCACCTGTTCCAGGGTGAACGGTTTCTGCGCGTTCGCCCGCGGCATCACAATCAGCAGAACTGCTGCACACAACAGCGCATGACGCTTCATCGATCGTTTCCCTCCCAGCCTAAAGAATCCCTTTCATTCACAAATCTGACGGTCAATCCGCCGGCTGCCGGACGCCCGCCTTTTCAACCGAGATTTTTGGGCCATCGAGCGGCCCTGAAATCTTGAGCACGTGTCCAGCTCCGAAATCACTCGCGCTGCGGTCTTTGCTTTTTCGCGCACTCGCGGTTTCGATCGACAAATCGGCGTTTCGCCCGAAGCTGAGTGTTCCATTCACCAACGTCAACTGCTTCCCACCATCGAGCCGGAAGTCCTCCAGCAGGATGCTGCTGTCTTGCAAACGAATTGAGACTTCTCCCGTGGGCCAACGCGAGACGCCCGTGTGTACGGCTCCGTCCGCGACGCTCGCGTTTACGTCCCACCCGCGAAACTCCACTTGGTTCAAATGAAACTCGCCGCGACCGGCCAGCTTTCCCAGGAGTTCGTCGCGGCCCACACCTTCAGTTTTCACCTGCAAAGTCCCCGAAGCTATGCCGCCCAAGCGCTCCGCAATTCGCCCCGTCCCCGGCAGTTGCGCCAGGTTCACGCGTTCCAATTCCGCGGCGATCTCGTAGACGGGCCTTGGCAAGAACTTCGCATCGATTTTTGCGCGCACTTTGCCGCCCGCCCATTCTGCCTGCGCTTCACGCACATCGAGTTGGAGATCATGGAGGGACCCCTTGGCCAGCACTTGTTCCAGCTTCAACTTTTCGATCGTCAATTGCGCGATGCCCAGCTCGCCTTCCGCATTCACGCGGCGGACCAGTTCACTCGCAGGCGTGCTCGGCGTCGATCCTCCAAGCAGCGGGGGCAAAAGCCGCTGCAACCAGCTTGGCCGCGCTCTCGGCCCGACCCAACGATCCAGGTCGGCAGCGTTCAACTGGTCCGCGAACAAATGAAATTTCCAATTCGCGCCATTTTCTCCCTCGGCCCTTGCCGTTTCTTCGATGTTGCCCGTCCACGTCCCGCCAAACCCTTCGACTTTCATCACGCGCGCGACGCGCCGCCCTTCGATCCAATCCAACGCACTTTCGGAAATTTTCAGGGGCTGGTTCAACCCTGCCACCGTCAAATTCGCTTTGGTAAAGCCAATCCTGCCATTCCACCGGCCGGTGAGCGGCTGTTTCCACTCCCACTTCGCGATTGCAGTCGCCTGGCCGTTCAATTCCCAGCCATGATTCAGCTGGCGGCCAAACGCCGCAGATAATTTCAGAAAATCTTCTACCTTGTTGAAGTTTCCTTCGACACTGATGCTGCCTGCCCACGTGTTCAGATCGTGCGCAAACGTCAATTCTGCGGCGTTTTCCATGGCCAGCGCCGCGCGCCGCCGCTTCGGCGCCACTACGTCGCGAATTTCGCCTCCAAGAGCGACGCGCACCGGCCCAATCGTCAGCATGCCCCACTCGCGGCCTCCGCTCAGGGGACCGATTCGAACGGGCTCCACAAAACCAGGCACTTTCACGATTCCTCCGCTGCTCGAAAGCGCCATCGACTCCAGCGCGAGTGGCCACCCGCGCACGATCATCCCGCCCGTAAAATACTGTTCCACCGTCACACCCTCCGCCACGTCCGGATGAAACGCGCGATACCAGGCCAACAAGTCCGACGCCTGAACCCCCATCGAATCCAGCCGCAATTCCACCGAGGGTGCAGTCCCGCCGACGAGACGGAACATACCGCGGAGATTCGATCTCGCTCCCTCCACGGCAATTTCCTCTCCGACCACGGTCCCCGCGCCGACGTTCCAGCGGCCTTTGACGCTCACATTCAAACGGGGATTATCGGAACGTTCCGTCAAATCCCATCGATGCATCTGCCCGGCGCGTCCTTGCACCGTGAACCTCCAGTCTCCGGGCGCATCTTCCTTAGCGAGCCCGCTTTTCGCTGTGGCATCCAGCGCAAACACGCCGCGCAAACCGTAATCCTGTCCGCGGAACAGCCGGAAGACGTCCGCCATGGACGCCTCGCTCCAGTGCAAAGTGATTTCTGCAGGCTGAAGGCGCGTCGAAGTCCCCGCCACGTCGCCGAGCACCTTGATCGATCCCACAGATTGCAGCAAAACTCCGCTCCGCCACGGTTGGGCTTCCAACTGCAGTTGCCAGCGCCCGGGGGAGACTTGCTCCACGCTCCCCGAAACAGCCGTGAACGCAAAAGGCAATTTGTCATCCCCGGTCTTAAAGTTGATTCGACCTTCATCGAATTCGATTTTTTCCAGCCGATTCACCGGAGCGACCGGCGAGGGCGGTCCATAGACGCGCCCGCTTTGCGCGGGATTGGCCTTTGCCGACGGCAGCCACCTCTCCAGATTCCAGCGGCCTTCCGAATTCCGAACCAGAATCAGGCTCGGCTGGTTGAGCGACATGGTTCCAAATTCAAAATGGCCTCTCAGCAGGCCCATCCACCGCAGACCGGCGTTCAGGTGCTCCGCACGGAGAAAGTATTCGTGGCCAAACGCGGGGTCCTCACCCACGGTCACACGGTGGGCATCCAGCTGCGGACTCGGCAGAATCCGCACGTCGAAACTGGCGACCTCCACGGGCCGTCCGAATGCTCTTTCCAGGTGTGTTATAAGGTACGCATGCACACGGTGGGTCCGCGCCAGAAGAGACACCCCGGCCTGCAAGACGATGATGAGAGCTACGATCACCAGCGCCGGTTTCCACCACTTTTGCAGCTTGCTCATCTCGCTCGGAAGTTTCGCAGACTCATGCGCAAAAAGGTAGGGGTGTGCCGGTGTTCTGATCGAAGCGAAGAGATTTGTTCGCTCCCTGGGTTCTTTATCTAGCCCGAGTTTACCGCCCTCAGAGAGCGAATACGAGTCTAAGCCGCTACTGGAGCGGTCGCAGCTTATGCCGGGTTGTATGACCTACGGGCTGCGATAACGCTCGAGATCGAGAATCTTGACGAG
>Ga0193731_1000426_pt1 | contig 14164 bp, 18 predicted proteins | sample U1a2metaG_FD_144920 | JGI IMG/M metagenome (GOLD analysis project Ga0193731, IMG submission 144920) | Soil microbial communities from a riparian zone of the East river system, Colorado, United States - U1a2 | ecosystem: Environmental > Terrestrial > Soil > Riparian zone | place: USA: East River...
AGATTCGCCAGGTGTTCGAGGCAGAGGACTTCGGTTCCGAGCTTACTCCCGAGCTCAGGACGCAGGAAGAGCGCCTGCGTGCCCAGGCAGCCGCCAAGAGACCGTAGCCGCGACAGGCCTCCGGCTTGCACCGGCCGAAAATAAGTTTCTGAACCCGTCGATTTCGACACCCCTCGTTCGACGTGTAGGTAGAAGGAGACATAACCATGATGCCGAGAAGAAGTTTCATCGCAATCTCCGCCGCCGGGAGCATTCTGTCAGCATCGGCATTTGCATCCGCTCAGACCCTCACGGGCAGTGCCTTCAAGACCGGCTACGCTGCGGTGAACGGTCTTAAAATGTATTACGAAATCCACGGTGCAGGAGAACCGCTGATCTTATTGCATGGCGGCGTTGTGGGTATCACCATGTTCGGCCCGAACTTGGATGCGCTGTCCCAGAAGCGGAAGGTCATCGCCGTCGAGTTGCAGGGCTACGGGCGCACTGCCGACAGTCGCCGTTGTACAGGCTCTATCCCAATGTCAATTGGGCCGTATTATTCACGAAGCTCGGTGATCTGCTGCGGAAGGATTATGACTGGTCGAAAGAGGTCGCGGCGACCAAGACCCCCACGATGATCGCCTTCGCGGATGCCGATGCTGTCCGCCCGCGCACGTCATCGAGTTCTTCGGCCTGCTCGGCGGCGGCCAGAAGGACGCTGGATTAGATGGTTCTGGAAGGCCTGCGAACCAGCTCGCCATTTTGCCTGGCCTCACGCATTACAACATCAGCTCCAACCCCGCACTCGCCACGGTCGTAACCCCGTTCCTCGACGCGCCCGTGCCGGTATCCAAGTGAGGCGGGAATGCAGTGTGTTGATTTCGTCAAACTCGCATTCGACAGTTCCCGATCCGCTGCGGACAAAAATGATGGAGTGGCCATGTCGATTTCGCGGAGCGTCATACGTCGTACAATAGAGCGGAAATTCAGACCCGCTCATGAGCAACCGGCAATCGAGCGCCGAACTCTACAATACGAGTAGAAGGAGAGATCACCATGCGATTCCTGAGTATCTACAAGACTGTTGAGAGGAACGCTCCTCCCTCGCAAGAGGAAATGGCGAAGATGGGCAAGCTGGTCGAGGAGGGGATGAAGGCCGGCTGGCTGCTCGCCACCGAAGGGTGCCTGCCAAGCGCGCTTGGCGCGCGCGTTCGCAGCTCCGGTGGGAAGCTGACTGTCACCGACGGGCCTTTTACCGAAGCGAAAGAAGTAGTCGGCGACCTCGCCATTCTTGAGGCGAACTCCAAGGAGGAGGCTATTAAATTGGCCAAGAATTTCCTCCAGGTAGCCGGTGATGGTGAATGCGAGCTTCGCCAGCTATTCGGAGCGGGCCAGGATACTTGCGCCGATGTGGCCGCAAGTGCCTAGCCGCGCGATAGACAAATTGTTGTCGCGAGCGTCGATTTCCCAGGTCCTCGTTCGACGTCTAAATGGGGGCCGGGTTCCGCCGGTTGAAACTGTTCGGAAGGCCCAGCTGCCAACACGAAACTAAAGGAGATATGACGATGCGATTCATGATGCTGGTCAAGTCCGCTGAGAACAAGGGCGCTCCGCCCAAGGAACTCATGGACGCCATGGCAAAGCTAGCCGAAGAGGCAGTCGAGGCTGGCACGATCCGCGACAGCGGCGGGCTTTCGCCAACGGCGGCGAGCACGCGCGTCCGCCTCTCTCGAGGGCAGGTAACTACGGTCGACGGGCCTTTTACCGAGGCCAAGGAAGTCGTGGGCGGGTATGCGGTCTTTGAGTTGAAGTCGAAAGAAGAAGCGATCGAAGGGGCGACGCGCTTCATGGAACTTCACAAGAAACACTGGCCGAGCTGGGAAGGCGAGACCGAAATTCGCCAGATCTTCGGGCCGGAAGACTTCGCTCCCAAAGCATAGGAGTTCTCGCGCGTACGAATGTCCGCGAACATGGAGTCGCCGTGCGCCCGGGCTTGCGCGGGCGAATCGAAGATGGTGTGATGGGAAGCTGTGACGGCTACCGATACACATCGCGCCATCGATGCGGTCTGGAGGATTGAGTCGGCCAAGATCATCGCCGGTCTCGCTCGGATCGTGCGCGATGTCGGTCTTGCCGAGGAGCTCGCGCAGGACGCTCTCGTCGCCGCGCTCCAGCAGTGGCCGGAATCGGGCATCCCGGACAACCCGGGCGCTTGGCTCATGGCCGCCGCGAAGCACCGTGCCATCGACACGTTCCGCCGAAACAAACGGCTCGAGCGCAAGCACGCGGAGCTTGGTCGCGAGCTCCAAGCCCAGCAGGAGATGGCTGTGCCGGATTTCTACGCCGCGCTCGACGATGACATCGGCGACGACCTGCTGCGCCTCGTGTTCGCATCCTGCCATCCGGTTCTCTCCACCGAGGCGCGCGTTGCGCTCACGTTACGCTTGCTCGGAGGCCTGACGACCGAGGAGATCGCGCGTGCATTCCTCGTCCCGGAGCCGACCATCGCCCAGCGAATCGTCCGGGCCAAGCGGACTCTGGCTGAAGCGCACGTCCCTTTCGAGGTCCCCCGCGGCGGTGAGCTCGTCGCCCGTCTGTCCTCGGTGCTCGAGGTCATCTACCTCGTCTTCAACGAAGGATACTCGGCGACCTCCGGTGGCGACTGGATGCGGCCTGCACTCTGCGAGGACGCGCTGCGTCTCGGCCGTATCCTGGCCGAGCTCGCTTCGCAGGAGCCGGAGGTTCACGGCCTGGTCGCGCTCATGGAGATCCAGGCGTCGCGCTCCAGGGCCCGCGTGAGCTCGTCGGGAGAGCCAATCCTGCTGCTCGACCAAAACCGCGCGCACTGGGACCAACTCCTAATTCGTCGTGGTTTCGCCGCGCTCGATCGTGCTGAAAAGCTCGGCGGCATGCGGGGTCCGTATGCACTCCAGGCTGCCATCGCCGCTTGTCACGCGCGAGCGCTTTCCCCGGAGGAAACGGACTGGGCACGCATCGTGGCGCTCTACGAGGCGCTTGCCCAGCTTGCACCGTCCCCCGTCGTGGAGCTGAATCGGGCGGTTGCAGTCGCAATGGCTTTCGGTCCAGCGGCGGGCCTCGAACTCGTGGATGGGCTGACCGCGGAGCCATCACTCAGGAGCTACCACCTCTTGCCGAGCGTGCGCGGCGACCTCCTGAAAAAGCTCAGTCGCTTCGACGAAGCCCGCGCAGAGTTCGAGCGCGCGGCAGCGCTCACGCGCAACGCCCGCGAGCGCCAGCTACTGCTTGATCGCGCCCGAACGTGCGCAGGCAGCTAAGCGGCACCGCCGGAGCCACGCTGACAAAAGTGGCGCGTCTCGCGCCTTGCAGGCAAGCCGATTGCGGTCGAGTCACGGCGCACTCTCTCCGGAAAACAAACGCGCAACTCGTTTGTTTTTGGCGTCACTTACAGCGCCCCTCTGTCCCACGCTCGGAAACACTACCCGCGCGATTCATAGGATGGCCGTCGGCGCGCACGAGTTCACTCGGGAAAATCTTTTCCTTGACGAATTACCTGCGGTAAACGACCCAGTTTTTCTCAATTCGCCGCCACTTCGGTGCGTAAACGGCTAAGGGAAAACTGATTACCCCTTACCCGCGGGCCTCGTTCCTTGACCAGCGCCTTGACCCTTGCCTTGATATTGACCGGCGATCTATGGGAACCTTCGTTGATTCTCTCTTCCGCCCATCGAAGATGCCGCCATCACCAGCAGAAACGCCAGAAAACGAAACAAATCCGCAAACGCAAGACCAGCTATCCCTGAATCCCTGGGAAGCCGCGTACCTGCGTTTCGAATCACCGGAAGAGGAGATTCGAAAGTTTGTCAGGCGCCTCACCCGGCTGGGCGCTCCTCAATGGCCGCGCGACGCTGAAATTGTCGAACTCTTTTGCGGCCGCGGAAACGGGTTAGTCGCCCTGCAGCGGCTCGGCTTCACCCGGCTCGAAGGCGTGGACCTGTCCCCCCGGCTGCTTGCGCAATTCAAAGGCTCTGCGAAGTGCACGGTCGCCGATTGCCGGCGGCTTCCCTTCGCCGATCGCAGCAAGGACGTCCTCATCGTCCAGGGCGGCTTGCATCATCTCCCCGCTTTGCCGGACGATCTCGACCAAACTTTTTCGGAAATGCAGCGTGCACTTCGAACAAACGGCCGCGTCATGTTTGTCGAGCCGTGGCGCACTTCCTTCCTGACCTTCGTGCACTTTATTTCCGAAATCTCTCCGGTCCGCCGCATTTCCAGCAAGATGGACGCGTTCGCTACCATGATCGAGTACGAACTCCGTACCTACGACCAATGGCTGGGCCAGCCCGAACTTATCAAGAAAATTGCCCGGACTCATTTTCTACCGGTGCACGAATCTTTCGCCTGGGGCAAATGGAACTTCGTTGGCACTCCCAGATAGACATTGACGGGGGGGGGGGAGTTGGATTCCGGATTCGTTCCACTCTCGCTGCCGTCAACAATTCCGCCACTCCACTTTGCATTTCGAACGAAGCCAACGGCGCCCCCACCAGACAGATTTTCTTCGACTCTTACTGAAGACTGATAACTGATAATCACGGATAACTCTTTCTCCTCGCCAATTCCAGCTTGCATTTTCTCATCCCCCGGATATGATGGCTGCATTTCACGGATCCCTCGAGACCTCACATTGTCTGCTACATTGGAGCCCTCTTCCCTAGTTAACTCTTCCCCCGCGGCCGGCCGCGGTCGCCTGCTCCAGGTCCTCGGCATGTGGTTCGGCATGGCCGCGGCGATCGGAAACACCATCGCCGCCGGCATCCTTCGAACGCCCGGCGACGTCGCGAAGCTTCTCCCCAACGCGTGGATGTTTCTCGGAGTTTGGCTCCTCGGCGGACTCTATGCATTTGCCGGCGCTTCCTCCATGGCGGAACTCGGTGCGGCGATTCCCCGCAGCGGCGGCCAGTACAATTTCTCTCGCCGCGCGCTTGGCGACTACGCCGGATTCATCGTGGGTTGGAGCGACTGGCTTTCTACTTGCGGCACCGCCGCCGCCGTCGCCATCGTCATCAGTGAATACAGTGGGCACCTTTTCCCCATTCTGGCCGGCGCCAAAAAAATAGAAATCATTTCCGTCGCCATCATCTGCGGATTTGGAGTCTTGCAATGGCGCGGAATTCGCTGGGGCAGCGGCGCGCAACTTTCTACCGCAGCGATGAAGACCGGCGCTTTCCTTATTTTGGTGATCGCCTGTTTTCTAGTTGGTGGCCCGGCTCACAAAGCTGCGGTGCAATCCGGCTCGTCATCGCTTCCCTTGCCAACGGGATGGTCCCTGGCCATTGCTATGATGCTCGGTCTGCAGGCCGTGATTTACACCGTCGACGGATGGGACGGCATCATTTATTTTGGCGAGGAAGTCCGCGACGCGGGGCGGGATATTCCGCGCGCGATTTTCGGCAGCGTCTTCTCCATCATGGGGATTTATCTGCTGCTGAATCTCATCGCCCTGTACATCCTACCGATGAAGGAAATCGCCGGAAATACTTTTGTGCTTGGCACCGTCGCCGACCGTGTGTTCGGAAGATTCGGCGATCCCCTCATCCGCTCGATCATGGTCGTTTCCATGCTGAGCTGTCTGAACGCCAATCAACTTTTCTGCACGCGTACTCTTTACGCCATGAGCTGCGATGGATTGTTTTTCCGCCGCGCCACGCAGGTGAATGCCGGGGGAACACCGACGGTATCGCTTCTTCTGAGCACGATTGTAGGCGTGCTTTTTGTCCTCATCTCGTTCCTCAGCGGGCATGCTTTCGAGCGCGTAATTGCGATGCTTTCCTTCTTTTTTGTCGCCAACTATACGCTTTCGTATTTTTCCCTCTTTGCGCTGAGAAAGAGAGAGCCGCAGATGTCGCGGCCATACCGCGCGTGGGGCTACCCCTGGACAACCGGAATCGCGCTGGGAGCTTCCGTGCTTTTTTTGATCGGGTCGATCATCACCGACCAGAAAAACGCGCCGCTGGCGCTAGGGATGCTGCTGTTGAGCTATCCCGTTTTTCGCGTCTTGAAGTGGGTCACTCAGCGCGCCGATGCCAGCGCGGCCAAAAACTCCTAGCTCACTTTTTCAGCGATCGACTTTCCCTGCATAAACAGCAGCAAGTAATCTTTCCCGCCGGCTTTCGAGTCTGTTCCCGACATGTTGAACCCGCCAAACGGATGCGCGCCGACCATCGCGCCGGTGCACTTCCGATTTAGATAAAGATTGCCGACGTGGAACGTTTCTTCGGCCTGTTTGATTTTTTCCGGGTTCTTCGAGTACACCGCGCCGGTCAAGCCAAATTCCGTATTGTTCGCAATTTCCAGCGCCTGGTCGTAATTTTTCGCCTTGATCACCGCGAGCACGGGGCCGAACACCTCCTCCTGGGCCAGCCGCGCCTTCGGATCGACATCCACAATAATCGTCGGTTCGATGAAGTAGCCGTCTCCTGCCGCGCGTTTCCCGCCGGTGAGCAGCTTTCCTTCCTTCTTTCCGACTTCAATGTAATCCAGAATCGTTTTCATCGCCGACTGGCTGACGACCGGGCCCATGTAATTGTTCGGATCGTCGCTCGGTCCGACCGTGATTTTCTTTGTGCGTTCCACTAGCTTCTTCACGAACGTATCATAAATCTTTTCGGAGACGATCGCGCGCGAGCACGCCGAACATTTCTGCCCTTGATACCCGAACGCCGCCTGCACCGTGCCTTCCACCGCCGCGTCGATATCGGCCTCTTCGTCCACCACGATCCCGTCCTTGCCGCCCATTTCCAACACGGTGCGCTTGATCCACATCTGCCCTGGCATGGCCTTGCCCGCAAGCTCGCTGATGCGCAGCCCGACTTCCTTCGACCCCGTGAAGCCAATGTACCGCGTCCTCGGATGCTGTACGAGCACATCGCCAATCACGCTGCCCGGCCCGGTGATGAAGTTCACCGCTTCCTTCGGAATGCCGGCTTCGTACAGAATGTCGATGAATCTTGCCGCGATGGTCGGTGAATCCGCCGCGGGCTTCAGGATCACGGTATTCCCCGTAACCAGCGATGCCACAGTCATTCCCGCCATGATCGCGCAGGGAAAATTCCACGGCGGAATGATGACTCCGACGCCGAGCGGAATATACACAAGGTAGTTGCGCTCACCGCGCATCGGCGTCAGCTTTTGCGGCTCGCCCAATCGCAGCATTTCGCGGCCGTAGAATTCCAGGAAGTCGATCGTTTCGGCAATGTCCGCATCCGCTTCGACCCATGTCTTGCCCACTTCGTAGCACACCAGCGCGTTCAGTTCGAACTTGCGCTCGCGCACGATCTTCGCCGCACGGAAGAGACACTTGGCGCGCTCCTGCGCGGAGACTCTCTTCCAGGTGTCAAAGTATTTGTGGGCGTCCTCGACCGCCTGCCTGGCCATCTCCTTCGTGGCATTTTGAAAAACGCCAATGATTTCCGACGGGCGTGAAGGGTTCATGGACGTGCGCTTTTCCGTGGTGGTCACCTTCTGCCCATTCAGCCACATCGGGTATTCGCGCCCGAATTCCGCCTTCACCTTTTTCAACGCCTCTTCCATCCGCGAGCGGTTCTCCGGCTTCTTAAAATCAATAAAAGGCTCGTTGGTGAACTCGGAAACGTGGACTGTCTGTTCGGCAGTGGCCATGGCGGATTCCCTCCTCGGTGTGCAAACGTCTATTCTACTGCGCCTGCAAACTGGCCGACAAGCAGCGGGCAGTGATCTTTGTGGCGCCTATCCATTTCTTTGTAGGGGCACGATATATCGTGACCTCCTCTTGCACTTCTCCCCTGCGCCCACTCTTCCGCCTTTGTGGCACAGCCACTCCTGGCTGTGCTGCTTTCTCTTGTCCGGGTACAACACTCAAAGCGAGCGCATCTTCCTACATTAACCACCATTATATTCGCTGCATCTCTACACCGCCCAGTTTTCCACTTTCAAACCACGCACACGCCGGAACTCCCGCTCGTTGTTCGTGACCAGCGTCAACCCCGCCGCTTTCGCATGCGCCGCAATCCACAAATCATTATTCCCGATCCTTTGCCCCTTGCGCTCTAACTCGGCTCGGATCGTTCCATAAGCTCCCGCCGCCGTCTCCGGCAATCCCAGCAAGGGAAGCACTTGCGCCAGTTCCCGCAACAACTTGAGCGCCGCCGTGCGTTGCGCGCTCTTCTCCGCCCCGTACACCAATTCGCCAAACGTAATCACCGAGAGCGCCGCCTCTCCCTGCTTCAGCCCGCGAAACCGCCGCAGCACCAGGTCCGGCTTTTCTCGCCGGACGTAAATGCAAATGTTCGTGTCCAGCAGGTAGCGCGCCTCCATCACAGCCCCTTACGTTTCTGCGGCTTGTCCTTCTCCCGCCCCGCCAGCGCCAAGTCCGCGGGCAACGCCGCCAGCAGGTCAAAGGCCCGCGCCATCGTGCCTTTGCGTTCCCGCAGCACGATCTCATCCCCTCGCCGCAAAATCTCCACTTCCTTGCTCTTCACCCGGAACGCCTTCGGCAGCCGCACCGCCTGGCTATTCCCCGACTTGAACACCTTGGCTGTCGCCATCTGCAACCCTCCTCCAAATGTATATACATCGAGTATACACATTTTGTGCGTCTTTTACATCTCGGCGATTTCTACCGGGGCGCTCCGCCGGATAGAATGCTCCCGGCGGTCACTCTCCCCGCCGCCCCGCCACACCGTCATTTCGAAGGGAGCAGGCCGACTTCTTCTTCCCGCTTTGCTCCTGCGAAGCGGTCGGCTTGGGCAGAGAGAAATCTCTCTTCTCTTCAACGCGTCGCGGAAGCTTCGTCGGTGCGAGCAATGAAAAAGACCCGCTCGTCTCCGCATTACCCGCCTCCCTGCCCTATTACCTCTACAGTCAACAGGACCGCGGATGACAGATAACTGGCGACGATAGGGTTCCCACCCGCCAGCCTCTTTCCCCGAAATGTTGTAAGCTGTGGCGCTTCCGGAGGTGGCTCGTGCGTCCCCTACGCCTGCGCTTGACTTGGGTCCTGACCCTCATTGCTTTCTTTGCTTCTTCCGCTGACGCCCATGTCACCCGCGTCGAGATACTTTCCCGCGCCGACCTTCAAGATGGCCGGGCCTTCGGATTGGCGGGCGCCTACGAGAGGATCATCGGCCGCGTCTACTTTGCCATCAATCCAGAAAACATTCACAACCGCCCGATCGTGGATCTGGATAAAGCTCCGCGCAACGCCCAAGGGGAAGTCGAGTTTTCGGCAGACCTCTATCTCTTCAAACCCAAGGACATGGCCAAGGGAAACAACGCCGTGCTGTTCGAAGTCTCGAACCGCGGCGGAAAAGGGATTCTGCGTCTGGTGAACGGCGGAAATACTTCCGACCCAAACAACGAATTCGGAGACGGATTTCTGCTGCGCGAAGGTTACACGATTGCCTGGCTCGGCTGGCAGTTTGATGTCGCGGACCAAGGACAAAATCTCCGTCTCTCCGCTCCCGTTGCTCATGATCCAGGAGGAAAAGAAATTCGCGGCTTGGTGCGTTCCGATTTCACGCCATCCCAAAAAAGAGACGAGATGCCTCTGGGACATATCCTGCTGGGCCCCGCTGGAGGAAAAAGTTATCCGGTCGACGATCCTGCCAGTCCGAAAAATGTCCTCACCGTGCGCGACGCGCCGGATGGCCCGCGGCAGGTAATCCCTCGCGGGCGGTGGAGCTTTGCCCATTCCGTGGAGGGCCAGCTTGTCACCGATCCTCATTTCATTCACTTGGACGGCGGTTTTTTGCCCGGCAAAATTTATGAGGTCGTCTATGAATCGAAAGACCCCGCGGTCGCAGGTGCCGGGCTGGCTGCGGTCCGCGATTTCCTTTCTTATCTTAAATACGATCCCCAGGCCACGGCTCCGGTCCGCCGCGTCTATGCGGTAGGAATATCGCAGAGTGGCCGCTTCCTCCGCCATTTCCTCTACCAGGACTTCAACGCCGATGAGCAAGGCCGCCAGGTCATGGACGGTGTCATTGCGCACGTGGCTGGGGCCGGCCGGGGCAGTTTCAATCATCGCTTCGCGCAGCCTTCGCGTGACGCGCAACCCCTGTCCAGTATCTTCTTCCCGACGGATCTGTTTCCCTACACCGACCTCCCCGAAGCCGACCCGGAGACTGGTGAAACCGCAGGCCTTCTCGATGCTGCGAGCAGGTCGCACACGGCGCCAAAGATTTTCTTCACCAATACTTCCTACGAATACTGGGGCCGATCCGCCTCCCTGATTCACACTTCAACCGACGGTTTGAAAGACGCGGCGCCTGGTGAAAATGCCCGCATCTATTTGCTCGCCGGGTTACAGCATTTTTCCGCCGTTTTTCCGCCGCAGAAGGCCACGACTGGCTCGCCGGATTCCACCGCGCAACAAAGACACAATCCGAATCCCGTCCAATGGTTCTGGCGCGCGCTGATCACCGACCTGGACCAGTGGGTGAAAGACGGAACGCCACCACCGCCGAACACCTATCCTAAAATTGCAGACAGCACCCTGGTTCCTCTGAGCAAATGGACATTCCCGAGAATTCCTGGCGTGAATACACCTCATGAAATGAATTTGGCATACCATCTCGACTTCGGTTCGCAGTGGAGATGGGGAATCATTTCCAACGAGCCTCCCAAAGTTGGAAAAACATTTTCCGTTTTGGTTCCACAAACGGATGCCGATGGTAACGACTTGGGAGGCGTGCGCTTGCCGGAATTGCAAGTACCTCTCGCTACATACACCGGCTGGAATCTGCGGGATCCAAGCATCGGCGCTCCCGATCTGCGTCTCAGCTTCCTCGGTTCCTTTCTCCCTTTTGCTCGCGACGCATCAGAGCGCGAAAAATCCGGCGACCCGCGGCGGTCCGTCGCCGAACGCTACGTTTCACGCGAACAATATATGGGCAAGTTTGCCGAGGCGGCCATGAACTTGATTAAGGAACGTTTTCTGTTGCGGGAAGACTTGACGGCAGTGCTCGAACGCGGCCAGCGAGAATGGAATGAAATCGCCGGTCAGAAATGACTCTGCGGATTCCCAACGCAGGGAGTGCCGAGGGTAAATCCTGGGAATTGAATTGGAGTGTCACGCGGCTCTTGAATGAGGACGGAACTTTGTTTTTCCCGCGTGACTCAATTAAGATTCAAGTTCGCGACTGCCGCCTATTTTGTTCATAGGCCGGCGCTAGATGCAGAAATTTTTCGTCGCCCTGAGTTCTAGCATGATCGAAGACTTATCGCGTTACCATCACCCGGTCGGCAACCTGTTTGCCCGCTCACGCAACTCCGTCGACTGGGACCGGTACCGACTGAGCGAGGAGCAGCTCGAATTTTTCCGCGAAAATGGATACCTAAAAGGCGTTCGCATTCTGAGCGACGAGCAGGTGGAAGCTCTGCGCACGGAATTGGAACAACTGATGGATCCGGCGCACGCCGGCCGGCATTTATTCCACGAATACCATTCCAACGAATCGACAGATCCGAACCGCGTCGTTTTTCACGCCCTGGGCGCTTGGCGCGTTCTGCCCGGCTTTCACGATCTGCTTTGGAACCCCGCTTTTTTGGTGCCGGCATCGCAGTTATTGGACGGTCCAGTGCGCTTCTGGCACGACCAGCTTTTCTGCAAACCGGCGCGGCATGGCGGTGTGGTGGCCTGGCACCAGGATTATTCGTACTGGACAAGAACCACGCCTTTGGCCCATCTCACCTGCTGGATTGGCTTGGACGATTCAACCCGGAAAAACGGTTGCTTGAACTACATTCCAGGAAGCCACAAATGGCCCGACTTGCCCAAACCCGTTTTGACCGGGGAAATGGATGGCCTCCGCGACACTCTGCCCGAAGAGCTGAAAGATAAATTCGAGCCTGTTGCCATTGAGTTGAAAAAGGGTGAAAGCTCGTTTCACCATGCCCGAACGATGCACGGTTCGCGCGCGAACGATACGCCCGCGCCGCGCCGCGCCACCGTTATTAATGTCTTTTGTGATGGCGTCATGTCGGATTCTAATGAACCACTTCTCGCGGGCGTTCCCGTAATTCCTCGCGGGGACCGGATGGGCGGGCAGTTCTTTCCCCTGTTGTTCGACCGCCAGTGAGTGCCAGCAACTACGGGAGAAAGGCAAGGAGCATAGCCGTGAATCAGCCGGGTTATGGCTCGAACAAGAATTTGACAGTGACGGTAACGTGGGCGGCGACGGGCTTGCCTCTTTGCGTCGCGGGTTCGTATTGGTATTGCTTGAGGGCGTCCATGGCGGCGTTTTGCAAGGAAGGCGGCCCCGTGAGCACCTTCATCGTTTTCACGTGTCCCGAAGGGTCCACGACGGCGTCCAGCGTCACGTTGCCCGGAGCAAAGTCCCGCAGCGCTTCCGGCGAAGCAATCGCACGGACCGACTTGATCAGTTTTGGCGTGACGATTGTTGCTTCCTCTGAAGAAGGCGCTGCCGAATCCGGAGCGGCTGTGCTCGATGGACGCGGCACAGGTCGCTTCCCGACGGAGGCGGCAACCACGGATTTTTCCTGCACCACCGTCGCAGCTACAGTCGCGTCACGAGGTGCGGGCAGCTCGGGCGCGGCGAGTGAGGAAGGCCCCGCCCCTCTTGCAGGCGCAGGTTGCAACGCATGCTGGGAAGCTGCGCTCAGCGGAGGCGTAGGAGCGTTGCTGGCCCGTGTTGTCGTGCCGGAATTAGAGTGCGCGTCCGGGGTCGTCTGAATCACGGAGCTCACGGTAGGACCAGAGTGAGCGGCAATGTTGGAGGAGGCCGCGGCGGCAGAAATTCTATTCGGCTGCGGCAGCCGGGGAAGCCAATGCAGGTACCGTGCCGCGCCTCCCGCTGCGAGCAATAACGCAGCAGCAACAAGTCCGATCCGCAGCACTCCCGATCGGCCGCTGGTGGCAACTTTCTGCTTGGATTCCGAAAGAGCATCGTGAGTCACCGCGGGCGCGGATGAATTCTCCGTCCCGGTCTGCGTTTGCAGCAATCTCAGTTGCTCGCGCAGCGCCTCGACTTGCTGCTTCAACGCCGTCACTTCGTATGCGCTGGGAGCGCGTGCCGGCACGCTTGGTTCGCCAGCGATGGCTGCCGCACCTTGCACCAGCTGGGCCGCTTCTTTTTGCTGGGCGTTTGCCGGCGAGAGTCCCGGCATTTCGGGAAACTCGATGCCCCAGAATCCGGGCGAAGGCTCGCTGAATTCCACTTCGGCGTAACAACTCGTCGGCCGGAAGTCACGTTTGCGCATTACCTGCGCTACGACTTCGCGGTTCGTTCCCTCGTTGGTAAGAAACAGCAGCTGCCCGACGGTCACCGCTGCGGAGAGCCGAATCACTCCGCCATTCTCAAAGACCAGAACCGTGCTCGCCTCTTCCGTAAACAGCTCCCGCTGGTTGCCGCTTTCTCCTGGGCGCGCGCCGGTCGCGATCACCGGCACTTCGTGAGCTACCGGATTCTTCATTGGAGAGTTCTGAGCGCTTGCCCTGGGCGTTGTCGAAGGGCTCGCCGGCGGCGAGGCAGTCGGATGACGGGTGTGAATTGCGGTGGCCAAAATAGGATTGTCCCTCGTGTGCCTGGGCGACGCATCCCCAGAAAAAGCTCAGGCTGCGAAGAGCCGTCCACGAGACGGCCCGGACATCTCTCTATTTTTGCAGCAAGCGAGCCCGCCGGCCATAGTACAAACGTACAGTGCAGTGCAAGCTGACCCAAAGGACAGCACGTTCGAACAATATCAGCAGGGCGGCACTTCAGACGCCGAGATCGGGATGCAGATCGTTGCCGTGTGTTGTGAGCTTTGCCGTGAAGACTCCGCGTGCGGAGAAAAAGAATAACACACAAGCCGCGCTAGTCATGCATTCGATTGTTACCGACGCTAGCGGTAGCTAGAGGCGAGTCCCGCAGATAACGGTGAATAGCCGCAGTGTCCTTCGGGTAGGCAGAAAAATACTTAACCCAGAGTTGACGGAGAACACAGAGGACACAGAGTGGAAAAGCCACGAAAAGCTCCTTAAGTTATTTGCGGGACGCGACGCTAGTGAGTTCGTTCGAGGATGAGTTTCTGGACGCGCCAGTTCAAAACTTCGGCGACGTAGAGTTCGTTTTCCGAGGGGCAGGCGATTTCGTGAACCCAACCGAATTGGCCGAGTTGCTTGCCGGATTTGCCGAAGACACCGAGAACTTTTCCGTCGAGAGAG
>Ga0193731_1000431_pt1 | contig 14042 bp, 9 predicted proteins | sample U1a2metaG_FD_144920 | JGI IMG/M metagenome (GOLD analysis project Ga0193731, IMG submission 144920) | Soil microbial communities from a riparian zone of the East river system, Colorado, United States - U1a2 | ecosystem: Environmental > Terrestrial > Soil > Riparian zone | place: USA: East River...
GTTGGCGTTCCGGCGGTTGTCGTTTTTCTGAACAAGTGCGACATGGTGGAAGACGCGGAGTTGCTGGAGTTGGTCGAACTGGAAGTTCGCGAACTCTTGAAGAGCTACCAGTATCCGGGCGATTCGATTGCTGTCGTGAAGGGTTCGGCGCTGCAGGCGCTGAACGGCGACGCGAAGTGGGAAAAGACGATCGTAGATTTGATGGAAGCGGTGGACAAGAACGTGCCCTTGCCGGTGCGCGACATCGACAAGCCGTTCGCCATGCCGATCGAGGATATCTTCTCGATTTCCGGCCGCGGCACGGTAGTTACGGGGCGCGTGGAACGCGGCAAAGTGAAGGTTGGCGAAGAAATCGAAATCGTGGGGTTCCGTCCGACGCAGAAGAAGGTGGTGACGGGCGTGGAGATGTTCCGCAAATTGCTGGATGAAGGCCTCGCGGGGGATAACGTCGGTTTGCTCTTGCGCGGCACGGAAAAAGAAGATGTGGAGCGCGGGCAGGTGGTGTGCAAGCCGGGGTCGATCACGCCGCACACGAAGTTCAAAGCCGAAGCGTACGTATTGACGAAGGAAGAAGGCGGGCGCCACACGCCGTTCTTCACGGGGTACCGGCCACAGTTTTATTTCCGCACCACGGACGTGACGGGAGACGTGAAGCTGCCAACGGGCGTGGAAATGGTGATGCCGGGCGACAACGTGAGCTGCGAAGTATCGCTGATCACGCCAGTGGCTTTGGAGAAGGGCTTGCGGTTCGCGATTCGCGAAGGCGGCCACACCGTGGGCGCCGGCGCCGTCACTGAAATCATCGAATAGCGGGCAGAGCGCGAAAGGATTAAACGATGCGCGAAATCATTACGTTGCAGTGCGGGGACTGTAAGAACCGCAACTACACAACGTCGAAAAACAAGAAGAAGCATACCGAGCGGTTGGAAACGAAGAAGTTCTGCAATACGTGCCGCAAACAAACGGCGCACAAGGAAGTGAAGTAACTTTATGTTCTGCAAGTGGCGATTTTGCTGGGGCGAGGGGCAGGCCGGTTTTGAATTTAGGGGAGTCGTCCAACGGCTAGGACTCCGGTCTCCAAAACCGGGTATGGGGGTTCGAGTCCCTCCTCCCCTGCCAGAGTTTTGGCGTTCGCGGGGCGAACGTCGATCAAGCGGACAGACAGGAATGTCCGTCCTACGGGACTGAACGAGGATTCATGACCACGCAGGCGGTCAAAGTGAAGAACGAAGAATCGCAAGGCAGCGCCATCACCGGAGCAGCGTCCGGCATCGGCGAAAAAGTTACCGGCACGATTGCCAACACGCGAGAATTTCTGCACGACGTTCGCGTGGAGATGAAACAAGTGACGTGGCCGAGCCGCGAAGACGTGGTGGCGACCACCTGGGTAGTCATCGCCACGGTGGCGTTCTTTGGCGTGTTTCTCGCGGTGGTCGACAAGCTCGTGCAACTGGGTGTGGCATACGTTTTCAAGAAGTTTGGCGTCTAGAGGGGACCAGAGATCGATGGGCATGCAGTGGTACATCATCCATACCTACTCGGGCTTTGAGAAGAAGGTCAAAGAAAGCCTGGAGAGCCGCGTGGCCGCGTTCAGCCTGCAGGACAAGATTGGCCGCGTGATGATCCCCATGGAGGAAATCCTCGAGGTGCGCGGCGGCAAGAAGGTAGTTTCGTCGCGCATGTCCTATCCCGGTTACGTGCTGGTGGAAATGGACCTGGACGAAAACACCTGGCACACCGTGCGCTCGACGCCGCGCGTCACCGGCTTCGTCGGCTCGGCGACGTCACCGTCGCCGCTGACGGAAACGGAAGTCGACGGCATCATCAATCGCGTGCACACGCCGCAGGACCGCCCCAAGCCGAAGGTGGTCTTCGAGCGCAACGAGCAGGTGCGCATCGTCGATGGGCCGTTTGCGAATTTCAACGGCAACGTCGAAGAGATCGACAACGATCACAGCCGGTTGAAGGTTTCGGTGACGATTTTTGGACGCTCCACGCCGGTGGAACTCGATTTTGCCAGCGTGGAGAAGCTTGGCTAGACACCTGGAGGCTTTGAAGGACGTGGGACGGTTCAAAAGCAAACTGGCGGTTTGGAACCCCGCGACGCCATCGAGCGTAGAAGAGCTGGAACTCTTGGTGGATACCGGTGCTAGCTCTGGCTGGTTCTTGCGGCAGAGGCTACGTTCTACAGGGAAAATGCAATTTTGCACGATTGAGGGCCGAATTCTGGAGTGAGACGTGGCTCCGGTCTTTGTCCGCACGGACGGTCACGTCGGAGGCGACACAATCGTGATGGCTGAGTCCGGGGATGCCGAAGTGTTGGGGGCTCATACATTGGAGTCGTTGGGACTGGCAGCCGACCCGGTTCAGAAAAAGCCGATTCCGACAGTCGGAATGGCTTTTATGGGTCAAGTGAAATTGTAAGCTGCTCCACCGGAATCGTCTCTCGAGAGTTCGGGACGAGTCCGAAGGTAAAGATTGAGGACGAACGGATATGGCAAAGAAGATTCAGACCACCATCAAGCTCCAGTTGCCCGCGGGTAAGGCGACTCCCGCGCCGCCGGTCGGCACCGCGCTCGGCCCGCACGGCTTGAACATCATGGATTTCTGCAAGCAGTTTAACGCCAAGACGGCCAAAGAGCCGGACGGGATGATTTTCCCCGTGCTTGTGACGGTGTACACGGACCGCACCTTCACTTTCATCCTGAAGACGCCGCCGGCGTCGGTCCTGCTGAAGCGTGCGGCGAACATCGCGAAGGGTTCCGCCGAGCCGAACCGCAATAAAGTCGGCAAGGTCACGAAGAAACAAGTCGAGGAAATTGCAAAGATCAAGCTTGTCGATCTTAACACCACCAATCTGGAGTCCGCGGTGCGCACCGTGATGGGTACGGCGCGCAACATGGGGCTGGAAGTCGTGGAAGCTTAGAAGTTCAGGCGCTATGAGGTCGAAGGGGTAGAACCAATGACGAAGAAGGCCGGCAAGAACGTGGAGAAGGCGCGCAAGCTCGTAGAAGTGCGCCCGTACAAGCTCGGCGAAGCGGCCGAACTTTTAAAGAAAACGCATCACACCAAGTTCAACGAAACCGTAGAGCTGGCGATCAATTTGGGCGTTGATCCAAAGCATTCCGACCAGGTCGTCCGCGGCACCGTGGGTTTGCCCAACGGACTCGGCAAAACCGTTCGCGTGCTGGTGATTGCCGGCGGTGAAAAGGTTCGCGAAGCGCAGGAAGCCGGGGCGGACTTCGTCGGCGGCGACGAAATCGTGCAAAAAATCATGGAAGGCTGGACGGACTTCGACGCCGTGATCGCCACGCCGGACATGATGCGCTCCGCCGGAAAGCTCGGTAAAGTGCTCGGCCCCCGCGGCCTTATGCCCAACCCGAAGACCGGCACGGTCACCTTCGAGGTGGCCAAGGCGATCAAGGAAGTGAAGGCCGGTAAAGTGGAATTCCGTGTCGACAAGGCGGGGATCGTTCACTGCCCGATCGGCAAAATTCAGTTTGACGGCGCGAAGCTCGCGGAGAACGCCCACGCGGTAATCGAAGCGGTCGTGAAAGCCAAGCCGGCTGCAGCCAAGGGCAGGTACGTCAAGAAAATCACCATGACTTCGACCATGGGTCCGGGCATCCCCATCGACCTAACCGAAGTGGAAGCCATGGCTGCCGCCGCGTAGTTGCGCAGCGCACGCCAGCGGAGCGAACTTATGAAGAAACGCAGCGAAAAACAGCAGGATCTCGACAAGCTCAAGACCGAGCTCGCGAAAGTATCGACGGTCATTCTCTCGACCTTTCAGGGCATCACGGTCGAAGACGACACCAAACTCCGCCGCGCCGTGCAGGCCGCGGGTGGCAAGTACAAGGTGGTGAAAAACACGCTCGCGGAGCGTGCCGGTGCAGGTACCCCCGCCGAGAACCTGCTCAAGAACCTGAGCGGAACGAATTCGATCGCCTATACCGCGACCGACCCGGTCGCGCTGGCTAAGGCGCTCACCAAGGTTGCCAAAGGCGTCCCGGCGTTTCAGTTCAAGTCCGGTGTGGTCGAGGGCCGCGTCATTTCCATCAGGGAGATTCAGCAGCTTGCGAATCTTCCGTCGAAGGAGGAGTTGATCAGCAAGATCATGTTCCTGCTGAATGCTCCGGCGCAGCGCATCGCCATGGCGCTCAACGCGTTGCCACGCAACCTTGCGGTGACCGTCAGTGAAGCCATCAAGGCCAACAAGTTTGGGTCCGGCGGGGCCAGTGCCGAACCGGCTCCCGAAGCGGCCCAATAAGTTCAATTTCTAGAATTGAGAGGAGAAGAAAGAGTCATGTCGAAAGTCGATACCATCCTGGAAGAAATCAAGGGGCTGACGCTGCTGGAAGCGTCCGACCTCGTGAAAAAGATGGAAGAAACCTTTGGCGTCTCCGCGGCGGCGGCCACGGTTGTGGCGGCAGGCGGCGGGGCGGCGGCGGGCGGCGCGGCACCGGCGGAAGAGAAGACGGAATTCTCCGTCGTGCTCACTGACGTTGGCGGCAATAAGATTAACGTCATTAAAGCGGTCCGCGAAGTCACCAGCCTGGGCCTCAAAGAAGCCAAGGACCTGGTGGATGGCGCTCCGAAGACCGTCAAGGAAGGCGTCAACAAGGACGAAGCCGCTTCGATCAAGAAGAAGTTCGAAGAAGCCGGCGCCAAGGTCGAGATCAAGTAGTTTGCCGGCCCCGGCCTGGCCGGGGTAACGCTTGAATTGTCGCAGTACGGTTTTTCGGGTGGGGGCGCGGTCGAGGAAGCGGGCGGACCGCGCCAAAGGAATTCGCGTACGCAAGTCGAAGCCGGTACTTGTTACAGAACCACGGGCCCTTTTCGGGCCCCCCGCAGCCGTGTGTGCAGCGATCCCGGGCAGGTCGTTTCGCACGGCGGTGAGGTGTCCTTTCTCCGTTTCTCCGTATTTTGCCCAAAAGGGATGAGGTAGATCACGCATGCCGAATAGCAATCAGCACGTCCGGGAACGCCAGCGTTTGGATTTCGCGAAAATCCAGGGCTCGATCCAGATTCCCAACCTGATTGAAGTCCAGATGAAGTCGTATCAGCGCTTCTTGCAGATGGACCTTCTGCCGAGCGAGCGCGATGACGGCGGGCTTCAGTCGGTGTTCACTTCCGTATTTCCGATCAGGGACTTCCGCGAGATGTCGCAACTGGAATTCGTGGACTACTCGATCGGCAACTGGGAGTGCAAGTGCGGCAACCTGAAGGGCCTGCACCACCTCCGCGCGACGTGCCGCAATTGCGGCGCGTCCGTGGTCACCAATCCGTATCAGACCGGCGACGTCATCTGCCACAAGTGCGGCACGTTCAACAAGAACACGCCGACCTTCTGCAACAAGTGCGGCGATCCGGTCGCCATGCAGCTGAAGTATGACGTGAATGAGTGCCAGGAACGCGGCATGACCTACTCCGCGCCTCTCAAGGTCACCATCCGTCTGACCATTTACGACAAGGATCCCGATTCCGGCGCGAAGACCATCCGCGACATCAAGGAGCAGGAAGTTTTCTACGGCGACATTCCACTGATGACGGAGAACGGCACGTTCATCATCAACGGCACCGAGCGTGTGATCGTTTCCCAGTTGCACCGCTCGCCGGGCGTTTTCTTCGAGAGCGCCAACAACCGCAGCTACTTCCTCGGAAAAATCATTCCGTACCGCGGGTCGTGGGTCGAATTCGAATACGACACGAAAAACATTCTATACGTTCGAATCGACCGCAAGCGCAAGTTCCTCGGCTCGATCTTCCTGCGCGCGCTGGGCATGAAGTCTAACGAAGACATCCTGCGCACGTTCTATCAGGTCGAGCGCATCTCGCTGCGCGACAAGGACCTCTTCTGGAACGTTTCACCCGGAATCGTGGACCGCAAGCTGGCCCACGAGATCCGCAATCCAAAATCGGATGAAGTGATCGTCGGCGCGCACAAGCGCATTACCGAAAATCTCTTCAAGGAACTGATCAAGGCGAGAATTTCCCAGGTGCGCGCCGCGCTGGCCGACCTCGAGGGCGCGTACAGCGTCGCCGACGTCGTCAACCGCCAGACTGGCGAAGTGTTGCTCGAGGCCAATAAGCCGCTGACCGCCGATCTCTGGCAGGCGTTTGCCGAAGGTGGCATCACGGAAGTCGACGTGTTCTTCCCCGAGCGCGATGACATCGGCCTGGTGCTCTCGCGCACGCTGGACAAGGACTCCATCCGCTCTTCGAAGGAAGCGCTCATCGAGATCTACCGCAAGCTGCGCCCCGGCGATCCACCGACGCTGGAAACGGCCACGAACCTCTTCCGCGGCATGTTCTTCGACCCGCGCAAGTACGATTTCAGCCGCGTTGGCCGCCTGAAGTTCAACATCAAGATGGGCCTGGACACGCCCCTGGATAACCGCACGCTGGATGCGCCGGACTTCGTTTCGGCCATCAAGTATCTCTTCAAGCTGCGCAAGAACATCGGCGTCGTCGACGACATCGACCATCTCGGCAACCGCCGCGTTCGCGCGGTTGGCGAACTGCTCGAAAACCAGTTCCGCATCGGGCTTGTCCGCATGGAACGCGCCATCAAGGAAAAGATGAGCGTGTACCAGGAAATGTCGACGGCTATGCCGCACGACTTGGTAAACGCCAAGCCGGTTATGGCCGCGATCCGCGAGTTCTTCGGTTCGTCGCAGCTCAGCCAGTTCATGGACCAGACCAACCCGCTCAGCGAAATCACGCATAAGCGGCGTCTCTCGGCCCTTGGGCCGGGCGGTCTGTCGCGCGAGCGTGCCGGATTCGAAGTGCGCGACGTGCACCCGACGCACTACGGCCGTATCTGCCCGATTGAAACGCCGGAAGGCCCGAACATCGGCCTGATCAGCTCCCTGAGCTGCTTTGCGCGCATCAACGACTACGGCTTCATCGAATCGCCCTACCGCAAAGTCAAGGCCGGCCGCATCGTCGACTATGTTCAGATCGTCAATGCCGGTGACAGCGAATTCAAAACCGGTGAAATCGTCGAGAAAGACAAAGTCGAGGATCTCAACGAAGAGCTCAAGCGCCGCAAGGTAGTTTACGAGCCGTATTGCTTCTATCTTTCCGCTTGGGAAGAAGACAAGTACGTCGTCGCGCAGGCCAACGTCTCGCTTGATGAACGACTGAAGATCACCACGGAGCTGGTCAACTGCCGGCAGGCCGGCAACTTCGTTCTCAAGAGCCGCGATGAAGTCGATTACGTCGACGTTTCGCCGAAGCAGCTCGTTTCCGTGGCCGCCAGCTTGATTCCGTTCCTCGAAAACGACGACGCCAACCGCGCGCTCATGGGTTCCAACATGCAGCGCCAGGCCGTGCCGCTCATCAAGGGCGAAGCGCCGCTCGTCGGCACCGGCATGGAACGCGTCACCGCGCGCGATTCCGGCGCGGTGGTGCTCTGCAAACGCGAAGGCATCGTCGATCAGGTCGACTCCGAGCGCATTATCGTGCGCGTGGAGTCCGATCACTCCGGCGTGCTCAGCCGCGAAGTGGGCGCGGACATCTATCAGCTCATCAAGTTCAAGCGTTCGAACCAGAACACTTGCATCAGCCAGAAGCCGCTGGTTCGCGTGGGCGACCGCGTGAAGAAAGGCCAGGTTCTTGCCGACGGCCCGTGCACGGAACGCGGTGAACTCGCTCTCGGCCGCAACGTTCTCGTGGCCTTCCTGCCCTGGCGCGGCTACAACTTCGAAGACGCCATCCTGGTCAGCGAGAAGCTGGTCAAGGACGATTACTACACCTCGATTCACATCGAGGAGTACGAAATCGAAGCGCGCGACACCAAGCTGGGCCCCGAGGAAGTCACTCGCGATATTCCCAACATCAGCGAGTCGTTCCTTCGCAACCTCGACGAAAGCGGAGTCATCCGCATCGGCGCGGTCGTGAAGCCGGGTGACATTCTTGTCGGCAAGGTTACGCCCAAGGGCGAAACCACGCTCACGCCGGAAGAAAAACTGCTCCGCGCCATCTTCGGCGAAAAGGCCGGCGATGTTCGCGACGCTTCTCTCTACTGCCCGCCGGGCATCGAGGGCACCATCGTGGACGTCAAGATCTTCACCCGCAAGGGCGGAGAAAAGGACGAGCGCCACAAGGCCATCGAAGCCACGCAGGTCTTCAAGCTGGAGAAGAACCTCGCCGACGAAATCCGCATCCTCACGGATGAGCGTCTCAAGCGCCTCTCGGATCTTCTCGGCGGAAAAATTCTCCAGGCCGACCTGCACGACGAGAAGACCAACAAGCGGCTGCTGACCAAGGGCGTCGAACTCACGCGCGAGATCATCGAGAAAATCTCCACGCGCAACCTCAAGCGTCTGAAGCTCAATGAAAAGGACCCGCTGCTCATCGAGAAGATCGAGGAAGTCGAGGAGATGACCTCGCGCCAGATCGACGTGCTCCGCAAGATCACCGAGGAGCGCAAGGACAAACTCAAGAAGGGCGATGAGCTGCCCCCGGGCGTCATCAAGCTGGTCAAGGCCTACATCGCCATGAAGCGCAAGCTTTCCATCGGCGACAAGATGGCCGGCCGCCACGGCAACAAGGGCGTCATCGCCCGCATCGTGCCGCAGGAAGACATGCCGTACATGCCGGACGGCACTCCGGTGGAGATCGTTCTCAATCCGCTCGGCGTTCCTTCGCGTATGAACGTTGGACAGGTACTCGAGACGCACCTCGGCTGGGCTTCCAAGGAACTCGGCAACAGCCTCAAGCGGCTTCTCAGCAAGGAAGTGAAGGCCGAGGCGCTGCGCCGCTGGTTCCGGGAAGTGTTTACGGAAACCGCGGTGTGGAAGACACTCGCGAAACTCAGCGACGATGAGTTGCTCGAGTACGCCGAAGGTTTTCGCGAGGGCATTCCCTTCGCCACGCCGGTTTTCGACGGCGCGCGCGAAGCGGAAATCCGCCACCTGCTCGAAGTCGCGGGTCTGCCGCACGCCGGCAAGATCAACCTCTTCGACGGCATGAGCGGCGACCAGTTCGACCAGCCGGTCACCGTCGGCTACATCTACATGCTCAAGCTTTCGCATCTCGTCGACGACAAGATTCACGCGCGCTCCATCGGGCCGTACTCTCTCATCACGCAGCAGCCGCTCGGCGGCAAGGCGCAGTTCGGAGGCCAGCGCTTCGGCGAAATGGAAGTCTGGGCGCTGGAAGCCTATGGCGCAGCGCACATCCTGCAGGAGCTGCTCACGGCGAAGTCGGACGACGTCTATGGCCGTGCGAAGATTTACGAGGCCATCGTCAAGGGAGAACCGGGCATCGAGCCCGGCGTGCCCGAATCGTTCAACGTCCTCGTCCGCGAGTTGCAGTCGCTCTGTTTGGACGTCGAGTTGATGAAGCGGCAGAAGCCGGCAGGGGATAAAGCCGCCGATTAGTTACGCATCGTGCTTGTAGTGGCGCAGCATGCTGCGCCACTACAAGGCAGCCAACTCGAGTTTGTAGTTTTCGGTAGTTGGGTTCTCAGCCGGTTCGGTGCTCTTCAGTTGAGTTTATCGGATCGCGGCCCCGGCGAAAGCTGGGGAGGGAGGAAACAACCTTGTATCGCAGCAGCCCTTATGATCGCGCCAGTTTGATCGCCGATTTCGATTCCATTCGCATCAGCTTGGCGAGCCCGGAAAAAATTCGTTCCTGGTCTCACGGCGAAGTTACCAAGCCGGAGACCATCAACTACCGCACGTTCAAACCCGAACGCGACGGCCTGTTCTGCGCCAAGATTTTTGGCCCCGTCACCGACTGGGAATGCCTGTGCGGCAAGTACAAGCGCATGAAGCACCGCGGCGTTATCTGCGACAAGTGCGGCGTCGAAGTCACCTTGAGCAAGGTCCGCCGCGAGCGCCTTGGCCACATCGAGCTGGCTTCGCCCTGTTCGCACGTGTGGTTCTTCAAGGGACTGCCCAGCCGCATCGGTTACTTGCTGGACATTTCCATGCGCGACCTCGAGCGCATTCTTTACTTTGAGGCTTTCGTCGTCGTGGATCCCGGCGAGGTCGCCGTTCTCCGCGAGCGCGAAGTCCTGCTCGAAGACAAATATCGCGAGCTGCAGAAGGAATACCCGGGCCAGTTCACCGCCAAGATGGGCGCGGAAGCCATCAAGGAGCTTCTCCGCCGCGTCGAAGTGGACAAGCTGTCCGAAGAGCTACGCGAAAAGATGAAGACCGATCCGTCACTCCAGAAGCGGATCAAGTTCGCCAAGCGCCTCAAGGTGCTCGAAGCCTTCCGCAAGAGCGGCAACAAGCCGGAGTGGATGATCCTCGACGTGATTCCGGTTCTTCCGCCGGAGTTGCGCCCGCTGGTGCCTCTGGACGGCGGCCGCTTCGCCACTTCCGATTTGAACGACCTGTATCGCCGCGTCATCAACCGCAACAACCGGTTGAAGAAGCTCATGGAGCTGCGCGCGCCGGACGTCATCGTGCGCAACGAAAAGCGCATGCTTCAGGAAGCCGTCGACGCCTTGTTTGACAACGGCCGCCGTGGCCGCGTTCTGCGCGGAACCAACAACCGCCCGCTCAAGTCCCTCAGCGACACGCTCAAGGGCAAGCAGGGGCGCTTCCGCCAGAACCTTCTCGGCAAGCGCGTGGACTACTCCGGCCGTTCCGTCATCGTCGTCGGCCCAGAGTTGAAGCTGCACCAGTGTGGTCTGCCCAAGAAGATGGCGCTTGAGCTCTTCAAGCCGTTCATCTATCACAAGCTCGAAGCCCAGGGCCATTGCACGACCATCAAGCAAGCCAAGGAAATGGTCGAGCAGCAGGAAGCCGTCGTTTGGGACATTTTGGAAGACGTCATCCGCGAACATCCTGTGATGCTCAACCGCGCCCCTACGCTTCACCGTCTCGGCATTCAGGCGTTCGAACCGGTTCTCGTCGAAGGCAAAGCCATCCGCATCCACCCGCTCGTCTGCACCGCGTTCAACGCGGACTTCGACGGCGACCAGATGGCCGTGCACATCCCGCTTTCACCCGAGTCTCAGGTCGAAGCGTCCGTGCTCATGCTCAGCTCGCGCAATATCCTGTCGCCCGCTCACGGCTTGCCTCTGGCCGTGCCGTCGCAGGACATGGTCCTCGGCATCTACTATCTGACCAAGAACAAGCCCGGAGCCAAGGGCGAAGGCCGCGTTTTCGGCGCCACCGATGAAGTCGTCCTCGCGCTGGAAGCCGGCGAAGTGGAACTGCTCACGCCCATTCGTCTGCGCTACACCGGGGAAGTCATCGACCTCACCACCGCATACGACAACCAGGACGTGCCGCACACCGTGCCCGTGAAGATGGAGCGCCAGTTCATTCAAACGACCGTTGGGCGCGTCATCTTCAATTCGCATCTGCCGGAAAAATTCCCTTATGTGAACGGCCTCCTCAAGAAAAAGGGCGTTCAGCAACTGGTCTATTACGCTTACTTGCGCTTCGGCCTCGAGGACACCGTCGTCCTGCTCGACCACTTGAAGGAACTGGGCTTCACCTACGCCACCAAGTCCGGCATTTCGATCGGCATCGACGACATGCTCATTCCGAGCGACAAGTACAAGCTCGTGGAAAACGCCGAAAAGGAGGTCGTCAAGGTGCAGCAGCAATACCTCGACGGCGCCATCACCAACGGCGAGCGCTACAACAAGGTCATCGCCATCTGGGGCGACATCACTGAGCGCGTGGCCGACGAAATGTTTAAGGCCCTTGAAAACCAGGACAAAGAGGGCAATATCAACCCCGTCTACGTCATGGCGGACTCCGGCGCGCGCGGTTCGAAACAGCAGATCCGCCAGCTTTCCGGCATGCGCGGTCTGATGGCCAAGCCTTCCGGCGAAGTCATCGAAACGCCCATCACTTCCAACTTCCGCGAAGGCCTTACCGTGCTGCAGTACTTCATCTCGACGCACGGGGCTCGCAAGGGCTTGGCCGATACGGCGCTCAAGACCGCCGATTCCGGCTACCTCACCCGCCGCCTCGTCGACGTCGCGCAAGACGTGATCATCAACGAGCGCGATTGCGGCACCAGCGACGGCATCTTCGTCGAACCCATCGTCGAAGCCGGCGTCGAAGTCGAGCCGCTCCGCGACCGCATCGTGGGCCGCGTTTCCCTCGACAAGATCAAGGACTTTGAGGGCACCGTCATCGTCGACGTCAGCCAGGAAATCACCGAAGAGCTCGCCAACCAGGTGCAGGGCGCGGGTATCGAGCGCGTGCGCATCCGTTCCGTGCTCACTTGCGAATCCCGCCGCGGCGTTTGCGCGCTTTGCTATGGCCGCAACCTCGCCACTGGCCGCATGGTTGAGCTTGGCGAAGCCGTCGGCGTCATCGCCGCGCAGTCCATCGGCGAGCCCGGCACGCAGCTGACCATGCGCACCTTCCACATCGGCGGAACCGCCACGCGCGTCTCCGAACGCTCCACGCTCGAAGCGCGCAACAACGGCGTCGTCAAGTTCGTGGACATGAAGTTTGTCGAAGGCCGTGGCGGCACTTCCATCGCCATGAACCGCGCCGGACTGATCGCCATCGTCGATGAAAAGAACCGCGAGAAGGAGCGCTACCACGTCGTTTACGGCGCGCGCCTCCGCGTCAAGGACGGTGAACACGTCACCCACGGCCAGATTCTTGCCGAATGGGATCCCTTCACCTTCTCGATCCTCACCGAAACCGCCGGCTCGGTGAAGTTTGACGACCTGCGCCCCGGCTTGACGATCGAAGAGCAGGTGGACGAAGTGACCGGCCTCTCGCAGGACGTCGTCACTCTGCCTCCGGGCGATGAAAAGCATCAGCCCGCGATTTTGGTCCGCGATTCTTCCGGCAAAGTCCGCAAGAAGTACCTCATGCCTTCCCGCGCCCACTTGATGGTCAAGGATGGCGATGAGGTCCAGGCCGGCGACGTGCTCGCGAAGATCCCGCGCGAAACCACCAAGACCAAGGACATCACCGGCGGTCTCCCGCGCGTTGTCGAACTCTTCGAGACGCGCAAACCCAAGGACCCCGCGGTCATCAGCGAAATCGACGGCAGCGTCCGTTACGGCGATATCGCCAAGGGCATGCGCAAAGTCTACGTCGAAAGCGAGGATGGCAAGACCACCAAGGAATACTCCATTCCCCGCGGCGTGCACATCAACGTTCAGGAAGGCGACCATGTCAAGGCGGGCGAGGCCCTCATCGATGGCCCGCTCAACCTGCACGACTTGCTTGCCGTCCTCGGCGAAAAGTTCACGCAATCGTACCTGGTCAACGCCATTCAGGAGGTTTACCGTCTCCAGGGCGTCAACATCAACGACAAGCACATCGAGACGATCTCGCGCCAGATGATGCGCTGGGTCAAGGTCGAGGACGTGGGTGACACCACGTTCCTCCTCGAGGAGCAGGTGGACAAGTTCCGCTTCCGCGAGGAGAACGATCGCGTCATCGCCGATGGCGGCCGCCCCGCAACGGGCCGTCCGCTCCTCCTCGGTATCACCAAGGCGTCGCTCTCGACCGATTCGTTCATCTCCGCCGCGAGCTTCCAGGAGACCACCCGCGTCCTCACGGAAGCGGCCGTTGCCGGCAAGGTGGACTATCTCCGAGGCCTCAAGGAAAACGTCATCATGGGCCGCCTCATCCCTGCCGGTACGGGCCTCGAGCACTACCGCAGCATTCAATTGCTGACGGAAATGCCCGCCCCTGCTCCCATGGAAGAGATTCCGGAAGCCGCCGAGCTCACCGCGGAAGAAGCGGCCGCGCTCGACTTCCTCCAGAAGGACACCGAAGCGGACGCTGCCACCGAAGGCTAAAGCTCCTTTTTGGCCCGTCCTCAGGCGAGACAAAAAAACCAAATCAGACGGCGCTCCGGCTCGGCCGGGGCGCCGTTGTTGTTTGTGCGCAACTCGTAAAGGTGTCCTTCAGGAACTTCGTGCCGCCGCTTTGATTGCTGAAATCCTGTCGGAATTCTTACAATAGGGGGTATAGCTCGTACCGGCGGATGACTCCCGGCTCTCGAGGGTCCCGTCCACTTTCATGCTCGAAGACAACCAACGCGCCCCCCATAACCCCGGCCGCTCCACTCAGCAGGCTGACCAGCGT
>Ga0193731_1000432_pt1 | contig 14034 bp, 9 predicted proteins | sample U1a2metaG_FD_144920 | JGI IMG/M metagenome (GOLD analysis project Ga0193731, IMG submission 144920) | Soil microbial communities from a riparian zone of the East river system, Colorado, United States - U1a2 | ecosystem: Environmental > Terrestrial > Soil > Riparian zone | place: USA: East River...
AAGAAGGATGCCCCCACCTTCTCGACCGCCCGTAAGGCGGCCGAGAAAGCTTTCGCGATGGCAAAGCTCAAGGCGCGCGACATTCAGGGCGCGGAAGTGCACGATTGTTTCTCAATTACTGAAATCGTCGCTTACGAAATTCTTGGCCTGGCGGAAAAAGGGAAAGGCGCTGAGTTAGCGAAAAGCGGAGCGACCGCACTTCCTCAGGTCCGGCGCGAACATATCCGCGGCAAAATCGGTTGGGAGATTCCGGTCAACGCCGGTGGCGGCTTGATTGGCGACGGCCATCCCGTGGGAGCGACCGGTGTGCGCCAGGTCCACGAGGCCTACCAGCAGCTGACTGAACAAGCGAGCGCGCGGCAGATTGAAGGGGTAAAGCGTTTCCTTACCTTTAACATGGGTGGAAGCCTCACTACTTCCGTCGCCATGATTTGGGGACGGGATTAAGCGGCTTCCGCACAAGGGAAGTTTTTCAACAGTCTGCTAAAGGTCATGTAGATTGCGCACAATCATTTCGGGGTGCGCTGCCGGCTTTTGTGCCCAATAGTCGTTAGTTAGTAAAGAATTAGTCAGAATAAAAGCGTGGGTGATGACCTCTATAGTCTTTTGTCGCAACATTTGCTTTTTGGAGAATGTTTGTCGGGGTATGGGGCGCTTTCGTTGTCACGCAATTCTGGAGTTGCGGTTCAGGTCCGGGGAGCGCACGCGCCTCGCGTGCTGATTTCGGGGCCTCGCCGAAATCCCTTCTTCGTTTAACTGATGAAAGTCATTGGCGAGGCGCCAACGACAGCACGCGAGGGCGCGTGCGCTCCCCGGAAAAATGTATCGTTGCGCGTACTGCTCTCTAGAGGAACGCTACGCGCAAAAATGAATGAGAACTTTCTTGTTTCCGAGTTCGCCGTCTTATGGAGTCGCCATAGTCCGCGAACAATCGTGTGCTTTCGCTATCGAGCGAGAACGACGTCTTTCTTTGACCAGGTATGAGATTGCCCGCAATGCGGGCAATTCAACTTGTTGCTTTTAACTTTGGCCTTGGCCCACAAGTCTTCCCTAATCGTCTGCCCGCTGGCGGTGAGTTTCGCCGTCGAAGGGCACCTGACTAATATCCGTTTGATAATTGGTCCCCGGGCTTTCGGGGCGATTGTGGTTTCGAGGAAGTTCATAAGTCGAATAAGTTAAAGGCCGTCCTGGAGGTCCGGAAGTGTAACTTCGCGCGACAAACAAGCGGGCCTGGCTCAAGAAAGCGTCACTATTGGCGATTTTCCCCTCGAACGCAAGCACAATACCTAAAATTTGATTCCAACTTTTTGCACTTCCGCATAAGGCAAAAGCCAGATCAGCGACTCATCGTGCAGGTCGACCACCTGGATGCGGTTGCCCCAGGGATCGCGAAAATCGCAGCGAAACGGCGGCTCCAGTTTCAAACCATACTTCTCCTTCACCTTTTTGCGCACCTCGATCAGCTGTTTCTCGTTGCGCACGATGAGTCCGAAATGGCGGACCCGGTCTGGCTTGACCCGCTCAACTTCGAAGATGGCGAGAAATTGGTGCTCACCCAGTTTTAAAAAGGCGTCGCCTTCGCCACCATCCATCTTCTCCAGATTAAAAACGTCTTTATAAAATTTTACCGCCGCTTCTACATCGTCCACTTCGATCGCGAGATGATTGCATCCATAAACTTGCACGCTCATGTATGCATTGTAACAGAGCTGGGATAGCGCCGCGAATCCGCAAGATGCGGCCGGCCGCCACTTTCAGGAACACAGACATTCTAGTCTGTGGGCCCAGCGGAGTTCTAACTCCGCTGTCTCACGCAAAACAACGGGCCAAAGCACCGTAGTGCGTATCGGCGGAACTCAAAAAAGTGCAAATAGTATAGTTGAAACTGACCCCTTCCGCTCTCCGATGCCGATTCCATCGCGGTGATTCGTAAACAAGTGAAACAGCGGCAGGATTCGATCGAGAGTTTCGAGAAAAGCGGAAGGACCGAGCTGGCGGAAAAGGAAAAAGCGGAGGTCGCGGTGCTGAATTCAGTAACTGCCTCAGGTGATGAGCGCGGCCGAATTGCAACAGATCGTGGCCGAGACGCATTGTAACCGAAAATTGCCGGCCGGGCAGACAGGAAAATGCTGAGCACGGAAGTGGCACGACAGTTGTCGTGACACGTTAAAAAGGTTAAATGGTTACAAAGCCAAACGATATCTCTCAAACTGTCACTCCTTAACAATTTAACACTTTAACGATTTAATGATGCTAGGCGCCATCATCGTCGCTGCCGGGGGTAGCAAGCGAGCTGGTTTTGACAAGCTCATGGTCAAAATCGCCGGCCGTTCGGTCATTCAACATACCCTGACCGCATTCGAAAAGACGATCTGTGTAAACGAAATTCTCGTGGTATCTCGCGATACCATAACGATGCGGCATTTGATCGTAAAAACGAATCTCAGAAAGATCCGCCGGGTAGTTCGTGGCGGTGTGCTCAGACAGGATTCGGTCCGGATTGGACTGGAGGCCCTCGAGAAAGAGGTCGAGTTCGTCGCCGTGCATGACGCGGCCCGCCCGTTGATTACTTCTCGCGAGATCGAACGGGTCTTCGCGGCGGCGCGGAAACACGGGGCGGCAGCATTGGCTGCACCCATCACGGATGCCTTAAAGCTTGCCGACGTAAATCGCAGGGTGATCGGCTCGATCGGCCGGCAAAACGTCTTTGCGATGCAGACGCCGCAGATTTTTCGCCGCGAACTGCTAATCCAGGCCTACGAGCAAGTGAGCAAGGATTCGTTGATCGTCACCGATGAGGTCTCGACGATTGAACAAATCGGGGGAAAAGTTGTGATTGTGCCGGCGGAGGATCACAATTTTAAGATCACCTTCGCGAGCGATCTGCCGGTCGCGGAGTTTATTTTGAAACAACGTGCTTTAGCGTCAAAACTTAGACCAGCGGCTGTTTAGCCCGGGCGCGCAGGGCGAGATCGGCGACGCGGCCCGATCGTTGATCACCCCTCGACAGATCAAACGCGTGTTTTCGGCGGCGCAGAAACACGACGCGGCGGTCCTGGCAGCGCCGGTCACCGATACGTTGAAATTTACCGAATCGAATTATTTCGTGAGTGGTTGCTTGAAAATTTGGGCCCAGGCCTGGATTGCGATGTGATTGCAGCCATAAACTTGCACGCTCATGAATGCACGGTAACAGAGCCGGAACGGCGCGGCGAATATGAAAGATCTCACCCAGGGTTCGGTGACCAAACACCTGCTACAGATGACGGCGTTTCTCGCCATCAGCATGGCGGTGCAGACGCTCTATCTACTGGCGGATCTTTATTGGGTGGGACATCTCGGAAAGGAAGCCATCGCGGCGGTCGGTGTGGCCGGCAATTTCACCATGATAGTGCTGGCGCTGACGCAAATGCTCGGTGTCGGCACAACGACTCTCATCTCGCAAGCGGCCGGACGAAAAGACCAATCTCAAGCCGAACTCGCCTTCAACCAATCCTTCGTCATGTCATTAATTGTAGCAGCAGGGTTGGGCATCTTTAGTTTTCTTTTGCGCGATTTTTATTGTGAATCATTAAGCGCAGATGCTGCGACCGCGTCACTGGCCAAAAGTTATCTGCTCTGGTTTATACCGGGGCTTCTTCTTCAGTTTCCATTAGTAGCCCTAGGATCGGCTTTGCGCGCGACGGGCATTATCAAGCCGACTGTCAGCTTCCAGGTTCTCAGTGTCGTCCTGAATATGATCCTGGCACCGTTGCTGATCTTTGGTATTGGACCCTGGCCCAGGCTCGGCGTTACCGGCGCCGCGCTCGCTACGTTTATCTCCATCCTCGTGGCTGATGTTTTGCTGATACTTTATTTCGAAAGAAGCTATCACTATCTCCAGTTCCGTTTCGCGCAGTTCCGTCCGCAAACCAGGATGTGGAACAGCCTGCTTCGCATTGGATTGCCCGCCGGCGCGGAGTTCATTCTAATTTCGGTCTATATCATGATTGTCTATGGTATCATTCGCGGGTTTGGTGCAGCAGCCCAGGCCGGATTCGGAGTAGGTGCCCGCGTCATGCAGGCGTTATTTCTTCCAGTAGTTGCCCTAAGCTTTGCCGTAGCTCCGGTAGTTGGGCAAAATTTTGGCGGACGCCGCGGTGATCGCGTTCGTCATTCGATCTACTCCGCTATTGGAATTGGTTCGGTACTGATGCTGTTCCTTACTATCGTCGCGCAGTTTTTTTCATCCGCCATGATTCGCGCGTTTTCGCGCGATCCGGCAGTCATCGCTTTTGGCAGCGATTATCTCAAGATAGTGTCTTTTAATTTTATCGCTGCCGGAATTGCTTTTACTACCTCAAGCGCTTTTCAGGGAATTGGTAACACCTTTCCACCGCTAATTAGCTCGATGACGCGCTTACTTCTGTTTGCTTTGCCGGCTACGTTGCTTTCGCTTCGGCCCGGATTTCAAATCCGCTATGTCTGGTACTTGTCGGTTGGCTCGATCTGCTTCCAAGCTTGTTGCAATCTCCTGCTGCTCCGGCGCGAGTTGCAGCGTAAGTTTCTGTTCCCAAAGAACTTCCAGGATGGAATTGCCGAGCCGGGCGGCACAGTTGCCAGCTAAGTCACCCTTGGATTAGGCTTGTCGGCGCAGTGGTAGTGATGGTAAAGTATGGAAATTATGGCCCATCAATTTGAAGAACCAATAAGAAATGAGGTAGGCGACGGGGCCAATAGCAGGATTGACGAGGCCAGCAAGGTCGAGCGCATTCGCGAAATTCTTTTCGGATCGCAGATGCGCGATTACGATGAGCGTTTTCAGCGTCTGGAAGAGCATCTGGCCCGGGAAGCGAGCGAAGTAGGGGCGGAGACGCAAAAGCGGCTGGACGCGCTGGAGCGTTTCATCAAGGGCGAGGTGGATTCAATTAAGAGCCGGGCCGCCCTCGAACATGGTGAGCGCTGCAATGCGACCGATAAACTCGGGCGCGACCTGGCGGAAACCGCGAGGACTTTGGATACCCAGATTAATAATCTTAACGGACAAACCGCCAAAAGCCTTGGCGAACTACGCGAGCTCCTGCTGGAGCAATCCAAAATGTTGAGCGCGGAAATAAAAGAGAAATACGATCAGATGAAATTAGCGCTCGAGCATGAGGCAGCCCAAATCCGCGACGCTATGACCGGTCGTGAAGCTTTGGCCGAAATGCTGAGCGAAATTGCGCTCCGTTTGAAGAACGAGTTTCGGGTGCCCGGGGTATAGCCGGTCCTGCCGCTATGCGCGGACCTCCGGGTGATTCAGTCGAAGCTTTCGAGGAGCTTCGCCGCCTGCTCCTGAGCGGCGAACGGGAACAACTGCGCGATCTGCGCGACCGCCTTAACAACAGGGAACGCCGGTCGAAGGATATAGCCGGGGTGTTGCCGGAGGCAGTGAAATTAAGCCGGGAACGCGGCGAGGAACTGGTGCAGGCGTTGCGACCAGCGGTGGAAGGTTCAATCAAGCAGTCGATCGAAAAGAAGCCGGACACCTTCGTTGGTGCGCTCCATCCAATTATTGGACCGATGGTGCGCCGATCGATTGCGGAAAGTCTGCGTCGCCTGATGCAGTCGCTCAATCAGACGCTCGAACACCCTTTCTCCTGGCGCGGTTTGAAATGGCGCTTCGAAGCCTTGCGCACGGGAAAGAGTTTTGCCGAGGTCGTGATGCTGCGCAGCCTGGTCTATCGCGTTGAACAACTCTTTTTGATTCATCGCAAGACCAGTCTCTCCCTTCTACACGTGGCCCTCGATCCGGCGATCGCCAAAGACTCCGACATGGTGGCGGGAATGCTGAGCGCAATTCAGGATTTCGCGCGCGATTCCTTCGCCACTGGTGACGACTCGGCGTTGGAAGAATTTCGTGTCGGTGAATTGCAAGTCTGGATCGCGCCGGGACAGTACGCTTACCTGGCAGCGGTGATCCGGGGTCATCCGCCGCGCGAATTGCGCTCGGTCCTGGAAGATACGATCGATAGTATTCATGTCTTGAAAGGCTCGGGCCTGGCAAATTTCCAAGGCGCCGCGGCCTCTTTCGAATCCCTCCGGTCCGAGCTGGAAGCCTGTCTTCGCTCGCAATACGCGGCCGCCAAAAAAGGTGGCGGGAAGAAAACGCGTGCTTGGATTGCCGTCACGACCGCGGCTGCATTTTTAACCGCCGCGCTGTTGGTGGCGCTTCGCAACGAATTACGCTGGCGAAGTTTTGTTCGGCAGCTGAATGCCCAACCCGGCATCGCCGTCACCGCCGCGCATAAAGGATGGTTTGCTCCGTCGCAAATTACGGGTTTGCGCGACGCCTCGGCTTCCGATCCGGCGGAGATTGCGCGTTCCGCCAACATTGATCCAGCAAAAGTGCAATTCCACTGGAAGGATTTTTTTGCGCTCGACCCCGCCAGCGTAGTGCAGCGTTTTGACAAACGCTTCGCCGTCCCTTCGGGCGCGCGGGTTTCATCGAAAAATGGCGTGCTCGCCCTTACCGGGTCGGTGTCCTACGACTGGCTCGAACGCGTTCGCCGCGAGGCGAAATTCATCCCCGGCATTTCCGCCCTCGACGATTCTGCGGTCGCAGTGACCTATGATGCCGATTCCGTCCTGCAACGCTTTAACGAAAAATTTGATCCGCCGAATACGGTAAGCGCCGCAGTGGTGCGGAACGTCCTCATTCTTCGGGGTGAAGCATCTCAACAATGGCTGGCCCGGGTTCGCTTGGATGCGCCCAAGGTGCCAGGCATCAAGTCGGTGGATGACACCAAAGTCGCTAACCTCGATGAGCGAACGTTTCAGCGCTCGAAATCTGTTATCGAAAACGCGTTTGTTTATTTCCTCAGTGATAAGGATGACATCGCCACCGAAGGTTTCGCCGCATTGTCGCGTTTGCCCGATGAGATTCGCCGCTGCGAAACGGCCGCCAAACGCGTTGGTCTTAATGTAACGCTCGAAATTCTTGGTTATGCCGATGCCGTTGGGAACCTAGCCAAGAATGTCGATCTGAGCCAGCGTCGCGCTCACAAGGTGGCTGACTTCCTTAGTCTGTGCGGCTTTGAATCAACTGTTCTGAAACCGATCGGGCTGGGGCCGGCGGTCAAGCCAACCGAGGTGAATAAGGTCGTGCCCGAACTAGCGCAGCGCCGGGTATCTTTTAAGGTAATCGCTCAGCCAGCAACTGCGGCGCGATGATTCAAAAGAAGGTCTGCATGGTTGGAACCTCAGGCGTTGGGAAAACCAGCCTGGTTGCGAAGTTTGTTCATAGTATCTTTTCGGACAAATACCTAACGGCAGTTGGGGTGAAGATCGACAAGAAGACTGTCACGGTGGATGGCAATGAGGTAATGCTAATGATTTGGCGCTACTTTGAGCATCGCGATTTTCGCGCGAATCTTTGCTTATGCCGGAGCCATCACAAGCGCGCGCCATTATTCATCTCGACATGGATTGTTTCTATGCCGCGATCGAAGTGCGCGACCGGCCATCGCTGCGAGGCAAACCAGTTGGGGTCGGCGGCGCGCGCGATCGACGCGGCGTTCTAACTACCTGTAACTATGAAGCGCGTGCTTTCGGTGTTCGGTCGGCCATGCCCACTTTCATGGCATTGCAACGCTGTCCGAACCTGATCGTGTTGCCAACGCGCTTTGACGTTTATCGGAAGGAGGCAGGAGTCGTCCGGGAAATAATGCATCGCTTTACGCCCTTGGTGGAGACACTCTCACTCGACGAAGCTTATCTTGATGTAACCGCGAATGCGCGTCCTCCAGGCCCGCTGGCCAGGGAAATTCGCGGTTTAATTTTTAAGGAAACAAAGTTAACCGCTTCCGCCGGGGTCGGGCCAAACAAACTGGTGGCAAAAATCGCCAGCGAAATCAACAAGCCCAACGGACAGTACGAAGTAAAGCCGGAGAAGGTGCCGGAATTCATGGAGCCATTGCCGGTGCGAAAACTTTGGGGGATTGGCGCGGTAACAGAAGAAAAACTGGCGCGCGCCGGCGTGACCACGTGTGGCGAGATGCAACGGTTATCCCGACCGGAGTTGCACGAGCTTTTTGGCAAGTTCGGCGGCGAACTTTACGATCTTTGCCGCGGCATCGATGATCGGCCGGTCGAACCAAATCGAGAGCGAAAGTCATTAAGCACTGAAGAGACCTTTGGCAGCGACCTAACAACTCTTGAGCAATGTGAAGAGAAAGTAGGCGAGCTATTTGAAGAACTAGCGGCGGAACTGGCACAAAAAGAGCCGACCAGGCGGGTCACCAAAATTTTCCTGAAACTGAAGTTCTCGGATTTCACCCGGACCACCATTGAAAGAGCCGGGCTTCTTCCCAACCTCGGCAGCTACCGTCAACTCCTCGAAGAAGCCTTTGTCCGGACCGGGAAGAAGATTCGCTTGATTGGTATTGGCGTCCGATTCGCTGAGATAGAGCAGGAAGTCGCCCAGCTGCCGTTGCTCTAGTCGCGTTCCTTGGATGCTGTAGCCGCCCCGCTCTGTCGGGGCGTCGACACGGCGACTGAGCGCCGTGGCTACATCCCTTGGGCTTCCTCAGACAGTTTAACTGGGCAAGCGAATTGCATGGCGATCCAAGTCGGGTTTTTGTTGGCTCAACAACTATGCGCAAAGTCAATACCAACAACATGGAGGAGCTTGCCTGGTCCTCACCGAAGGGGAAATTCGCGGGCGCGGGCAAACAAGTTTCCGAGGCGCTCGGCCGAAAACCATTCTCGACCGATTTAATGGAACGTCATCCGTTCGATGTCGAGATTTGCCGGATCCCACCGGGGAAAGCGGCTTATCCCTATCACACCCACAGCGCGCAGTGGGAGTTCTATCACATCATCTCCGGTCAGGGCATTGCCCGCCATAAAGATGGCAAGACATCGATTGGACCGGGTGACGCCTTTATCTTCGGTCCGAACGAGCCGCATCAGCTGATTAATGATGGTGATCAAGACCTGGTAATGTACGTAGTAGCCGATAATCCCATCGGCGAGTCGGGCTATTACCCCGATAGTAAGAAATGGCTCGTTCGCTGTCCTGAGCGCGCTATCCTTCAATCCGATCCGCTCGATTACTACGTCGGCGAGGAGTAGCGGAGCGATCCCTCCCTCTGCGGCACTCTTATTAACACCGGCCTTTAGGCCGGTGCTTCTCCGGCGCGAGGGGACATAAGCCGTTTTAACGGCTTAGCTCGATACCTATCGCTTGGGCTGGGAATACGAGTAAAGCCGTTGAAAACGGCTTTCTTTGCGATGGTGCATGTTTGCACCGGCCTCAAGGCCGGTGTTAATGATAAAGAGGACTGGTGAGCTGTGACCGCTAGATGCGCTGCTGTGCGTCCCACAGTCTTGTAGCTATCCCATGTAGTAGCCGCCGTTTACGTTCAAAACGTGACCTGTGATGTAGGAGGCCATCGGTGAAGTCAGAAAAAGAATGGCGTTCACTATTTCGCTGGCCTGACCGAGACGACCCAGCGGAATTTGCTTGATAAAATTTTGCGCCGCTTCGTCCGACATGCCCTTGGTCATCCCGACATCGATGAAGCCGGGCGCGACAGCGTTGACCGTAATCTGGTTTCGGGCCAGCTCGCGTGCCGAAACCTTGGTCAATGCCATGATAGCCGCTTTGCTCGAAGAGTAGTTAGCCTGACCGAACAATCCCATCTGCCCACTAACAGACGAGAGATTGATGACGCGTCCACCGTTGCGTAACACCGTGACGGCTTTTTGAGTGACATTAAAGGTGCCGGTCAGGTTCACGCGCAGGACGCTTTCAAATTCCTCCAGCCTCATTTTCTTGATGGTGCGGTCACGAATGATTCCAGAGTTATTGACGAGAATGTCCAGACCGCCGCGTTTGTCGCCGATCTCCATCATCATGGATTCAACCTGCGCGGGATTAGTAACGTCGCATTCGATGACGAGCGGATCGGCCAGGGTTTGCGCGACGTTTTTGGCATCGGCTTTGTTCTTCCCCTCCGGATCGGTGACATAGTTGACCACGCACTTCGCGCCGCGTTCTCCGAAGGCTTTGATTGTTTCGGCGCCGATGCCACGGGAACTGCCGGTGACGAGCACGACTTTGCCGGTGAAATCGAGTGGATCAGGCATTTAATGATCTAATTAGTAAGTGATTTAGCGACTTAATCATTAAATCGTTAAATCGCGAAATTCCTGGTGGCAGCCCGGTCTCGCCAGTCTTTTCGATTGAGTTTGCGACGGTAACAGACCGCCGCTACAAGAAAAGGAAATGGCTTTGCCAATTCGCATTCTCACGGCTGTCCCGGTTTGTGACGGACACGACAGTGCGATTAACACCATTAATCTCGAATTTATCCGCCACGGAATTGAAGTCGTTTACCTGGGATTTCATCGTTATGTCAGTGATATCGTGCGTGCGGCTATCCAAGAAGACGTGGCTGCGATCGGGATTTCCAGTTACAACGGCGGTCACATCGATTTTTTTGCCGATGTCGTTAGCCAATTAAAGAAGAAAGGAGCGAACGACATTACGGTTTTCGGCGGGGGTGGGGGGACGATCACGCACGACGACGCCCGGCAAATGAAGCGCAAAGGCGTCGACGAAATTTTCTTTGCCGGCACCTCACTCACAGAAATGGCCGAGTACGTGAAAAAGCATTACGGCAAAAAGAAAAAGCGTCGCGTGAAATCAAAGCCCGATCTCGTGCTGGCGCGGAAATTAACCGAACTCGAAGAGGCGGCCGGGAAAAAAGCAAAACACCGAACACCGAACACCGAACACCGAACGTCGAAGGTTATTGGTTTCACGGGTCCAGGTGGCGCCGGCAAAACGACGTTGATTGATGAATTGGTTTTGCGCTTTCTGCAGCGCGACAGCAAAGCGCGAATTGCCATTTTGTCGCACGATCCGAGCGTGATCGGCGAAGGCGCCTTGCTCGGCGATCGCGCGACCATGATCAACTCGCAAGACGATCGGGTGTTTATGCGCAGCATGGCTACGCGCGGGCAAGCCGGTGGACTTTCGCCCGCGACCGAAAGCTGTCTCGCGTGGCTGGCTCATTCCGGCTTCGACTACGTCATCATCGAAACCGTCGGAACCGGCCAGGAGGCATTGCCCTTTCGCAACAAACTGGTGGATCAAACCGTATTGGTAATGAATCCCGATTATGGGGCGCGCTTGCAGTTGCAAAAGATTGTCATGCTCGATGTCGCCGACATTGTCGTCGTGAACAAAACCGATCTGGAGCGGGCTAAGGCGGCGTTGTCGGAAATCGAACAGCGATTGACGCAGAACAAGCGAAAACAAGAAATCGTGGCCACGGTTGCCAAACGCCATCGCGATCCTGGCGTGGATGAATTGTTCGAGTTAATTATGAAGGAGAATACATAAGCAATTTTTGTCATGTCGAGCGCAGTCGAGACATCTCTGATTTTTAATAGTTAGAGATCCCTCGACTTCGCTCGGGATGACAGGAATGCGGAAGAAAACCTATGAGCAAACTTGGAGCAGTCGTTGAAGCAGTCGAAAAGCACGGGAGTTTCGTGCTCGAACAAGTTAAGCGGGCGCGGAGTGAAGAAAAATTCGCGCAGGCAGTGACCGAGCGCTGGAACAAGGTCAAAGCGGAAATCCCGATTGCAAAAGCGCCGACCGGATTGCCTTTGCCGCGCCTGGCTTTACCCGAGATTGACGAGCCGGGCGAAATCGCGCGCTACCTCTTTGGCGAGGGTTTACCGGGTGAATTTCCCTATCTTAACGGTGCTTATCGCGAGATGTATCTCGAGCCATTGGGCGAGATCGAGACCGGCAGTTACGGCAACAGAAAATCTCCGAATGGAGACTCCCGCAACGGTGTAGGGGCGCGCATGTCGCGAGCAAAAGCTCCCCAGCGGCCGGCACGGCCGCCACTACAGGAGGAACCGACTCGTTTGTTTTCCGGCCTGATGCTGGCAGAGGACACGAACCAGCGTTTCCATTTCTTGAGCGCGCATCAGCGCTCGAAACGTCTGAGCACCGCCTTCGATGGACCAACCCTCTACGGGATCGATTCCGATGCCGACGGCGTCTTCGGAAAAATCGGCGAGGGCGGAGTCGCAGTCGACACCGTGGAAGACATGGTACGGCTCTACGATGGCTTCGAGCTCGGTGCTCCGAATTTTTCCGCATCGATGACGATCAGCGGTCCGGCGCCGATCATCATGGCAATGTACATCGCGGCGGCCAAACGCCGCTTCGGTGCGAAAGTGGTGCCGAATCTGCGCGGCACGATTCAGGCCGACATTTTCAAGGAAGTGCAGGCGCAGAATGAGACGATTTTTCCGACGGAAGCGTCGCTGCGTTTTCTTTGCGACATGATTGAATGGACCACCGCGAACATGCCGCGCTGGTATCCGGTTTCGATCAGCGGTTATCACATCGGTGAAGCGGGATCGACGCCGGTGCAACAAGCGGCCTACACCCTCTCCAATGGTTTCGCCTACGCCGAAATGCTAAGCGCGCGGGGCGTGCCGGTCGATCAGTTCGCGCCACGGCTCTCTTTCTTTCTCGATTGCGGCCTCGACGTCGAATACATCGCGCTGTCGCGGGTTTCGCGAAAAATCTGGGCGATCGGAATGCGTGACGTCTTTGGCGCGAACGCGCGCGGGCAAATGTTCAAGCTGCACACGCAAACGAGCGGGCGCTCGCTCATCGCGGCCGAGTTCAAGAATAATCTCACGCGCACCGCGGCGGAATTGATGCTGGCTTATATGAACGGCACCAACTCGTGTCATTCGAACAGCGCCGACGAACCGTTCACCACCCCGAGCGAAGAATGGATACGTCTTGCAGCGCATGGACAGGCCATTCTCCTCGAAGAATCCGGAATCTTTAAGCACACCATGAACATGTTGAGCGGCTCGCCCGGAATGAAAGCAGTCGAGCGCGCGGTTGAGAAAGCGATCCTCGATGAATTTCGTGAGATCGAATCACTCGGTGGCGTGCTCGCAGCAGTGGAGAACCGCTATCAGCGCAGTCAGATCCAAAATGCCGCCCACCGTTACGAGCAGCAAATTTATGACGGCACACGTCCGATCGTCGGATTAAATCGCTATCGCAACGGCGCGGATGAAATGCCTGAGATCGAGTTGGTGCGCACTCCCCGAGCGAAACAAAAATTGCAAGTTGAGCGTTTGAAGAAGTTCAAAAAGAAAAACGCGGAGAAATCAAAAGGAGCGCTCGATACATTGGGCGCGGTAGTTGAACGCGGCGAAAACAGTTTTCCGGCGTTGTTAGAAGCGGTGGAAGTTTGTTCGCTTGGCCAAATCACCGGCCGCTTGCAGGAAATCGTCGGGCGTTTCAGGCCGATGGTGTAGCTCAGGAAAGTGCGGGCTTCGCTACAGCGGATAGGACAGCGTCGCCCCGAGGATGGTCACGAGCAGCAGTACCACGGGGACGAGCACAAGAAAAACGACGAAGGTGTAGCCCATGACGTCGCGCGCGCGGAGGTGAAACAGTCCCAGGATCGGCAGCATCCAGAAGGGCTGCACGAGATTCGCGAGCGCTTCTCCCAAGTCGTAGGCTACCACGACCCAGCCCAGGTGAACTTTGAGTTCGTGCGCCGCGGCCATGACGTAGGGCGCTTCGACGACCCATTTCGATCCGCCGGACGGAACGAACACGCCGAGCACGGCTGAGTAGGTCGCAACTATCGCCGGAAAGGTTTGCGCGGATGAGACCCCGACGAACGCCTCGGCGATCCGCTGATTCAGGTGGGTGGAAGTGATGATCCCTGCGATGCCTGCGTAGAACGGGAACTGCAGGATGACACCCCACACGGCCGGCGTCGCGCCCTGCACGGCGTGCATGAGGCGCGCGGGAGTTTTGTGCAGCAGGAAACCGAGGAGCAGAAAGGTGAGGTTGACGATGTTGAGGTTGATCGCGTTCAGCGGTTCGCCGGCCTGCATAAAGTAGCGGACCAGATACGTGCCGCCGATGAGAACAATCAGCCAGTTGAGGATCGGGGAATGTTCGAGCCATTGGCCCGGAGTCGATTTCACGACTGGCATCGGCGGTTC
>Ga0193731_1000433_pt1 | contig 14015 bp, 8 predicted proteins | sample U1a2metaG_FD_144920 | JGI IMG/M metagenome (GOLD analysis project Ga0193731, IMG submission 144920) | Soil microbial communities from a riparian zone of the East river system, Colorado, United States - U1a2 | ecosystem: Environmental > Terrestrial > Soil > Riparian zone | place: USA: East River...
ACGTGGCATCCCGCCAGGAATTGAAGCGGGTGAATTTCGGTCACGGCGGAGCAGGCATTCTGGTGGACGAAGACGGATCGCGTGCGTTTGTAGGCTGCACCCCCGATAACTATGTCGCGGTTATAGATCTAAAGAAGTTGGAGTTGATCGGACATATTGATGCCGGACCCGGACCAGACGGTTTGGCGTGGGCGATTCGACGTTAGTCTCCTCACCCCCCAACCCCCTCTCCCCACCTACGCTGAGACAGCTTCGGTCGGCAGGCGAGACGGAGAGGGGGAGTTATTATGTTTCCATATTTTTTTAAATTTCTCACCTTCTCGATTCTCGATTCTCGCTTCTCGCTTCTCAATTCTCAATTCTTACTTCTTACTTCTTACTTCTTACTTCTCCTCTGACATCACCGCCCACATCAAGCCTCTCGTAAACGCGATGTTGAATACGTCTCCCGTATACCCTCCGCCACCACCGCCCGAGGCAGGTCCTCCATCCATCTGGCGATTTTGCACTTTCGAGGCGTACTCGCGGTCATAGTCAAGGAGGTGAGCATGTTCGGGGAGAATACCTCGGGAGTATTTGTTTTTGAAGGCTGCCTGCATGACAGCGAACAGGTTACCCTGGCCTTCGTCGATGAAACATTCCGTGTACTTGTCGTAAGGAAGGTCGACCGTTACGTTGCGGTAGTGCATGTGGTTGATGCGGTCGCGTGATGCGAAGTAGTCGCAAACTTCGGCCGGATCTTCTCCCATTTCGCGCGTCACTCCGGGGTCGAATGTGATTCCGTTGGCGGGGTGATCGACCAGGGTGATGAGCCGTTTCCAGTTTGTCACGTTGGCCATGATCTGGTCTGATTGATGGGCGACCTGCGCGACCGGGTCATTGGGATGAAGGGCGAGGCGCACTCCTGCTTTTTCCGCGACGGGTATTACCGCATCCAGAAAGTATTTGAGGTTGGCCCATATCGCATCGGCTTTATGGATGCCGATTTCCGGTTTAGCAGGAATGTCTTTGGCCCGGCTGTAATCATAGCCCGTCACGCCGGCGCCACCCCGTCCCGAAGTTTCATAGTATCCCTCGATGAGCCGGTCGACGTAAAAATTATACTCTACGGTGGGAAGTCCACAGGCTCCGGCGACACGGACCGACTCGCGGAAAACGTCTATGTCTGCGTCCCGGCCGGGCCGGGCGAGAACGATGGCCGGGCTTACGCTGTGCATCCGGATGAGGGGAGTGAGTCCGTTCTTTTTCAGGTGCTCCATACCGGAACGCATCTCATCTTCTTTCCATCCTGACATGCCCCCGCTGATGTTGATATAATTAACGCCAAGCTGTTTGATGCGCCGGATGCGGTCTTCATCGGCGTCGAGCGGACACATCATACAGATCTTCGGAGTTGCCGGTCCTTCGGAAGGCGGCCATGTTTTTTTGGAGTGAGCAGGCCTGAATTCGCTTGCTGCGCCGAAAGGAAAGACCGCGGTTGCGGCGGCGGCCTTGATGAAGTTCCTTCTGTTTTTTATCATGGCTGATACTGGATTTGGAGTAAGAGGTACGGTAGAACGACAGGGCAATGATACGAAAAGAAGAGGTAATGAGGGATTAATCACCCTTGGAACGACGGTAGTTAATCACTGAGATAGCCATCAATGTTTTGACAAAAAAAATTTTTAGCGGTACCTTAGAGTTTTCCGAAATGAAAAAGGTAGACATGAACAAAATCATGAAACAATTTATCAAGGCCACCAATGCCTTTGATGTAGACGTAGCACTCAAACTATTCGCCGATGATGCAGTGATAGACGATGTATCGGTGGGTGAAAAGTTTAAGAACAGGAAAGGCGTGCGTACCTATCTTGAGAAGTTTTTCGTTGGGTACCAAACCGTAACCAGGTTAGAATCACTTGAGATACTTGATGACAGGCATGCCAACGCGGAGGTTGATTTTACCGGTAATTTCGGACATGAGACGGGTGGCTTGAGGGTGACCTTCAACACGTCTGGCCTGATTATAGCGATCGATGCCTATCTTGATTAACCCTGCTTTTGTTATGTACTCATATTCTGTTGGGGTATTGATATTGTCCGACCCCTACGGGGTCTTCCTGATGGGGGTGGGGATGGTTGCTACAAATAGTTGACCCCTCTGGGGTCAAATAAAACGGCAAAAACAATCCCAGCGGGATTGAATATTTGTAGAACCTTATTTACAACATTGTCAGGGCGACCCCGTAGGGGTCGAACATTCTCAATACAAAGCGCTACGGTACGCTTTATCAAACATAACAAAGCCTGAGTGCGCTACAACGCGAAATTCCCGGCGCGTCACGAAGGGTGCTGAATATTCAATTAAAGGAATTGGAACAGCACGAATTGATTGCGAAAACCATTTATCCTCAAATCCCTCCCAAAGTGGAGTATCGACTGACTGAATTCGGAAAGACCTTACTTCCCGTAATCAATACCCTGGGAAAGTGGGGGGAAAAAAATGAAATGAGGTTGCGAAAAGTCATATTGAGAGGGCTAAATAGCTGAATGGATTTAGATTCAGTTGTTTACGAGCGACGACGGCAGTTTCATTGAACTCCATTGGATCCCCCGGTTCCGTAGCGGAAACTGGCCTATTTTACCCTAACTCTGTGCTGATAATTGCCAAAAATTGCCCTAACTCTGTGTAAATGTTTTGATTATTACAGTCCCTCGCAAACCTCCGGGGTAGCAAGGCAGGCGTTAATTGAAATCTCATCTCAACGAAGAGACCATTAATTGAAGTTGGGCCGCATGAAAGTACTGCAATGGAGATTTAATGAATTCGAGTGAGTTGCACAATTATTGTTGGTCGACACGAACAATGGCGACCGCGCGATCTGGTAATTTAGTTTTGTATTCTAAAATAGATGCCAGCGGGCAAAGCCGAGGTGAGAAACATAATGGACCTTCCCGAAACCCTCTACCCTAAAACCAAATCAATTGCAAAATGATCGGAGGGATAATATGGGTCAGTCGCAGCCGCAAATGCTTCAACGCCTGGGAGATATAGTTTTCCACTGTCCGGTTGGAAATGTTCATGCGCTCTGCAATGCGTTGTATCGGTTCGTGTTCTATCCGGCTCATGCGAAAAGCGGTCTGGCACTTTTTCGGCAGTTCGGAAATACGTTCGTCAATGGCTTGCTGCAGGTCTTTCAGCTCCATCAATTCCTGATTTGAATTGTCCGTTCTCTCCAGACTAAATAAGGTGAACTCGGCAGCGTATTTTTTCCGGACTCGGTCAGCGCGGATATAACTCAGTATCTTATGCTTGGCGGCCCCGTATAAATAGGATCCGAGCGAAGTGGTAATCTCCAATGATTCACGCCGGACCCAGAGCGAAACAAAAATTTCTTGTACAATCTCTTCACTGGTTTCTTTGACGTGAACCCGTCTGTAAACATACCTGTACAAACGATCGGCAAAGAAGTCATAGATCACCTCAAAGGCCTTCTGGTTTCCCTCTCTTAATGAAGGTAACAGATTGCGATGATCATATCCGTTGGGACTCATTGAGCCTAAATTAAGATTCTATTAAGAAACTGCGAAACATTTTAGTGAAAAAGTTTTCGCTTTTCTTCGCAACCGATTCCTGTGTTATAAATAATATGTCTTCTCACCGTGTTCAGATCCTTCCCTTACCCTGCCCTGTAATTGGGAGGAATTTAATTATTTCTCCAATTTGAAAAACCCTATTCTGGCTTGGAAAGTCGGTCGGACTTTAGTGAGCCTCCTCCTGTTTCTCATAGCTATACCATTTTGTTTTCGGCAAAAACCCTGAAACTTCAATAAATTCTGCCTTTCCGGGTTTCTCATTAAAAAAAAGTTTCCGGTGACTATGCCTATCGTCTCTCTGAGGCTACCTACACAATGAAAAGGCATTTCACTTTAACGCTGCCTTACAGCAAAAAAAGTTCGCAAGCCCGGAAATCAACTTTCCTGTCTGCGATTAAACCCATGGTTATGAAAGAACTTGAATTCAAGCGGCTAATAGAAAAATACCAGCAGGGCCTGTTATCCGGCAGGGAAAAACGACTGTTGGATGAATGGTTTGCTGCCATGGGTCACGACAAGGTCCACCCGATCTGGTCGGCAGAGGACAAACTTACCCTGAAGACAAAAATTCTGCAACAGATAGAAGAGGAGAAAATAAAGACAGAGGCCGGCGAAGAAAGTAGTTCCATTTCTTCGCGAAGACTGCCCGTTTTCTGGCGCAGAAGTCACTTCCAAGCCACCTATCGTATTGCGGCCTCCCTCTTCCTCCTGGCAACCGTTTCCTATTTCGTATGGCAATTCCGGCGAACGGAACCAGGTGCGGTGCAAGTTCTCCAGGCTACCGCTGTTGGTAATGTCAATAAAGTCCTGCTCTCCGACGGCAGCCTGGTATGGCTGAAAGGAAACAGCATGCTTACGTATCCTAAAGAATTCATTGGAAAAGAACGCCATGTCACCCTCCTTGGCGAGGCCCTTTTTGAAGTAACCAAAGACCCTTCCCATCCTTTCGTCATCCAGTGCGGAGAATTGACCACGACCGTATTGGGAACCAGCTTTAATATAAAATCGCACGAGAAGAACATTGAAGTAGTCGTGCTGACCGGCAAGGTATCCCTTACCTCCGTCAGTGATAAGCAAGGCATCGTTGTATTGCCCAACGAAAAAGCCGTTTACAACGGGTTGAACAAGCAACTTGTCAAAGTAGAAACGGTGAAAAAAGAAGAGAAAATAGCAACCGTGGCGAGTACGGAATACAGGATGGACTTTGACGACACCCGAATGGGCGAGATTATCCGAAGGATCGAGGGCAAATTCAACGTAAAAGTTATGATCAGCGACCCAAAGCTTGGCAATTGCATGATCACGGCTGATTTTACCGATCAGTCCCTGGATAAAACATTTGACATGATCTCCCAAGCCCTCGGCTTTGAATACGAAATTGATGGAAATCAAATATCACTCCGAGGTACCGGCTGCGACTCAGAGGGAGGGCCAGAGCAACCTAAAGCTTTAATTCAATAGCCATGAAAACAGCAGAAAAGAACCATTCTCCATGAAAAAAGGCCCCGACAAAGTCGGGGCCCCATTTAGTGCCCGCCCAGTCCCGGGTAAGGAAAAGTCGGGCAGCCTGTCTCATTCAACTACTTGAAATCAACAAACAATCAAAATTATGGAAAAAAATTCTACTTGCTTCAGACTGGCAGGGAAACTGCGTATCGGCCGTAGTTTTAGCATTGGCAGACTTCCGAGCCAGCCCGACAGAAGGAGGCTAATCTGGAATCTTATGAAACTATCGTTGGTACAGATCACGGTTGGAATGATCTTCTCCGGAATGGCAATAGCACATGATGACCGCGCCCAGGAAGTGCTCAGCAGGGAAGTATCATTGAACCTGAAAGAAGTAACGCTGAAAAAGGCCCTGAATGAGTTGGAAACAACCACGAAGGTAAAATTTGTATACAGCCGCAACCACCTTAAACTAAGCGATAAAGTTTCCCTGGTAGCGGAAAAGCGACAATTGGGCGAAATACTGGAGGAACTCCTTGCCCCGCGCAATATACAATTCAACGTACAGGACGGTAACGACTACATCGTACTCACCCTGCACAAGGACAATGGAGCTATTGCCGCAGTAGAAGAAAACCCCGAAAATGGGGTACATAGTGATGTTGCTGACGGTACCATAACCGGTACGGTCAAAGATGCCGCTACGCAACAAACGTTGCCCGGTGTGAGTGTTGTTGTGAAGGGCACAACGAATGGAACGGCCACGGATGCAAATGGTAAATACTCGCTCAATCTTGGACCGGGTGAAACTACGCTGAGCTTTAGTTTTATTGGCTACAAAACGATGACGGTAGAGGTGGGAGGAAGGACCAATATTGATATTTCACTGGAGGCGGATATTGCCATCCTGAATGAAGTGGTGGTGGTGGGGTATGGAACCCAGAAAAAAGTAAATCTGACTGGAGCCGTGAGTACGGTCAACTATGATGATCTGAAAGATCGCCCTACACAGAACGTTGCGCAGGCATTGCAAGGTGTTGTTAACGGTTTGAATATCAATACCGGTGCGGGTGGCGGGATGCTGGACGTTGCTCCAACGATCAATATCCGGGGTAACGGCACAATTGCTACAGCACCCGTAGGCGGAACGACATCGACCGGTTTCTCCCGCCCTGGCCCTGTTCCTCAAAACTCCCTTTCAACTCCATTGATTTTGATAAACGGAATTGAAGGAGATATCAACTCCCTCAATCCCCAGGATATCGAGAGTATTTCGGTATTGAAAGATGCCGCATCTTCTTCCATTTACGGTTCCCGCGCTGCTTTTGGCGTGATGCTGATTACTACGAAAAGCGGTAAAATGGGAAAGGATACGAAAATGCAGATCAGCTACTCGGGCAACATGCGTTTCTCCTCTCCGATAGGGTTGACCTCGTATGCCGATGCATGGTCTGCTTCTATGTATAATATAGAGGCATACGGCAACAGTGGTTCGGCGCCCACGTATCTTCAGCCGGCAACCATAGCGGGTCAAACTGCATTTCATAATGGCACGGGTCCTGAATGGGGTCCGCCCGACCCGCTTAATCCTAAATATTACCCTGCCTATTATGGATCGACCGACTGGAACAAAGCGCTGTATAAAAGCTCTGTTCCTGCATCGTCGCACAGTTTGAATATTCGCGGAGGAGGTGAAAATTTTTCTTACTACATCTCCGGCAACAGACTGGATCAATCCGGTCTGTTGAGGGCCAGCCCCGAGAATTTTGATCGTTCTACCTTAAATCTTAACCTGACTGCCAAACTCAGTAAGGAAGTAAAGTTGGAGTATATCGGTAATTTTAACTGGACCAAGTATGATGCTCCGAGTTATCTTCAATGGGGATTCTTTTACACCAACTCCCGCAGAGCTGCCTATCAGCCTTACCGGTATCCCGATGGCACGTATGCCAGCGATATGCCGATTGCTATTGCTGACGGTGGAAGGTACACGCAACACAAAGATCAGAACAATCACAAGCTGACGTTTACAATTAATCCGGCGAAAAATTGGAATATCTACCTCAACGGGAGCTCGAACATAGGAACGGACATGCAGGATGTAAACCAAAAACCTATTTTCCTGCATTACCAGAATGGGGAAAAATACGGGGTTGGGATCAACACGTCGGCTTACGGTCAGAGCATTGGTGATAGTTATGTGGGGAATAAAGTTTACCGGACTACGTACTACACGACCAATATGTACACCGACTATTTCAAGCAAACGGAGAGCGGCCACTACATTAAGGGGTTGGTCGGTTTTCAGGCTGAGCAAAATCATTTCAGCGGCTTCGGCGTGGGAAGAAGTGGTTTGATATCACCTAGTATCACTGCCCTTGATGCCGCCACGTCTGTACCCAGAGATGTCTTTGGAAATTCTCAGACCTGGTCCGCCGCTGGTTTCTTTGGCCGGATCAACTACAACTTCAAGGAAAAATACTTGTTGGAAGTGAACGGCCGGTATGATGGCGCGTCACGCTTTGTTGGCGACAAGCGGTGGGGCTTCTTCCCCTCGTTCTCAGCGGGATGGAATATTACCAACGAAGAGTTCTTTCACCCTCTCAGTAATCACATCAGTCTCCTGAAAATACGCGGATCCTATGGATCTCTCGGAAATATGAATACAACGAACTTGTATCCATTCTACCCCACCGTACCCCTCGCCATTGGCCAAGTCAACCCAACGACTACCGTTAGCACGGGTCTCCCCAACAGCAGCGTAAACTGGCTATTGAACGGCGCGCTTAGTAACGTATCCGGTGCGCCCGGTTTGGTCAGTTCAGCGTTGACCTGGGAAAGAGTTCAATCCTGGGATATTGGACTTGACTACGGAATCCTGAACAATAGACTGACGGGAAACTTTGATATCTTCAGACGGACCACGATCGGGATGGTGGGCCCTCCGCCACCCCTTACCAACACGTTAGGAACGACTACCCCTCCTACGAACAATGCGAACATGTATTCCGCTGGTTTTGAGGTGCTGATCACGTGGAATAACAGCTTCAAATTGGCAAATAGTCCGTTTTCCTATAGTGCAGGCATAAATATGTCTGACGAAACGCAAACCATTACCAAATATAATAACTCAACACCCGGGTTCTATTCCTGGTACGCTGGCAGGAAAGTCGGGGAAATCTGGGGCTATACCACGGAGGGAATGGCAAGAACGACAGAACAAATGGCGGCCCATCTTGCGTCTCTGCCGAACGGCGGCCAAACTAATCTTGGACTGGTGTGGCAGGCAGGTGACATTATGTATAAGGACATGAACGGAGACGGTAAAATCACTTCGGGTAGTCAAACGCTTAAAGATCCGGGAGATGTTACCATCATCGGAAATGATCTTCCCCGTTACAAATTTGGTATCAATTTGTCTGCAGCGTGGAAAGGGTTTGATTTCAGGGTGTTCCTGCAAGGAGTTGCCAAAAGAGATATCTGGCCTGCGACGCAACGCGTTGTTCCGGGCTACTCTGACGGGGATTTTACCTTCTGGGGAATGGCAGGAGATCCTAACAACCAGCAGATCTTAACGCCCCATATGGATTTTTATCGTCCGGAAGGCGATCCGTATGGTGCTAATCTGGATGCCTATTATCCACGTCCCTACTCAGCCAGTGCGCAGAATCAGCTGACGCAAACCCGCTATCTGCAGAATGGCGCGTATATGCGTCTGAAAAACCTTCAGATAGGATACACGCTGCCAATGGCCTTCACCAAAAAAGCGCATATTCAAAAGGTTCGGATTTATGCGAGTGGTGATAACCTGCTGACGTGGACCAAACTGACAAAAGTCATCGACCCTGAAAGCTTTATGGGAATAAATAATACGGGGGGTGGCGCCGGATCAATAGGCACTGCCTACCCCATTAGCAGGGTGTACTCGTTCGGTGTAAACATCAATTTCTAACAAACTAATTATGAAAAAGATCTTATATACATTTTCATATATCCTGTTGCTAACGATACTTTCGAGTTCGTGCAACGATTTTCTTGATAAAGTGCCGGAATCCAAAATTACACCTCAGGCGTTTTTAAATACGGAGACGGATTTGGGAACGTATGCGATGGGCGGGTATCAATACTATGCCGGTTCTCCGTTCAATATTTTGCGGTTTGAATACCACAACGACATGTGGTTAAATACAAATAATGGTACGCCGACTACGTTTTGGCTTCCGGGTATAAAAAGAGTACCCGCCGATTTTGGTAGCTCCCAATCGCTGGGCGGCTGGGTCTTTAACAGAATCAGGAACCAGGTTTACTTTATTGAGCAAGTAATTCCCAAGTACAAGGCAGGTCTGATCTTAGGGAGTGATCCCAACATCAGACATTATATCGGAGAGGTGTATGTGAATCGCGCTGTGAATTATTTCGATAAACTCCAGATTTTCGGTGACTTCCCGATTATTAGAAAAACCTACACCGATGCGGACAAGCAAGCGCTGATGGATGCCAACAAACGCGTGCCTAGAAATCTGTTAGCACGGTATATTCTCGCTGATCTGGATACCGCGATCACGTATTTGAATATGAATAATAAGAACCGGACCACGAAAGACGTTGCGCTGCTGCTGAAGTCCAGGGTTGCCCTTTTCGAGGCCACCTGGGAGAAATATCACCAAGGCACCCCTTTTGTACCCGGTGGTCCCGGATGGCCGGGCGCTTCGTACAATCCTGGATTTTCTATCAATATTGATGCAGAGATCGATTTTTTCCTCACTCAGGCCATGGATGCAGCAAAACAAGTGGCGGACAAGTATGATCTGACTACCAACTCCCATGTGATGAATCCGGCGTACGGTGTAGGAGCGACAGGCGTGGGATGGAACCCGTACTATGAAATGTTTGTCTCCAAAACCGATGCGTATCCTGAAGTTCTGCTTTGGAGAGATTATGACAGAAGCCTTGGTGTTTATCATACTGCCGGAGGTTCCATGTCTTCTGGTCCGAATAATGGTTGTGGGATAACCAAGCAGGTAATTGATGTCTTCCTGATGCAAAACGGATTGCCTAAATATGCTCCCGGATCGGGTTTTGGACTTGACTCGACCATTATGCTCGAAAAAGCAAACAGAGACGAACGTTTACAATTGTTCATCGATGGTGAGAAAGATGTTCGGTTTGTTGATAAGCCGGTACAATCCAACGCCTACCTGGAGCCCCCCATCAAAGGTGTAAACGCTACCGATGGAGGTGGATTGTGGGGCTATCCCCCCATTACGTTTGGAGCGATCAACCAGGCGAAGACAGGATATATGCCTCGCAAATATTACCCCTACGCTGATATAAAAGACTTTGGAAATTCTGACGGACAGGCAAATTATCCGGTTTTCCGGGCTGCTGAGGCTTACTTAAACTATCTCGAAGCCTCCTACCTTAAAGAAGGAAGTATCAATAGTACGGCGGCAGGATATTGGCAAAAACTGCGCATACGGGCCGGTGTTGATCCGGATTTTCAAAAAACAATTGCCAATACAGACCTTACCCAGGAAACGAATTTGATGCGGTATTCCGGAACGTCATTCGTGGATGCCACAACGTATAACATTCGCAGGGAACGCCTCAGTGAATTTTATGCAGAAGATTTTGGACTCCCTGAAGGATTCCGTTGGATGGACATGAAGCGGTGGAGAGCGTATGATATGGCAAAAAATTATCAGCCGATGGGATTCAATCTCTGGGACAATGCGTGGAAGCATTACCCTAAACAATATCCAATTATTAATTTCGGGCCTAACAACGCGAACGTATCCAGTCCAAATGATGGCGTATACCTTTACCCGTATAGAACGAGTACGTCTAATCTGCTTTATAATGGTTGGAATTGGAGTCAGGCCTACTATTTAGAGCCTATTGGATTTCAGGCGTTTCAGCTATCAACGACGGACGCAGGAAATCCCGGACAGACAATCTATCAAAACCCATATTGGCCTATAGAGTCCAATGGAGCGGCTACTCAATAGTGTGGTTTTTTTGATTCGCTGTAACACACCTTCGTCCTTTACCGGAATCCCCCTCTCCCCACCGAAGCTGAGACAGCTTCGGTGGGGAGAGGGGCCTGGGTGAGGACGGAAAAAATGATCGATTTTGAAATGAGAATTGTTATAAAGAATAGTGTTACACGACATCATTAAAAAAAAGAAAATGAAAACAAAAAAAACAAAATCAATAAAGTACGCATCAGCGGTAGTTTTATTGACCTGCCTTTTCTTTTTGAGTGCGTTTGAAATGAAGGCCACGGAAAAAATAGGCCGGCCGGTCAGGGTGGTAAGTCTCGCTTTTAAGAACGGGAATTTTGCCGAGGTAATAAAAATTGTTGATGAGGAAGCGGCAAAGGGAACCGATTTCATTGTCTTGCCTGAGACATGGCGCGGGCAGATCCAACCTGAAACCATCGATGGAGAAACCATAACAACCCTGTCGAAGCTGGCTAAAAAATACCACACGTATATTCTCTCGCCGATCGATTTGAAGGAAGGAAAAGCTCGCTACAACCGTGCAATACTGATCGACCGGGAAGGCAAAGTCGTTTTCGGTTATGATAAGGTCTATCCTTACTGGGCCGAATTTGACCTGAAAGCAGGGCCGGTTAGCCCGGGAGCAAATGGACAGATGGTGTATGACACCGATTTCGGCCGGATTGGTGTTGCGATCTGTTTTGACTCGAACTTTCCGGAAGTATGGCAAGCCTTACGGGACAAGGGGGCGGAAATTGTTTTCTGGCCAAGTGCTTATTCAGCGGGATCACAATTGCAGGCCTATGCTATCATGCATCACTACTACATCGTCACGAGCACCTACACGAAAGATTGTCAGGTGTATGACATTACCGGCGAACGGATCCTGGATGAGAAAAGTGATAACATCACCGTGGCGAGGATCACGCTTGACCTGGATCGTTCAATTTATCATGAGAATTTTAACATAAAAAAACGGGATGAATTGTTAAAGGCGCATGGTGATGAAGTAGAGCAGGAAGTATTTATGAACCGCGAACAATGGTTTGTGTTGAGGGCGAAAAAACCGGGCGTATCCGCCCGCGCGCTGGCCAAACAATATGGATTGGAAGAACTTACGGCGTATCAGAATCGCAGCAGAAGTGAAATTGACAAGCGGCGTGGCTATGATTTTACAAAAAAAGTATCTCGCTCTGAATGAGGAAATAGTGCTGGGTCATCTTTAGAACGATGTTTCCCGCAGATCTCGCAGATTAACGCAGATGAATGCAGCAGTTTTCGGCTGGGCAGAAGTGAAGCAAGCACAAAGAATATAGAGAAAGCACAAAATCTAAAAAACAAGTTTTGAAAATGAAAGCTGGAGCGCGGGGCCTGGCCTGCTCGTTTATTGACATGTCATGCCGAAAAACACGACCCCGCCTGCCCGCGGACCTGTCCGCCGAAGGCGTCACGGCGAAGGCGGAAGCTGTCTCAGCGTAGGCGGGGTGTGCATGCCATAGGGAATCAGATAAAATGAATAAGTTGTTACGAGACAAAAATAGCATGAGAAAAATTCTGGTCTTATTAATTTTTGAATCTGTTGCATTACTAACGTGTGCTCAGGGTCCGGTCAACCTTGTGCCCGAATCAAAGGTGAAATCAATTCCGGCTGCGGAGTGGCCTACCTTTCGCGCCGACAATAACAGAGATGGAAGAGTGGAAGCAACGGGTGAATTTAAGAACAGCGTGAACCTAAGTCAGTCGGTTGATTTTTCGACATCGGAGGCATACGTTGAACTTTCCCCCGGCAGCAATAAGTCTTCCGTGAAGTATGCCGGAGGTGAAATAAACAAAGTAGACGAGCTTCTTTCCTTGTCCGCCGAATGGCAAACCGAAAGCAAGGCTTATCTGGATTTATACGGCGACGGGAAAATCACAGCCGTATCCACCATGCAAAACACAAAATACGCAACGCTTTTCAATGGGGATGCCAACTATTACCGGATTGAAGCCCACGACGGATTCGGTGTTACCAGTAATGTAAATGACAATGTTTTTGTTGGTATTCGTGTCTACAAAGGAAATACGGATGAGCTCATCGTAGAAAAGAGATTTCCGAAAGGAGACTTTATGCAAAGGCCACATGTTACCGTGGCCGATATGAACAATGATGGACAAAAAGATATCATCATCACCAGTTGGGAAGGTATTTATGTATTTAATAATAAAGGAGATTCCATAGCCGGTCTCAGTCAAAACGTACCCGGCTGGCACCATCTGCGGAAACGCGGTTTTGCCAATATTGTCGATATCGACGGCAACGGATATAAGGACGTCGTTATTATAAGTTCATTGCCCTGGCATGTTGATGTCATTAAAAATGATGGAGGCGTACTCAAATTTGGCTGGACAAGAATATTTGACGAGCATGTCGAAAGCGCAAATAAAATATCAAAACCTATTCTAAACAGCGTAAGCGACTTTGATGGAGACGGCACCTATGAAGTTCTGGTCAACGTGTATAACTATAATGACGACCACAATTGGGCGGGTGTTTTGTTCGATGCAACCAACGGAAAAGTAAAAGCGCAAATAAAGGGAGCCTATGTTTTATCGGCAGAGGATGTAAACCATGACGGGAAATATATTTTTTTCTGTACGGAAACGCAGGATCAATCGGTGCCCCTTGCCGCAACGTTAAAAGCCGTCGCGTTTAACAACGGCGGGATCAAAGAGGTTTTACGCATTGACAAAGGTGAATGGATCAACCCGAGAATAGCCAATACTGTTCCGACCTTAACAACGCATAACGACGGCATTTCCAGCCTGGGCGACGACGCCGTGCTGTGTGTGGATTATGAAAACATAGGGCAAAAAGCATTTTTTGCCAAAACCAAAAATAAGGACGGGAGCACCGTAATAAACGGCTATTATGTATCGAAGGAGGGGAGCGTGAGAAAGGCGACTCTTGGCGTAATCATTCCATCGGGGATGTATGGAGAGATACTCAGG
>Ga0193731_1000434_pt1 | contig 14009 bp, 10 predicted proteins | sample U1a2metaG_FD_144920 | JGI IMG/M metagenome (GOLD analysis project Ga0193731, IMG submission 144920) | Soil microbial communities from a riparian zone of the East river system, Colorado, United States - U1a2 | ecosystem: Environmental > Terrestrial > Soil > Riparian zone | place: USA: East River...
GCGCTAAAAGACACCATCAATCAGATGATCACCAACCTTCGCGAAACAACCCTTCGAACCCAGGATCAGGACTGGCTGAAGTCGAATCTGGCGACGTTCACCCAGATGTTACAAGGTCAAAAAGATTTGAACACCGTTACAAAACGCATCCTTTCAGAATTGGCCCAGGTAGTCACTGCGCATTACGGTGCATTTTATATCCTGCAGCAGGAGGATGGAAAACAACATGTTAAACTAAAACTGTTCGCCGGCTACGCTTATAAAGATGAAAATAACATTCCCAAGGAATTCGCAATGGGAGAGGGCTTGGTGGGTCAGTGTGCTTTCGAGAAAGAACGGATTTTGCTCACAAACGTTCCTCATGGATACGTCAAGATAAACTCGGGGCTGGGCAAAGCAAAGCCCGCCAATCTTATCATTCTTCCGGTGCTCTTCGAGAACAATGTAAAGGCGGTCATTGAACTTGCCTCTCTCGATTCGTTCAGCGAGACCCACCTGGATTTCCTCGGACAGCTTACGGAAAGTATCGGGATCGTATTGAATACAATCGAGACCAACTCCAGGACGGAAGAACTGCTGGCACAATCGCAATCCCTGGCCGGCGAACTTAAAACCCAACAGGAAGAGCTGAGAAGAACAAATGATGAACTTCAGGATAAGGCCTTACTGATGGTCAAGCAGAAAAATGAGGTGGAGGCAAAAAACAAGGAAGTAGAGGAGGCCAGAAGGTCATTGGAAGACAAAGCGGAACAGCTTACCCTCACTTCGAAATACAAGTCCGAATTTTTGGCGAACATGTCGCACGAACTGAGGACACCCTTGAACAGCCTCTTGATCCTTGCTCAACAATTGTATGAAAATACGGAAGGCAATCTTAGTGAGAAGCAGATCCGCTATGCAAAAACAATCCACTCCTGCGGGGATGACCTGATTCAGCTCATCAATGATATTCTTGATCTCTCCAAGATTGAATCGGGCTTCATTTCCGCCAACATCACTTCCGTTCGGATTGCCGACATCGCCTCTTTTGCGGAGACGACATTCAAGCCTATTTCGGAAACCAAGAATCTTAAATTTAATATCGAAACAGACAATTCCCTTCCTGCTTCGATCGATACCGACAGCCAGCGTCTGAATCAGATCCTGAAAAACCTGCTGTCCAATGCCTTTAAGTTCACCGAGCAGGGAGAGGTCAATCTTAAGATCTTCAGAGCCAAGAAGGGCTGGAAGTCCGGAAATGAGAATCTGGATACCTCGCCCAGGGTAATTGCCTTCTCCATACGGGATACCGGCATTGGAATTCCGAAGGACAAACAGTTAATCGTATTCGAGGCATTCCAGCAGGCAGAAGGCTCAACAAGCCGCAAATTCGGAGGAACGGGTTTGGGGTTGTCCATCAGCCGTGGTCTGGCGGAATTGTTAGGCGGGACGATTGAACTTGAAAGTGAAGCGGGCAAAGGGAGCGTATTCACGTTCTATCTGCCGCTTGACAAAGTTCATAAAGTAACCCCCATGGAGGTATCAGAAAATGGTCACGGGTTCAAACGGGAAAAGGAAGGCGTCGAAATAAATACCCTGCTGGAGCGGATCGCGATGGAAAGGACCGACACTAAAAGTTCAGGCCCGATCACCGCCATGCCCGGCGAAATCGGCGACGACCGAACCATCATCCAGCTAAAAGATAAAGTGGTCCTGGTCTATGACGAAGATCAGTCGTTCGGGACAGTCATCGTTGACAAAGCGCGTGAGATGGGGCTAAAAGCGATTACGGCGACAAACTACCTGGAAATTTTTGAGGGTATTAATCGTTTTGCACCCGTGGCGATCACCCTCGATGTTAAGTCGAAAGAGCCCAGCAGCTGGAAGGTGATGGGTCTTTTGCGAAGCGATCTCGCCTACCGGCACATTCCTGTTTACGTTATTTCAGACGAAGTGAACAGGGATCAGGCACTCAAACGAGGCGCCAGAAATTTTCTGTTAAGACAATCCAATCACAAAAAGCTCGACGAACTTTTCGAGGATATTATTTCGACCAGCGAGAAGACCACAAAAAATATCCTGGTCGTGGAAGATAGCGAGCTGGATTCGTCACAAATAGCAAAAATATTTTCCGATAGATCGTTAGAGGTCAACATTACAAAAAGCGGAAAGAAAGCTATTGAACTTGCCCGGAAAGAGGATTTTGATTGCATCGTTCTCGACTATAAGGTACCGGATATTTCAGAAGGCGAAATTATCAGGGAAATCGGCTCGCTGAAGAAACCCTCCGTCCCCGTTATTGTTTATTCCGCTAAAAATTTCAGTGAAGTTGAACTGGATCGCCTCCGGCGTGATACCAATTTCTTCATTCTCAAAGAAGTTAACTGGCTGGAACATTTGCTGGATGAAACGGTTTCTCATTTGCATATTAACCACAAGTCCCTCCTTCCGGAGAGCAGGAAAATCATTGAAAATATCCACAACAAGGAAGATATCCTGATGGGCAAGAATATCCTAGTGGTGGATGACGATGTCCGCAACCTTTTTACGCTCACCACGGTTCTCGAGCGATACAAAATAAACGTGATCACAGCGGAAAGCGGCATGGAGGCGCTCACCCTCCTTAACCAAAATTCCAAAATTGAAATGGTTTTGATGGATATCATGATGCCGGAAATGGATGGTTATGAAGCCACCCGGAAAATAAGGCAGGAGCATAAGAACAGCGCCCTGCCCATCATTGCTGTGACCGCCAAGGCGATGAAAGGAGATCGCCAAAAATGCATTGAGGCCGGAGCTTCTGATTACATCATCAAACCGGTAAAAATCGATCAGTTGCTTTCATTGATCCGTTTATGGTTTCAGTAATGAAAAAATACCTGAACTCAGGTAAATCGATTTGTTGAATTTTGAGCATAAAAAAAGTGACTCCGGTACACCTTACAGCAGTCACTTTTCGCTCTGTTTCTGGGGGTTCCGGTGTCGCTATAATATCATAATAACCAGTATGTTACAATCTTTTTCGACAGGGTGCCCGGAAAACTTTTTAGAATGCGACGTGTATGCTTTACTTTCGTTGTCTGGATAAGTTACTTTCGTTCTGAAATCGGAATGGATGAGGGTACAGGGAAATTATTACGTTTATGGCTTTCGTAAATAACCAACCCAAAATCAATGCAACCGAAGATATTGCTGGTAGACGACCGAGAAGATAATTTATTGTCCATAGAGGCTATACTGGAGGCGGATGGGTACCAGTTTTTTAAGGCCTACTCGGGCAGCCAGGCATTGAAAATACTGCTGAATGAGTATGATTTTGCCATGATCCTCATGGATGTAAAAATGCCCATCCTCAACGGTTTTGAAACGGCTACCTTGATTTACGAACGGGAAAAGCTCAGGCGCATCCCCATCATTTTCATTACTGCCAACAACTATGGCGATGAAAATTTGTTTAAAGGATACCAGGCGGGCGGCATTGACTACATCTTCAAGCCCATCAACCCCGATGTGCTGCGGGCCAAGGTCGCGGTATTCATTGAACTGTACAGGAAAAATAACCTGTTGATCGAACAGGATCGAAAATTATCAGCGCTCAACGAACACCTGGAGGCTGAATTAAAAGTCCTCAGGATTTCTGAAGAAAAAGCCAGGCAATTCAATGGCAAACTCCTGAACGCCATTTCAAACCTGGAATCTATCCTGGCCTCTTCCAAGATGACGATTGAACAATCGGAACTTGTTAAAAGTGACCTGAATGTTTTGCTTAAAGGGTTGCTCGCCGAGATGGAAGATCAGGTGAATGAAAAAAAGGCCACGATTTCAATTGAACCGCTTCCGACCTTGCTGGTAAGCCCAGCGCTGATACGGCCGCTTTTTCGAAACCTGATTGGCAACGCTCTTCAATACAGTAAAAAGAATGTTAATCCGATTATTAAGATTCGTTCTGAAGTGGATTTGTCAACAGAGACTACGCCTTCCAGGAACCCCGACGGCAAGAAGTACAGCCGCATACTGATCGAGGATAACGGTATCGGGTTTGATCATCCCGACAAGATTTTTAATCCAGTTGAAAAAGTACATCACAATGGATCCTCAAAGGCGGCCGGGATTGGACTTGCTATTTGTAAGAAAATCATAGAACAGCATCATGGCTCTATTTCCGCGAGGAGTAAAGTGAATGAAGGTTCTACGTTTATCGTTTCCTTGCCCATCCTTTAACAAGTCTCCCACTCTCTCCCGTTTTTACTTCGCCTTGATTCATGAACCCGTTGGCCGATCCGGTGAATGCTTTTCTTTTTCCAGTACCCGGGATAAAACAATATTGGCAACGGAGAAAAATGAATCGATTCTTTGGTTTGCTCTTAACTCATTGGACTGACGCATCCGCGATTTAAGATCAACCCCCGTTTTCTGCCCTGAAACGCGGGGGAGCAAATCAAGCAACCTGTTTGTCATAACATTGAAATTGATCCGTACAAAATTACTGTTCCGATTAGTGCCCAGCATGTGCAATACTCTTTTTGTCTTTTTGAGTAAACCAAGACAACGGGAGCATCGCTCCATGAGCGTATCCCTGAACTAACAACTTACGCTTTGCATAGGCTGCCATAACATAAAGGGCATACAACACAATCCGGATGTCCAGCCATGGAGAATTCGTCATCGCATATTCCATATCAAGTTTGATACAATCCCGGCTTGCCATATTGTTTTCAGCCATGTGATCAAACCGCCATAATCCAATAATCCCGGCAGGGGCAAGAAATCGCCACGCAATTTCATCCTTCGTTAATTTCTCTGCCTCCCCCACCGGGATAGGGCTGTTTCCGACAAGCGACATATCCCCGAGGATCACATTAATAAGTTGTGGTATCCCGTCCAGGTGAGTGCTTCGTAAAAACCGCCCAAAGGGTGTCATTTCAACTCCGGATGCTTCATCATCGCCTGAACTACCGCAGTTGAATTTGTAGAGATCGAAAATCCTGTACCCTTTCCCCACTCGTTTCGAAGTAGACCATACAGCCCCGTTTAAGTCCAGCGTGCTGATGATCAGAATAGCCAACACCAGCGGGGATAACACGAGGATCATAAGCATGGCCAATACGATATCGAATGTCCGTTTCAACGACCATAGTTTGACCGATGGACTTCCTCCCTGTTTCTGCCTTAACCGTGGCTGTTTGCCCTGTGCATTTCTGAACGATTTCACTTTCATGATCAATTCAATCCGCCTGATAAAAGAATAATCAAAAGGCCCCGTACAATATTCATCTACTCCGGCCTCCCGCGCAATCTCCTGAGCCTTCCAATCAAATTTCATCGTATGAAGAATAAACGGCACAACTTTTCGACCCGCCACCTCCCTCATGGAGATAATGTCGGACAAGGAATAGTCCGGACCCATGATCACGACATCGATTTGCTTGTTGTGTGTCCAGACCTGATCGATGGCCCGCATCAAAGGAGCATGGCAAACGTAAACACCCTCCCCCTGGGAGTCCTCCTGATCTCCACCAACGGGCGTGTCTATTACATGCAATACCTGGATTGCCGAAAATGGCTTCCTTACTTCCGGTGAAATTCTTACACTTTGTGCTATCGAGTCCATACGATTTGAATTTTTGCTATAGAAATTATAAAAACATTTTTGAAACAAAGGGCTGATCAACTTCATCCAAAAGTTCCCGGGGCTTGAATGGCTTAAGCAGGTAAGCATAAGCACCCAGGTCAAGACAGCGTTTGCGCATGACGGAATCATCCAATCCGGATAAGATGATGACCGGGATGTTCTTGTACAATGCGCTGTGGCTAAGGTGTTCCAGGAGTTCCAGGCCGTCGATGACTGGCATCCGGATGTCGGTAAGGATAAGGTCGGGCGGGTGCTGAGCCGAGAGCCACGAAAGGGCCTCCAGGCCATTGTTCTTTACCACCACCTTGTACTTGTCGCTCAAGATGTTTTTCAAAAGCCAGCACATAGACAGGTCGTCTTCAACGACCAAAACCATTTTCATGATGCTAATAAACCAATGAATCCACCATACTAACAATGACCCCGGTGACAGGATAATCATGATTAAAATCATCGAATTGAGCTGATCCGGATCTGTACTACTCTCTGACCACCCTGCCTTGATAAACTACGCTGCCGGAACGGCTGATCCGAACCAGATAAACCCCTTTGCCCTGCTGGCTCAGGTTTACTTCAGCGCTTCCTCCTTCCATAATGCCATTCCCTACCCTCTCCCCAAACTCATTGTACACTTCCAGCACCGCATCGGCAGGAGCATTCTTGACGAAGGAAATACCTTTACTGGGGTTAGGGTATACGGTTATGGTTCCCGTATCCTCATTGCTGTTTTGCTGTTCGAAATCACCGGCCGTTTTCGCCCTGGCCTGTGCCGAAGACATCGTTGTGCAATTGCCGGAGTCCACCTCCACTGTTATCCCTGCAAAAGAGGAACAGCCAATGCCATTGAAGCCGGATACCGTGTAGGTGGTTGGCTCCGTCGGGGTGACAACAATGCTGGGGCCGGATTCTCCCGTACTCCAGAAATAAGCGTCCGCTCCATCCGCAGTCAGTGTTGATGAAGATCCCGGACATATGGACGACGGCAAAGCGGAGACGGTCACAACAGGTGATGGGTTTACATAAACCGTAACGGTGGCGATCCCCGAACAACCGCTGCCATTGAAGCCGGATACTGCGTACGTAGTCTGCTCAATCGGATTCACAACAATGCTCGCGCCCGTCTCTCCCGTACTCCAATAATATGCGTCGGCACCACTGGCAGTAAGCGTGCTGGAGGCCCCTGCGCATAGTGTTTCCGGCGAGGCGTAAGCCGTTACCGAGGTGGGTGATGGATTCACTGAGACTGTCACTGAAGTCGTTTGAGAACATCCGCTGGAATTGGTGCCGGTTACGGTGTACGTTGTTGTCTCTCCCGGGCTAACCGTGATGCTTGCGGAGGTTTCTCCCGTGTTCCACTGATAAGTCGATGCCCCACTGGCCGTCAGGGTGGAGGTCGCTCCGGTACAAATTGTTGCCGGGGAAGCATCGGCTGTTACATTCGGCAATGGGTCGACTGTCACCGTTATAGAAGCCGTTTTTGAGCAGCCAATGGAGTTGGTTCCTGTTACCGTATAGGTAGTTGTTGACTCCGGACTGACCGTGATGCTGGCCGATGTAGCCCCCGTGTTCCACCGGTAAGTCGAGGCTCCACTTGCTGTGAGGGTCGTTGATGCTCCCGCGCAGATCTCCGCTGAAGGCGAAGCGCTGATCGTAACATTTGGAGAGGGATTAACCGTGACGGTAATATATAACGTACTCGTGCATCCCGCGAGGGTTGTCCCGGTAACACTGTACGTGGTTGTCGTCGCGGGGCTAACGGTAATCGCAGACGATGTCGCGCCAGTGTTCCAAACGAAGTTTACTCCGTCCTTTACGGAGAGCGTTGCCGACGCTCCCGCACAGATCACGGAGGGGGTAGCAACTCCGCTTAAATTAGGAATTGTTAAGAGGCAGGAATTCGTGGTGATGGATCCGCAAGCGTTAGAAATAACGCAGCGGTATTTGTAGCCATTCAATCCGGCAGCAGCCGTCACTTTTAATGTGGACGTCAAGGCTCCCGTATAGGTAACTCCGTTCGAACAGTTGGTATAGCCCGACCCGCTGTCCGCCTGCCATTGATACCTCAGGTTCAAGCCTACGGCAATGACTGCCAGGGACGTTGTACCCCCTGCACAAACACTGACGCCTGTTGGCTGCGTTGAAATTAAGGGTGGAATACAAATCTGGGCAGTAACAAGACCTGCTATAATGGTGAATAATAAAGCCAATCCAACTCTTTTAGACAGTATAGGGTTCTGTTGCATAGGTATTGATTTAGGGCGAAAATAACTTTTGGGCTTTACCGGTTTCAATGATGAAGGATTGCCCATATCATGATTAAAATCATTCCATTTTGCCGAGTCCTGTCCGCTCCAACTCTTCATTACAAGCGTGGTTCAAATTTATTTTTATTCCCCTCTTTAAATTAAAATTCCGTATGTCGCACACTCTATTCATAACACACATTGTCTATATACTAGCCCATGGTTACCGGAACATTACCCTTTACCCCGGTTGTCGTTTAAACGTTGATCTGGTCTTTCAATAGACCGGGATATGGCAACATCCCTGATTCCTGCGTTGTGAGTGTATACAAAACCAACTAAACATTTTTCAATTATGAAAAAGATGATCATGATTCTCTTGGCGCTCGCAACAGTAGGTTGCGTGGTGTCGTTCGGAGGGACCAAGGGTCCTGAAAGTCACATGGCGGTTGTAAAGGCCGGAGAGGTTTTTAAAGTCATCTACGAAAGTCGTGTCTCCTCGCAGGTGAGGGTGACCATCTCCGATGCGGATGGAAATGAAGTATTTGCCGAAAAGGTTGCTTCCGACGAAGGGTTCATAAGGCCCTATAATTTCTCACTCCTGCCAAAGGGTGATTACAAGATCAGCGTGGCCGATAAGGAGGCGGTGTATTCCGAAAATATAAACACACGCGACAAAGAGTGGATTGCCAATGTGGCCAGACTGCGTGACCGGGATGCAAAATATATGGTTTCCATTCCTTACCAGGGCCCCGGTGAAGTGGCTATTGAGGTCTATGATCAGCATCAGCAATTGGTCTATACCGAGAAGCAGGTCATGCAAGGTGACTTTGCCAGAATCTATAACCTGAAGAATCTGGAGGAAGGGGCAACGGTTCAGGTGGTCAACCAATCTTCAGGTGACGTACGGCTTTCGAGCCGGTAATCGGTGATCAGTAATCGGTGATCGGTAGTAAAAAGTAATGGGTAATTCGTATTCAGGAGTAAGGTTAATCCTGAAGAAACTACCGATTACTGATCACCGATTACTGATTTACTCTGTTCGCAGGGACTCAACCGGATTGGCCCTGGCGGCGCGCAGGATCGTGGAACTGGTGGTAAAGATCCCGATGATGAAAATCAAGATCGCACAAAGAATAACCGATACGATCCCCACGGGAATATGGTAGGCATAGAGTTCTCCCAGCAGCATGCCCGTGAGAAAATAGCCCCCCACAGAACCCAACACAGCAGCGATCGACAAAATGATCACAAACTCTCTGTTCAACAAGCCAACGATGTTGGTGACCGTTGCACCCAATGCCTTTCGTATGCCGATCTCTTTCGTCCGCTTTGCAATATTCAACGAGGCCAGGGCAAAGATGCCCGATGCGGAAAGCAAACCGCCCAGTATGGTAATGAACAAAAATATCTTTTCCAGGTTGGCGTTGGTTTCCTTGCTCCCTTTGAACACCAGGTCCTCCTGGAATTGACTCTCAAAGGGTTTGTTCGGAAATAATTCCTTCCAGGTGGTTTGGAGGTATTTCTGCATTTCGGCCAAATCACCTCGCTCTGTTTTTACCAATAGCGTGATGTATTGATTCTTCCCTGCTGCATAAAACACAAAAGGCTCATACTGTTTCGACCGGTACAGGTTGTCGACATGATTTTCAATCACTCCGAGAATGCGATGCTTGGCATTGTGTAAAAACACGATCTTATCCAGGGGATCTTTTAGTCCCGTCTTCTCAACAAAGGCTTTGTTCACAACAATACCTTCTTCCTGATCGGAAGCATTGTCAAGATTGAAGGTGCGCCCCTCGGATAATCTCAATCCCATGGTCTCCATATAATTCTTTCCCACGCCCAGGGCCTGAACATCGTATTGGCTGGTGTCAATGCGCACAGGGGTCTGGTAGGTATTTGACCCGATATTGCCATCGCTTACCCCCACGCTGAGTATTTTTGGATTACCGGCAATGGCCGCCTCCATCGCTTTAAAATCAGACTCACCCTGCAGGCTTACCGTTACGATCATTTCCTTGTCATAGCCAAACTTGATCTTTTCCTGGTAGCTGGAATTCTGAATGAACACCACCCCGGCAATCAATACAATGACGGAGAGGGCGAACTGTGAGGCCACCAGCATCCGGGTAAGGAAATTCGTGCCTTTTATTTTCACATCCCCTTTCAGGAGCATGGTGGGTTTGAATTTGCTGCTGAACAAGGCTGGATAAATCCCCGCCAGCAACGCTGCGAGAAACACCAGTACGATCAGTGCAATGAATAAGTTTACGCCGTTGAGATCCTCCAGCCCATACGGGAGTCGCCACATCGTATAAAAGGCAGGGACAATAACTTGCGCCATCAAAAGTCCGACCAACAGCGACAGGATAATGGTGATCAAAGTTTCCAGCAGGAATTGAGAAGCGATTTGTCGCCTGCCCGCCCCCACTGCTTTCCTCACTCCCACTTCTTTCAACCGCCGGGAAGTCATGGCGATGGACGTATTGGTGAGATTGAAGCAAGCAATAAGCAGGATCAGTGCTGCCATCGATACAAATATCACCAGTGGCACAACGCTGATTCTGCGGTTTGTGTAGCCGTAGCGCAGATCATCCTGCGTGAATTTTGATTTGAATGGAACCAGTTGATAGGACTCCACCACAACATCGGTCCGCAGTTTGTTCCGATTGGCAATGTATTTGCTGAATTGCGCACTGATCGACGCCGCATTCTCCGGTGATGAAAGTTCAAAAAACGTTGCCGGATTCCGCCAGTCACTCCAATCGTCCATCTTGATCTTCTCGATGTCCATGAAATTCTCAATCCGCATCATGGCTTCAAAGGTGAACGTATTGTTGATTGGAAATTTCTTTACCACCCCGCCAACAAGCACTTCTATTTCGGTGTTGTTAACGAAATTCATGACCAGCATTTTTCCGACCGGGTCTTCATCGCCGAAATATTTTTTTGCCAGTTTTTCACTTATGAAAATACTTTTTTTGTCTTTGAAGGACTTATAACTGCCCGCTGCCAGGGGGTAATCGAAAAGGTCAAAAAAGGTACTGTCGGCATAGGCGATGCCTTCATTAAAGGCCTTGTCGCCATACCGCATTGAGCCTCCGCCATAAAGAAAGCGAGTATACCGTCCGATACCCGCAATTTCTTCAGCCGCTATGCCCGGAAGGATAATTGGCGCCTGGTCATCCCGCACGACTTTCCCGTCCTTATCTCTGGAGAGTGTATGAAATCTGAAAATGCGAGAGACTTTCCCGGCATCGTGAAAATTGTCAAACTCGATATTATAGGCCAGCAACAGGTAGGATGTTATGCAGCAAGCCAGCGAGACGCCCAATCCCAGCGTATTGATAATGACATAACTTTTGTTCTTAAGGAGGCTTCGAAAAGCCACGCGCAGGTAATTCCTTATCATGATGTTATGATTTTAGACCGACCGGATTTTCAGCGAGTTCATTCTTCTAACAAAATAAGCAAAAGTTTTGCCCTTTATTTAGACGGCAGATCAGCCCTTTAGGTTGCTTTAAACGTAAGAAGATTCTTCCTATCTTTCCAACCATAAAATCAAAAATCTATGACTCGCCAATCCCGCAGGACTTTCCTGGCCAGTGCTTCTCTGTTAACTTTAGGCGCCGCTACAAAGGCCGCTCCTATGCAAAATGAAAAATCAGCCGTGATTCACCATGTGTTCTTCTGGCTGAAGAACCCGAAATCTACCGAAGACCGCGACAAGCTGATCGAAGGTGTCAAAACATTGGGGAAAATTGAATCCGTCCGCGCGATCCACGTGGGCGTCCCGGCCCATACCCCTGCCCGTGCGGTAGTGGATGCAAGCTACAACGTTACGGAACTCATTTTTTTCGACGACCTCGAGGGGCAAAGTATCTACCAGGATCATCCCATTCATCAGGCATTTGTAAAAAACTATGGACCTCTCTGGAAAAAAGTGGTGGTCTATGATTCTGCAACAGTGTAGACGTCTGACACCCTGAGGTGCCTTGACGCCTTAACCCTCCATCCATTTTTTGAAAGCAGCAGCCTTCTCACGGCTGATTTCCAACTCTATAATAAAGGGCGGCTTGAGCTGAACGCTCAATCCTTTCTGCGTGGTCTTGATTCCCCCGACGGTTTGAATGTGGATAAGGTATTGCCGGTTGACCCTGAAAAACTGTCCGGGGTCAAGGAGGTTTTCAATTTCATCGAGCGTAGAATGCTCACTGATCAACTTTTCATTTTGAATGGTATGCAAATAAATTAATTCCTCTTTGTGAAAAAATCCGATCTGTCCAGTCAGGATCGGAACCAGCGTATTGCGATGGAGGGTGAGAAAGCGTTCCTTGTATTTTTTCTGCGGACCGCCCCATTGCCCGAGCATCATCTTCAATTGATCGCCGACTGTGGACTCCACCGTCAGCGATTTATATTTTTTCAATGCCGTTTCCAACTCCAGCACATCGATGGGCTTTAAGAGATAATCGATACTATTGAGTTTAAACGCCCGGATAGCATAAGCATCATAGGCTGTAGTAAAAATAATCGGGCAGCGGAGAGGCTGATCTTCAAAGATGTCGAAGCTAATCCCATCCGAAAGCTGAATGTCGGACAAAATCAAATTGGGTACCGGGTGGTCTGCAAACCAGCGCCGGCTGGCTGCTACACTGCTCAGGGGGCCCAGCACCTCTGCACCCGTTTCCAGTTTCTGAATCAGACCGCGAAGGTCGCGGGCTACCAGGGGTTCATCTTCAATGATCAGGATTCTCATAACAGGGGAACCTTGACTGTAAACCGGGTTTCGGTGCTTTCGACGATCACCGGCCGGTCTGTCATAAAACCATACAGCGATTCCAGGTTGGCCAGGCCTTGCTTGTTGGAGGTTTCCACCGTTTTTCTTTTCTGCAGTTATTGCTCACCACCAGGTAATCGCCGGAAGAAAATACTTCTACCCGGAGGGGTTTATCCTGGTCAATGATGTTATGTTTCATCGCGTTCTCGATCAGGATTTGAAGGGTTACCGGAACAATGGCACTTTCTGTGGCCTCCTTGCTGATCTCAAATTTAATTTTTAAAGCACCTTCGAAGCGGGTCTCAGCCAAAAATACATAGTTCCTGATAAAATCGAGTTCAGTTTGAAGGCTAACCGAATTCTTGTCTTTATTTTGAAGCACGTACCGGTACACTTTTGACATCTGCTGCAGAAATTGGGAGGCCAGTGCCGGGTCTTCCGTTATTAAACTATTCAGGGAAGTCAGTGCGTTAAAAAGAAAATGGGGATTAAGTTGATTTTTGAGATTCTCAAACTGGATCTGTGCTTTTTCTTTTTCAAGGCGTTCGGCCTCCACGAGAGAATCTTTCCACCGCCCGATAAAATACCGGATAAAAAAAACAGTATTAACTCCCGATACGGCCAGCGCTACGATCGCCCACGTAGAGGCTAAAAATAAACTATCGAGCTTAATGGGGAGATAAGGTTCTCCAAATTTGTAGATCGCAAACCGGATGGTAACGGCGATGACAACCCCAATGAACAGTTGAAGAGCAATTCTTCCGGGAATGCTTTTTTCAAATGGAAGAATAACGTTCAGCCTGGCATGAACCCAACGGAGACCTTCCCAGACAAGAGAAATTATGATGATGGAAGTGAAAAAGAGGGTACTATTGAATTCAAGGCTGAATTTTCCCGATGCCCAACGCACGATAAAGCCTACGGTGGCAATTGCCATAACCACAGCATAGGTAAACAGAAGGGTACGAATGGTTCGCTTTTTCATCATTGACTTACAAATCCGTGAAATCCATAATTATCCGTTCAATTCGTGATAATCTTCCCATCGCTCATCTCCACCACGCGATCGGAATTTCGGGCAAACTCACTATCGTGGGTTACCGCGATGATCGTTTGCTTGTAGGTGTGCGTGAGCTCACGAAAGATATCAAAAACAAGGTGCGTATTGTAGGAATCCAGGTTGCCTGTGGGTTCGTCGCCCATGATAATATCCGGATCGTTGATCAGCGCGCGCGCAATGGCTACGCGCTGTTGTTGACCGCCTGACAATTTGCTGGAGAGTTTCTTCGCATACTCCTCTATGCCCAGCACCTTGAGTTTTTCAATCGCCCTGCTTTCTATCTCCCCGCGGCTGTATTTCCTCAGTTTCAGT
>Ga0193731_1000439_pt1 | contig 13922 bp, 23 predicted proteins | sample U1a2metaG_FD_144920 | JGI IMG/M metagenome (GOLD analysis project Ga0193731, IMG submission 144920) | Soil microbial communities from a riparian zone of the East river system, Colorado, United States - U1a2 | ecosystem: Environmental > Terrestrial > Soil > Riparian zone | place: USA: East River...
AAGTATTCGATGCAATCAAGAAAGTTTCAGATTTATACCAGGAAGTAGTAGATGGAAAGATCGTTGAAAAACAAACATGGAAAGATGCTGCTGCTGCTGCTTATGCTGCTGCTGCTGCTGCTGCTGATGCTCGACGCACAGCACGGGAAATTCATTATTACAAAATGGCAAAAAAGCTTCTTAAGATTCTTAAGGAGAGTAAGTAACAAAGCAATACAAACAAAGTTCTAGGGCGTAGCTTTTCAAAAATGTCCTCTTAAAAAATTAAGACGAGTTAAGGTACTGATGCGAAAGGGTGGAAAAACAGTTGACGACTCTGTCCGCCCCATCTGATTAGTACCGTAGCAAGTTAACCCCCGCCTTTTTATTCTGACAAGGTACTAGTAGAAAGGATGAAGTAGAGATACAGAGGAGGCAGTGTTTTGCAGCATATTGTTGGTAATCAGAGGTTAAAAGTCGGGAATGCGTCAAGAGTTGTGATTAAGAAACATTAATTTAAAAAAGTAAATGGAAAATCAACAAAATCAAGAAGACTTTAAGGAACAAATAGATGAAGCGTTTAAAGAAATTCACGAAACTAAGAGAGAAAAGGCTGTACGCGAGTTAGGGGAATGGGTAAAGAAACAAGACTGGTATCGTTCAAGACAGGAGAAGCTAAAAGAAAAAAAATATGAAGGCCATAAGTGAATTTGTACGAGAGCCAGTAAAAGCAAAGCATAAGATAACCTATTCATTTCAAGAGATTGGTATTGAGTTAGAAAAAGAGTTTAAGACAAAGGAAGTATGGTCACTCTTTTACCGGAAGAAGTATACCGAGCAACTGATACGTCAAGCCTTCATAGATTACCAAAAGTGTAACGTTAAGAATTTTAAGTACTTCATGGGAATTCTTAATAACAAACTATGAGCTCTAATTGGATATGTAACTGCTTCGATGGCCTCGGTTGGATTATAAACAAAAAGTACAGTCAGTGTAACGATTGCAAAGGTCGGCAACACACGGGAAAAGTTAACAAACGAATACCAGTCCGTTTTAAGAAAATATTTAAACCACATGATAATTCAATTCTCTGCCTCAATCGAGGAAATAAAAAGGAATAAAGATAAGACACTGAGGTTAAAAGTCGATACTCAAGAGTTAGACCCCGACGAGTCTTCTAAAATATTTGAACTACAGGACGCGCAGATATGGATTGCACTCGCAGAAGTACCTCTCAAAGCCGAACAGATAACCATTCCCGAGTCAGTCGATGAGTTTGACAGAAAAACACCGTCACAAAGGCTCAGAGACCGACAGTTCGTGTATTTCAAGGAAAAGAAAATCGCCGGAGACTTTGAAACATGGCGGCGAGGTCAACTTGAGAAGATAGGGCAAAGTTATTTAGAGAAATTACAATGAAACGACTCATATCACCAAAAACACTTAAACGTAGAACATGGGAAGCGTTGTCAGCTTATATACGGGTGAGAGATAGGAAATGCACTACCTGTCCGACTGGCCAAGCTGAACATTGTGGCCACTACCAACGAAATTCAGAGCGTAATCAACTTTTTGGAGGAAATGCCCTGTGGTGGGATGAAAGGAACTTTGGAGGTCAGTGTGTGGCCTGTAACAACTACCGCGGTGGTGAACAGCAGAAATTTGCAATCGTTCTTGAAAATAAATTCGGCCACGGCATCCTACAAGAATTAAATGACCTCTACCACACACCAAAGAAGTGGACCAGGGAAGAAATATTAAAAGTTGAAAGTTATTACAAAGAAAAACTAAAACAATTAAACTTAACAATCTAACATGGATAAAAAATATATAGTTATTATAGTATCAATAATCGTTATTATAATCGCTTTTCTATCTTGGGGTATACCATCTTACGGACGTTATCAAGCTCGTCAAGATGCAGAGAATCAAGTAGCTATTAACGCAATAATCATTCAGCAACAGGAACAGAATATTCAAGTAGAAAAACAAAAGGCTCAAATCCGCATCGTTGATGCTCAAGGAATAGCACAGGCTCAAAAGATAATTGCTGAGTCACTTACAGATAGTTATCTACAATATTTGGCAATCGATGCGCAAAAGGCTATGGCTAACGGACAGAACCACACAGAGGTGTACATTCCTGTAGGAACCAATGGTATACCACTCGTTAAGACAATAGGGAACTAATCAGTAAGGCGTTAGGTAAGACCATTAAAATTGTTAAGTAATATGAATTATATCAAAGTAGATCCCGAAGATTTCAAGAAGTTAAAGTTGAAAGCAAAAGTTGATATTACAGGTGAAGTGAAAAGTTGTCATTGTGGCTGTGATTGTAGTTTAGAATGTGAAGTTCATCAGTAAGTAACCCCTCGTGGGCTACCGGGTGAGTGAGGGCGACGGCTCTCTGGAAGTATATGAAACGAATCATAAGACTTCCTCCTCACCCGGTAGCTCATGAGGGTTGACAATTACTTGTCAATTGAAACTAGAGTAGTGGCACTTTGAAAAATGAACAGGAAGAGACACAGCTGCAAAATCGGAGTTTAGTGTAACGGTAGCATTCATAGGATAGGCCTGTGAGGAGATGTTCGACTCATCATCTCCGACAATAACGAGGCGTCGAAAGCAACGCCTACAATCCTGTTCATTATTCAGAGTGTCACTGCTCTGTAAAGTTCTTCAAAATTTGAGAGATGGTGGGGAACGCACTAGAGGGTGAAAGCTAGCTCGTCAATCTAGTATTGCCGCTGAAAGCTAGCAACTTTGCGCCCCACACCACCTCTCCGATTTTGGAGAGAAAATAATGTTGAGCTGGGGGAGCAAGCGGATTCGTCATTCTTAATGGCATGGGTCACACCCAACTAAATGCGCCGCGCTGATGTACGACATTTTCAAGTTCGTGCATAGACTTCCCCAGCTCAACATTATTTGAGGAGAAAGTTCTTTGTATCGAGACACATGCGGTGGCGGAATAGGTAGACGCGCAAGAGGGAATAAGCAGATAGCTTCTCTGTGAGAATCCTAGGGTGCAAAGCACACTATGCAAGGTGACTATACGAGTTTGGGGAGTACTTAAGTGCGGCTGCCCCGCTACTTCCTCGTCAAATCCTTGCCCGCAGTTGCCTCGATACAAAGAGGAGAAAGGTAACTTATGAATTGTTCCCAATGTTCCCGTAAAATACGCCCCGGTAAAGATATGCTCATCTTATTCGATGGCCGTCGTCTCTGCTCAACTCTCTGTTTCCTTATTTCACGAATTAAGAAAACAACGCGAGAGTTACTGTGGGATATTGTTCTTTAAGTTTCGCGGGTTGAAACATACCCGCTGTTAAGGGAAAGTGGCGATGAGCCGAGTTGTGGGACGTATCCCAGAGAGTGCAAGCCTCTCCTTTCCCATCAGTAATTAATAATAAAAATGAGAAAAATAATACAAATAAGTGCAACAGATGACGATACCCTCTGTCTAACAGAGGATGGAAAAGTTTATGTGAGACGGTTGAAAGACCGTCAAGAAATAAAAGAAGAACCTAGTAAAGAATACCCAATGGGTAGAGTCTATATAAAAGGGACTTATTATTGGAGAGAAATGTTAGAAGAGGAAAGTTTTTAATAATAAAAAAATGAATGTCCACTTTTCAAGCAAAACAAACGAATGGTCCACCCCGCAGGAGTTCTTTAATCGCCTCAATGATGAGTTTCATTTTACCCTCGATGTGGCAGCAACACCAAACAATGCAAAATGCCGTCGATACTATACGGAATCAGATGATGGACTCACAAAATCTTGGGACAATGAAATTGTATTCTGTAACCCACCCTACGGACGAACTATCGGAAAATGGGTAAAGAAGGCATCAGAAGCGACTGGGGGGGTTACAATCATGCTTCTACCGGCTCGTACGGATACCAAATACTTCCACGACTACATCTACAAAAAGACCGAAATTCGTTTCCTTAAAGGCAGATTAAAGTTCGGTGATTCAAAGAATAGCGCCCCGTTTCCGAGTATGATTGTAATATTTTATTCAAGATAATTAATTTTAAAAAACAATGAAGAAAAAAGAAACAATTTTAGATGTATTGAAGGATATCAGAAATATCTTACGCGAAAGAGCGGTTGATGCTATCAATGTTGAAAGTATTGATGAATCAAAGTATCTCAAAATCACCTTCCCCGAAAAGACCGCCAAAGAGATTGTCGATGAATGCAATAACAAACTTGGGTCAGGGAAACTTCTCTACAACACCTCATGGTATGAAAAGGAAGCTTTCTACACCACGGAAAAGACACGCCCTGGAACACGTTACGTTTCAAAAGAACTCGTTCATGGAATGAATGTATAGACCTAGAAAAACCAGGAGAACAGATGATGAATTTCGCTGAAACAATCTTCTTTATCCAGGAATATTTCAAGCAGACAGGAACCTACCCATGGAACCGTAATTACTCCTGGACATCTTCACGCTCGTCGGATGGCCGCCTCGTGGGTGTTGGTCGCTGTGTTTCGGGCGGTGTGAGCGTCGTCTTCATCGGCCCGAGGCGCTCGAGCGGCGATCTGGGTGTCTGTTTCTCCCGTAGTGGAACCTTGTAACTTGATTAATTGAAACCTTGATCTTCCCCGAAGCCGTCCAGGCGAAGGGGGAATAAAAAATATATGGAAAAAGTAATTTTAAGAAGTATTGAGGGAGGGTACGATGTACCAGCGTGGGCATTAGTTGGTTGGGAGCGTGGTGGCCAATATCAATGGCGTAGTTATCTCCTCGATCCTGAATTTTGGAAGTGTCTCGGTAAGGCCGAGGGTTGGGGATATTTAACAGTCTCAAGAGATGATTGGACACAACAACCAAAATGGTTGTATGAGTGGCATCGCCTCATCGACCACCTCGCCTCTCGTAAAACCGTCGATTCATTTTTTGAAGAATTAATTAAATAACTATGGAAAAGATATCACTAGTTTTAGGTTTGATATTCGGTTTAATAGGAGTTGCGGCGATTGTACTTGCTGTTAGAGGTAATTATTAACTAAAGAAAAGTAACATGGATACATCAAAAGTAAACAGAGTAGAAGTCATCGATCATAAAGAAGGTCGTGCGTATGTAATGTGGGAAAACAAACTTGATGTTGAATTAATGCTCCAAGATGATGAAAGAACGTTGAAGATATTTATAAATAGAAAAAACTAACATGGAATCAAATCTAGCTGTTACATATTACGATGCAACTACCACGTTCTCTTTGGTAGAGATGCATAAACCATATTCTTCATGGGATTTCATTATACCAATAGCATTAATAGCAGTGATTTGCTGGATAATACTTATACGCACTTCAATCTTAATGGAAATACACTGGTTTTGGTGGCACCAGGAGTAATATTACCTATCATTGCTTTTCTTCTTAATATCTAAATAAAGAGAAATGAAATATATATTAAATTGCCATGAATGTGGTCAAGAAGTAGAACGGAGTAATAGGATAAGTAAAGCTCGTTGCTTTAAATGTAAGCTTCTAAATTTAGAAGCGATAAACGTTAGAAAACAACTTGGTAAATTTTTAATAAAAAGAAAAATGAAACTTAAAAAACCTTGCGATTTGTGTGGAGCTAAAATAAGTAAAGCAAAATGTCATTCTTACTGCTCAAAAGTATCATACTATACCTACTTTTCAGATGGTAAATTGAAGTTAAGTGACGCTGGTCGAAAGAGATTCCCTAATTTTAAGATTAAAGCTTGACAGCTGAACCACTCTCCGTACCATGAATTATAAAGGACATACAAAAATTACTTGTAACCGTATATCCCTCAGTCTCATGACTTCAAAAGTCCGAATGCAACACGCAACGGTCGGTAACTGGAAGATTAAAGATAAACATTCTCCCCAGTTTTCATGTTGCTGCGGTAGGACTTACATTAAAACGAGAGAAGGCCAACAGACGTGCCTGTACTGTATGTGGGGGAAGATTAAGGAAACTGATTTATCGTGGCAAATAAGCTTTTTATAATGAATATATTTAAACGAATTAGAAACATTTGGAAAATAGGTGAACTAGATTCCGTACATTCTACTGAAATACTACCCAAGGGTGATAAGGTCATTAAACTGATACAAAAGAAGAAAGAAATGGCTAAGATTATAGATTTATCAGCTGATGTAGATTTAAATGATTAAAAAAACAAAAAGTAATAAGGGTTGTTTCGGACGAAGAATCAAGATAGAACCTAATAAATCACCAATTTTAGGACAGGATGACTTGATTCAGAAAGGTAAAGTTATCGGGGTAGGACCAGATGTTAAACAATGTAAAGTAGGGGATATCATCATATTTTCAACAGACGGATTTGACAAAGTGGTGTTAAGTGAAGGAGAAGAGACATTTTATTACATTCTTGAGACGGATACATTTATTTACGAAATTTTAAATTAAAATGAATAAAGGTTTTACAGGTCGAAAACATTCTATAGAATCCAAGGAAAAAATACGAAACTCTCTTAAAGGTATTAAAAATGGTATGTATGGTGTACTCAGACCTGGATTCGGAAAAGGTAGAGTCATGTCTGAAGAATCTAGGATTAAAATGAGTATAGCAAAAAAAGGTAAAGCTAGTCATAGAAAAGGTAAAAAAGCCCCATGGGTAAAAGGAAATCTTAAAGGAAATATACCTTGGAATGTTGGGATATCTCATTCTGAAGAAACTAAGAAGAAAATAGGAAAAGCGAATGGTAAGGAAAATAGCCATTGGTGGAAAGGAGGTATTAGTTCTGTTAATAGTTTAATAAGATCATCTTCAAAATATAAATCTTGGAGAATGTCAGTTTTTAAAAGGGATAATTTTGTATGTGTGTGGTGTGGAGTTAAAGGTAAAGAATTAAATGCAGATCATATTAAACCTTTTGCTTATTATCCTGAACTTAGATTTGATATAAATAATGGTCGAACATTGTGTGTAACTTGTCATAGAAAAACGGACACATATGCACTTAGAGCAAATAAATATATAAAAACAAATGGACTACGAGCACGATTATTATCTTAACAGCCTATGTCTCGAATCAGTATGGCTCCATAACTATGAAATAGTCAAATCCTACAATCATGGAGTCATTGAGAGATGTAGCCATTGTAAGGATAGAAAGTACTTTAGTAATAGGGTTTCTAATCGAAGATATATGGCCTATCACGTAAAGCAAATGTTACAACCCTATATGAAGAGATTTAGTAAAGAGTTTCCTAATTTTAAAAGATTATAATGAAACCATTAGAACAAAATCAACCTCAACAGACGCGTGAACAGTTCATCGAATCAATGTTTGCATTACAGAAGAAAGATAATTTTCTCTCTGGTAAACAAGCCGTTAAAAAGCTTGTGACTGGAGTAGAGAAGGGATATGACGCAATTAAGGGTTCATATGGTTCAGCGGGCGGTAATGCTGTCATACGAGCTGATGTGTACCCTTTTTACGAATTTACTAATGACGGAAAGAAGATTCTAGAGTCAATTCGACTTTCAGACCCTTATGAGATGATTGGACTTAATGGAATGAAAGAAGTTGCGAATAAAAGTGACCGTGAAAGTGGTGATGGACGTAAGACGGCTTCTCTTCTTTATGGCGCTATTCTCATGGAAGGTCAGAAGTGTGATGACAGTCCTATGGAAGTAAAACGTTCACTTGAAGCGTGTATTACTATCATTACCAAGAGTATTGATGACCAAGCTAAAACTATTACGGTCAATGAAGTAGGACTTGTTGCTTCTATTGCTAGTGAGAACAAGGAATTAGGTAAAATGTTTCAGGAAATTTACCAGCAAATAGGCTCTGATGGAATCATTGAGCTTGATAACTCTGGCCTTCCTGAGACTTTCTATGAAATTACTGAAGGAGTACGACTTTTGAATTGTGGATTTATGTATCCCTATATGACTAATAGTGACAAAGGACGTGAATGTGAGTTAAAAAACCCTGATATTCTCATTACTAAACAAAAGATTGTAAATATGGCTCAGCTCGACCCTATTATTAAATCACTGATTAGTCAGGGAAAGAGTGAAATGGTCATATTCTGTGATGATATCGAATTAGTCGTTAATCAGACACTAGCGTATCTCGCTATGCAAGGAATAGATTATGGTAAGGGACATATTCAGTTTAAAACTCTTGTCATTAAAGCGCCTACCTTATGGAAGGATTGGCTATTTGAAGACTTTGCGAAGATTACAGGTGCTACTACTATTGACCCAGCACAAGGAACTACACTCAAGAACTTCCAACAGAGATACTTTGGAACTTGTAAGAAGATAATCACGAGTAAAAAGGATAGTATTGTTCTCGGAACTCTGGATGTTTCAGAACATATCAAAAAACTAATGGAAGAAAAAACTGATGAATCTGAAATACGCGCCGCGCGCCTTAAAACTAAAACTGCTATCCTTAAGTTAGGAGCAAACAGTGATACAGAACTCTCACACCTACGTGGTAAGGCATTAGACGGTAGAAACTCATCATTCCTCGCTATGCAAGGAGGTATAGTACCAGGAGGATCTATTTCACTTCTAAAAGCAATCAAAGAACTGCCTAACACAGCAGGCGGTAAGATACTTAAGAAGGCTTTAGAATATCCTACACGTGAGATTTGTAATAACCTGGATATAGAATTTGGACCAAACATTAAACCTTTCAAAGATGTATACGACGCGGCTATTGTAGTAAAGAACAGTGTAACAAATGCTATTTCAGTAGCAGCTACAGAGTTAACGACTAATATAGTAATCGAATAACATGGCATTTAAATTACTTACAAAATGTGAAGCATGTAAAGAAGACCGTTGGTTTGTCATGCATAGAACCTATAAAGAACCTCATATAAACAAACCTATAAAGTCTCAAAGTCTTCAGTGTGGAAAGTGTTATAGAGATATTAAGAAAATGATTGGTGAATAGAATAATTGAATCTTATCAAAATATATGGCTCAACGTGGCGGTAAAAGAGAAGGTGCGGGAAGAAAAAAGGGATTTGCGGCTCTTGAAGCTGAGAAAGCCCGTGAATTAATTGCAACCAAATTGCAGGTACATTTTTCTCCTATTGTTGATAAGGCAATTGAACAAGCATTAGATGGTGATAAATATGCAAGAGAATGGTTAACACAAAGAGGTTATGGAAATGTTCTTCAGGAAATAGATTTAGGTAATAGAGATGGTGAATCTTTTGAAATAAATGATACCCAATACAAACAACTTATTAGAGCAGCAGCCAATAGGATTGATAAACCAATCGATAGCGATAAAGGCGTCTCGTGAAGGATTTCCTGAGTACTGCGTAACAATTGACCCAGATTACAGTCTGGAGTGGTTTCACAATATTATAGCTCTTAAACTTGAGGATTCTGTTCGAAGAGTTGAAAATGGAGAAGATGTAAGAATAATGATATTGATGCCCCCTCGACATGGTAAATCAGATGAGGCTACCCAAAAGTTTCCATCTTGGGTATTAGGAGAACATCCTGAATGGCCTTTTATTGTGTCATCATACTCACAAGAACTTGCAACTGACTTTGGACAAGGAACACGAGATATTATGGATAGTTCAAATTACAAGGCTATATTTGAAACAAGATTACGACAAGATACACAAGCTAAATCTAAATGGATGACTGAAGAGGGTGGAGGATATACGGCTGTTGGTGTAGGAGGGGCTATAACAGGACGAGGATTTAAAATTGGAATAATTGACGACCCATTTAAGAATCGCGAGGAAGCAGATAGTCCTGTAACCAGGGAGAGTGTACATAAATGGTGGAAGTCGACTTTTTATACACGTCAGGAAGGTAATTCGGCGATTATAGTTATTCTTACACGTTGGCACGATGATGACCTTGCTGGACGACTCCTGAGAGAGGAAGAAGAGGCTATTAAGAATGGAGAGACTGATTACGATAAGTGGGAAGTTCTTGAATTTAAAGCTATTGCTGAAAAGGATGATGCTTACCGAAAGACTGGTGAAGCATTATGGCCACAAAAGTTTAATGTTTCTAAGCTTCAAAAGACTAAAGCTACTCTCGGTAGTTATGAATTTTCAGCTCTTTATCAACAGAACCCTATTGATGAAGAAAGCCAAGAGTTTAAAAAAGAATGGCTACAGTACAGGAGTTTTGATGAAGTGAGTAAGATGGTTACACGTAAATTTGCAACAATCGACCCAGCAGGGAGTAAGAAGAAAAAGTCAGATTACACAGGGTGTACACGTAATTATGTAAATGCAAATAATGACTGGCACTTGAAAAGTTCCCGTTACAGAATTAACTCCAAGGGTATTATTGACCTTATCTTCGAACTTCATGAAGCTGGATTTGAACAAATAGGTATTGAAGAGGGTACATATCTTGATTCTATAGAACCTTTTCTAAAAGTAGAAATGGACCAAAAGAAGATTTATCCTAATATAATTCCATTAAAGCATGGTGGGACAATGAAAGAAACGCGTATTAGAGGACTTATACCCAGATATGAAAACAAAAAGGTTTACCATATAGATAAGACATGTCTCCATCTTGAAGAAGAATACTTGCGTTTTCCCAAAGCTTCACATGATGATTGTCTTGATACTGTTGCATATCAAAGTCAAATAGCTATTCCTCCTGTGCTAGGATTTGGTGACACAATTACATCAGATGAAGTATTCTCTAACGTATCTTCGGTTGTTAATGACCAAACTGGTCCTGTTTTAATAGGTATTAGTACTTCTTTTCCTGTACATTATGTCATTGGAAATAGGCAAGGTTTGTTTTACAACCGTATAACCAATGTAACAGAAAAGGATCCCTTTGAAGAATTAGATACAATTATTAAGAAATTTGATAAGTGTTTTATTGTTTCAGATCAAATAGGTGATGTAATAGGCCTTAAAATGCTCCAAGCTAAGTATCCAGGTAAGATATTCATCTGTTTTATTAAGAACGACTCAAATTCCCAAAACATTGTTAAATGGGGTAAAGATAAAGAATTTGGAACTGTTGAAGTTAATAAGAACAGCATTATACAGTTGATTGTTGATGAAATGAAAGATAAAAGGTTTGTTTTAAATGGTTCTAAAGAAGACTGGAAAGATTATGCTCGTGAGTTCAGTACTTTGTTTAGATTATGGGAATTAAATTCATTAGGGGATAAAGTTTCAACTTGGGAAACTAGCGGTCCCCAAAACTTCATTAAGTCTACTATCATGTTCAGAGTTGCCTTAGACAAATTTGCCACATCAATGGCAACCGTAGTAGAACCAGGTATGTTTGGTGATATGCAGGTAGGTAGGATATTCGATAACAGTGTCAATATGAGTGACACATGGAATTTATAATATGAATACTTTACCAACAACCACCGTGTTCTTAACCGAAGAAGAAGCAATTCTCTTCGTTAAGTTCCAAAAGCATAGAGCGCTCATGGGATTACTTGAAAGTATTCATGCTTTTGATGTTAAGGCAGGAAGTGTCACCATTCATTTTACCAAGCTCGGAGAGATAGCGGGAGTTGATAAACAAGAACATTATTCTCCTCGTTGACTTCATAGGTCATAAGCGTTATTATTAAAGTAAAGTCAAATATATAAATTAGTCTAACCGAGCAAACGGAGACGCACACATTCAATTGTGGGCGTCTTTTTTTGTGCATAAATTATGAATCACAAAAGCATGGATGGGTACAAGAAATCAATGGATACGTTTTTGAAGACAGAAAAATTTGTATCTCCTACTAAAGCACTCAAAGGGAAGATTGAAAAATCAAGCAAAGGAACCTGCAAGCATTGCGGTAAATAGTCACTCTCATGCCTATTTCTATTCAAAATGCGTTAAGCAACAAGATATCGACAGGTAGTAGCACACCCATGTCAGCAAAGGAGTACTCACTATCACGCAAGATTCGTATTTCTGATGCTGGAGGAGAGAAGGAATGTAAAGCATGTAGAAGGAACGCTCGATCAATGAATCCAGGTAAGCCGCCATTACATCCACACTGTCGTTGTTCAGTAAAGCGTTAAAAATTTATGATATATAAATATTGCTCAAATTGTAATAAGGACATAAAAGTAACTCAATGTAGAGTCAAGGAATACAATTATTGCTCTGTTAAATGCTCAAGTGTCCATGGATACAAAACTGGAAGATTGAATGGAAATGAATTAATAAAGAAAGCACACAAAACTTTAAAAGAAAAAGGGCATTATAAAAGAGATAATACATATTTAACCACAAGAAATCCAGCAAAAAGTATAGAAGCTCGACAAAAGATATCTAAAGCTAAACTTGAATCTAATTGGATGCGGGGACGCATTTCACCTCATAGTATCTCAGGTTCGAATAGTTACAGAGGACACAAATGGAATGAAATAAAGACACATGTTAAAGAAAGAGACAATGGAATCTGTGTCAAATGTAAGATGACGGAACGCGTTCATTTTGAATTATATGGTCAACCTCTACAAGTTGATCACATTATTCCTTACAAAGTATCAAAAGATAGTAATTTAGGTAATCTTCAAACACTTTGTTGTCTTTGTCATGGAAAAAAATGGGCAAGTGATTTGAAGCTAATCAAAGAGTACAGAATGCTCTTAGTAGTTAAATAACTATGGACCCAATCGCACAAAACATTCAAGGTGTTCAGCAACTCGTCGATTCTAAACTAAACAAGGTTAACGACGGTGTTTTGTCGCAGAGTGAGGGAGTAAACAGTGAAAAGAAAGATGAACTTGATATTGACCTTAAGGATGAAGAGTTACTCAAACTCGCTAAACGAATAGAAACAGATTATGCCAATACTGAAGCATCTATAAAGCTACGACAGAAAGCTAATCTCACCTATTATCTCGGACGACAGAAAACAGGAAGTCCTGATGCTACTGAAGGTGTTGGTGTATCAGATAACCAAATATTCGAAGCTGTAGAGACATACGTACCAGCTTCTCTCTCCAAGAATCCTGAACCTGTTGTATTTTGTGATGACACACCTGAAGGAGATAAATTATCTACTGACGTAAAGATAATGCTCCAGTATCACACAGAAGTATTATCACTTCGAGCACAATTGAACCTAATGGTCCGAAAGCATCTTGTTGATTTACTTGCTGTTATGAAGCATGGATACGACAAGGAAATGGGGGACATCATTGACGATGTTCGTGATGTTAAGAACTTCATTTTTGACTGTAACGGCTACATTGATGTTTATGGAAATTTCGTTGGTCTTCTCGGAGAACGAATTAAATCTACAGCACAAGAACTCATAGATGAGTTTCCTAAGCATGAAACGTATATCACGATTATGTGTGATGGAAAACTCGGAACCGATGTTGTACGAACTGAATGGTGGAACGATGAATATACCTTTACTACCTTTAAGGACAAAGTTTTAGATAAGAGTAAAAACCCTCATTACAAATATGATAAAAAGGTAAAAACTGATGATGGATTTGGCGGGGAAATAGAAGAAGAGGTTAAAGGTAATAACCACTTTGGACGACCAAAGAAGCCTTACACATTCCTTTCTATCTATACCTTTGGTGATAAAGCTCATGACGTCACTGGCCTCATTGAACAGAATATCCCTAATCAGAACAGAATCACTCGACGTGCAGAACAGATAGATTACAACCTTTCTCGTCAAAACAATAGTGATATCTTCTCAGAGAATAACTTTAATCAGGAAACGGCAACACAAGCTAAAAATGCATTAGCTAAAGGTAATCCAATACTCGTACCTCAAGGAGGCCCACTTGATGAAGCAATGAAGCGTTTAGAAGCAAAAGGACTTGACAGTTCGTTCTTCAACGACCTTGAGAACCAGAAAACTGCATTACGTATGTCTTTCGGAACTGAGGGAATTACGGCTTCTCCACCTGATCGAAATGAACTTGCAACAGGAATTGTTGCAAATGAACAGCATGACACCAG
>Ga0193731_1000443_pt1 | contig 13753 bp, 13 predicted proteins | sample U1a2metaG_FD_144920 | JGI IMG/M metagenome (GOLD analysis project Ga0193731, IMG submission 144920) | Soil microbial communities from a riparian zone of the East river system, Colorado, United States - U1a2 | ecosystem: Environmental > Terrestrial > Soil > Riparian zone | place: USA: East River...
CAGTTCGTATGAAAAGGTAGTCTCCAACATCCAGGAAGTAAAAGCCAGGAAAGGCAGGGTGATTTCCGTTGTTACGGAAGGCGACCGGCAAATACATAAGATGTCGGAGTTTGTGATCGAAGTGCCTTTCACCCTGGAGCCGCTGATGCCATTGATTTCCGTTGTTCCCCTCCAATTGCTATCGTATCACATTGCCGTGATGCGGGGATGCAATGTCGACCAACCGAGAAATCTGGCCAAGTCGGTGACGGTGGAATAGATTGGACTTGAGCGTTCGTAATAACATTTTGCCAATAATTGATCATTGGCTTCAAATTCATTATTTTTGAAATGATAATGGTCTAAATAACTGTGAAATGACGATCCAGGAAAGAGAAAAATTAAAAAAAGCTCTCAAAACATACAAGAAAGTAGTCACCTCTAGCAAGAAGGCCTCGAGACAATTTCTGGTACAGTTAGGTGTGTTCACAAAAAGCGGAAACATTCGCAAGGAATATAAGAATCTATGTATTCCTCCAGACCAGGTTTAGTCTTAGGTTTTCATGGATGCGATGAATCAATTCTAAAGGAAGTCCTTTTAAAAAATCCGCAATTAAGAACGAGTGAGAACGCTTACGACTGGCTTGGGCATGGAATCTATTTCTGGGAGAACAGTCCTTCTCGCGCTCTTGAATATGCCAAGCTCTTAGCTAGAAAACCACGAAAGTCAGAAGCGTCTATTAAAAAGCCTGCTGTCCTTGGTGCAGTAATTGATTTGGGGTTTTGTTTGGACTTATTAGATCACAAGAATCTTTCACATGTCAAGGCTGCATACGAAATCTTGATTCAAACAGTTAAGAAATCAGATTTTATAGCCCCTAGGAACAAACCAGCAAACGAACTCGGAGTGGACCTGCTAATTCGAGATCTTGACTGTGCGGTAATTGAAACTCTTCATCAAGCCAGAAAAAGCGAGAATCTCAAGCCTTTTTGACTCTGTAAAGGGAGTATTTTGGGAAGGTGAGGAATTATATCCGGAGGCAGGTTTTAGGGAAAAGGATCACATTCAGGTGTGTGTTCGAAATCCAAATTGCATAAAAGGCTACTTCCTTCCGCGAAAGCTAAATAATAGTTTCAGTCCAGTTTAACACTTGACTCAGGTCGTCACAAGAAAAGAGGCCGAAATCGGTCTTATCGGATACATGGCATAGTATTTGGCCTGTAAAGATTCATTGGATTAGGCTGGCTTTGGTCAGATAACCTTTAAAAATGAAGAAACTCTTGTTTTTGCTCTTCCTTATTGCTGGATTTGCCTCCGGGCAGAATAAAGGCTCTGGAAAGCATGTCGACATCCCCTCCGCCCCAACGCTGAAGAATCCAACCACCCTTACCCCTTCTCAGGAATGTTGTGGCGGCGGTATTTTTGATTTTGCTATTATCGGCAAAAAAGGTGGCGATGTTAAGACTTCCGGAAATTTTACAAATGGATTTTCCCTTCGACAATTTGATGGTGACGCTACTCATGTATTCCGGTTCGTCAATACGGCAGGAGATATTTTCGGCGCCCCGTCCGGAGCCCAGCATGGAGTCAGTACGACGGATCACGGCAACTACCTTTATTTTTATGGCCTTGCTGCGGACAGTCCGGGGGTAACAAAGGGGCAAAATGGTTTTCAACTTCCCGCCGCGCCGGGTGGTTCTCATTTCGTTGTTCAGAATTATGTTGGAAAATCTACCGGTGCTTCCGGGCTAACGGCTAATTTTGATGGCGGCGCCGGCAACTATTACGATAACCTCAACATAAGTTTTTACAGAACCTTTGGTGCCGGACAGGAGGGGATATGCTATCTCGGAGCCTCGCACCCGGGCTTTGCTTATATCCATGCTGCCCAGGTTTACCACAACTTTTCATACAAAAGCGCAAGAGAGGGAACTCAATTTGAACATACTGATTTGCTCACAGCCCATCACAATACCTGTATCCAGGCAGGGCAAGGGGGCGTTTCGGAGCAAACCAATAGCTTGCAGGCCCACGACCTGGGCCCGGGTTCAACGATACGCTATAGTATTTATGACGGTTCTCCCGTTCCCTTTAATATCTTCACTCACGGAACAACCATTTCTCATTCCTATTTTGGATTCACCAAGGCTGGCGGATACATTGGAAGGACGGACAATTGTTACTTCTCCTCCAGCCCCCGATTACGAGGCGACTCCCTGATTTTTGACGGCGATTATTTTAACTATACGGGTCCGGGGACGCTGGCTTATTTAACGATAATTGATGAACGCATGGCCCCCATCATTTTCAGGAATTGTACGTTTAGCCCCAACATAAAAGCAATCTATCTCGATCGGCGTGCAGCGGGGTACAGGAATACGATCACAGGAAATATAGGAGATCACGGCAACCGGTCAGCCAAAATAACGGCGCCTGTTTATTCAACGGGTTATGATAACCCGGATGATTATCTGCACCAAGGATTACTGAACGTCACCTCGCCTTATTATACGCTTCATTTCGGATACCGTACGCCTTAAACTGGGTTCCCGCAGACCTGCCTGCCCCGATGCATCGGCGGTCCGAAGTAGCCTTGGCGAAGCCGGATCGTGCAGATTTTCGCAGAATCATTTGGCAAATCCTTAAGGTCCCCATTCCCATGACGTCGCATTATTGCTGAGGGCTATTATTATTGCAAAAATTCAAAAGACTTTCAAGGTCTACCGCTACTTTAAAGTTGATGTAATTTTTAACCAGGTAGCTCCGGATCTGTTCCTTTTGCTCCGGGAACAATTTCAGAATCCAGCGTCTATTGGCAGGCCGCACCTTGCTTTTCTGATCTAAAAAATAATACAAATCTTCCTTCGTGAATAACCGATCAAAGCGTGAAGTCATGTCGGGTCCCCAGTCCGTCGCCCGAAAACGTTCGCCGTTACCGTCTTCCATTAGTACTTTTACCCCGTGTTTAGCCCCCAGAGAAACATTTCCTTCGATCAGTATTTCGATGAATCCATCGGGATAATCATTAAAAAAGAGATGATTCGCGATAATGATCACCGTGATGGCGGAAGAATAATCGACACCAATCGTATCTCCCCGTTCCGTTATCATCTCCATTCGTTTCAGATAGATGTTATAATTCATCTGCCATTTCCGATCGGAAGAAACTCCTCTGTCGAAAATCATTCTTCCCTCTTGAAATTTGGGAAATCGATACAGGCTATCTTTCCAGGGAGCATGGTAAAAAAATGTATTCGATTTCAGTCGGTATGTTTGTGGATACCCCGTCAATACATTGCCGAGGATCACCATCAAAACAACCGCAACGCTTTTGAAAAAGGGGGACAAACTTTTTATAAAGATTAATTTTAATAAATTTAAGCAAAATGGCAAACTAGAATTTTATGGACATTCGAATCGAAAACCTGTCGAAGCGGTACGGCCTGCAAAAGGCCGTGGACCAGGTATCATTTGAAGTGAAAACAGGGGAAATCCTCGGTTTCCTTGGACCAAATGGTGCCGGCAAAAGCACGACCATGAAGATGATCACCGGTTATATCGGTATTGGCGGCGGGGAAGTGCTCATCGGAGAAAAGTCGGTTCAGGAACATGGTGATGCTTTAAAAAAACACATCGGTTATTTACCGGAAAATAATCCGTTGTATCAGGACATGCCGGTAGTTGACTATCTCTGGTTTTGCGCTGATTTACAAGGTCTGCCTAAGGCAAAAATAGAGGAGCGGGTGAGGCTCATGGTTCGTCTCTGCGGGCTCAATAACGAGAAACATAAAAAGATCGGAGAGCTTTCAAAAGGATTTCGCCAGCGCGTGGGGTTAGCCCAGGCGATGATCCATGATCCGGAGATCCTGATTCTGGATGAACCCACTTCCGGACTTGATCCCAATCAGATTGTCGAGATCAGAAAATTAATACGCGAACTGGGTAAAGAGAAAACAGTGATCCTGAGCACGCACATCCTTCCCGAAGTAGAAGCCACCTGCGATCGCATTCTGATCATTAACAAAGGAAAAATTGTTGCCAACGGTACCCCGGAAAGCTTGCGCAAACAGGCTACCGGTCAAGAAGTGCTGAAGATCCGGATTGAAGACGGACCGTCGGAACAAATCCTGCACGAACTCCGGAGAATTAAGTCGGTCGACCTGGTTGAAGTGTCCGACCGCTCGATGAACCGGTTTGAACTCCAAAGCCGGACCGGAACCTCCTCCAAACGTGACGTTTTTAAACTCTGCGTAGATAAGGGTTGGGTACTGACTGAGATCATCCCGATCGAAACACGACTGGAAGATATTTTCAGAGACCTAACGACCAACTAGCTATGCACACCATTTGGGTTATCACTAAAAGAGAATTGGAATCGTTCTTCGATTCCCTGATCGCCTACATCATGCTGGTCCTTTTTCTCGGTTTCAGCGGCTTCTTTACCTGGCTTTATGGGTCGGATATTTTTCTCGTCGGACAAGCCACCCTGGAAGGATTCTTCGGTATAGCCTTTTGGACGCTTTTCTTTTTCATTCCCGCCTTAACGATGCGCTTGTTGGCGGAAGAAAAGAAAACAGGAACTATTGAAATGTTGCTTACCAAATCCGTCACCGATTGGGAAGTCGTCCTGGGCAAATTCCTGTCCACGTTTCTGCTGATCGCACTGGCACTGGCGTTCACCTTCCCCTATGTGATCACGCTTGCCAACATCGGTGCACTGGACCTGGGCCAGGCAGTTTGCGGCTATTGTGGCTTATTGCTTATGAGCGGAGTGTACATCAGCATTGGGTTGTATGCCAGTAGCATTACCAATAATCAAATCGTCGCTTTCCTGACGGCCTTGTTTATAGGCCTCTTTTTTCAGTTGATTTTTGATGTTATGTCCAACAATTTTGCGGGACTCGCGGGACAGGTATTGAGCACGCTGAGTTTGTCAAACCACTTTGAAAGTATTTCTCGCGGTGTACTGGATACGCGTGATGTTATCTACTTTTTGTCCATCATTTTTGTCGGTTTGTTCTTGTCTGAACTTTCCCTAACCAAACGAAACCTGGATTGATCATGAAGCAGAGGCTGTACCTTAAAACGGCATTGTTAATCGGAATTCTCTTCGTACTGAACCTCTTGTCGAACGAGTTTCACCTTCGCCTGGATCTTACCAGCGAGAAGCAGTACACCCTGAGTGACGCCACAATCGATGTATTGAAAAAACTGGAGGACCCCATTACGGTAAAAGCCTATTTCTCCGTTAACCTTCCGCCCAATATCATCAAGACACGGCAGGATTTTCAGGAAATGCTCATTGAATATTCCAACCGGGCTGATGGCTTGCTTCAGTACGAATTCATTAATCCGAATGAAAAAGAATCAACTGAAAAGGATGCAGTACAAAATGGAATACGGCCCGTGATGATCAACATCCGTGAGAAAGATCAAATGAAACAGCAAAAGGCATTTTTGGGAGCTACTCTTTCACAGGGTGACAAACGGGAAGTCATTCCTTTCGTCCAGCCGGGAACGGGAATGGAATATGCCCTTACTACCGCGATCAAGAAAATTTCAGTAAGCGAAAAACCTTCTGTCGGTTTTATTGTAGGACATGGAGAGCCGGCGCTGGCCGAACTTGCTCAGGTGGATGAACAGTTACGGGTATTGTACAACACGGAAGAAATCCGGTTAAGCGACACCACCTCCCTCCCTGAAAAATTCAAGACCCTGGCATGGATCAGGCCAACGGATAGCATACCTTCCTCCGTATTTCAGAAGATGGATGGCTTTCTTGCAAAGGGAGGCCGCCTGGCCATTGCCATCAACCGGGTAAATGGAGATTTACAAAATGCAATCGGCTCCCCGGTAACCACAGGTCTGGAGGGCTGGCTTCAGCAAAAAGGGATTGTCGTGGACGATAATTTCGCTGTGGATGCCAAGTGCGGTTCGGTCAGTCTGGTACAACAACAAGGGGGGTTCTCCATTCAAACCCAAATTTCATTCCCCTATCTGCCTATCGTAGAGAAATTTGCTGATCATCCGATCAGCAAGGGCCTGGAAGGCATCTTGTTTGAATTCGTAAGTTCCATCCACTATCAGGGGGATTCTAGTAAAACATTTACGCCTCTAGCCTTTACTTCAGAAAAGTCCAACGCATTGAAGGCTCCCCAGTATTTTGATGTTCAGAAACAGTGGACCGAAGTGGATTTTCCACTGCATAACCTTGTCGTGGCGGCCGCGGTGGAAGGAAAACTTTCTGGCGACACCCCATCAAAACTGGTGGTGATTGGAGACGGGGATTTTGCTGTGAGCGGATCACAACAGCGGCAACAACGAAGACCTGCCGACAACATTAACTTATTGTCCAATTCGATTGACTGGCTATCGGATGATACCGGGCTCATCAGCTTGCGAACCAAAGGCGCTACTTCCCGCCCCCTGGATCAGCTTCAGGATTCGACCAAAGCAATTCTAAAATACACCAATTTCCTGTTGCCGATCTTCCTGGCGATAGGGTATGGGTTGGTGCGAATGCAACAAAACCGGATGAAGCGGTTGAAACGAATGAGTGAAAACTATGAAGAAGCTTAGTACTAAAATTCTATTGATCGGGTTGGCAGGGTTGGTGGTCATTTTTGTGGCCTCCCGTTTCTTCCGGTCTCCGGCACGGGAAAGCAACCTCAGAAAAGAACTCATAACACTGGATACCACTTCGGTAAGTGAAGTGCGGATTCTTCCTTCCAAAGACCAAACGGAAGAAATGAGACTCACACGCGACGGCAGGAATTGGAAAGTAACCAAAGGGAGTCGCAGTGAACCGTCTGATCGGGCGGCCGTAAGAAACATCCTTGGCGTCATGGCGAATTTGCGGGCGCAGCGCTTGGCCAGCCGAAAGAAGGAAAAGTGGGAAGATTTTAAAGTCGGCGAAACCAGTACGCACGTTACGGCTTATGCCCAGGGTAAAAAACTCGCTGATTTTCATGTGGGCAAAGTAGGGTTCACGCAAGGCGGAGGCGGGATGTACGGCGGCTCTTATACTTACGTGCGGCTGAGTGATGAAAACGAAGTATACACTGTCGATGGTTTTTTGGAACCGGCCTTTAATACGTCATTCAATGAATGGCGTGACAAAACGTTTTTGAAATTGAATAAAGACGATATTATCAAATTATCTTTTACCTATTCAGACTCCGGTTTTATGGTGAGCAAACGCGATTCGGTCTGGTTTATTGGCAACGAAAAGGCGGACCCTGCCAAAGTCGACCATGTCATTCAATCCTTTGCTTCAAAATACCTGACGGAATTTGTGGATGGGTTCGTACCTCCATCACCTGCCAATGCCGTCATTCAGGTGGATGGGAAGTCGGGAAATCTCGTTACCTTGGAAGGGTGGAAAGGAGAGAATGGAGAGTGGACCCTCACTTCCTCCCTCCAAAAAGGGATTTACTTCTCAAGCAAAGGGTCCAGTGTAGTCACTGATATTCTGATCGGCAGGAAGAAATTCCTTCCCGAGTCGAAATCCAAAGCCAATAACTAACAACGAATACCATGAAAAGAAGAGACGGGAGTATACTTTATTTCATCCTGGGGATTTATACCCTCATGATCAGTTGGTATTACAATCATTCTCTCATTTTGCTGCTCATTCACTATATATTTTGGCCGCTATATTTGATTTATGAAATACTCAGCGGGCATTTGTCGAATAATATGTGGGAGAATATTCCAAAGTCGTATTTTAGATAATGCGGCTCACGTCAAGTGATAGTAACACATGGAAACATAGGCACATAGAGTACATAGCGAGTAGGTTATCTGGATGTCCCGTGTGTTTAAAAATTTTCATTGACCGCCTACTTTTATTCTTCACTCACTCCCCCTTCAAGCTATTCACTGGATTAGCCAATGCCGCCTTCATCACCTGCGTCGTAACAATCAATAACGTGATCAACAGGATCACAACCGAAGTCAACGGTATGGTCCACCAGGGAATGGAAATTCGATACGAGTAATTCTCCAAATATTTATCCAGCGCCCACCAGGAAAGTGGTGCGGCGATGACCACCGCAAAGAGGGCAATGCGGGTAAAATAATTGGAAACCAGTACGATCAAGTTCCTGGCCGTTGCCCCCAACACTTTGCGAATGGCCATTTCCTTGGTACGCTGTTCGGCCGTGTAGGCTGCCAAGCCAAAGACGCCGAGGCCGGTCAGAAAAATCGCCAGGAAGGCAAACAGGTTAGCAAGTTTACCGATGAGTTCAATCGTCCTGAATTTATCAGCGAATCGTTCATCGGCAAATTGGTACCCAAATTCATTGGCCGAAGTGAATTTCTTGAAAACGGCTTCTACCTTGGTCAAGCTTCCTGGCAAGTCGCTTGTTTTGGACAACCGGATGTTAATATGAAGATGGGCATCGCCCAACATGGCCACGAAGGCGGGCTTGATCGGGTCAAACGGAGAGCCCATCAAGACGTCCTCGATCACTCCCACAATCGTCCTCTCCCGACCTCTGATCTTCACCGTTTGGCCAATGGGATCCTTGAAACCCATCAGCCGAATGGCAGTCTGATTCATCAACACCTCCGTCGAATCGCTGGTAATCTCTTCCGAAAAATCCCGTCCTTCAAGGATTTTAATGCCCAACGTCTTCGTATAGTCGTATTCCGCCATGCATCGGATAAAAATCGCCTTTTCGTAAGTCCCATTTCGATTCCACTCGACAAACTCATTCCACCCATCGTGGTCGATCGGCTGTCCCGTTAACGTCACTCCGGCTACCACAGCAGTCTTCAGCAATTCATTTTTCATTGCCCTATAGTTCTTCTCTATTTCTTCGTTACAGGCGATCATGAGGAGATTCTCCTGTTGATAGCCCAATGCCCTGCTTTTCACGTGCTGGATCTGCTGGTAAATTACAATCATGCCTATCACAAGAAAGATGGCAAAAACGTATTGTGTTGTCACGAGTACCTTACGTGGAAGCATTGTATTCTTGCCAATCTGTACTTTGCCTTTCAATACTTTTACAGGAAGAAAGGAAGAAAAATAAAAAGCGGGATAACACCCTGCGACCAATCCGGTGATGACGATAAGGGCCGCGCCGAGCAGCCAGAATCCGGGCGAACCGAAATCTAAATCGAGTCGGTTTCCAACCAACGAGTCATAGGCTGGCAAACTTAATTTTACGAGTAGGATCGCGATTGCGAAGGCGATACCGGTTACAAAAAAGGATTCCAAAAGAAACTGGACCACCAATTCGCTGCGATGAGATCCAATACTTTTTCGAATCCCTACTTCTTTTGCTCGTTTCTCCGACCGGGCAGTGGAGAGATTCATATAATTGATGCAGGCTATCAATAACGTGAGCACGCCGATCCAGGTAAATAACCGAACGTATTCTATTTTTCCTCCCGCTTCTTCGCCGTTCACAAAGGTTCCGTGTAAATGCCATCGATCCATCGCCTGCAACGTGAGCTCGGGGTTGTAGCCGTCGTCAAAGTGAGGCTTGATCATATCCTTGATGTTGGCAATGACTTGGTCGATAGGGTTACCGGGAGGAATCTCGGCATAAATACCCCAGGCATAGCTATCCCAATGATTTCCATACAGCGCCAGCCATTGGTCCGTTTTCGCATCCGCAGAAATGGGGATTAGGGCGTGAAACCAAAACGTTGAATTCTCGGGGAGATCTTTGAAGATACCTGTAACTTTCAAATCCCAATCATGGTTGATTTTGATCAGTTGATTGATCGGATCGCTATCTCCGAAGAATTCTCTGGCGGTGGATTCTGACAAAAGAATAGAATGCGGATCGTCCAGAGAATGAGTGGTGCCCACAACCAAGTGAATTCCAAACATCTCCAGGAACTCCGTTGAGACTGCCATTACCTCCTTCTCAACATCTTTGTTTTTATACTTCAGTGAACGACCATACGTAGGGGTCGTGATGCACGTAGTTTTTATTCTGCTGTCGGCGTTCCGGAGTGTCATGTAGACAGGCAGACACATATTGTCTTCTGTTGCCACAATGCCGTTGTTGTTGACATTGAGTTTTAATTGATAAATGTAATCGTGACGGGGAAAGAAACGGTCGTAGGAGTATTCAAATTGAACCCAAAGCAGGATCAGGATGCCGCTGGCAATCCCCACCGCCAGTCCAAAAATATTGATAAAGGAATAGGACTTGTTCCTAACCAGTGAGCGAAGACCGATTTTAAGATAGTTATTGAACAACCCTCTTCGACTCGTTGGCATAGTTTGTTTCTTCCTTTTCAAGCCGATATTTCTGAACGACAGAATGACATCCTTGAAATAGTACAGCGATGCAATTCGTTTTCCGCTCGGCCTCAGTCGGTCGATATACATTTCCTGCAGATCCCCGGCGACCTCATCGAACCGATCCTCATCGTAGACCTTTCGCAAGAGCCAGATACCCAATTTGGGGGGTTGTGAAGATTCTTTGTTCATTGATTTCAGCTACATCGTTTTGAACACACAAATAATTTAAGATTGAAAATTCATTGCCAACTGCGGAATTGTACTCCACAATTGCTCTCTGAGTTTTTTGGATTCTTTAAGCGTTTCAAACCCCGCACTGGTCACCTGAAAATACCGTTTCTTCTTCCCTCCTCTTTTTTGCGTCGCCCCTCCAAATCGCGACGTGAGAAACCCTTTGTCTTCCAAACGATATAACGCTGAATGGACCGCGCTGATGTTGACGCTTCGATCCGCCTGTTGCTCCAGTTCAGCTTTCAGCGCCACCGCATAGGCTTCCGTTCCCAATGAGGCTACCATTAACAGCATTAGTTCTTCAAATTCTCCTAGATTGGTTCCTTTCATAATCGTACTGAAATTATATTCATCATAAATGTAAATAAAATCAATTATTTTATTCTATTTTGTAAACATTATATTTGGACTGTCCTCATAATCTCTGTTTGAGTTAGCGGTCATCAGGGCTAAAGCCGGCCTTAACTTCTCAGGATTTAAACCCCGGCCTTAAGGCTGGGGTTACGCTCGAAAATTGCCAAGCTCGAGAACTCCAGCGTTAAGAGTGGGGATACGCTCGAAAATTGTCAAACTCGAAAACTCCAGCCTTAAGGCAGGGGTCTATCATTGGATCAATTGATCATTGCCCATTTGGAAGACACCCTTATCAAAAAGAAACCCCGGCCTTAAGGCTGGGTTTACTCGAGAAGAACGATAATAGGCTTTAGCCCTGAACTGCTGCTCTAAAGGATTTCTGACAATGCATCACAATATTTTCAGCGGATAACTGTTTTATTAATGCCGTTCCAACAAATTGATTCTATCGATTGGTGTTGAAACTGGCTGTTGGAACGAGAGATGATCTCGTTTTTAAATAAACAGTTGGAGGGCACTGGCTAGTAATACCATCGGATGCCCTTCATATCCTATTGCAAAAAAGTATTTGTTACACCTTACGCATGCGCCTTTTCTATTTTGGTGCTGATGCCATGGTGTGCCCACAGTCAGGTTAGAAAGAATAGGAACAGCGTCCCGACCATCAAGATCCAGGAATACAAACGCAATTTCCAACTTTCGCTTTTTCCAGGGATCAGCACCAACGGCATTCAGAGTGGATCCTACTACAATAATTACTCCATCAACTTATTTGGCGGGATATCCCGCGGCAACCGGATCCTTGAACTCAGTCCCCTCTACAACGCAACCATCCGAAGCACAACCGGCATTCAACTGGCCGGTCTCGCCAACGTGGTTGGGGCCAACGCCTTGATCAACCTGACGGCAGCGGAGGAAAGTGCAATCCTGCACGAAGAATACGAATCCAACGACAAGGGAATTCAAATCGCCGGTTTACTGAATTATGTCCGTAACAACGCTTCGGGAATCCAGTTTGCCGGCGGACTCAATGTAGTGGGGGTTGATTTTAAAGGAGTTCAATTATCCGGAATCGGTAACAGCGCCGGTGGCTTTGCTCAGGGTCTACAATTGGCCGGCCTGTACAACATCGGAAAAGAATCCATGGCCGGCGTGCAAATCACCACCCTCTTCAATTACACCGACGGCCAACTCGCGGGAACACAAATCAGCCTGATCAATAAGGCCAGGATCATCACTGGAAAAAAATCAACACCTCCCACCCCGGCGCGGGGACTGCAAATCGGATTGATCAACTTCTGCAGGGCCACAGACGGCGTACAAATAGGGCTGATCAATTTTGGAGGAGATGCCCGCGGCAAACAAGTAGGCCTTGTTAATTTCTTCAGCAAAGAAATGCCACATGAAAGAGTGAGAAATGGCACTCCCATCGGCTTGTTGAACTACGGTTCAAAAGGTTCCTATATCCGCGTCTATTATAGTGAACTATTTGCGACGAACATCGAGTACTCCACCGGCAACTGCCTCAACTGCTCGAGGGTATTTGACTCTGAAATGCCGTTCGACGACCGCAAACAGATCTTCAACCAGAATGCATTGATCCTGGGATACGATCCGTTTCAACGGACGTGGGGATTCGGCTATGGTTTCCAAAAAGTGCTCTTCAACAAAGTCACGATGGAAGGCTCGCCGCTCAACAGAACGCGGGTAATCACCTATGGAATAAAATTCTCGCACCTCAATAAAGACCTGACGCTGGACCGGTCGTTCAACCTCGTAAGCAAGCTCAACCTGGACTATGGCAAAAGACGCGGCCCCCTCTACATTTATGGAGGGATATCGATGAACTATTTCCTTCACGAAGGAAAAGATAGTGTCGCGGATTACAAGATCAGGAGTGTTACCGTTGCCTCGGATGGATTGTTTGGCTTTAACGCCGATTTTTGGCCGGGATATCAAGTCGGTCTTCATTTTTGATCCCGATCGCTATCGGGACGATCCAGATGATACAAATCGCAGCCATCGTTTGCATTCTTACTTTGCTCACTTCAGAAGTTTACAGTCAACCTAAGAAGAGCCAGGAACCTCAAAAAAAGATCCAGGAATATAAAAGCAATTTTCAGTTTTCCCTTTTTCCCGGAATCAGTACCAATGGCATTCAAAGCGGTTCATTCTACAATAAATACTCCTTCAACCTATTCGGTGGACTGTCGAGGGGCAACAGGATCCTTGAGATCAGTCCATTTTCAAATGCTGCGATCAGAAGCACGAGCGGAATTCAGCTCAGTGGTCTGGCCAACATTGTGGGGGCGAACGCCTTCCTCAATACTACTGTGTCGGGCGAATTCGAACTCCGCCACCAGGACTATGAATCCAACGACAAGGGGATTCAATTCGCCGGGCTCCTGAACTATGTTCGGAATCATTCTTCCGGAATTCAATTCGCCGGAGTGCTGAATGTAGTGGGCCAGAATGTCATGGGGGTTCAATTATCCGGAGTAGGTAACAGCGCAGGATGGGCTGGTGTGGGACTACAGATTGCCGGCCTTTACAACATCGCAAAGCGATCCATGGCCGGCGTCCAGCTCAGCAGCCTCTTCAATTACACCGATGGGCAACTTTCCGGAACACAAATCGGGCTGATCAACAAGGCCAGGAGGATCGCCGGAAGAAACTCGGCGCCCCCAACCCGTGCGCGCGGCTTGCAAATCGGACTGTTGAATTTCAGCAAAGAGATGAAGGGTACACAAGTGGGGTTGATCAATTTTGGAGGGTATGCCCGGGGAAAACAAATTGGCCTGATCAATTTTTTTGGTGTTGGTCCCACGCACGAGAATGCGAATTACGGAACACCCGTTGGCATATGGAACTTTCGTTCGAGCCATTCTTACCTTCGGTTTTATTCGAATGAATTATTCACG